>Ga0055540_1001816_pt1 | contig 12097 bp, 12 predicted proteins | sample AraplaCvi_mMS_r2_2_FD_55040 | JGI IMG/M metagenome (GOLD analysis project Ga0055540, IMG submission 55040) | Arabidopsis root microbial communities from North Carolina, USA - plate scrape MF_Cvi_mMS_r2 | ecosystem: Host-associated > Plants > Roots > Endosphere | place: USA: North Carolina
CGGCAGTACTCCCTGGTCGGCGACGCCGAACTCGACGAGGGCGCCGTCTGGGAGGCGATCCTCGACCCCACGGTGCACGACCTCGGCGAGGTGGTGTGGATCGTGGACATGAACCGGCAATCCCTGGACCGGGTGGTCCCACACATCGCCGCGGGCCGGTTGGCGACGATGTTCGCCGCCGCCGGTTGGCAGGTCGTCGACGTCAAGTTCGGGGCGCTGCTGGCCAGCCTGTTCGAACGACCCGGCGGCGAACACCTACGGCAGCGCATCCTCGACATGCCGAACCCGGAATACCAACGGCTGCTTCGGTGTAGCGCCACCGAACTCCGCACCCGCCTACCTGGTTCGGGACCTGGCGCTGCGCCGATCGAGGCGCTCATCGCCGACCTCGACGACACCACGCTGATCCGTGCGACGGCCAACCTCGGCGGACACGATCTGACTGCGCTGCGAGAGGCCTTTGCCCTCGTCGACGACTCCCGCCCCACCGTGATCTTGGCCTACACCATCAAGGGATGGCGACTGCCCACCCAGGGCCACCCACAGAACCATTCGGCGTTGCTGACCACGGACCAATTCGAGCAGTGGGCAACCACATTGGGCCGCGACCCGCAGAACCCGTGGGGCCGCTTCGAGTCCGACAGCCCGGCCGGCCAGCTGTGCGACGCGGCCGCCGCGCGGTTGGCGCGGCCGGACGTGCCCACGGTGAGCCCGCCTGCGGTGCCCGCAGAGATCGGCCGGGCCCCGCAGGCCGTCACCACGACGCAGGCTGCCCTGGGGCGCACCCTGCTCGACCTCACCCGCGACGCGCCCGAGGTGGCACGGCGGGTCGTCACCGTCAGCCCGGACGTCAGCTCCAGCACCAACTTGGCGGGCTGGCTCAACAAGGTCGGGGTGTGGTCACCGTCGGAGCGGAGGGACTGGTTCGACGACGATCCCGAGACCATCATGCATTGGCGGGAGCGCCCCACCGGTCAGCACATGGAACTCGGGATCGCCGAGACGAACCTGGTCGGTCTCATCGGTGAACTGGGTACCACCTGGAGCAGATGGGGCCAACCACTCCTGCCGATCGGGGTGCTCTACGACCCCTTCGTGGAACGTGCGCTGGAACCATGGTCCTTCGGCATCTACGCCGGCGGGCAGTCGATTCTGGTGGGAACCCCGTCGGGAGTGACGCTGGCCGCCGAAGGTGGTGCGCACCAATCCATCAAGACGCCGTCGATCGGACTCGAGCAACCCGGCTGCGTCGCCTACGAACCGGCGTTCGCCACCGAAGTCGAGTGGATCCTCCTGCACTGTTTGTCCCAATTGGGACGGCCCGACGGACGATCCGCCTATCTGCGGTTGTCCACCAGGCCCGTTCACCAGGCCTCGGCGAACCTTCCGACCGACCCCGCAGCCCGCGAGCGACGCCGGCGTCAGGTGGTGGCCGGGGCGTACACGCTGCGGCCGAAGGCGCGCCCCGCCGTGACGATCGTCGCGATGGGTGCCACGGTGACCGATGCCCTTCAGGCCGAAACCCGACTCGCGGATCTGGGCGTGACCGCCGAGGTCGTGTGCGTCACCAGCGCCGGCCAACTCTTCGAGGCCGTGCAGTCGCGCAACGGTTCGGGATCGGCGTCGTCGTGGATTCTCGACCAGGTCTTGCCCGCCGAGCGCGCGCACCCATGGTCACGGTTCTCGACGGTCACCCCCACACGCTGGCGTTCCTGGCCACGGTCAACCGGGTGCCGACGAGGTCCCTGGGCGTCACCTCGTTCGGTCAGGTCGGGGATCTCGAGGCGGTGCAACGACTGCACGGCATCGACACCGACGCCATCGTGCGGGCGGCCCTCGACGCGTCGGCCTAGGCGGCGCTTCTCGCCGGTGGCTGACCGTCGGGGTAGATCATCGACGGTGGCGGATTGCTGGTCCGCCGGGCCCACGGGTAGTAGATCGCGGCCGTCACGACGAGCCCCACGATCCAGGAGACGTCGGCGCCGCCGAGCATCTCCGTGACGGGCCCGGTGTAGAGGGTCTGGGCGAGGAACGGAATCTGAGCCACGATGCCAATGACGTAGCAGGTCAAGGCCGCCACGTTCCAGCGACCGTATCGGCCGTGAGCGTCGTAGAGCGCAGGAACGTCGATGCGCTCCCGGGAGATCAGGTAGTAGTCGATGAGGTTGACGGCGCTCCACGGCGTGAACACCATCAGCAGCACGAGGACGAAGTTCTTGAAATTGGCCAGGAAGTCCGCGCTCGCACCGAGGGCGATCAGCACCGAGACGGCGGTGAACCCGACGATGTAGGCCGCGCGAGCCGTCGAGGAGACTCGAGTCTGACCGTTGAACGCGGTCACCGTGGTCAGGATCGACATGAACCCGCCGTAGGCATTCAGCGTGTTGATCGTCAGCTTCCCCACCACGATCACGAGGTAGATCAGCAGAGCTATCGCCGCAGGGCCGGCGAGGGAACCGACGAATCCGACCTGGTCGTCGAGGAAGGCATCCCCGGCGACCGCGGCGACGAGGGCGCCGAACGTCATCGACCACGACGACCCGATGACCGTGCCGGCCCAGGTGGACCAGAAGGTGGCTCGCCCACTGGTGGTGCGTGGCAGATAGCGGGAGTAGTCCGCGACATAGGGCCCGTACGTCAACTGCCAACCCGCCCCAAGGGAGATGGCGAGCAGGAACGTCGCGACGTCGAACGGCTTCACTCCGACGAACGATGCGACGTCGTAGTCGGCGAACAGTCGAATCGCCAGGTAACCGAACCCGACGATGCCGACGACGGAGGCCACCCTGCCGACCACGTGAATCAACCGGTATCCCGTCACCGCCACGACGGCGGTCAGGACGCCGAAGACGACGATGCCGACCGCGACGTCGTTCGAGCCAAGGATGTGTCCGATGGCCTGACCGGCAAGCACGGTGCCGGTGGCGGCGAAACCCAGGTACATCAGGACGACGAGTGCGAGCGGCACGACGGCACCGTAGATTCCGAATTGCGCACGGCTGGANATCATCTGCGGCAGACCCAGCCGCGGGCCCTGGGCTGAATGCAGNGCCATCACGACGCCGCCCAGCACGTTNCCGATGAGCAACCCGACGATCGCCCAGATGGCGTCCGCCCCGAACACCACCGCCAGCGCACCGTCGACGATCGCAGTGATCTGCATGTTGGCGCCGAACCAGAGGGTGAACTGACTACGCGGGGTTCCGTGGCGCTCGTCGTCGGGCACGACCTCGATCGTGCGGCGTTCGATCGAGAGGGCGGAATCCGTTGTGGCGTCGGGTTTCATGACGGTCCTCGTTCCGTGACGGTCGTCGGGTGGTCTAACGGTACCGCCGGGGCACCACCCACTGGCGACCGAAGACCTCGTCGAACGACTCCGGGTCGAACGGGCTGTCACCCCCGGCCGGGAAGCTGGTCAGCTCGCCGAAGACGATCCGCCCGTCGACGTCGTACAGGTCGACCCTCACGAAGTCGGTGTCGNNNCCGAGCCGCTCGGCCAGGTCGACCATCTCCCTCCAGAGCGCGGGACGCACGGGCTCTGGATCGGCCCAGGGCGGTCCGCCGCGCAGTGGCAGGTGCGTCCAGTCGGGCCGGAAGAAGTCCTGTGTCCGCCGACCGAACCGGCCGGAGTCCACCTGGATGAACGCGCATTCACCGTGAAAGACGAAGAACTTGTAGTCGTCGGGAATCGAACCGCCCTCGGTGGCGAGCATCTCCTCGACGATGACCCGGCGCGGGACACGCCCGTACACCCATTCACGGTTGGGCCCCTGACCGTAGAGCTGGGCCGTCCACCCGCGAGCGATGCGGATCACGTCGGCCCGCGACGCGACCTCGGGCGCCACGTGGCTGTACACCCAGCTCTCCGGTTCCGAGGGCAGTCGCGCGTCGGGTGGAGCGCGGTGCGAGACGACGATCGCCGCTCCGCTGCCGTGGGTCGGTTTGACGACGTACTCCTCGGGCAGGTCCACGTCGTGCAGCGCCGCCGGGTCGTCGACGATCGCGAATGCATGCGGAAGATACCGTGCCCCAACCGTGTCGGCGACGTAGTCGCGGACTGCCGCCTTGTCGGCGAACGTGACCACGATGTCGCGGTGGTCACGCAGCATCTTGTACCGGACCTTCTCGCGGAAGGTGCGAGGTGAGCGGGTCCGCCAGAGGCGCACCCAACGCACGAGCCGACTTCTCTCCCGCCAGTGGACGCTCGTGCTCATCGAGATGCCNTACCCGCGCTCCGGGGCGTCACGTCGGTCAGCACCTCGTCGAGCATGGCCGTCAGGTGCTCGGCGTGAGACGGCGCGAACGGCAGGGGCGGGCGGATCTTGAGGACGTTCTCGGCGCGCCCGGAGGCGCTGATCAAGATTCGTCGGTCTCGCAGCGCGTTGACCACGTCGGCCGCCAGGGCGGGGTCGGGAACCCGATCGTCTTCGGTGGTGACGAGTTCGACGGCGAGGAACAACCCGCTCCCCCGCACCTGCCCCATGACGGGGTGACGTTCCGCGAGTTCCCGAAGGCCGTCNCGNAGGTTCGCTCCGGTCCGTCGGGCGTTGTCGACCAGCCCTTCCTCGTCGATGACGTCGAGCACGGCGGTGGCTGCCGCGACGCACACCGGGTTTCCGCCGAAGGTGTTGAAGTAGCGCATGTCTCGGCCGAACGTCGCCATCACCTCCGCGCGCCCGACCACTGCGGCGATGGGCAGGCCGTTGCCCATCGGCTTTCCCAGCACCACCAGGTCGGGCTGCAACCCGTGCCTGGTGAAACCCCACCACCCCGCACCGAGNCGTCCGAAGCCGGCTTGCACCTCGTCGGCGATCCACAGCCCACCGGCGGCTCGGACCACGTCGGCGGCCGGTTGCAGGAAGCCGGCCGGCTCGGATTGCACGCCGTCACTGGACAGCACGGAGTCGACGATCATCGCGGCCAGGCCGACACCGCGCTCGGTCAGCGCGTCGACGGCCTCGCGAACCCGTCCGGCGAAGCGCTCACCGACGCCGTCGCTCGGCTCGCGGTGCAGGTCGGGTGCGTCGACCACCACGACGTGCGGCGGGATCGGGTTGTTGGGGCCCAAACTGGGCGAGATCTCGGCCGCGGCGGCCGTCACGCCGTGGTAGGCGTGCGCGGTGCAGATGACGCCTCTCGCACCCGTGTGGTGGCGGGCGGTGCGCAGCGCGAGATCCACGGCCTCACTGCCCGTGCAGGTGTAGACGACCTTGGACAGCTCGTCGGGGAACAGCGCCAGCAGCCGCTCGGAGTAGCCCACCACCGACTCGGTGAGGTAGCGCGTGTGGGTGTTGAGCACGCCCAGCTGGTCGGCCACCAGCCGTTGCACGTGTGGATGACTGTGCCCGATGACGGGAACGTTGTTGTACGCGTCGAGATACCGGTTGCCCTCGTGGTCGTAGAGCCACACCCCCGACGCGCGCTCCACCATCACGGGCTTGCGATAGAACAGCCGGTAANTCGGTCCCATGGTCGCGGCGCGGCGCTCGGTGAGAGCGCGACTCGCGGCGTCGAGCTGATCGGCCGTGCTGCCGTCGTNGGCGTTGGCCATGTGGGTGCGCTCGGAGGTCATCGTGGCTCGCTCTCGCCGCTAGGACAACGGTTTTCGGTATCCGCACATGCCGCGCGCAGGCGTTCTGCTGCGTGGGCGGGTTCCACGTGAAGCAGCCGCTGCAGCGTGGGTGCGGTGTGCTGCATCCGCATCGCGCCGTACGCCGTTGGGCGGGTGCGGGCGCGCACCGTCCAGGTCAGCACCTGCATGCACAAGCGGGCGGTGGCCAGCGGGAAGATCACGTCGACCTCGGCATCGGTGAGCCGGGTGGACGCGTGATAGCCCGCCACGACGTGACTGAGGGCCGCGATCGGATCGTCCTTGCGAAGCATCGCGTAGGCACCTGCGATGGCGGGCTCGGCGACACGCATGCCGTAGAGCGCGTCGTTGAAGTCCAGGACACCCGAAACCGCCTGGCGCCCATGGACAGTACCGACCAGGACGTTGTTGTCGTTGAGGTCGTGGTGCACGACGGCGCGCGGCAGCGCGGCCAAGACCGACTCCACGACGCCCCAACGGCGCAGGACGAGCTCGGCGCCGAATTCGCCGGCCAACTCGGGGTCGGCGTCGAGGGCTTCGCGGATGACGTCACCGGAGCGGGCCAGATCCCAGTGGTGGGTCTGGTGGAAGGTGGGGGAGGTGAATCCGGCCAGCGCCGAGGAGATGGCGGCGGCGGTGGCACCGATGTCTTCGAGCAGCGCCGAAGAGTGCTCGCCGACACGGCTGAGCTCCGTTCCCGACACCCAGTCCAGCACGCGCACCAACGCGCGGTCGCCACCCACGTCGACCGCGGCGTGTCGCGCACCGTCGACGGTGCGCACGATCCGCGGCACCACCACCCCTGGATCCTTGTCCTCCAGGTGCACGAGAATCGCTTCCTGCCATTGCAATTCGGCAACGTCACGGACCGGGAAGTGCACCTTTACCAAGTACGTCTCGCCCGTCTCCGTCGTGAGCCGGTAATTGCGATCCCACTCACCACCGAGGAACGCGAAGTCGCGGGCGCCAAGGCCGTGACTGTCTGCCAGACAGGTGGCGAGAAGGGCCGTCGAGATGCCGTCGCCGGAGAGGTGGTCCATCGATGGTCCTCCGCATCTGGTCGACGACGTAGCGCGCCTCGACAACGTCACGCATCTCGGTAGAGTCGAGGTTCATCATGGTAGGCAACCGCAGTCTTCGTCGATCGGCGCTCGTCCTCGTCGCCGTGGTGATGAGCGCGGTGTTCGGGTCGGCCACCGCGGTGGCTGCCGAGCTGGGTGACTACCGCTGGGATCGGCGTCCCCTGCTGATCTTCGCACCGACCGATCGTGATCCCCGGCTCGTCGAGACACAGGGCCGCGTCGACGCCACCCGATGCGACTTCCTCGCGCGGGACATGGTGCTGGGCGTGCTGGTCGCCCAGGGCCGAAGCACACTCGACGGTCAGACCGTCGACGCCGGGCAGGCGTCNCGGCTCGCCGCGCAGTTCGGGGTCGATCCCGACTCCTTCAGCGTGGTGCTCATCGGCAAGGACGGCGGCGAGAAGTGGCGCGTCGACGAGGTGCCGGATCTGCAGAGGGTCTACGACGTCGTCGACGGGATGCCCATGCGCAGTCGCGAGATGAAGGACGGTCCGCGCCAGTGTTGAGCGGTGCGACCGTCGGAGGTCGGCGGCTACGTCGCGGGCTGGCCGGCGTCGCCATCGCGTGCGTGACGGTGTCGGTCGTGTCNTGCGGGGACGCGAAATCGTCCCCGGGGCCCGCCGAGACGACGAGCACCGCCGGGCAGTCGGAGGTGGCGTTGGTCGACCTCGGTGACGCCAACGCGGTGGCCGGGTGGACGACGGTCAACGATCCGGTGATGGGCGGCAAGTCCACCTCGCAGGTGACGTTCGGCGGCGGTGGGCTCAGGTTCGCCGGCTCCATCTCCCTGGAGAACAACGGTGGGTTCGCCTCGGCTCGCGGTCCGCGGGACCCCGACATCNGGCGACGGGCCGCGGGGGCGACGGCGCTGCGCGTGCGCGCGTTGGGTGACGGCAAGACCTACCTGCTGAAGCTGGGCGTCGCCGGACAACCGTGGTCCTACGTCCAACGCTTCCCGACGGTGGCCGCGGTCCGGCAGAACTACGACCTACCGCTGGCGGGCTTCGAGCCGGTGGGCATGCGGCTCGATCCCGAGCCCACGGCCCCGCGGACACTGGATCCGTCCCNCGTCGACCAGATTTCGCTGTACATCCTCGACGAGCAGCAGGGCCCGTTCGAGATCACCGTCGACGGCGTCGACGCCNNTCGCTGAAGAGGCCATACTCTCCTCGTGGGAATCTTCGGCAGGTCCGACGACGGCGTGGACGACGGCGGATTGCGACGGCGGGTCGACGAGTTGGAACGACGGGTGGCCGCCTTGGAGTGGGCGCTGCGGGGGGCCGACGCCCCCGGTGCCCCGCCGTCCGCGGCACCGACGGACGGGGTCGGCGGGGTCAGCGCGGAGGTACGCCAGTTGGCGGCCCGGGGCGACAAGATCCACGCCATCAAGGTGTTGCGGGAGCAGACCGGTCTCGGTCTGAAGGAGTGCAAGGACGTCGTCGACCGGTTAGGGCCCTAGTCGGGGCGGCCCGGCCCGCCTGCGGCATGGGCCATGGCGTGTCATGACTTGCGGCGGAACGTCTTCCAGTCACCTATCGCCGCGAGTCGCCGGCGCTGCTGGGCTGCGGCGCCACGGTCGAGCCCGCGGTCACGGCCCTCGAGGTTGGCGATCACGCGTTGACGATGTTCGACCGGGTTGTGGTCGTCGTACTTGAACTTTGCCTCGGTGCGCACCACCGCCAGCCGCAACCCGCGGATGCCGGGCAGCATCCGCGCGTAGGGGCCGTCGTCGACGGACAGGGTGGCGTAACCGCCTTCGGGTTGCTTGTCGCCGAGTTGCGCGGCCAGGATGTCGACCTTGCCCTGCGGGTCGTCGACGACGGTGGGCCTGCACACGAATTGCAGCGCGGTGTAATAGCTGGTGGGCACGCCGTCTTCGTCGGGCCCGCCGGCCTTGGCCCGCCACTGCGTCGGGATGTAGGCGTAGTCACCGATCACGGCGAGCCGAATCTCGCTGGCCGCCTCGAGATGTGGCCACACCGGGTTCGGTCGCGCCAGGTGCAGCAGAAGCTGGTCCCCGTCGACGGTGAAGTGGGTGGGCACCAGCACCGGCGGCCGGGCGGGGTCGAGGTTGTTGACCGCCAACATCCCGAACCGGTCGGTGCCGGCCAGCCACTGCTGCCACTCGGCGGCGTCCAGTGACTCGTCCCAGGGGTGGATCAGCATGACTCAGTCATCCTTGGTCGTCGGTGAGGANATGGCCAGAAGACGTTGNGCNACGGTGACATTGGGTCCGAGCCTCCTCAGATGGGTCACCNGGTCCTCGCCGGCGGCGTACACCTGAGCGTCGGTCATGGGGCCGAGGGCATCCAGGATGAACAGCGCAGTGGTGGTGCGCTCGTGCAACTGGGTGCGCCGGGCTTGGCGCCAGTTCCACCGCCGACAGGTCACTCCGGCGTCGTCGCACCACACCACCTCCCCCGGCTCGGGATGCTCGACGACCTCCGCGCCGGCCGCAACGGTGTCGAATGGCTCGGTGCCCGTCGCCCGCGCCAGTCTGGGCGCCCCTCGATAGCGAGAGAGGTCCTCCCCGCCCAGGGGCAGCTGGTGAATCACCGAGATCGCGTTGTACAGATCGGTCAGCCGGTTGACCCGTGGCAGGCCCGAGTCCGCGCGACGAATCAACGCCTCCACGCTGCTGCGGGTGCGTTGCGGCTTGGCTCCGAATGCGCGGTAGGCCTCGCGCCACGCCGCTACGTGCGGCAACTCCTCCACAGGAGCCGAGGAAAGTACCTGCTGCGCCGTGACTTCCGCGCGAAACAGCAGATGTTCGCTCACGTCGTCGCCGCGTCCGGGCTCCAGGTGGTCGGCGGCGACCAGCAGGGCACGATAGTCCGGCCGCAGTTCGAACACCGACGGCTCGACGCGGGCGCCGCCCAGGAACACCTCGAGTGCCTCAGCCACGGTGCGGCTCCGAATGTGCCGCCATACCACCGACTCCCGGTTCGAACACCGCCAGCGAGAACCGCGCGGGGTGTTCGTCGGGGTTGACGTACGCGTGGTCGACGTCGCCTGGGAACGCCAGCGCGTCACCGACATTCAGGTCGACCACCTGGCCGTCGACCTCCACCGTGACCCGGCCGTCCAGCACGTGCATCAACTCCCGGGTGCCGTCGGCATGGGCCTCGCTGACGTGGCGGTCACCCGGCCCCAGGGACCAGTCCCACAGCTCCATCACGTCCGGCGGGGTCGTCCCCGCGACGAGGATGCCGCGTCCACCGGCGGCACCGGCCCACAGCTGCGCACCGTCGCCGCATCGGGTGATCTTCACGGCCCGCGGTTCCGGGGGTTCCACCAGCGCCGGCAGACCCACTCCCAGGGCGTCGCTGAGCCGAAGCAGTGTTCCCACACTGGGATTGACCGCACCCTGCTCGACGCTGACCACCATCCGACGGCTCACCGACGCCGAGGCGGCCAGCTGGTCCAGCGTCCATCCGCGACCGGTCCGCTCCTGGCGGATTCGGGCGCCGATCGCCGTCGCCAACTTGGCCGCGTCGTCGTCCATGCAGTGCACTATAACGCACTGTCCGTGCACTGCAGCCGTGGCGGCGGTTCCGCGGCGATCCGGACGCGGCCGCGCACCTCTGCTCATCACAGAAAAAGATGTTTTACATCTCAAATGATCGTTGGACACGATGACCCTACCCGGCGTCGAATGGGAGGCACAGCTTCACGACCGGCGGACCGATCGCCGGTCGAACGAGACGGGAGACCCATTCGTGAACGGCGTCAGCAGAAGAGGTTTCGGACGACTGACCGCGGCCGCGGCCGGCGGATTGGCCCTCGCGGCGTGCACGTCGCCCGCCGAACACACCGAGGTCGGCGCTCCGGAGGCACCCCGGCTCACCCCGCCCGCCGCGCCGCAGCACGCCCTGGGGCCGGTCAAGCAGATCGCCGCCGGCGACCTCGACGTCGGCTATGCCGAGGCGGGCCCGGCCGGCGGCCAACCGGTCATCCTGCTGCACGGCTGGCCCTATGACATTCACAGCTACGCCGACGTCAGCGCGATCCTCGCCGCCCAGGGCTTCCGCGTGATCGTGCCCTATCTACGTGGCTTCGGAACGACCCGGTTTCGGTCCGCTGACACCGCGCGCAACGGACAACAGGCCGCGCTCGCGCACGACGTCATGGCACTGATGGACGCACTGCAGATCCCCAATGCCGTTCTCGCCGGCTACGACTGGGGAGGACGCACCGCCAATGTCGTCGCCGCACTGTGGCCGCAGCGTTGCCGGGGACTGGTCGCCGTCAGTGGTTACATCGTGGTGAACCTGGTGGCCAACCTCGAACCCCTTCCCCCGGTTGCCGAGCAGGGGTGGTGGTACCAGTACTACTTCGCCACTGCCCGCGGCGCTGCCGGATACCGCCGCAACACCANGGANTTCAACCGCCTCATCTGGCGCAACGCCTCCCCGCTCTGGCACTTCGACGAGGCCACCTACGACCTGACGGCGTCGGCGTTCGACAACCCCGACCACGCCGACGTCGTCATCCACAACTACCGCTGGCGGCTCAGCCTGGCACCCGGTGAGTCGCGTTACGACGACGACGAACGACGCCTCGCNGCCAAACCGGCCATCACGGTGCCCACCATCACGATCGGCAGCGACTTCGACGGTCCCGGCAAGGACGGCCACGCGTACCGGTCGCTGTACACCGGCCCGTACCAACACCGCGTGCTCGACGGCATCGGACACGACGTCCCCCAGGAGGCACCCCAGGCCTTCGCCTCGGCAGTCTCCGACGTCACCCGGTTGTGAGGCCGGCGCTTTCGACGTCTGCGTCGACCCGCACACCTCATCGAAACATCCCCGCGAAAGGCCAACCCCCATGCCCACCGTCCGTCTGCAGATGACCTCGACCCTCAGCGCCCAGGAGCTCATGGCGGTGCTCACCGACTTCTCGTCGGCTCGACCCGATCGGTGGCCCACCGTCGACGCCGATCACTTCGAGGTCCACGGAATCGGCCCCACGTGGGCCGAGGTCACCGAGGGCACCGCCGCTGCGTGGGAACGTGCCCGCTACGACTGGGATCCCGCAAGCCATCGCGTCACGGTCACCACCCACGACTCGAAGGTGTTCGGCCCAGGCGGGGGCTGGGTCTTCCAACTGGTCCCGCTCGGAGAGCGCACTCGCGTCGACGTCGAACTGACCCGTCAGCCGTCGGCCTTCACGAAACGCATCCTCGCCAGCCTGCTTCCGCTGGTCGCGCCCCGCGCGCTGAAGAAGTCCTTGGCCGGTCCGCTACGGGCCGTCTAGACGCATTCACGTCATCACCACTCACCCCAAGGAATCGCCATGCCCACCTCCTCCCACGTCTTCCTGGTGTCCGGCGCCTCTCGAGGCCTCGGCCGCGCCATCACCGAGGCCGCATTGACCGCCGGACACCGCGTCGTCGCCGGCGCCCGCACGACCTCGACGCTGA
>Ga0055540_1001830_pt1 | contig 12017 bp, 7 predicted proteins | sample AraplaCvi_mMS_r2_2_FD_55040 | JGI IMG/M metagenome (GOLD analysis project Ga0055540, IMG submission 55040) | Arabidopsis root microbial communities from North Carolina, USA - plate scrape MF_Cvi_mMS_r2 | ecosystem: Host-associated > Plants > Roots > Endosphere | place: USA: North Carolina
CGCCTCCCCCATGTTGCGCATCTTCGCGGCCATCGCACCGTCGACCGCGACGTCGACGTCGGCGTCCGCGCAGACGATGAACGGCGCGTTCCCACCCAGTTCCATCGAAGACCGCATCACCGTCTCAGCGGCTTGTCGCAACAGCAACTTGCCCACCCCGGTGGAGCCGGTGAAACTCACCTTGCGGGCCGTGCCGCTGCTCATCCACCGCTGCACCACCGTCGCCGCGTCGGTGGTGTTCACGACGTTGAGCACGCCGTCGGGCAGGCCGGCCTCCTGCAGGATCACGGCCAATGCCAGTGAGCTCAACGGAGTTTGGGGCGCCGGCTTGAGCACCATGGTGCAGCCGGCGGCGACCGCGGGGGCGATCTTGCGCGTTCCCATGGCCAGGGGGAAGTTCCAGGGGGTGATGAGCACGCACGGGCCGACCGGTTCGCGGGTCACGATGATGCGGTTCGCGCCGTCCCCCGTCATCGTGTGGTCACCGGAGATTCGGACGGCCTCCTCGGAGAACCACCGCAAGAACTCGGCGGCGTAGGCGACTTCACCCTTCGCCTCGGCGAGCGGCTTGCCCATCTCGAGGGTCATCACCTCGGCCAGCCAACCCTGGCGGGACATCACCAGATCGTAAGCGCGGCGCAGGATCTCACTGCGATACCGCGGCGAGGTGCCCGCCCACGACGCCTGTGCCCGTACNGCGGCCGCCAGCGCGGCGTCCCCGTCGGCCGGAGCGGCGTCGGCGACGGCGGCCAGCACCTCACCCGTCGCCGGGTTCTCGACGTCGAACACCCGTCCGCCGGCGGCGTCCCGCCAGTGTCCGTCGATCAGCAGTCCCGTGGGAATCGACGCGACGGCAGGCCGGGACGACGTCGAGTCGACGGTGGTGGTCGGTGCGGTCATGGGTGGTTACTCCTGTCGTTGACGGGGGTCGAGGATCTGCGCGAGATGCAGGGAAGCACTCGGCGAGGGATTCTCGGTGAGTTGTCGGGCCTGCATGTGGCAGCTGAACCCGTCGGTGAGCACGACGGCATCCGGACGTGCCCTCAACGCCGGCGCGAGCGCCTGTTCGGCGACGGCCATGCTGACGTCGAAGTGTTGTCGCTCGAAGCCGAAATTACCGGCGACGCCGCAACATCCGACGGCCTCGTGGACGTCGCCGATTCCGACGGCCTTCAGTGCGCGCACTTGGGTGGCGGCACCGAAGACGGCATGCTCGTGACAGTGGGTCTGCACGGTCACCGAGGACGGCGGTGCCGCACTCGGCGTCCAGCCGGCGTCGCGTCGAGCGCTGACGTATTCGGCGAAGCTCCGGATCCGTCGCGCCACCCGATGCGCTGCCGGCTCGTCGACGAGTTCGGGGAGATCCTTGCGCAGCGCGGCCGCACAGCTCGGTTCGGGGACGACGATTGGGCGATCGGACCCGTCGTCGAGCAATGCGGCCGTGCGACGCAGGTGCTTTCGCGCCTGCCGGAGTTGGCCGGTGGAGATCCAGGTCAGCCCGCAACACACGTCGGTACGCACGTCGGCACTCTGCCCGGCGTCCTCCACGACCCGCAGGGCCGCTCCGGCCACTTCGGGTCGGAAGCCCTTCGTGAAGGAGTCCACCAGGAGCACCACGTCACCACCGCCGCTGCGACGGGATGCCAGCTCGCGGCGGAGTTGACGCCGCGAGGCGAACCTCGGCAGCGGTCGNTCGGTGGTCAAGCCGCCCAACCGAAGTCCCACCGGCCGCAGCGGACTGGCCAGTACGGCGTTGACGAGAGGCGCCATGCGCGAGGTCACCGACAACCATCGAGGCAGCCAGCCCAGCGAATAGTGCGCCACCGGACGGAGCCGCCCGCGGTAATGGTGATCGAGGAATTCCGCCTTGTACGTCGCCATGTCGACACCGGTCGGGCAGTCCGACGAGCACGCCTTGCACGACAGGCATAGATCGAGCGCCTCACGTACGTCCTGCGACGCCCACCCCTGCTCGGTGCTCGCCGCGCCGCGAACCATGTCCTGCAGGACACGGGCACGCCCGCGCGTGGAGTCCTTCTCGTCACCGGTGGCCCGGTAACTGGGGCACATGACACCGCCGCCGTGCGAGCGGCACCGTCCGACGCCGATGCAGCTCTGGACCGCCTCGGCGAAACCCCCACTCCCCGAACCGTTCGCGTCGTGCAGAACGAACGTCGTCTGCCACGGCAACTCCGGAATGTCGGCCAGCGCCAACGACGCGGTCACCGGTTCGGGATCGACGATCATGCCCGGGTTTAGGACGTTGGTGGGGTCGAAGAGACGCTTGAATCTCGAGAAGGCCTCCATGATGGCTGGGGAGTACATCTCGGGGAGTAGCTCGGAGCGGGCCCGTCCGTCGCCGTGTTCTCCGGACAGGGTGCCACCGTGTTGGACCACCAGGCGCGCGGCGGCGGTGAGGAAGTCCGACATCACCTGGCGGCCCTCCGGCGTCCGTTGGTCGAAGGTGATGCGAATGTGCATGCACCCGGCGCCGAAGTGGCCGTACATCACTCCGATGAGGCCGTACCGTTCGAGGAGTAGCCGGAAGTCGGCCAGATAGTCGGCGAGGTCTTCCGGGGCGACCGCGGAGTCCTCCCAGCCCGGCCACGAGGTGACGCTCGACCCGTCGGGCAACTCCAGCAGTGACGACAGCCCCGCCCCGTCCTCCCGAACGCGCCACAACTTCCGGCGTTCGACGGGATCGGGTACCTCGCGGCAGTCCAGCGCTCGCCCTCGAGCGCGGAGCTCGTCCTGCAGTCTTCTGGACTGCTCCCGTACGGCGGCGTCGTCCTCCCCGTCGAGGTCGACGTAGAGCCATGCCCGCCCAGTCGTCAACTCCGACACCGAGTCTGGGCCGCGGCGAGCCCTCATGGTCGCCACGATCCGTTCGTCGATGCCCTCGATCGCGGCCGGGGAGTACTTCAGGATGGTCGTCACGTCACGCGCGGCGTCGACGACGTCGTCGTAGGCCACGATCAGCAGCAGCGCCGCCGGCGGCACGTCGACCAGTTGCATGGTGGCACCCACGACGATCGCGCACGTGCCCTCGCTACCGACGAGTGCGCGGGCGACGTCGAAACCGTTCTCGGGGAGCAGGTGTGCCAGGTGGAAGCCGGACACCTGACGCGGGATGCGGCCCAGTTCGAGACGGAACTGGGCCAGGTATCCGGCAGCGAGTGCCTTGAGGTCGGCGGTCAGTTGACTGGCTCGCTCGACCGCGGCCTCGTCGTCGGGGTTGGTGGCCCTCAGCGCGGTGCGGGTGGCCGTCAGTCGGGTGCCGTCGGCGAGCACCACGTCGAGTGAGACCACGTGGTCGGCGGTGCGGCCGTACCGGACGGAGTGGTTGCCGCAGGCGTCGTTGCCGATCGATCCGCCGATCGTGGCGCGGTTCTTGCTCGACGGATCCGGTGCGAAGGTGAGGCGGTTGCCGGTGCGCCGTTCGACTGCCTCGGCCAGATGGGAGAGCACGACCCCCGGCTCGACGACGGCGGTGCGGGTGGCCTCGTCGACGGACACGATCGAGTTCATGTGGCGTGAGGTGTCCATCACGACACCCCGGCCAATCGCATTGCCGGCCATCGACGTTCCGCCGCCGCGGGCGACGACGGGCACTCCGGCGCGCTGGCACGTCGCAACGAGGCGGCTGACGTCGTCGGCGTGGCGCGGGAACGCGACGGCTAGCGGGGGGACGCGATGATTCGACGCGTCGTAGCTGTACTCGGCGAGGCGCCTGCTGCTGGTGTCGAGCTCGACCCCAGAGTCGGCGAGCAGTTCTGCGACGTCACCGCTCAATGAAGTTCCTCGGCGAGGACGACGGCCAGATTCTCCAGCATGCGATCCGCATCGGCGATCGAGAAGGGCAGTGGCGGGCGGATCTTGAGGACGCTGCCCCGGGGCCCCGATGCGGAGATCAGAACACGGCGGCGACGCATGGCGTTGACCACGCGCATGGTTGCCTTCCCGTCGGGGGTGTTGGACTCCGGGTCCGCCACGATGTCCACGCCGACGAACAACCCCGCTCCGCGCACTTCGGCGATCTGGTCGTAGCCGGCGGCGAGCGTGGAGATCTCGGACTTGATGTAGTTGCCGACCGTCTCGGCATTGGCGATCAGGCCCTCGTCGCGAATCACGTCGAGCACGGCCTGGGCTGCGGCGATGGACACCGAGTTGCCGCCAAAGGTGTTGAAGTACCGGATGTTGCGGCCGAACTCCTCGAGCAGTTCGGGCCGGAAGACGGCGGCGGCGATCGGTATGCCGTTGCCCATCGGCTTTCCGGTGGTCATGATGTCGGGAACGACGCCATGACGCTGAAAACCCCACCAGTGCTGGCCGGTACGCCCGAACCCTGGCTGCACCTCGTCGGCGATGAACAGACCGCCTGCGGCGTGAACCTCGTCGACGATTGGCTGGAGGAACCCGACGGGGTCGGCAAAGATGCCGTCGGAGGAGAAGATCATGTCGGCGATGAACGCCGCGACCCCGAAGCCGTGGCGTTGCAGGTCGGCGACGGCATCTCGGATCTCGCGCCGCATGGCCTCGACCACGGCGTCGTCTCCGCCGTGCCGCAGGCGATCGGGAGCACTGATCGTGCGCACGTGCGGCCCCAACGGGACCCCGACACCCAGGGACGGCGAGAAGGCCGACACGTCGGCCGTCAGACCGTGGTAGGCCCCGGAGGTCACGATGACACCCTGGTTGCCGGTGTAGTACCGCGCCACGCGCATGGCGAGATCGTTGGCTTCCGAGCCCGTGCAGGTGAACATGACGTGCCCGAGCTCGGCGGGCATGGTTCCCAGGAACTGCTCGCTGTAGTCGAGGATCGACTGCTGGAGGTAGCGGGTGTTGGTGTTCAGCGTGGTGAGTTGCCGGTACACCGCCTCGACGACGTAGGGGTGACAGTGACCGACGCTCGTGACGTTGTTGTACACGTCGAGGTAGTCGTTGCCGTCGGCGTCGTAGAGCAGAGTGCCTGCGCCGCGGACGATTTCGACGGGGTCGTCGTAGAACAGTCGGTACCCTGGCCCCAGAAGCCGCTGCCGGTCGCCGACCTGCTCGCGTGCGCGCGGCGGCAGGTAATCGATCCGCGCGGGGTCGAACCCGTTCACCATCGGCTCGGACGCCTTGGGGGCGAAGGCCTTGGGGTTCAGCGAGGTGGTCACGGTCATTCCCTTCCTGTCGGTGAGGCTGGTGTGACGCTGGAGGCCAGCATGGCTTCGACGGTCGGTGTGGCTACCGACATCGCACACCGCAGCCTCCTCCAGTCGAGAGCCGAATGAGACAGTCCGTAGTCGCGACCGTCGGGATACAGGGCGGCGCGCCAACCGAAGATCAACGCCCGCAGCAGTAGTCGCGCCGGCCCGGTGATGGCCAGCAGTGACACTTCCTCGGCCGCCAAGGGGCGCTCCCGATGGTAACCACGCACGATGTCCAGTGCGGTGGCCCACGGTCGTCGCTCGTCGGCGCCGATCTGATTGGCGACCGCGACACTGAGTTCGAANACGATCGGGCTTCGCACCACGTCGCCGAAGTCGATGANGCCCGTGACGAACTCCTCGGACGCCGGGTCGACGACGACGTTGAAGGGGCTGAAGTCGCCGTGAATCATCTGTGTGTCCAAACCGCCGACGCGGGTCGCGACGTGGGCGTCGAACTGGTCGAAGATCCACGTGGCCATGCTCGCGTCGTCGCGGTCGGACACCCATTCCAACAACGGTCTCATGTGGGAGAAGTTCTTGAGATCCCAAATCAGAAGGCGGGAGTCGTCGGGGTGGGTGAAGTCACCGAGCGCTCGATCCAGTCGGCCCAGCATCGCGCCCACACCAGCGAACTGCTCGGACGTCGGCTGCGCAGCTGCGAGGAGGCTTCCCTCGAGGTAGCTCAGTACGCGCAGGATGCGCTCGTTGCCGTCGTCNTCGACGACCGTGGACTCCGTCTGGCCATGCACGCCGCGGATCAATCGCTGGGTGGGAATCGGGTCAGCGGATTCCTCCAGGTGCAGCATGACGGCGGACTGCAGGTTGACGATATGGGCGCTCTCCGACGCCGGAGCGATCTTGACCAGGAATGGCCCGCCAGCGGTGGCGAGACGGAACGTGTCGTCCTTTTCGGTGGGTATGCGCGTCAGCTGACCACTCAGGCCGTAGAGCCGGCGTAGTTCGACGGCGACCCGCTCGGCCGGGAACGCCGGTGCGCCAGTCGCCAGCGCGCTCTCTCGAGTGATCTGCGCGAGGACGTCGGAGTTGGTGATCACGCCGCCGACTCCATTGGCGGAGCCATTCGGAGGTGCGGCCGTTGTATTGAGTGGTGCTGGGCGGCGGACGGCATCCGGGTCTCTTTCCTCGCGATCGAAGGACACGCCATGACGAGCGGTGCGTGTCGTCGTGTCGGAACTCGTCCCGGCGATACCGGGTTGGCAGCCAACTTAGCGCAACTGTAGGACAATAGGGCACCGGAGTCTAGCCACGGTGGCGTCCTCGCGTCTCTTGGTCGAGCAGTGTTGAGCAGTTGTACGCTTACGCCATGTCGGTGGCAGATCGCATTCAGATCGTCGGGCGCAGCAGCGCACAGCAGATCGCCGACGGTTTGATGGACATGATCCTCGAAGGCGAACTCAAGCCGGGCGAGCGCATCAGGGAGAGCGTGATCGCCGAGCAGTTGGGAATCTCGCGCAACACGGTGCGCGAGGCCGTGCGACTGCTCCAGGGAACGGGGCTGGTTCGGTACGTCTTCAACCGCGGACTGGCGGTGTGGGACCCCTCCGACGAAGAGGTCCTCGACATCTACCGGGCGCGGCTCCACCTGGAGACGGCGGCCGCGGCGTCGGTGGGATACGACACCGATCTGACGCCGTTGACCGACGCGATGGACGCACTGAAAGTCGCGATGCTGACCGAGGATCCGCGCACCATCGTGGAGAAGGACCTCGACATCCACCGCGCCATCGTCGGACTGATGAACAGTCCGCGGCTGAACAAGTTCTACGACGAGTTGCTCGCCGACCTCAGGTACTTCCTGCTCATCCTGTCCCTGGATCATCACGAGTACGAGAGCGACTCCGGGCTCGAGGACGAGCATCAGCGAATCGTCGCGGCGTTCACCTCACGCGATCCGGAACTGGCCCGCACGACGATCGCCGGGATCATCACCGAGAACCGNGACGAGGTGCGCAAGATCCTGGCCAGTCGCACCGCCCGCTGACGGGCAAGTCGTCNCCCACCTTCGGACGCAACGGCGTACCGAAGCCCGGCGGACCGCGTTCTCCGGGGCCGTGCGACGTGGACGCGTCGTGCGCACCGATCCCAACCGCCCCGTCCGGAGACATTTCGACNGTCGTCTTGCGCACACTNNAGGCCTGTGCTTAAGTCCAACAAGTCAACTGTTCAACACTTGAACATGAACGAACGGCGACACGTCAGGTCGTCGGCACAGGTCGGGAGAAACGTCACATGGCACAGGGCCATCTCATGTACATCGCGGGCGAGCACGTGCCTGCGGCGAGCGGCGCCACNGAGGAGGTCGTCAACCCCGCCACCAACGAGCACATCGCCACGGTNCCCCTNGGCGACGCCGGCGACGTGGACCGCGCCGTCGCCGCGGCGNACGCGGCCTTCGACGACTGGGCGGCGACCACCCCGGGCAAGCGGGCCGAGTTGCTACTCAAGCTGGCCGACCGGTTGGAGACGCACGCCGAGGAATTCGCGCAGTTGGAATCCCTCGACGTCGGCAAGCCCATCTCGGTGGCTCGCGGTGAGGTGCCCTTCGGCGTGGACAACATGCGNTTCTTCGCCGGCGCCGCACGGGTACTCGAAGGCCGCGCCGCCGGCGAGTACTCCCCCACCCACACCAGCATCATCCGACGTGACCCTCTCGGTGTCGTCGGCAGCGTCGCGCCGTGGAACTTCCCGCTCGTCATGGCGATCTGGAAGATCTGCCCGGCCTTGATGACCGGGAACACCTTGGTGCTCAAGCCCAGCGAACTGACCCCGCTGTCCACGCTCCGGCTGGCCGAACTCGCCTCTGACCTGTTTCCACCCGGCGTGTTCAACGTCGTCACCGGCCACGGCGACACCGTCGGCGCCGCGTTGACCTCCCACCCGCGGGTACGGATGAGTTCGCTCACCGGCGACACCAACACCGGCAAGGTCGTCGCTCGCGCCGGCGCCGACAATCTCAAGCGCCTGCACCTCGAATTGGGAGGCAAGGCACCGGTCTTGGTGTTCGACGACTGCGACGCCGAGCTGGCGATCACCAAGATCTGCGAGGGCGGATACGGCAACTCCGGCCAGGACTGCATGGCAGCCTCCCGGGTGTACATCGCCGACGGCATCTACGACGACTTCGTCACCGAACTCACTCGCGCGGTGTCGAAGGTCGCCATGGGCGACCCGGCACTCGAGTCGACCGAGATGGGACCGGTGATCTCCGAACGCCAACGCGACCGCATCGCCGGCTTCGTCGACCGCGCGGTCGCGGGCGGACCGGCCGAGCTCGCGGTTGGCGGACTCGGCACGGGACCCGGCTTCTGGTACAAGCCCTCGCTCGTCGTCGACGCCGCCCAGGACTCGGAGATCGTGCAACGGGAAGTCTTCGGACCCGTCGTCACCACGACCCGGTTCAGCGACGAGGCGCAAGCCTTCGCGTGGGCCAATGACGTCGAATACGGTTTGGCGGCATCGGTGTTCACCCGCGACGTCGGCCGCGCGATGCGCGCAGCCCGCAANCTCCAGTTCGGAACGGTCTGGATCAACGACCATCTGCCGATCGTGTCGGAGATGCCCCACGGCGGCTTCAAACAATCCGGCCACGGAAACGACATGTCGATCTACGCGGTGGAGGAATACACCGAGATCAAGCACATCATGATCAACCTCGAGTCTTAAACCCCGCTNGCACAACCACTTTGGAGCCCTCACGATGACGTCGACCAGCCGCTCGGTGATAGCGGTCAACCTGTTCTCGATGCTNCCGGGGGTCGACCCGGCCGCCTTCGAACGCTTCTCCACCGAGGTCGACCGACCCACGTGCCTGGCTCACCCCGACGTCGTCCGCCGGTTCGAGGCGTTTCGCGTCGACGAAGCGCCCGACGGATCCCCCGCCGACATCCTGGAAGTCCTGGAAGTCACCGACTGGGCGGCGTGGGAGGAGCTTCGCGACACCCACCCCACCATGAAAACCGTCACCGACGGCTTCGACGAACTCGTCGACCCCGCCACCGTTCGCACCTACTTCACCCACCTCATCCCTGAAGGACTTCGATGACCCACCCCACCACCTACGATGCCATCGTCATCGGCGCCGGGCACAACGGTCTGATCACTGCCGGCTACCTCGCCCGGGCCGGAAAGAAGGTGCTCGTCGTCGAAGCGCGCGACGTCGTCGGCGGGGCCTGCACCAGTGAGGAACTGATCCCCGGCGCCACCTGGTCGTCGTGTGCGTTCATCGCCAGCCTGCTGCGCCCCGAGATCATCGCCGACCTGGAACTCGAACGGTACGGCCTGGAGATGTATCAGACCGAGGCCAACGAAGTCAGCATCTTCCCCGACGGCAGCCACCTGTTCGTGTGGAAGGACATGGACAAGACGCTCAGGGAGATCGAGAAGTTCTCCAAGCGCGACGCCGCCGCGTTCCTGGACTTCGGCCTGCGGGTGAAGAAGTTCGCCTCCATCCTGACGCCGTTCCTGCTGTCCCCCGCACCGAGCCGCTCGCAGGTGTTGGCCGCCTTCGAAGCTGCCGGTGCCGAAGACCTGTTCAACGAGATGGTGCTGCTGTCCACCAAGGACCTGCTCGACCGCTACTTCGAGAACGAGCACATCAAGGGGCTCTTCACCTTCTTCGGGATGATCTCGGTCTGGGGTGGCCCGTCGACGCCCGGCACCGGCTACGTCTACGGCCACCACTCCGTCGGTGAGTTCAAGGGCACCCTCGGGCAGTGGGGCTTCGTCAAGGGCGGCATGGGCGGGATCACCCAGGCCATGGCGCGCAGCGCCGAGGCCTACGGCGCAGAGATCCGGCTGAACTCCCCCGTTCAGCAGGTCGTCGTCGAGCGAGGGCAGGCATCCGGGGTCAAGCTGGCCAACGGCGAGATCATCTCGGCGCGCACGGTCATCTCCAACGCGGACCCGCAACGCTCCATGCTGCAGCTGCTACCGGCAGGCGCCGTCGACGCCAAACTGGTGGCGAAGCTGGAGGATTACGACGCCCGTGGCTCGATGGCCCGCATCCACCTGCTGATCGACGAGCTGCCGGACTACATCGGTTTCCCCGCAGGCGAGTTCGGCCCGCAACACCAGGCCCAGGCGATCATGGGTGCCTCCATCGAGAACTTCGAGCGAGCCTGGGAGGCCGAGCGGCGCGGTGAGATTCCCGATGACTTCGTCATCGAAGCCGTCATCCAGTCCACCCACGACGACACGTTGGCACCCAAGGGCAAGCACACCATGACCCTTGGCGTGCAACAACTTCCGTTCGAGTTGGCCGGCACTGACTGGGACACCATCCGCGACGAGTGGGCCGATCGCGTGCTGGAGGTGCTGTTCCGCTACGCACCGAATCTACGAGGACACATCCTCGATCGGGTCATCATCACCCCCAAGGACCTCGAGCGTGACTACGGCCTGACCGGCGGCAACATCTTCCACGGCGCAATGTTCTTCGATCAGCTGTTCAACAACCGCCCCACCCCAGAGTTGGCCGACTACCGCACCACCGTCGGCAACTACTACCTCTGCGGCTCGGGCACCCACCCCGGCGGCGGCGTCATGGGAGCCAACGGTCACAACGCCGCCCAGGTCGTGATCGCCGACCTCAACGGCACGGCTGCACCCACCGCTGCGCGCGTCGGCCCCGGACCCAAGGCCGGTGTCGTGGACCGGGCGATGGAAACAGTGATGAGCACCAAGGGCGGCAAGAAACTCGGCTACACCGTCGCCACCAGCCCCGCACTGCGCAAGGTCGTCAAGTTCGCCGCTCGTAGCAAATCCACCCGCTGACTTCTACCGCAAAGGACCCGCCATGCTCCATCAGGACGAACCCCAAAAGTTGGCCACCGCCAAGGAGTCACCCGATGGTTCGACGGGATTGGCACGCAACCAGATCGGCGTACTCGGCATCGTCTTCTTCGTCGTCGCGGCGGCCGCCCCGTTGACGGTGGTGGTGGCGCTCTTTCCGGTGATCATCGGCTCCGGTAACGGCGTTGGCATCGCCGGCGCGTTCGTCCTCGTCGCCCTGGTGTTGACCATCTTCGCCGTCGGATACGTGGCGATGAGCAAGCACATCACCAATGCCGGCGCGTTCTACGCCTTCATCACCCGAGGCCTCGGCCGACCACTGGGGCTCGGCTCTGCCTCGCTGGCAATCTTCGCCTACAACGCGATCCAACTGGGCGTCATCGGCGGGTTCGGCTATTACGCAGCAGAATTCTGCTCCAAGCACACGGACGTCGACGTCCCTTGGTGGGTGTTCTCCTTCCTCGCGATGGGAGCGTCGGTGTTCCTCGGCGTCCGGCAAATCCATGCCGGTGCCCGCGTGCTGGCCGTGCTGCTGACACTCGAGACGGCCATCATCCTGATCCTCAACGTCGGCATCCTGGCCAACTCGCCGACGCCGGTCAGCGACTACTCGTTCGAACCCTTTGCCCCGTCCGCGGTCTTCGCCGGGGCGATCGGCGTCGCCCTCATGTTCGCCCACGCCTCCTTCATCGGATTCGAGGGCACCGCCATCTACGGCGAGGAAGCCAAGGACCCCAAACGCACGGTGCCACGGGCCACGTACGCATCGGTGATCTTCATGGGCGTCTTCTACGCCGTCACCGCCTTCCTCATCGTCAACGCGGTCGGCGTCGGGAACATCGCCGGTCTCGCGGCCAGTGAAGGTGGCAACCTGGTCTTCGCGGTGAGCGACACCGTGCTCGGCCGGGCGGGCACGGAGGCCTTCCAACTGTTGGTCATCACCAGTCTCTTCGCGGCCATCCTTACCTTCCACAACAATGTGTCTCGCTACCTGTACTCGCTGGGGCGCCA
>Ga0055540_1001831_pt1 | contig 12016 bp, 13 predicted proteins | sample AraplaCvi_mMS_r2_2_FD_55040 | JGI IMG/M metagenome (GOLD analysis project Ga0055540, IMG submission 55040) | Arabidopsis root microbial communities from North Carolina, USA - plate scrape MF_Cvi_mMS_r2 | ecosystem: Host-associated > Plants > Roots > Endosphere | place: USA: North Carolina
TACCAGTCGAGACCGCCTGAAACCTGCCAGCTCGCTCATTGAACGTACCTCTCCCTTCAATTGCACGTGGAACGCCACACTTTGTCGAACCCGAAGGCTCCGGGCTCGACGGCAACCCATCGCCACCTACGGGATAATAAGATTGACGACCAAGGCTGACGTAAACGCCAAGAAGGAAAGCCTTGTGGAGCAATTGGGCGACTGGCTACGAGAGCGCCCGGCCGGTCAGCGCTCGGGGATCCTGCTCGCCTTCACTCTGGTTGCCCTGCTGCTGGACCTTGAGCGCCCGTCAGCCCGTCCTGTTCACAGTGGCTGTCGCAATCGTCGCCGGGCTACGATAGCCGATGTTCAATCCCGACCCCGACTTCTGGACCGGTCTCAACAACAACGTCGGGCGATCGATTTCGTATGGTGTCAACGCGGCGGTCGTCATGGGTCTTAAGCGCTCACATGATCGAGCCTATCGCAACACATGATCCGCTGACCGGCGTTTATAATCGCAAAGCATTTAAGGACGAACTGAGACTGCGGGTGCCCAGCAAGATCGGACCGCGCCGACCGCTCCTCCTCGCCTACATTGATTTGGATGGTTCAAGGGCGTCAACGATCGCATGGCCATGCTGCAGGCTATCAGTGCTGACGGCATTTGCAGCGTCTGCAAACAGCTTCATGTCGGAGGGACAGATTGCTGGACGGCTCGGCGGCGACGAGTTTGCGATCGCCATAGCCGTCGCCGACCATGGCGAAGCGATCAGAACGGCGCAAGACCTTCATATTCGATTGACGGCAGCACTGTCTTTGACCGGTTATCCGGTGGGTTGCAGCGTGGGCGCACTCTTCATCGACGTAAGCGACGACCGCTCAGCGGAGCAGGGAAGCTCGCGACTATCTCTCGGTCAAGCTCGACGACCCGAGCTTCCCCGCTCCGATCTACGCATTGCTGATCGAGGTCGAAGGCGAGGAAGGCCTCTCCCTCATCTGGTCCCGGTCAAACCGGGACTGATCCGGGAGGCCCTGCCCGACAGGGCGGGGCTCTCCACGGCAGGGATCACTTGTTCAGTGCATCCTTGAGCGCCTTGGCCGGCGCGAAAGTCAGTTTGTTAGAAGCCGCGATCTTCATGGCTTCGCCTGTTGCAGGATTGCGGCCCTCGCGCTCAGGCGATGCCTTTACCTTGAACTTCCCAAAGCCAGGAATAGACGTCTCCGCGCCGGAGTTTGCTGCATCGGTGATCGCCTGGAAAACGGCTTCGACGATGGCCTTGCCCTGAACCTTGGTCAGGCCGTTATCGGCGGCAATCTTGTCAGCGATTTCGTTGGTAGTGGTCATGAAAATTTCCTCGAACGTGAAACAATGCAAAATCCGTGTCAGCTTCTAGCCTCGTTGTCATCTTTGGCGATTGCGACATGGCTTAGATCGGTTGGATGTCCACAACTCGTTTCGGCTTGTAGCCCCGCCTGCGCTTTTCTCGAAGGACATCGAGGAACAGGCTGACAGCTTCGCTCTCGTTGTCAAAGAGATGAACCATCTGCTGCCCACGCGTTCCGATCCGTCCCCACGCGCGTACAACTGACACCTCGCCAAACAGTGTCGGCTGGACAGCAAGCGCGTAGAAGCGCGCCATGTTCTTTTCCGGGGCGATACGCTCGACATAGAGGTGGTAGGGCTGCGCGATCATGAACGCAGAATCGCGCGATCGGAATCTGGCGTCCAATGAGACTTTTGAATCGCAATGTGCTCACCGATTCACGACTTTGATCTGTCGCCGCCGTTTCAATCACACCAGCCCCGACGTGATCCGTTCCACTTATGGGCAAGACCGTCGGCGATGAGGATGTCGCCGACGGATCGCTGGCCGAGAAAGACGACCGTGAGCTTGCGGCCGAAGCAATCCTCGTCTCTCGCTGTACTCTGCAAAAAGATTGGTCCCGAGTTAAGGATTTCGAGCAAACGCTGCTTTGCAGCCATGCCGCGTTGGCGTTCACGCTCACATCTCGGAGGGCTCAACTCTGGTGTGTCAATGTCGGCAATCCTGATCTTCGTGCCTCGAAGCCAGAAGGTATCACCATCCACGACGCAGATGACCGTCTGCCCGCTTCCACAAATCGAGAACTGCGCCTTCGGCGTCTTCGGTTGCTCGGCTAACCCCGCGTTTGAAAAGCCGCAGAATATCATGATGGCGATGGTGGCAACGACCGGCGATGCTCCAAATCTTTCATCTCCTCAATGCCTATCACGTCCGTGTCACCGGCTTTGGGCTGTTCGATGACCGGCCTATGAAACCGGTTCTCCCCGACGCAGGCCATCATGTCGTCGCGGCGGAACCAGACGGCGCGCCCGCACCGGAGGGGTGCATTGCCTGATGTGAAGACGATCTGCTCGTCGGCGCGCATGCGCAGCACCTCATGCGGAAGGATCAACGGTCGGCGGCTGAGCTGCTTCGATCGCGACCGCGACGATCCCTTCATTCCGGACGATCTGTTGGTCTGATCGACCTCGACCGTGGTGTCACCGCAGCGCTTCGAGATATAGTCAGCCGTATCGGGGTCGTTGATGGCTGCGAACGAAATCCACGACGCGGATTCGAACCACTTGCTCGTTGCATCGCGCCCGCCATAAGCCTCGCGCATTTGGCCAAGGGACTGGAAAATCATCGTCAACGTGATGCCGAATTTGCGGCCGGCGTCACGGGCGGTCTCAAGGATGCGCAGGTAGCCGAGACGCGCCACCTCGTCGAGCAGGAAAAGCGTGCGATCCTTCACGTAGCCGTTACGGTTATAAATGGCATTGAGCAGCGAACCGATGACGACGCGGGCAAGGCCTGGATGAGCTTCCAGCACCTTCAGATCGAGTGCAATGAAGATGTCGGTGCCACCGGCGGCAAGATCGTCGGTGGAGAAGCTGTCGCCGGAGACAAGGCCGGCATAGTTCGGATAGGAGAGCCAATGGGTCTCCTTCACCGCATTGGCATAGACACCGGAAAACGTCTCCGGCGTCATGTTGACGAAGACGGCGACATTCTCCTTCACGAAATCCGAAGCCGACTGCTCGTAGATCTTTGTCAGGCGTGCGCGAAGCTGCGGCTCCGGCTCGGAGAGATTTGCCCTGACCCGGCGCAAAGTCTGATCTTTTTCGTCGGTGTGGCCGGACAGGCAAACGTCGGCGATTAAAGCCGTCAGAAGCTGCATGGCCGAGGCCCTGAAGAAGTCGTCGCGGGCGGATGCCGTGCGCGCATTGTCGGTCATGATCCACGTCGCAACGGCGACGATATCCTCTTCCTTGGTATTGCCATGACGACCGATCCAGTCGAGCGCATTGAAGCCGACACCCGATGCGGTGGGATCGAGCACGATGACCTTGCGTCCGGCCTTGCGCCGGTGCTCGATCACCATCGGCGCGACCTCGCTTGACGGATCCAGCACGACGAGGCTGCCGCCCCATTTGAGCGCGGTCGGGATCGTCACCGACGTCGTCTTGAAACCGCCGGAGCCGGCAAAGACGATCCCGTGCGATGAGCCGAAGGAGCCGTCGAAGCAGAGCAGCGGCAACTTGCCTCCCGCTCCCCAGCTTTGTTGATCATCAGCGCGAAACGGCAACGCCGCAACACTGTCGCGATCGACGCGATAACGTTCGCCGATGACGATACCGCCGGCTTCGGCAAATAGCTTTGCAGCTTCGGGCAGTTTCATCCAGTCGGCCTCGCCGTGGACAGCGCGTTTGCCGCCGATCCGCTTCGGGGCTGCCATTGCGAAGGCGGCATTCCCCTTGATCGCAACCCGCAAAGCGAAGACGCTTCCGATGAAGGCGACGGCCGAGCCGAGCATGGTTGCCGGGTCGGCGTAGGTGAGAACCGATTGACCGACCGGGACGTCGCTGGCAATGGCGGCCAGTCTAAGGGCCTCGCGTGTCATAGCGATGATAATGACAACAGCATTTCCAGCCAGCACGCTCAGACCGGCGGGCTTGATATTCGCCGAACCATGGATGGCGAACAGCGCAACAACGCCGATTGCGGCGGCGCCCACGTAGGGCAGGGCGAGCCCCGCGCGGCCCAGCGTCAGCTTTGCCTGCGCCGACGTTCCGAGTGCCGCCAGCCGATGTTCAAAGCCTGACATCAGGACCAGCGCCGCGATCATGATTGCTGCGGGCAGGATTGTCAGAAACAGCCTATTCGCCGTCATTGCCGAAGGCCTCCGCGCCGATCGCCGCCAAGCGTGCCTTCTCCGTCTCGTCGCCCTTAATCCGCTTGGCTGCATCGATCAGCAGGCCGAGCAGCAGAGAACGCTTCTCGTACCGGAGGCCTGCCTTGACGATCAGGCCGCCAAGCTCGATCTTTTCGCGCGTGTCCTTTTTGCGCGCCTCTGCCGTCGCTGATTTCGCCATCCGCTCAAACCTCACCAGCCCCGCCCGCATCCGCGCCAGGCGACTGCGCCGTGAACGGCTCACCGCCGCCTCTGCTCTCGCCGGTATTCTTTCTCCCGGTCGCAATACCTTTGCCTCCGCGAAACCGTTCGGCGACATCCTCGAAGGCAGCCTGAAGCTCTGCCTCGTCGGTCTCGATTTCCCCGAGACCGGCCTTCAGTGCGATGCGGCCGATGCGTTCGGCCTCACGGGTCTCGGCCTGCTTCAGCTGATCCTGCAATCTTGCGATCTCTTCCCTGATCCGCGACGACGGTTTCTTCATTCCGTTTGCTCCTTTTTAAGTCTGGGCGTTGCACTGGCGACGCCCAGACTCTCCCGGATGTGCCTGAATTGAAATCTGCAGATCCGCAGATCGCCAAGGGCGATGCATTTGTGAATGATCCCGCCGTTCCGAAGGAATGGCTCCAAGGGCGCAATTATACGTCGCGATGCGACGCGTTGCTTGTCGGCCCGGTGAGACCGGGCTCACCGCCGCTCCCGACGAACTTGGTTCTATCAGGGAGCGCTATTCGCCGTGGCCATTGCCCATTTCTCAGCCAGCATCGTTAGCCGCGGCTCGGGCCGCAGCGTGGTGCTGTCCGCGGCCTACCGGCATTGCGCGAAGATGGAATACGAGCGTGAGGCCCGTACCATCGACTACACCCGGAAAGAGGGGCTACTTTACGAAGAGTTCTCGCTCCCGGCCGATGCCCCGAAATGGGTCCGTTCGCTGATCGCCGACCGCTCGGTCTCCGGTGCCTCTGAAGCCTTCTGGAACAAGGTCGAAGCTTTCGAGAAACGTGCCGACGCGCAGCTGGCCCGCGACCTGACCATCGCACTGCCGCTGGAGCTCACACCTGAGCAGAATATCGCGCTGGTGCGTGATTTCGTCGAGAAACACATCCTGGCGAAGGGCATGATCGCCGACTGGGTGTACCACGACAATCCGGGCAATCCGCATATCCATCTGATGACCACCTTGCGGCCGCTGACTGAGGACGGGTTCGGGTCGAAGAAGGTTGCCGTCATGGGTGAGGACGGCCAGCCAGTTCGCACGAAATCTGGAAAGATCCTCTATGAACTCTGGGCCGGATCGACTGAGGACTTCAATGTCTTGCGCGACGGCTGGTTCGAGCGGCAAAACCACCATCTGGCGCTGGGCGGCATCGATTTGCGCATCGATGGCCGGTCCTATGAGAAGCAGGGTATTGAAGTTGAACCGACCATCCATCTCGGCGTTGGCGCGAAGGCGATCGAGCGCAAGGCGGAGGGACAAGGCGTTCGCCCGGAGCTGGAACGGATCGAACTGAACGAGCAACGACGCTCGGAAAATGCCCGCCGTATTATCGAGAGTCCCGCCATCGTGCTCGGTCTGATCATGCGGGAGAAAAGCGTTTTCGACGAACGCGATATCGCCAAGGTCCTGCATCGCTATGTCGACGATCCCGCCGTCTTCCAGCAGCTGATGTTTCGGATCATCCTGAACCCGAACGTGTTGCGGCTGCAGCGCGACACGATCGATCTTGCCACCGGCGAGAAAATGCCGGCGCGCTATTCGACCCGAGCGATGATCCGGCTGGAGGCAACGATGGTACGGCAGGCGTTGTGGCTGTCGAACCGGGACGGTCATGCTGTGTCTGAAGGTGCTCTGGCCGCAACGCTCCGGCGGCATGAGCGGCTCTCGGAAGAACAGAAAACCGCCATCGAGCGGATCGCCGGACCCGCGCAGATCGCGGCCGTGGTTGGACGCGCCGGCGCCGGCAAGACCACGATGATGAAAGCTGCCCGCGAGGCATGGGAACTGGCCGGATACCGCGTCGTCGGCGGAGCGCTTGCCGGTAAGGCGGCGGAGGGCCTGGAGAAGGAAGCGGGCATCGAAAGCCGCACGCTCGCGTCTTGGGAGCTGCGCTGGAACCGGGGCCGAGACGTTCTGGACGACAAGACGATCTTCGTCATGGACGAGGCCGGCATGGTCGCGTCGAAACAGATGGCCGGGTTTGTCGATGCGGTGGTGAGAGCTGGCGCGAAGTTAGTCCTGGTTGGCGATCCCGAACAGCTTCAGCCGATCGAGGCGGGCGCTGCTTTCCGCGCCATTGTCGATCGCATTGGTTACGCCGAACTCGAAACCATCTATCGCCAACGCGCGGATTGGATGCGCAAGGCGTCGCTCGATCTGGCGCGCGGCAATGTCGGACACGTGCTCGCTGCATATCAGGGTCAGGGCAGGGTGCTCGGCTCGCGCCTGAAGTCCGAAGCCGTTGGAAATCTCATCGCCGATTGGAACCGCGATTACGATCAGACGAAAGCGACGCTGATCCTCGCCCATCTGCGCCGCGATGTTCGCATGCTCAACGTCATGGCCCGCGAGAAGCTGGTCGAACGCGGTATCGTTGGCGAAGGCTACGTCTTCAAGACGGGTGACGGCGAACGCCGGTTCGACGCCGGCGACCAGATCGTCTTCCTGAAGAACGAAGGATCGCTGGGCGTCAAGAATGGCATGATCGGTCATGTCGTAGAGGCCGCAGCAAACCGCATCGTCGCAACCGTGGGCGAGGGCGATCAGCGCCGCCAGGTGATCGTCGAACAGCGGTTCTACAACAATCTCGACCACGGCTACGCCACGACGATCCACAAGTCGCAAGGCGCCACCGTCGACAAGGTCAAGGTGCTCGCTTCCCTGTCGCTCGATCGGCATCTGACCTATGTGGCGATGACCCGTCACCGGGAGGATCTTCAGCTCTATTACGGGACGAGATCCTTCTCCTTCAATGGCGGTCTGGCCAAGGTCCTCTCCCGGAGACAAGCCAAGGAGACGACGCTTGATTACGAGCGCGGCCAGCTCTATCGCGAGGCGTTGAGCTTCTCGGGGAACCGTGGCCTGCACATCGTCCAGGTGGCTCGCACGATTGCGCGCGACCGGCTCGACTGGACATTGCGCCAGAAGGCAAAGCTTGTCGAACTCGGCCAGCGTCTTGCTGCCTTCGCCGCTCGTCTCGGCTTCACCCAAATCCCTGACACTCCAACGATGAAGGAGGCCGCACCCATGGTCGCACGCACCAAGACATTCGCTGGCTCTGTTGCCGATTCGGTCGGTGACAAGCTTGGCGCCGATCCCGCGCTGAAACGGCAATGGGAAGAAGTTTCCGCGCGTTTCGCTTACGTCTTCGCCGATCCGGAAACCGCATTCCGCTCGATGAACTTCGACGCGGTTTTGGCAGACAAGGAAATGGCGAAACAGGTTCTCCGGAAAATCGAGGCGGAGCCGGCTTCGATCGGGCCGCTGAAGGGCAAGACCGGCGTTCTCGCCACCAGGTCGGACCGCGAGGCGCGTCGTGCCGCCGAGGTCAATATTCCCGCCCTGAAGCGGGATCTCGAGCAATATCTGCGGATGCGCGAAACGGTCGCGCAGAGGCTGCAAGCGAATGAGCAGGCCCTGCGTCAGCGGGTTTCGATCGACATTCCGGCGCTGTCGCCGGCAGCGCACGTAGTGTTGGAGCGGGTGCGCGATGCCATCGACCGAAACGATCTGCCGGCCGCGATGGCCTATGCGCTCAGCAATCGGGAGACCAAGTTCGAAATCGACGGCTTCAACAAGGCGGTGACCGACCGCTTCGGCGAGCGGACGTTGTTGAGCAACGCTGCCCGTGAGCCCTCCGGAAAACTGTACGAAGAGCTTTCCAAGGGCATGAAGCCGGAACAGAGGGAGGAGCTCAAAGAAGCCTGGCCGTTGATGCGGGCAGCGCAACAGCTCTCCGCCCATGAGCGTACCGTCCAATCGCTAAGACAAGCCGAGGAACAGCGCCTTACCCAGCGCCAGGCGCCGGTGCAGAAGCAATGACGCGGAGATCGGTTCTCCTGTTTTTGACCGGCGCTGTCGTCGTCATGTCAGCGCTGGCGACGTCCGGGTTCATCGGCGGCTACCGGCTGAACTTGACACCCAGCGAGCCGCTCGGCCTCTGGCGTATCGAGGAGCTTCAACGTCCGGTCTCAATCGGCGATCTTGTGTTTTTATGCCCGCCCACCACAGCCGTTTTCGAAGAGGCGCGGCGGCGCGGATACCTGCGTCGAGGACTGTGTCCCAGCGGATTTGCGCCGCTGATCAAGTCGGTCGCCGCACTTCCCGGACAGCGTGTCGACATCACCGATCACGTGCTCATCGATGGTCGCCTGGTTCCCGCATCGTCTGTGTGGCGCACGGACGGCGAGGGCAGGGCAATCAACCCCGATCCCGGCGGTGTGGTGCCGCCGCACCATCTGTTTCTTCACTCACCGTTTGCGAGTTCTTATGACAGCAGATATTTTGGTCCGGTTCCAGATTCCGGTCTTCTCGGTCTGGCGCGGCAGGTCCTCATCTTCGATCCGTGATCGCGGTGACGATCATATGACTGATCGCTGGAAATCCATTCTGCTGATCATCGCGGCCATTGCCTGCGGGTGGGTCGGCTGGAGCGGCGAGGTGCTTCTTCTCCCGCTCGCCATGTTCTTTCCTTTGCTCTGGGCGATGGCGTCGTCACGCTCGATCGCAGCACTTGTGGCGGCGAGCTATTTCCTGGCCGCCTCCCGCGGGTTGCCGCAGGGTGTGGCCAACTTCTATAGCGCCGATCTCTGGCCGGGGCTTTTGCTCTGGGTAGTGGCTTCCGCATCCTTCGTCGCTGTCCATGCGGTGTTTTGGACGAAACCTCGTGGCGAAAACGCTTCCGAGAGAAAAGGAACGGATGCGGCGAGGGCGCTACGCTATCTGCTCGCCATGGCGCTGACAGGGCTGCCGCCGTTCGGTATTGCCGGCTGGGCGCATCCCTTGACAGCGGCCGGAGTGCTGTTTCCCGGCTGGGGATGGTGGGGACTGTCCGCGGTGGCGACCGGCCTGCTCATCATGACAACAAGGCTTTGGCCGGCCGCAGCCATCATCCATGGGGGATTCTGGATTTGGTCCGCCGCGACGTGGACGGAACCGAAATTACCTCATGCATGGAGGGGCGTCGACCTTGAGGTGGGACAAAACCTCGGTCGCGATGGATCGCTCCTGTATCACTGTGACCTGATCGCAACGGTTCGGCGGACAATTGCTGAACATTCGGATCAACATCTTGTGGTCCTGCCGGAGAGCGCGCTCGGCTTCTGGACGCCGACGATCGAACACGTCTGGCGGGATGGCCTGCGGGGATCCGGCCTCACCGTCGTCGCAGGTGCCGCAGTCCTTGATCCCAAGGGGTATGACAATGTGATGGTGGTGATCTCGGCCGATGCAGCGAACATCCTCTATCGCGAGCGCATGCCGGTTCCCGGCTCAATGTGGCAGCCGTGGTTGCGATGGACCGGGCAGGGTGCGGGCGCGCGGGCTGACTTCTTCGGCAATCCGATCGTCGAGGTTGACGGGATCAGGATCGCGCCGCTGATCTGCTACGAGCAGCTCATTCTGTGGCCGGTCCTGCAATCGATGCTGCACGCGCCCGAAGTGATCGTCGCGGTTGGAAACGGCTGGTGGACGGAAAATACCTCGATCGTCGCCATTCAGAAAGCGAGCGCGACTGCTTGGGCTCGGCTCTTCGACCTACCCATCGTCATGGCCTTCAACACTTAGGATGTACCCAAGATGCTCGATGCCGTCCTTATCCAGCAATGCGCCGATCCTTCTCTGAAGCCTGCGATCGTTGAGCAATTCATCGCGAAGGCCGGGTCGCAGGACCCTTTGACGATTACCGTACGTTCCGGCAACCGCGTGGTGCTGGTGCCGAAGCCGGCGACCTCGGAAGAGGCATTAGCTCTGATCCGGGACAATCTCGGCCGCAACACCGTTCGCGTGGGTGTCACCCAGTATCCGGCAGGCGTCGGCATCGTCGAGGCCGGTCAGTTAAAGCCGGATATGATCGAGCCTTGTGAGAACATCCGCATGGGGACCGCGCTTTTCGCCAAGGTCTATCGCATCGTTTCGAAGTGGTATGGCAATCCCACCGCGAAAGACGTCGTGCCACAGGTCATGGATGATGCCGTCATCGCCTGGCAAACGGGGTACTTCGAAGGGGCGGCGGTGTTTCGCGCGGAGGATCCGGGGCAGCAAGAGATCACTCGCCCCGCCACACACGATACCGAAGAATCTGAAAATGGCGCTGACCCAAATGAAGATAACGCCGCGACGGCAACTGCGACCGACACTGTAGCGTCCGATCCGAACAAGGCGGGCATCAGGATTGACCTTTCCGGGATTGGTGCAAGGCCGTGAATGCTATCCGTCTGCAGATCTGCAAAGCGATTGTTTTTCCAATGCACTAGCGGGACCAGCCTTAAACTTTTATAAGGTGGACAGGGCGGTACGCGCTGCCCCGGGGTGTGGAAACCCTTCCTAGCGGTTGGCGCCGGCCGATACGGCGCCAGAATCCTCTGACCAATTGGCCGGGGGCCTGTGACGCATGTCCAGGCGCCTCGGTGCTAAAGGTCTCAGGACTGTCTAGGACGGTTTCCAACCCCCGGCTTGGGATCAGAGATTAACGTTTGCGGGGGCGTACCGCAGACAATATCTTAGGGTTGGATCACCNATGGATGTGAAAGATTCCGCAGGGTCGGATACATTTGANNTACGCCCGGTGATCGGGCTGACGCGCGGCCTCTCTAGCACAGACATCGAGACTTTGACAGTAAATGCCATTCGCCTGCACAGGCAGCTAGTGGAGAAGGCAGATCAACTGTTTCAGGTGCTGCCGGACAACGTTAAGACGGGAACGGCTGTGGGAGGCCAGCAGCATCTCGAATACATCGAAGCGATGATCGAGATGCATGCGCAGATGGGCGCGGTGAACACCTTGGTTGCACTTCTGGGTTTCATCCCAAAACTTTCCGTCAACTAAGGTCCGCGGTCAGATTAGCCCGGCCCGGATGGCCAGCGCCACCAGGTGCGGCATCGTATGGATCTGGAAGCGCTTCCTAGCCTCTTCAAGTTTGCTTTTCACCGAATTGTATTTGACGCCTTCGAGATCGGCCGTTTCTTCCATCGTCTTTCCGACCGAGATCCAGTTGAGGTACGCGGCCTCCTTCGGGTCGAGCCAAGCCGGGTGCTGTGCGGTCGGCGTTAGGGGCAGCAAGGACATGCGGGTGTGAAGCTGNCCAACAGCGGCGGCGGCCGCGACAGGATCGATATCGCGTTCGANGTCAATTGAGGATTTGTCTGAAGCCAGCGTGAACATGGAAGTCGATCCATTGGCCGCTCGAATGGGGACCGTGACGCCGGAGCGGATTCCGAAATCCGCTGCCTGGCCGAAGAACGCCCGCTCCTCCTTCGAAAGGTGCCGCCGTTCATCCTCCCCGCTCCATGTAAATACCCGCTTCTGCGACTTTGCGCGGTTTACGATGGGATCGACGGCCTCGAATTTCCGCATGAAATAGATCGACCGCCATTCGGGAGGGTAATTTGATGAGGCGATCGTGTGCCCTGGTCGGATGTAGAGATAGGCGTAGCCGAAAAAGCCCGCTTGGTGGGCAAGATGGGTGAGAGCATCCTTGAGAACATTCTCGTCGCCGCGAAGCGCAGCAAGATCGATCAGCTTGTCCAGCCAATGTTGCATATTTTACTCCGTAAATTGTCAGGTGGGACAGATCACGAGGTACTCCTCATAATTGCATATG
>Ga0055540_1001835_pt1 | contig 11990 bp, 8 predicted proteins | sample AraplaCvi_mMS_r2_2_FD_55040 | JGI IMG/M metagenome (GOLD analysis project Ga0055540, IMG submission 55040) | Arabidopsis root microbial communities from North Carolina, USA - plate scrape MF_Cvi_mMS_r2 | ecosystem: Host-associated > Plants > Roots > Endosphere | place: USA: North Carolina
GGATCCATGCCCATGGTGATGTAATGGGTCGGCGTTTCGGCGCGGGGGTAGGTGAAATCGAGGTCTTCGCGCACAGTGAGCTGGAACGTGCCGCGCAGCGCTGTTTCGATGGCGGTGATGCAGACCTCGCCGTCACCCTGGGCGCCGTGGCCATCGCCGCAGGAAAACAGGGCACCCTCGTTGAAGATCGGCAGATAGAGGGTTGTGCCGGCGACCAGTTCCTTGTTGTCGATATTGCCGGCATGCGCGCGCGGCATGATCGAGGTGACGCGGCCCCAGTTCGGCGGCGGAGCGACACCCATGACGCCGAAGAACGGGGCGAGGGGCAGCTCGAGCCCCCAGGGCAGGCGGCCGACATTCCGCTGCTTGTCGAGCGGGATGGTGATCATCCGTGANGTCTCGAAATCGTAGGGAAGGGTGCCGGCCAGCGGGCGGATGACGTTGTAGCCCCAGTCCTGGCGGAGCTCGACATCGAGGATCTTCACCTCGAGCACCTGGCCCGGCTTGGCGCCGCGCACGGCCACCGGTCCGGTNAGNATATGNCCCTGCATGATCGGCCGGCAGTTCGCATGAATTTCGAGATGTTCGGGAAGGATGGTGAAGCCTTCCTTGGGCAGGACTTCCGCGGGGCCGGAAACGGAATCGATCACCACCGTGTCGCCGCTATCGATGGTCAGCACCGGTTCGAGGGCGGCGTCGAAATAACCCCAGGCGCAGGTTTTGGAAGACGCGGCGACGTGATGCCTCATGATCTGGCTCCCCGGTTCGATCAAGGCAGACTATCCGAATTCGCGATGCATGCCAGTCCCGCAGATCCGGGCCTCTCGATCTTCGAGACGGCGTTCCGGCCTTTCAGGCAGGCCGGGCGGTCTCACGCGGGGCGGCGGCGATGCGCCGTTCGATCTGGCGCAGATAGAGCGCGAGAAGAAGGCCGAGCCCGGTTGCCGCGGCGATGTAGAAAGGCGCGCCCTGCCAGCCCGAGGCGGCGACGATCGAGGCCAGCAGCATTGGTCCGAAGACCTGGCCGATATTCGAGCCCTGCATGACGAAGCCNGAGAACGTGCCGACGAGATCGCGGCGCGGCGCATAGACGGGCAGCGACCCCATGATGGTNGCCGGCAGGACGCCGCCCGACACCGCATAAAGCACGGACGCACCGTAGCGCATCCACAGCGGAAAGCTGTGCCCGAAGACGATGAATGCCGTGAGGCTCAGCATCACGCAGGGGCCGCCGATCAGCACCCAGCGCGGGGCGCCCCAGCGGGCGAAGACGCCGCCGATCAGGTTACCGACCCCGTTGGCCAGCACCGCGAGCGCGGTCAGGATCGACGCGGCCGTCAGGCCGATGCCCATTTCCTCGATCAGCAGCGTCGGAAGGAACCCGAAGACGGACATGAAGCTTGCGCTATAGACTGCAAAAATGCCCGAGAGTATCCACGATACCGGCCGGGACGCGGTGAGCTTGACGGCCGTCAGCAGCGACGTCGCCGGATGTCCGGTGNCNTGCTGTTCCGGAACGCGCATCNCCAGCAGCGCNATCATCGGGACGATGCTGAGCAGCGCGGCAAAGATCCACGAGCCCTGCCAGCCGAAGCTCGGCAGCAGGAACGGCGAGATCATCATCATCATCGACACGCCGACCGGCACCCAGATTCCCCAGAACGCAAAGGCGAGGCCCATGTCGCGCGGCTCGACCGAGGCGGCGATCAGGCCGGGGGCCGCGACCGACACCATGATGAGGCCGACGCTTTCAAGCGCGCGGCTGGCGAAGATCACCGTCTGCGAATGGGTGAGGGCGCCGATCAGGCTGCCGGCGATCAGCAGCGCGAGGCCGAGGATCATTGCGCGCCGGTGCGTCAGGTAATCGGTGAAGCGGCCGATCAGGATGCCGCCGGCCGCGCCCAGCGCGCTGACCAGGCCCATCAGCCAGCCGGCGGCCACCAGATCGATGCCGAGTTCGGAACGCAGCATGGGAATGGCGGGCGGCACCTTGCCGATATGCAGAGCTGCGGCGATGCCGCCCAGAACGGCGATCGTGACATGTCCCCAACGCGTCATGCGGTCTCTATTCCAATCGTCGAACAAACATCCGACCGCTTTATCACCCCGACGCGATCCGAGGCATAAATTCCTTCGCGGGCGGCATGATTTCTTGACCGATGCGNGATGCGGGGCCTGTTCCCGTTCGGACGACNCTTCGTCGGGGCATCAACGCCCCGCACCGTGGGAGGCNCGACATCGATGCGGTCGGCGCCTTGCTGATGGCCGAGGGAGAAGCTGGCCTAGCTCGCCTTGCGCATCTGCTCGCGGCTTTCCTCGACCTTGAGGTTCTGGACGAGCTTTGCGAGCCAATCGACGAAGACCCGCACCTTGTTGGAGAGGTGGCGGGTCTGCGGATAGACGATGTAGAGGGGCAGCGATTCGCAATGCCAGTCGGAGAGAACTTCGACCAGTTCGCCCTTTTCCACTTTGTCCTTCACCATGAAGCGCGGCGACTGGATGACGCCCATGCCGGAAATCGCGGCGTTGACATAGGTCCGGCTATCGTTGACCGACACCACATATCGCGGCTGGATNTCGATCTCCTCGTCNTCNCGGCGGAAGGTCATCGGCATGACGCGGCCCGATTGGGCGTTCAGGTAGCCGACGCAGAAATGCTCTTCCTCNAGGTCCTTCGGGCGCTCGGGGGAGCCGAAATTGCGGACATAGAGCGGTGCGGCATAGGCATTCATGCCGATTTCACCGACCTTGCGGGCGATCAGCGACTGGTCCGTCGGAGTGCCGCCGCGNAAGGCGCAATCGACGTTTTCAGCAATGTAATCGACCAGCCGGTCGCCNACGCCGATGTCGAGCCTGATCTGCGGATAGCGCTTGTGGAAATCGCATAAGTTCGGAATGACCAGCAGGTCGGCAAAGGCGCCNGCCATTTCCACGCGCAACCGCCCGGACGGCTGGGCCTGCGAATTCGACATGCTGCCGTCGAGTTCGTCGATTTCGGAGAGGAGCTGCATGGCCCGCTCGTAATAGAGCGCCCCGTCGGTCGTCACCATGACCTTGCGGGTGGTGCGGTTGAGCAGCGTCGTGCGCAGATGGGCTTCGAGGCTCTGGACGAGATTGGTAACCGTCGTTTTGGGCATGTTGAGGGTGGCCGCGGCCCGGGTGAAATTGCCGGTTTCCACGACGCGAACGAATACGCGCATTGCCGAAAGCTGATCCATTGTCTTGATTCCTGCTGCGCCGCAACATTGTTCCGAAAAATGGAATAGTGTTGTCGAATGCCGTTAGCTTGTGTGATTTCACCCGAATAATAATATCAGGTTCAAGATTGACGGCAAGCACCCCGTTTTTACTAGGGGTTTGGCCGAGGGTTTTTCAATGATGGCGCAGTGGGAAAATATCGCGTTTGACAAGTCGGCCGGGCCGGCTGTCCCGATGCGCGTCTATGAAGGACCTGCCAGAGCCAAGGTTCCGCCGCTGGTGCTTTACCTGCGGGGCGGNGCCTTTCTCGACGAACGGCGCGACGAAAACGAACGGCCGGTCGCCAAAGCGCTGGCGGAAGCNGGNGCCGTGGTGCTCGAAGCCGATTATAGCAGCGTTTCGCAGAACATGTTTCCCCAGGCGATGGAATGCGCTTTTTCGGCGCTGCAATGCCTGGCGGGACGGCGCAAGCAGTTCGGCAGCGCCAAATCGCAGCTTTTCGTTGCGGGCGACGAGGCGGGCGGCAATGTCGCGGCCGGCGTGGCGCTGAAGGCGCGCGANCTGATGCCGGGCGAATTGAGCGGGCAGATCCTGCTGTCGCCGATGATCGACCCGATGATGACGACGCAATCCTTCCGCAAGGCGGATGCGATCGGCATGGGCGAGCGCTGGGCGGAGGGCTGGAGCCATTATCTCGGCTCCCATTGCGGGTTTCAGCATCCTTACGCNGCTCCCTGTCTCTGTTCGCGGCTTTCGGGTGTCGCACCGGCACTCGTCGTGACATCGGAGGACGATCCGCTGCGCGACGAAACGCTCGCTTATGCGACGCGTCTGAGCGAGGCCGGCGTTTCGGTCAGGCAGAAGATTTTCCCGGCCAGCTGCGGCTGGACGGGCATTTACAGAGAAGGCGACGGCCAGTGGATGAAGGCGCTCAGCACCGAATTCNCCGGTTTTGTCCAGGAATTAAGTACGAAGCATAGCATATTTGAAGGTAAATAACGGCCAACTCCCGAGGCCGTAAGGAGACTACAGATGACATCGAAGATCAAAAGCTGGGCCCTGTGGGGCACTGGACTGAGNACGGCTGCGCTGATCGCGGGCGCCTCGGTCTATCTCGATCTGCCGCAGGGCGCCCAGGCCGCGCCTGCGACGGCAGCGGCTGCCGCTCCGGCCGTCCCCGTGACGGTCGCCACCGTCGAGCCGCGCAATGTTTCCACCTGGCAGGAATTCTCCGGGCGGCTGGAGGCGGTCGATCGCGTCCAGATCCGTCCGCGGGTCGCCGGCACCATCCAGTCGGTGCATTTCCGCGAAGGCGGGCTGGTGAAGCGGGGCGACCTGCTCGTCAGCATCGATCCGGAGCCTTACCAGGCGGCGGTCGCCCAGGCTGAAGGCCAGGTGGCNTCGGCGCAGGCAAGGGTCGAGCTTGCCTCGACGGAACTCGAGCGGGGCAAGAACCTCGTTTCGAAGAATACCATCTCGCAGAGCGATCTTGCCCAGCGCCAGAGCGCCCAGAGCGAAGCACTCGCCAACCTCCAGTCGGCGAAGGCGGCTCTGAAGACGGCGCAGCTCAATCTCGACTATACCGAGATCCGGGCTCCGATCGCCGGCCGGGCCGGCAAGCTGGAAATCACCGTCGGCAACCTGGTGGCGGCAGGTTCCGCGTCCGCCCCGCTGACGACGCTGGTTTCGGCCGATCCGATCTATGCGAGCTTCGACGCCGGCGAGGAGCTGGTGACCCGGACGCTCGCCGATCTCCCGGTCGTCGACGGCGCACCTGCAATCGAACAGGTGCCGGTCGAGGTGAACACGATTGCGGCTGGAGGCACGCCGATCCGCGGCAAGCTGCAGCTGATCGACAACGAGGTGAACGCCTCGAGCGGCACGATCCGCGTGCGCGCCGTCTTCGACAATCCGGGCGGCAAGCTGATCCCCGGCCAGTTCGTGCGGGTTCGCATGGGCCAGCCGAAGGCGCAGGATCACCTGATGGTCAGTGAAAAGGCCGTCGGCACCGACCAGGACAAGAAGTTCGTCTTCGTGGTCGATGCGGCCAACACCGTTGCGTACCGGCAGGTGGAGCTGGGCACGGCGGTGGACGGCATGCGGATCGTCGAGAAGGGCCTCAATCCGGGCGACCGGATCGTCGTCAACGGCTTGCAGCGGATTCGTCCGGGCGCCGTCGTCCAGCCCGAGGAAGAGGCGAAAGTCGCCAACAAGTAATGCCTTGAGCGGCGGCTAGTCCGCCGTCTCCCCCCACGCTCATCCAGTTCCGGTTCGTGGAGCTTGNGGCCTTNTGGCCGCGAGCCAGGACCGTTTCGCCTCTTGTTCAACCCCGGAGAGAGGGCTTTGACATGAATATTTCCAGGTTTTTCGTCGACAGGCCGGTGTTTGCGGCCGTGCTGTCGATCCTCATCGTGGTCGCNGGCCTGATCGGCATGCGGTCGCTGCCGATTTCCGAATATCCCAATGTGGTCCCGCCTTCGATTGTCGTGCGTGCCACCTATCCTGGCGCCAACCCGACGGTCATCGCCGAAACGGTCGCGACGCCGCTCGAAGAGCAGATCAACGGGGTCGAGGACATGCTCTACATGTCCAGCCAGGCGACCTCCGACGGCGTAATGACGCTGACCGTCACCTTCAAGCTCGGNACCGACCCGGACAAGGCGCAGCAGCTNGTTCAGAACCGCGTGAGCCAGGCCGAACCGCGCCTGCCGGCAGAAGTGCGTTCGATCGGTCTGACGACCGTCAAGAGCTCGCCGGACTTCATCATGGTGGTCAACCTCGTCTCCGACCGATACGACATTACCTACCTGCGCAACTATGCAACGCTCAACGTCAAGGACCGGCTGAACCGCATCCAGGGCGTCGGCCAGGTTCAGGTGTTCGGCGCCGGCGACTATTCGATGCGCGTCTGGATCGATCCGCAGAAGGCTGCCGAGCATTCGTTGGCCGCAAGCGATATCTCGAACGCCATCCGCAGCCAGAACGTCCAGGCGGCGGCGGGCATTATCGGTGCCTCGCCGAACCCTCAGGGCGTCGACCTGCAGCTCAACGTCAATGCCCAGGGACGCCTGCGCACCCCGGAAGAGTTCGGCAACATCATCGTGAAGAGCGGTCAGAACGGTGAAATCACCCGGTTGCGTGATGTCGCCCGCATTGAGCTTGGTGCTGCTGATTATACGCTGCGCTCGCTGCTCGACGGTCGTCCGGCCGTTGCCGTCGCGGTTCTCCAGGCGCCGGGTTCGAACGCGATCGAGATCGCCGACAACGTCAAGGCGACCATGGACCAGCTGCAGCTGGCGATGCCGCAGGGCGTGAAATACGAGATCGTCTACGATACGACCAAATTCGTGCGCGCATCGATCGAGAAGGTCATCGATACGCTGCTCGAAGCCATCGCGCTCGTCGTGCTCGTGGTCATCATCTTCCTGCAGACCTGGCGTGCCTCGATCATTCCGCTGATCGCCGTTCCCGTCTCGATCATCGGCACGTTCGGGATCATGTATGCCTTCGGCTTCTCGATCAACGCGCTGACACTATTCGGCCTCGTGCTGGCGATCGGTATCGTCGTCGACGATGCGATCGTCGTGGTGGAAAACGTCGAGCGCAATATCGAGGGCGGCCTAAGTCCGCGTGATGCGACTTACAAGGCGATGAAGGAAGTCTCCGGTCCGATTATCGCGATCGCGCTGGTTCTGGTCGCGGTCTTCGTNCCGCTCGCCTTCATCAGCGGGCTTTCCGGGCAGTTCTACCGGCANTTCGCGCTGACGATCGCGATATCGACCGTCATCTCGGCGATCAACTCGCTGACGCTGTCGCCGGCNCTTGCTGCCTTGCTGCTCAAGGACCATCACGCCAAGAAGGATTGGCTGACCCGGTTCATGGATGCGATCTTCGGCTGGTTCTTCCGTGGCTTCAACCGCGTCTTCGGTGCGGCTTCCAACGGCTACGGCCGCACGGTCGGCGGATTGCTCTCGCGCAAGAGCCTGGTGATGATCATCTATCTGGCTCTCGTCGGTGCGACCTACAGCATGTTCAATGCGGTGCCGGGCGGCTTCGTGCCGGCACAGGACAAGCAGTATCTGATNGGCTTTGCCCAGCTTCCGGACGGNGCCACNTTGGACCGCACCGAAGACGTGATCAAGCGGATGAGCGATATCACCCTGGCACAGCCTGGCGTCGAACACGCCATCGCTTTCCCGGGCCTGTCGATCAACGGCTTCACGATCGGCTCGAATGCCGGCATCGTCTTCGCGGTTCTCGACGACTTCGAAAACCGCAAGACGCCGGAGCTTTCTGGCGGTGCGATTGCCATGCAGCTGAACCAGAAGTTCGGCGCCATCCAGGACGCCTATATCGCCATGTTCCCGCCGCCGCCGGTCAACGGCCTCGGNACGACGGGCGGGTTCAAGCTGCAGATCGAGGACCGTGCAGGCCTCGGTAATCAGGCGCTNGACGAGGCCACCAAGGCGGTCATCGCCAAGGCCTATCAGACGCCTGAACTTGCCGGCATNTTCTCGAGCTTCCAGATCAACGTGCCGCAGCTCTATGCCGATCTCGACCGCGCCAAGGCCGAACAGCTCGGCGTGTCGGTGACCGACGTCTTCGAAACGCTGCAGATCTATCTCGGCTCGCTCTATGTGAACGACTTCAACGCCTTCGGCCGCACCTACAGCGTCCGGGTGCAGGCGGACGCCAAGTTCCGCGCCAAGCCGGAAGACATCGGTCAGTTGAAGGTCCGTTCGCAGTCCGGTCAGATGATCCCGCTCTCGGCTCTGCTGAAGGTGGATGCTCAGACCGGTCCGGAACGGGCGACCCGCTACAACGGTTTCCTGTCCTCCGATATCAACGGCGCTCCGGCTCCGGGCTTCTCGTCCGGCCAGGCTGAGGCTGCGATTACGAAGATCCTCGACGAGACGCTGCCCGCGGGTATCGACTTCGAGTGGACGGACCTGACCTACCAGCAGATCCTCGCCGGCAATTCCAGCATCGTGGTCTTCCCGCTGGCGCTGCTGCTCGTCTACCTCGTGCTCGCCGCCCAGTATGAAAGCCTGACCCTGCCGATCGCGATCATCATGATCGTGCCGATGGGCGTGCTCGCCGCCTTGACCGGCGTCTGGCTGACCGGTGGAGACAACAACATCTTCACCCAGATCGGGCTTGTGGTGCTTGTGGGACTCTCGGCGAAAAACGCGATCCTGATCGTGGAATTCGCCCGGGAACTGGAGTTCGAAGGCCGAACGCCGTTCCAGGCGGCGGTCGAGGCAAGCCGCCTGCGCCTGCGTCCGATCCTGATGACCTCCATGGCCTTCATCATGGGTGTCGTGCCGCTGGTCGTGTCGACCGGCGCGGGTGCGGAAATGCGCTCCGCCATGGGTATCGCGGTGTTCTCCGGCATGATCGGGGTGACGTTCTTCGGCATCTTCATGACACCGGTCTTCTACATGCTGGCACGTATGCTTACCGGCAGCCGTCCTCTGCGGCAGCACGGTACGGAGGAGGCGGCTCCAGCTCTCTCTCCAGCGGAGTAAGGTCATCCTCCGGCGCCGCGCGGGTTCTTTCCACCGGGAACCCGCGCGGTATTTTTATGTCTGCTCGCTGATGTGAGTCCGGATCGAAAACCGCTCCTAGAGCGCACCGCCGTCGATGACGACCGTCTGGGCCGTCATGGCGGCGGACGCGTTTGAAGCAAGGAACAGGCAGGGCCCCACAAGGTCTTCCGCCACCAGCACCCGCTTCAGGGACTGGCGCGCGACCATCGCCGTGATGCTGTCGTCGTTCAGCCAGAGTTTCTTCTGCCGTTCGGTGACGATCATGCCGGGAAGGATGGCGTTGACGCGGATGTTTTCGGGGCCGAGCTTTCCGGCGAGGCTCTTGGTCAGGCCGATGATCCCGGCCTTGGCGGTCGCATAGGCGGGCAATCCGCCCATGTTGAGCAGGTAGGCGATCGACGAGAAATTGACGATCGCGCCGCCGCCTTCCTTTCGCAGGTGAGGGACGGCGGCCTGGGAGACGAAGAACATCTGCTTGATGTTGATGGCCTGGGCGTTGTCCCAGTATTCCTCGGTCACCGTCTCGAATTCGTGACGGTCGTCCCAGCCGGCATTGTTGACCAGCACCGACAGCGCGCCGAGTTCCCGCGCAGCCGTGTCGACGGCGGCTTTCGTATCGGCCACATTGCGCAGGTCGGCCTTCAGATAGAGCACGGGATGACGGGCGGTCCCGGCGAGTCGCTCCACCAGCTCGCGGCTCGGTTGATCGGCAATGTCGATGAATGCGACCTTGGCGCCCTGGACAGCGAAGCCTTCCACCAGAGCGGCGCCGATGCCGGACCCGCCACCGGTGATCAGCACGCCGCGGTCGGCGAGATCGGCATGCCTTACGGAAATTTCGGCCAAAACATCCTCCCTGTCCGGCTTGGTCGCCAAGTTCTATCGCTTCGAGGCAGGAAGACAAGGATGACCGACAAACTCTCGCCATCTGAGGACGCAAAGGTCGGGCCATGACCATTGCAACTGGAATAGCNATCGGCGTNGGCCTGGGTACGGTGTTCGGGACGGCCGTTTTCGACAATATCGGCATCGGTATCGCCGTGGGCATCGCGATGGGCGTCGCCCTTTCGCAGTTCATGCATTCGCGAACGAAATAGCACGGGCGGCGGCCGGATTTGCATTCGCAGAATTGCCTTCCGACATCATAGCCATTACTCGGAGGTCGGCGTTTCCGGCCGCTTACCCTTTGAGTCGGAGCCTGACGACAGAGGAATTTTCCGTGGCCCTTCCCGATGCCGAAATCTCGATTCCTGAAAAGACCTATGCCGCCTTCCTGTTCGATATGGACGGAACAATCCTGAACTCGCTCGCTTCGGCAGAACGCGTCTGGGGCCGCTGGGCGGCGAAGATGGGACTGGATGTCGAGAAATTCCTGCCGACCATGCATGGCAAACGGGGCATCGACACGATCAGCGCGCTGAACCTGCCGGGCATCGATCCGCTTGTCGAGGCGGAGGGCATCCTGCGCGGCGAGATCGAGGATGTGGAAGGCGTGGTGCCGATCCCGGGCGCGGTGGAATTCCTCTCGGCTCTGCCTCCCGAACGCTGGGCGATCGTCACGTCGTCACCGATCGAGCTCGCCAAGGTGCGGCTTGCGGCGGCCGGCATTCCGTTGCCGCGCTACATGGTGACCGCCGAAGACGTCACCGTCGGCAAGCCCAATCCGCAAGGCTATATTCTCGGNTCGGAACGCCTCGGCGTCAGCCCGGCCGATGTTCTGGTGTTCGAGGATGTGATGGCCGGCATAAAGGCGGGCGAGGCAGCGGGTGCCGACGTTATGGTCATTACCGCCACCCATTCCCATGCGATCGAAACCGGGCATTCGAAAATACCCGGTTATCTCGACGTAGTGCCGCATATCGGCGAGGACGGGCGGCTTTCGGTCCGTCGCAAGGCCTGAACCTCAGGCGGGCTGGTTCGACGTCCGCATGATGCTGACCGTCGCGACCCAGAGCACGACGCCGAGGCCGAGCAGGCAGGCGGCAATCAGATACTGGACCGGATCGCGGCCGGTCCAGGGGCCGGCGAGGAACGCGCAGGAGATGGCGCCCAGCACCGGCAGGATGGTCGGCGTGCGGAAATGCTTGTGCCCGACCGTGTCCTTGCGCAGGACGAGCACCGCGACGTTGACGATCGCGAAGACGCAGAGCAGCAAGAGCGCCGTCGTGCCGCCGAGCGCCGGGACGCCACCGGCGAACAGGATCAGGCCGACCGCGAGCAGCGAGGTGAAGCCGATCGCGATATAGGGCGTGCGGCGGCCGGAATGGACCTTGCCAAGCACCGAGGGCAGTACGCCTTCGCGCGCCATGCCGTAGATCAGGCGGCTCGCCATCATCATGTTGATCAGCGCCGAGTTGGCGACCGCGAACATGGTGATGACGGCGAATATGCCGATCGGGAAGCCCGGCGCGCCGGCCTGCACGACCTTCAAGAGCGGGGTCTCGCCCTGGCCGAGTTCGCTGGCGGGCACAAGCGTGATCGCCGAAATCGCCACCAGGACATAGATGAGGCCTGTGAGGCCAAGGCCAGTCAGCAGCACTTTCGGAAACATCCGGCTCGGCTCCTTGCATTCCTCGGCCATGTTGACCGAGTCCTCGAAACCGACCATGGCGAAGAAGGCGAGCGTGGTCGCGGCGATCACCGGCCAGAAGACCCCGCCACTGTCCGGCGCCGCAAACGTCCAGGCGCGGGAAACGTCGCCCTGGCCGCCGGCAATCGCCCAGAAGCCGATCCCGATGATGATCAGCAGGCCGGTCAGTTCGACGACGGTCAGCAGCACGTTCATCCTGACGCTTTCTCCGACCCCGCGGAAGTTGATGGCGGCGACCAGCACGATGAACCCGACGGCGATCAGCGGCACACCCCAGGCGCCAAGATCGAGGCTGAGCGAGGTGGCGAAATTGGAGGCGAACGCACGCGACGCGGTCGCGGCGGAGGTGATGCCGGAGGACATCACCGCGAAGGCCACCAGGAAGGTGACGAAATGGATGCCGAAGGCCCTGTGGGTATAAAGGGCGGCGCCGGCGGCGCGAGGATATTTGGTGACCAGCTCGAGATAACTGAAAGCGGTGAGGAGGGCGACGACGAAGGCGATGAGGAAGGGCAGCCAGACAACACCGCCGACCTGCGCGGCGACCTGGCCGGTCAGGGCGTAGATGCCCGTGCCGAGAATATCCCCGACGATAAACAGCAGAAGCAGCCCAGGCCCCATCACCCGATGCAGTTCGGTCTTCTGCTCGCCCG
>Ga0055540_1001849_pt1 | contig 11920 bp, 13 predicted proteins | sample AraplaCvi_mMS_r2_2_FD_55040 | JGI IMG/M metagenome (GOLD analysis project Ga0055540, IMG submission 55040) | Arabidopsis root microbial communities from North Carolina, USA - plate scrape MF_Cvi_mMS_r2 | ecosystem: Host-associated > Plants > Roots > Endosphere | place: USA: North Carolina
GCTNCATCCGTAGCCAGCGCGAATTGGCGCAGGTTTCGGTGCGGCAGTTGGCCGAGAAGGCCGGCGTCAGCAATCCCTACCTCAGCCAGATCGAGCGGGGATTGCGGAAGCCGTCTGCAGAGGTGCTCAACCAGATCGCCAAGGCGCTCAGGGTCTCTGCGGACGTGCTCTACGTCAGGGCAGGACTTCTCGAACCCAGCGAGCCGAGNGAGGTTCGCGACGCCATCGTCACGGACACCGCGATCACCGAGCGGCAAAAGCAGGTGCTGCTCGACATCTACACCTCGTTCCGGGAGCAGAACGAAGCGCTCGACGAGGTGCGCCACATAGATGAGGAGCCAGCTACTGACTGACCTCCGATCAACTGCTGACCAGCCACACCGAATACGACAGTCGAAGGGATTCACCATCATGGCCGAGAAGAACCAGCCCACCGTCGAGGACCTCAAGGCCCCGCTGCTCGCCGCCGTCGGCGCCGCGGACCTCGCGCTCGCCACCGTCAACGNGATCGTGGCCAGCCTGCGCGAGCGTGCCGAGGAGGCCCGCACCGACGCCACCGCCCGTGTCGAAGAGCGTCGNGCCCAGTTGACCAAGCTGCAGGAAGAGATCCCCAGCCAGGTTGGCGAGCTGCGCGAGAAGCTCAGCTCCGAGGAGCTGCGCAAGGCCGCCGAGGGCTACGCCGAGGCTGCCACCGCCCAGTACAACAAGCTCGTCGAGCGTGGCGAAGAGGCGCTGACCCGCCTGCGCAGCCAGCCGGCGATCGAGGATGCCGCCAACCGCGTCGAGAGCGTCACCGACCAGGCCGTCGAGCTCACGCAGGACGCCCTGGGCACCGTGGCCACCCAGACCCGCGCCGTCGGTGAGCGCGCCGCCAAGCTGGTCGGCGTCGAGCTGCCCAAGAAGGCGCAGGAGACTGCCGCGCCCGTGAAGAAGGCCGCGGCCAAGGCGCCGGCCAAGAAGGCCCCCGCCAAGAAGGCGCCGGCCAAGAAGGCCCCCGCCAAGAAGGTGACCCAGAAGTAACGATCTGGGCCTGCCGAACCCGGCGAGTCGACTGAGGGGACGTAACCCGCTTAGGCTTGAAGCGTGATGCTTCAGGACCTTGCGAGTTACGTCCTCTTCGCCATTCAGGTGGGCGTACTCCTGGCGGGGTTGTACGCGTTCGTCCATGCGGCTCTGCAGCGCACCGACGCCTATCCCGCCGCCGAGAAGCTCAGCAAGCCAATCTGGTTGGCGATCCTCGGCGGCACCACTCTGGTGGGGCTCTTCCTCCCGCCGCCCGTCGGTTCGGCCATCGCCGCGTGTGCGGTCGGCGTCTACCTGGTCGACGTCCGCCCCAAGATCCTCGAAGTCCAGGGAAAGTCGCGATAACCAATGGTCTCCGTGCGGACCGCCCTCGCGGCGGTGATGGCGGCGTGCGCCGTCGCGCCCATCCTCCTCGCGCCGACCGCGGCCGCCGCCCCGGTGGCCAGCCCGCCCTTCGTCGACCACGCCCGGTGGGCCCACTGGGGTGACCTGTCCAGCCTGCGCGTCTACCCCACCGCGGCTGGCAGGCAGGCCGCCGGGCAACTGAACAACGCCGCCCAGGGCGAGGAGGCGTGGGGTGAGGTGCTCGCGCTTGCGCCCGACGCCGCCATGCCCGGCATGCACGACCAGTTCATGTGTCACTGGAGCTTCGCCGAGATCGTCGACCCCGGCAAGACCAGCTGGAATCTGGAACCGTGGCGACCCGTGGTCGACGACGCCACCATGGTCGACACCCGGTGCAATCCCGGTGGCACGGAGGAGCCGTTCTGATGATCTGGACGCGCGACCTGGTCGCGAGCATGGTCGACCACACGCTGCTCAAGCCGGAGGCCACCGAGGCCGACGTGGCCGCCCTCGTGGCCGAGGCCGAGGCCCTCGACGTCTACGCGGTCTGCGTCTCACCGTCGCTGGTGCCCGCCGCGGTCGGCGCTCGAACCGCAGGCACCCTGATCGCGACCGTCGTCGGATTCCCGTCGGGCAAGCACGTCTCCGAGGTCAAGGCCCACGAGGCCGCTCTCGCCGTGGCGGCCGGAGCCGCCGAGGTCGACATGGTGATCGACGTCGGCGCCGCCATCGCCGGCAACCTCGACGCCGTTCGCTCCGACATCGCCGCGGTGCGCGCCGCCGTGCCCGGCTCGGTGCTCAAGGTGATCGTGGAATCCGCCGCGCTCCTCGAGCTGGCCGGTGAGCAGACGCTGGTGGACGTGTGCCTGGCAGCTGCCGAGGCCGACGTCGAATTCGTCAAGACCTCGACCGGATTCCACCCCGCCGGCGGGGCGTCGGAGCGGGCGGTGCAGATCATGGTCGCCAGCGTCGGCCCAACCGTCGAGGTCAAGGCCAGCGGTGGCATCCGCACCGCTGAGGCCGCGGTGGCGATGCTCGAGGCCGGCGCGACCCGGTTGGGGCTGTCCGGCACGCGCGCGGTGCTCGACGGACTGGCTGCGACGAGCCCCTAGACCGCGAGCCCGCTCAGAAACCGGTGATGCAGGGCTGTCCGTCGTTGCCGCCGGGGATGGTCGCGTTGCGGGCCGACAGCTTGGTGACGACGCCGGTGTCGGTGACCTGGACGCCGTCGACCTTCAGGGCCAGGGGCGAATTCTTGGTCAGCTGCGAGCTGACCGCGTCGAGCGCCGGCTGGACCGCCTCGCGCGGCAGCGTGAAGCCCAGCCCGGTGAGCTGCTGAACCTGCAGCGTCAGCTCGTCGTTGTTCACCTGCGGCTTGGTGACGATGCTGCCGATGGGGCCCTCGATGTTCACCGTGCCGTCGGCGGCGTTGGTGGTGACACCGCTGACGAGACCGCCGAGCAGGGGGATGGCGTTCTGGACGGTCTGCTTGATGCCGTCGGTCGACCAGGTGGCCGTCACGTCGAGCGACGAGAGGCTGCCCTGGGAGTTGGGATCACTGGACGGGCGGGCGCCGTCGATCTCGATCTGGACCTTCATGCCCTTCATGTCGCGGATCTGGTTGCCGGCCGAGGTGATCGAGACGTGGGAGTAGTCGTCGGTGGCCCACTGGTAGAGGAACGGCGGGAGGGCCCCGAAGGACACCGAGACGTCGTCCTGCAGGACGCACTTCATCGTGGCCTCGACAAGGCTGGCGCCGCGTTGGCGGGCGTAGATCTCCCCGCCGACCAGTCCGGCGGCGGCCAGCGCCAGCACGATGACGAAGACCAGCACGATCGACAGCGGATCGCGGACCAGCCGTCCGAACCTGCCGCGGCGCGGCTCCTCGTCACCGGGCCCGGTGGTACGGGCCGACTCAGAGGTCGAGTGCTGGCCCGGGGGCGGTCCCTGGGGTGGCGGCCCGCCGTACTGAGGGCCCGGGTACTGCGGTTCCGAATGCGAAGGCCCCGTGTACTGCGGCCCGGCCGGTCCCGTCGGGTGCTGGTACTGCTGCGGCGGCGGCTGCTGGCCTTGGCGGCCCCAGGGATCGGATGGGTCGGTCACCCCAGCGATTGTGCCCTACCGGATCGAGCGAACTCGGTTCGGTTGCGCAGCACGGCCACGGTGTCGCGGGCCTTCTCGACGGAATCGAGGTCGACGTCGACCACCAGGAGGTCGGGGTCGGCACCGGCGGCGGCGAGTACGTCGCCGGTGGGGGAGCACACCATGCTGCCTCCGACGCCGGTCGGGCCGACCGCGGCGATCTCCTCACCCGGGTGGGCTTGCCCAACGGCGGCCACGATGCTGGTGGCGTCGGCCGCCCGCGCTCTGGCCAGCAGGGTCCACTGGTCGAGCTTGCCGGGGCCCGACCCCCACGAGGCGTGCACGGTGATGACCTGCGCGCCCCGCTGGGCGAGCTCGACGTACTGCTCGGGGAATCGGACGTCGTAACACGTGGTGAGGCCGACGGCCACGCCGTCGACCGTGATCATCACCGGATCGAAACCCGGTGCGACGGTGCGTGATTCGGTGAAACCAAACGCGTCGTAGAGGTGGATCTTGTGATAGTGCTCGTCGACGCCGCGGCCCGCGGCCAGCAGCGTGTTGGTGACCCGACCGTCGCCGGCAGGGCAGAACATGCCGGCCACGATGACGACGTCGAGATCCGCCGCCAGCGCCCGAACCCCCGACGCCCACGGGCCGTCGAGCGGTTCGGCGACGCCCTTGAGGGAGACCCCGAACCGGCACATCGTGGCCTCGGGGAACAGCACCATGTCGGCACCCGCGTCGGCCGCGCGCCTGCCGAAGTCCTCGACCACGCCGAGGTTGGCCGAGGGGTCGGTGCCGCTCTGGATCTGCGCAAGGGCAATCCGCATGGCGACAGCCTAGTGCGGGCCGCGCCTAGAGCGGAGCGACCGCCGACCAGGGCACCGACAGCACGCCGTCACGCAACCGCCGCCGCGGCGGCTCGACCGGATGACCGTCGGCGGCCAGTGACTCCAGCATCGCCCGCCAGCGGATCCGCGGTCCGAACACACCGTGCCCCGCGGCCGCTGCCCACGCGCGGTCGGCAGCGGTCAACAGCTCGTGGATCGGCTGGCCGGGCACGTTGTGGTGGATGAGCACCTTGGGCAGTCGCTCCGCCAGATCCGACGGCTGTCCGATGGCGAACGGGTCGCACGCGAGCACCAGGCTCACCGGGCCGGTGGCGTCGAGAAGCACCCAGCAGCAACGTCTTCCGAGCTCGTCACACGTGCCGTCGACGATCAACCCGCCCGGGGCGAGGCGCGTTCGCATCTGCGCCCACGCCTGCGCCACGTCGTCGACGTGGTACTGGCGCAGAACGTTGAACGCGCGCACCAAGATCGGGCTCAAGCCCGCCAATTCGAAACCACCCAAACCGAATTCGACACCCTGCTGTGAGGGGACGACGCGGTCGGGGTGGATCTCCAGTCCGACGACGCGCACGTCCGGCCGCACCGTGCGCAGGCGCATCGCCAGCTCCAGGGTGGTCACCGGGAGGGCCCCGTAGCCCAGGTCCACCACGACGGGCGCGGCGGCCGAGAGCAGCGCCGCCCGCACGCGCGGCGCGTGGACCAGCCAGCGGTCGCTGCGGCGCAACCGGTTGTATCCGGTGGTCCCCCGGGTTGGCTGCCCGATGGGCACGTCAGGCGTGGGCCTTGATCCAGGCCGTGGTGAAGTTCTGCTCCGCGGTCAGCAACCCCACCAGCTGGGCGCCGACGAAGTTCTCCACCTTGCCGCCGACGAGCGGGATGCGCACCTCGACGGTCGCATGGAACTCCAGGCGGGAGCCCGCGTCGGTTCCGAAGAGCTCGGCGGTCCCGGACAACGTCGCCGGAGCGCCGGGAATCGATCCCCTGACCGTCGCGGTGGCCCTGCCGTCGCGCACCGGAGTCCAGGCCTCTTCGCGCACGAAGTTCAGGTCGCCGTGGTGAAACTGCCCGACGACGGCGGGCAGCCGGTCGGCTCGCATGGTCTGGGTGGTGACGACGTCGACCCCACCGTCGGCGTCGGANGTGATCGAATCCAGCGTNGCCTCGTCGGCACCCGACTCGGCGAGGCGCGCGAGCCAATACCTCTCGTCGGCGAAGGCCTGGTGGATCTGCTCGACGGTGCCGTCATAATCGGCCGCCATGTCGAAGGAACGCGGCATAGCCGACCACGCTACCGTTGACCTNCGTGGTCAGTTCCGATATCGGTGGCGTCGCGGTGGAGCAGTCGGTCCCCGTCGCGGCCATGACCACCCTGCGACTNGGGCCGCTCGCCAGCACGGTGCTCACCTGCGAGACCACCGACGCCGTCGTCGCCGTACTGCGTGAACTGCCCCCCGACGACCCGGCCGAGCGCACGCTGATCCTGGGCGGTGGTTCCAACGTCGTCGTCGCCGACGACCTCGAGGCGCTGACCGTGGTGCGCCTGGCCAACACCGAGATCACCGTCGAGGGCGCCGTGTTGCGCGCCGAGGCGGGTGCGTCGTGGGACGACGTGGTGGTGACCTCGCTGGCCTACGGGCTCGGTGGTCTGGAGTGCCTGTCCGGAATCCCCGGGTCGGTCGGCGCCACCCCGGTGCAGAACGTCGGCGCCTACGGCGTCGAGGTGGCCGACGTCATCAGCCGGGTCCGGTTGCTGGACCGGCGCACCGGCGAGGTGCGCTGGGCGCCACCGCAGGAGCTGGGCTTCGGGTACCGCACCAGCGTCTTGAAGAACCGCCCGGAGGTCGTGGTGCTGGAGGTCGAGTTCACGCTCGACGCCGCGGATCGCAGCGCGCCGCTGCGGTACGGCGAGCTGGTGCGGGTGCTGGGCGTCGAGCCGGGCGCACGGGCGGTGCCCACGCAGGTGCGCGAGGCGGTGCTGGCCCTGCGCGCAGGCAAGGGCATGGTGCTCGACGACGGTGACGCCGACACCTGGAGCGTGGGCTCCTTCTTCACCAACCCGGTGGTCTCACGGGCCGAATTCGACCGGTTGCGCGCCTCGGTCGACGGCGCGGTGCCGAACTATCCGGCCCCCGACGGGGTGAAGCTGGCCGCGGGATGGCTGGTGGAACACGCGGGATTCGAACGCGGATATCCCGGCGACGGCGCTGCGGCCCGGCTGTCGACCAAGCACGCACTCGCTGTGACCAATCGTGGTTCGGCGACCACTGAGGAGCTGTTGTCCCTGGCCAGAGACGTGCGGGACGGGGTTCTGCGGGCATTCGGGGTGCGTCTGGTACCAGAACCGATTCTGGTTGGGTGCGAACTCTAGGTACCGTGTGTACACGTGAACCTCAATCGGCGCCAAGCGCTGACCGCCCTCGCCGTGGGCGCCTCCGGCGTGCTCGCCGCCTGTAGCGGCAGGACCACCACCGGTACGCCGGGCACCACCGAGGCACCCGCCAAGGCCAACGTCACCTTCAAGCCGTCGACGGCCGCCTCCGACGTCGTGCCCACCGACCCGGTGGGCGTCACCGTCGAGAACGGCTGGCTGCAGCGCGTCACGCTGACCAACGCCGAGGGCACCGTCGTCGCCGGCGCCCTCAACCCCGACCGCACCTCGTTCAAGGTGACCGAACCGCTGGGCTACGGAGCCACCTACACCTGGGGCGGGTCGGCCGTCGGCCGCGACGGCAAGGCCATCCCGTTGGCGGGCAGCTTCACCACCGTCAACCCGCAGACCAAGGTCAACGGCCAGTTCCAGCTCGCCGACGGCCAGGTGGTCGGCGTCGCAGCCCCGATCATCATGCAGTTCGACGCCGCGATCGGCGACGACGCCAAGCCCGCCGTCGAACGCGCGCTGGTGGTCACGACCACCCCGCCCGTCGAGGGCAGCTGGGCCTGGCTGCCCGACGAGGTCGGCGGCTCACGCCTGCACTGGCGCACCAAGGATTACTACCCGGCCGGCACCAAGGTCCACGTCGCCGCCAATCTGTACGGCGTGCCGTTCGGCGAGGGTGCGTTCGGTGCCGCCGACTCCACCCTGGACATCGAGATCGGTCGGCGGCAGGTCGTCAAGGCCGAGGCGTCGTCACACCAGATCGAGGTGATCACCGACGCCGGCACGATCATGACGCTGCCCTGCAGCTACGGCGAAGCCGACCTGCCGCGCAACGTGACCCGCAGCGGCATCCACGTCGTGAGTGAGAAGTACGAGGACTTCTACATGTCCAACCCGGCCGCCGGGTACTCCAACGTGCACGAGCGGTGGGCCGTCCGGATCTCCAACAACGGCGAGTTCATCCACGCCAACCCGCAGAGCGCGGGCGCCCAAGGCAACACCAACGTCACCAACGGCTGCATCAACCTGTCCACCTCCGATGCCGAGCAGTACTTCAACACGGCCATCTACGGGGATCCGGTCGAAGTCACCGGCACGTCGATCGAGCTCTCCTACGCCGACGGCGACATCTGGGACTGGGCCGTCAGCTGGGACGAGTGGAAGTCGATGTCGGCCCTGACCGACGCCTCGCCGCTCAACACCGTGCCCAGCAACGCGCCGGCCACCCCCACCGACGCCCCGACGCTGTCGGGCACCCCGACGACGACGCCGCCCTCGGCGGTCACGGTCTCCCCGACGGTGACCACCACGCCGACGTCGACCTCGACGCCGACGTCCACGGTCACTCCGGGCGGGTGAACTTCCGCGTGGCGTTGGCCTGATCTCGGGGCCGGATGACGATCTGGTCGAGGTTGACGTGCGACGGTCGTGACGCGACGAACCCGATCACCTCGGCCACGTCGGTGGCGGTCAGTGGGGTCAGGCCCTCGTACAACGCGTCGGCCCGGGCCTTGTCGCCCTTGAAGCGCACCACGGAGAACTCCGTCTCGACCATCCCTGGCGCAATCTCGGTGAGCCGCACCGGTTTTCCCAGCAGTTCGCCGCGAAGCGTCTGGTGCAGCGCGGCCTGGGCGTGCTTGGCCGAGGTGTAACCCGCACCGCCGTCGTAGATCTCGAAGGCGGCGATGGAGGTCACCGTGACGACCAGCCCGTCCCCGGAGGCAATCAGCTTCGGCAGCAGCGCCCTGGTCATGCGCAGGGTGCCCAGCACGTTGGTCTCCCACATCCAGCGCCAGTCGTCGAGGTCGGCGTCGGCGACCGACTGCACGCCCTTGGCGCCGCCGGCGTTGTTGACCAGCACGTCGACGCGGTCCAACCCGGCCGCCAGCTCCGCCACGGCCGCCCCGTCAGTGACGTCCGCCACACTCGCGGTGCCACCGATCTCGGCGGCGAGGGCCTCGACACGGTCCCGTCGGCGCGCCACGCAGACGACGTGAAAGCCAAGGGCGGCAAGGGTTCTCGCCGTTGCCTCGCCGATGCCGGAGCTGGCTCCGGTGACGACCGCGACGGGCTGATCGGAAACTCGTGACGTCATTCCCCCTACTGTAATGAGCGTGCTAAATTCGGCACGTGTCCGCTAGTCAGGGTTTCGCCGCCGCGTCGCGTGCGTGTTGTTGTCGTCGCCATCTCCGCCGCGCCTGACTGAACCCCGGACCCATCGGTCCCGCTGAGTCGCCAGGTGAGGCACGACCCCACCGGCCGACTTCCTCGAGGACCCACTATGAGCACTCCCACCGCGAGCACTCCCACCGCCCTTCGCAAGACCCCCGCCGTCATCGCGACGCCCCGCACCAAGCGCGCGCTGCTCGCCCGGCACCACATCGTCGCCCCGTCGCTGCGCGTCGCCGAGGCCGCGCCGGCCGCGGTGTTCGGGGCAGCGCGGCTGCGTGGCCCGATCGCTCGCGACGTCATCGCCCAGACCACCGGCTTGAGCATTGCCACGGTGAATCGCCAGGTCACCGCCCTGCTCGACGCCGGTGTGCTGCGTGAGCGGGCCGATCTCGCGGTCTCCGGCGCCATCGGACGGCCCCGGGTGCCGGTCGAGGTCAACCACGAACCGTTCCTCACCCTCGGCATCCACATCGGGGCCCGCACCTCGATCATCGTGGCCACCGACCTGTTCGGCCGCACGCTCGACGTCGTGGAGACGCCGACGCCGCGGGGTGGGCAGAATTCGGCGCTGGCCGCGTTGGCTGGGAGCGCCAGCCGCTACCTGAGTCGCTGGCACCGGCGTCGGCCCCTGTGGGTCGGCGTCACGGCCGGCGGCGTGGTGGACAGCGCGAGCGGTCACGTCGACCACGCGCGACTGGGGTGGACCGACGCGCCGGTGGGCCCGGTGCTCGCCGAGACCCTCGGGCTGCCCGTGTCGCTGGCGTCCCACGTGGACGCCATGGCCGGCGCCGAACTGCTGCTGGGCGGCGGTCGGCGCGCCAACGCTCCCGTGGCGACCGCCACCGGGGCGGCTCCCCGGTCCAATGTCGCCGCCGGGGCGGCTCCGGCCACCAGCCTGTACGTCTACGCCCGCGAGACCGTCGGCTACGCCCTGTCCATCGGCGGCCGGGTGCACTCGCCGACCAGCGGCCCCGGCACCATCGCCGCCCTCCCGGTGCAGTCCGAGATGCTCGGCGGCAGTGGCCAATTGGAGTCGACCGTCAGCGACGAGGCGGTGCTGACCGCCGCGCGCAAACTCCGCATCGTCCCCGCCGACGGCCCGTCGTCGACCATCGGGGCGGTGCTGCGATCGGCGCGCCAGGGCAACCAGACGGCCGTCGAACTGCTCGACGAGCGCGCCAGGGTGCTCGGCGAATCGGTGGCGCTGCTGCGCGACATGCTCAACCCCGACGACCTGGTGGTCGGCGGGCAGGCGTTCACCGAGTACCCCGAGGGCATGGCCGCGGTAGAGGCCGCCTACGCCAGGCGGTCGGTGCTCGCCCCACGCGACCTGCGTCTGACCTCGTTCGGCAACCGGATTCAGGAGGCCGGCGCCGGCGTGGTGTCCCTCGGCGGCCTCTACGCCGACCCGATCGCCGCGATGCGACGCGCGGCCCGGGAGAAGACGGCCTGATGACGTCCGAGCAGGGCAACGTGGGAGCCGGGGCAGCCCGGTGTAAGTATGGGTTGTGCGCGTAGCCGTCTTGTCGGTCCATACCTCCCCGCTGGCCCAGCCCGGGACGGGTGACGCAGGCGGGATGAACGTCTACGTCCTGCAGAGCGCGCTGGAGTTGGCGCGGCGCGGCGTCGACGTCGAGATCTTCACCAGGGCGACCTCGTCGTCGGACGCTCCGATCGTGCGGGTTGCCCCGGGAGTGCTGGTGCGCAACGTCGTGGCGGGTCCGTTCGAGGGTCTGGACAAGCACGATCTGCCGACCCAGCTGTGCGCGTTCACCGCCGGTGTCCTTCGCGCCGAGGCCACCCACGAACCCGGCTACTACGACGTCGTCCACTCGCACTACTGGCTGTCCGGCCAGGTCGGCTGGTTGGCGCGCGACCGCTGGGCCGTACCGCTGGTGCACACCGCCCACACCCTCGCCGCAGTGAAGAACGCCTCGCTCGCCGTCGGCGATCAGCCCGAGCCGCCCCTGCGGTCCGTCGGCGAGCAGCAGGTCGTCGACGAGGCGGACCGGTTGATCGTCAACACCGAATACGAAGCGCGCGAGCTGGTGTCGCTGCATCACGCCGACCCCGACCGCATCGACATCGTGCACCCCGGGGTCGACCTCGCGACGTTCACACCGGGCGACCGGGCGCAGGCGCGGCGCGCCCTGGGCTTGGCGGCCGACGAGAAGGTCATCGCGTTCGTCGGACGCATCCAGCCCCTGAAGGCGCCCGACGTGTTGCTGCGGGCAGCCGCCAAGCTGGCCGGGGACGTGCGCGTGGTGATCGCGGGCGGCCCGTCGGGCAGCGGTCTGGCCAATCCCGACTCCTTGGTTCGACTGGCCGAAGACCTGGGTATCACCTCCCGGGTGACCTTCCTCCCCCCGCAAAGCCGCGAACAGCTCGTCGACCTCTACCGGGCCGCCGACATGATGGCGGTGCCCAGCTACGCCGAATCCTTCGGCCTCGTCGCCGTGGAAGCCCAAGCCTGTGGGACGCCGGTGGTGGCGGCCGCGGTCGGCGGGCTGCCCGTCGCGGTCCGCGACGGCGTCACCGGGGTCCTCGTCGAGGGCCACGACCCCGACGACTGGGCCGCCGCCATGGGCGGTCTGTTCGACCGCGGGCCCGAGACGATGCGCACCGCCGCCGTCGAGCACGCCGCGACCTTCTCGTGGGCCCACACCGTCGACGCCCTGCAGGCGAGTTACGGACGCGCGATCAGCGACTATCACTCCCGCCGTCAACGGCCCGACGTGCCGTCGCGGCGCACCGGACGACGGTTCTCCATCCGGCGCGGGATTCGCGCCTCGTGAGCGTCAACCAGCCGCCGACGCGGCTCGCCGACAACCCGGCGCTGCAGGTCATCGAGGCCACCTGCAAGGAGGCCGACCTCGACTACGCCTTCCACGAAGGCTCCGACGGCAACCCGTCCGGGGTGGTGATCGCGGTGCCCGGCGAGCGCCGCCTGGTCACCAACACCATCCTCACCGTCGGTGACCACACCGTGCGCGTCGAGGCGTTCATCTGCCGCAGGCCCGACGAGGACTTCGAGAAGGTCTACCGCTACCTCCTGCGGCGCAACCGC
>Ga0055540_1001853_pt1 | contig 11910 bp, 10 predicted proteins | sample AraplaCvi_mMS_r2_2_FD_55040 | JGI IMG/M metagenome (GOLD analysis project Ga0055540, IMG submission 55040) | Arabidopsis root microbial communities from North Carolina, USA - plate scrape MF_Cvi_mMS_r2 | ecosystem: Host-associated > Plants > Roots > Endosphere | place: USA: North Carolina
GCGAGCGGGCGGGTACACCGCACGTCATGAGCGAGTCACCCCTCTCCGATGACGCCAAGACGATGCTGGCCAAGGCCAACCCCGCCGTGATCGCCACGGTCCGATCCGACGGCCAACCGGTGTCGGCGGCGACGTGGTACCTGCTGCGCGGAGATCAGATCCTGGTCAACATGGACGAGGGTCGCGTGCGGCTCAAGCACATGAGAAATGAACCGCGAGTCACCCTCACCGTCATCGACCAGGAGGACTGGTACACCCACGTCACCNTGATCGGGCGGGTCACCGAGATGTACGACGACGACGGCCTGGCCGACATCGACGCCCTGTCCCGCCACTACANNGACAAGCCCTATCCCGTTCGGGACCGCCGTCGGGTGAGCGCGCTGATCGAGGTCGACAAGGTGCACGGCTGGGGTGCGCAGAAGAACAACGATCAGGTCAGCGGCGACTGAGACTGCCGCGACNGACGTGCCGATGGTGGTGGTCCTCGTCGACGACGATCGCCTCGGCCACCGTCGGTCAGNCGTCGTTGATCAGCCCGGCCAGACCGGCGCGCCCGGTGACACCGGCCTTGACGCTGGCGCGGTAGACGTGGCTCTCCACGGTGCGGACCGACAGCGATTCGATGTCGGCGATCTGGCGGTTGGTCAACCCCCGAGCCACGAGGACGACGATCTCGCGCTCGCGGTTGGTGAACGGCGCCGCGAGGTCGGCGCTGATGATGGCAGGGCTGGTCGCCCCACCGCAGGCCGCGGCCAACTGCCTCGCGCGGGCAGCGGCGGTGGTGGCGCTGCCCCGACGGCCGGCCCGGCGATACGACGTCGCCGCCTGGGCCGCGGCATCGGCGGCGGCGAGTCGGTCGCCCGTCGACTCCCAGAGTGCCGACACCGCGTCCAGGCCGTTGGCGTCATCGGCGCTCAACGCCACGCCGTGGCGTGCGGCCGCGTCGGCGCGGACGGTCCCGATGCGTTCGGCAAGCTCGGTCAAGCGGTCGGCGGCGCTGGTGTCGTCGAACTGCACTGCGGCCTGTAGGCACCACACTTCCCGCGCCGTCTGGTGGTGGTCNCGGGCGAAGTCGGCCGCGGCCAGCGCCAATGCCCGGGCCTCACCGAACCGCGATCGTGCCGCCGCGATCCAGGCCTCGGCGATGAGGTCCGCCGAATCGTAGTAGTGGTATGCCGGTGATCGGCACGCCCGCGCAACCTCCAGTGCCTGCGCGGCAGCATCGACCTCGCCCACCCGCGCCAGCGCTTGGGCGCGGAGCAACGCGAATCGGGGAAAGCTGTTGGCGGCGTGGAATCCTCGTCCCACCCAGGAGCTGGGATCCGGGGTGGCCGGCAGGTGTTCCAGGGCCGCGCGCAGGTCCCCGGCGGCCAGCTGAACCATTCCCAGGATTTGCCGAGCCACCTGTTGCATCGCCGCCGGCCGACCGTGCCGGCTGCGGGAGAACCGTCGGGCAACCTCCACGGCCTCCGGGATGCGTCCCGCGGTTGCCAGCGCACTGGCATGGACCTCGGCGAGGGGGCCGGAGAGGTGCGCGGCTTCGATGGTCGACTCCAACGCGCGTGCGGACACCGCGACCGCGGTGGCCACCTGATCCAGGTGGCCCTGCTCGCCGTGCGCCATGCACGCTGCGATGCATGCCATCGCCGTGCCGTAGGGCTCGAGCTCGCGGTCGTCGACCTGATCCAACGTGCGCAGCACCTCTGGGGTTCGCCCGGCCAGAGCCAGCTGATTGGCCCGAAACACGAGAATCTGGGCGCGCCGTTCACCNGTCTCGGTCCTCAGGGCCTCCTCCACGATCTGCCAGGCCTGCTCGGGATCGCGTTGNGCCCACAGCGCCGTGGACGCAGCCAAGACGACCTCGTTGCGGAAACCCGGACCGACCTCGCCTTCGCGCGGAGCCGCGGCAAGGACGTCGCCGGCGGTGTCGCCGTCGCCCATCATGAACAGCGTCCACGCGCGCGACACGTGGGCTCGCGGGCCTACCCCGGCCTCCGCCGCCGCGGCGAAGAGCCTTTCGGCAAGGTCGAAGTCCAGCAGGGAATTCGCCGCGCCACCCGCGGCGACCAACACCTCGGGCCGCACGGGCAGGTTGGATTCCAGCCACAGCAGTCCGCGCTTGACCATGACCACGGCGCTGCCGCCGCCACCCATCGCCATCGCGACCTGTCCGCGCAACCGTGCCAGCCGCGCATGCCCGCACCGCGCGCGCCGGATCTCGGCGAAGAGGGGATGACCGACGCACACCTCGTCACCGGTGATCCGGATCAGCCCGCGGTTTTCGGCTTCTTCGACCGCGTCCGGCCGGGCCAGCAGCGCCAACGATCGCCGGTCGAGCGGTTCGGCTACCGCGATCGCGTCGACCACCTCTAGTACCGGCCCCGGGAGCGCACCGACCTGACGCTCGACGACCTCGGCCAATGACGACGACACCGCGACGTCCCCGCTCCACCGCAGCGCCCCGCCCTGCACGGTCAACCGTCCGGCACCGGCCTCCTGCTCGGCTAGCTGGCGGACGAACAGCGCGTTCCCGCCGGTCATCTTCCAGAATCGGTCACCGCAGTCGGGGTCCGGCGACGCGCCGAACGCCGCTGTCAGCACCGCACTCGTGTGCTCGCGCGACAGGGCCAGCACCTCGCGCCACGCGACCTCGCCGTCCTTGACCCACGCGCTCAGCGCCGCCGGCATGGGTTCGCCGACCCGGATCGTCATCACCACCGTCGCGGCCCCGGACCCCACCAGGTGCTGCACCACCAGAACCGAGAGATCGTCGAGCAGATGCGCGTCGTCGACGACGAGCAACAGTCGACCCGGTGCGGTACCCGCGACCATCGCTTCGCCGACCCGGCGCACCAACGCCGCTTCCCCGCCCCCGACGTCGTCGGTCCACTGGGCGCACGCCCCAAGGGGGACGTGCTGGCTGTTGGCCGTCGCCGTGATGGTGCGAACGGACCACTTCGTGGCAGAAGCGCGGCCGGCCGCCTCCCACGCCACCCGGGACTTGCCGACCCCCGCCTGGCCCGCGAGGACGATCCCCCGTCCGCGGCGCCCTCGACCACCGCCATCACCTCGCCGATGACGTCGTCACGGCCGGCCATGGGCCACATCCGGGTCACAGCCGAACATTAGCTGCAAGCGCCTGCCGGGGTGACGCATCCGCATCGCCGACCGTCACTCGTCACATTCGCACCGGCGACGTCGGTCAAGACTCCCTGAACGGTGACGTTGGTCGTCAGCTGAGCGCGCCGAGCGGACGTCGACCGGCCAAGGGCCTCAGGCGTTCTGGGTGACGTACAGGCGGTTCCCGTCGACGTCGCAGAAACTGAACGCGAGCGGTGCCGTTTCCCAGTCCAGGAGCGCCGCAGCCGCATCTGGTCTACCGAGGGGTTCCGCGTTCATCGCAGGGAGCCAGCACACCGACGTCGATGCGCGCCAACGTGCGAGTCATCTCCGTCGGCGAGATGCTGCCGTGCTCGCCGGAGTACGGGCGGTCGAGGAAGAAGACGACCAGCAGACCGGCGGTGACCAACGCCGACACACACGCTATCGGCAGCGCTTGTATGAGCTTGTTCTCCCGTGAGTCGGCCTGAACGACCATGTAGGTCAAGGTAAGTGAGGCGCCGATCCCCAGGGCGAACCACAACGGGGCTGGCAGGGTGGGGGCCGCTTCGGCCAGGCGTTCACGACGCCCGTCGCGACGTTGCGCCTCCTGGTCGAACCACTGGCCGTAGGCGGCCTCCTGGCGGGAATCCCCGGGCACGGTCGCGGCGAAGTCACCGTGCAGGCGGTCGACCCACGTCTCGGTCACATCGCTGGCGCGGCCCTCGCGCATCGCGGGCCACTCGTCGGCGATGACCGATCGCCCGTAACAGACCAGGTCACCCCGCAGACGGTCGTTCGCGGGAGCGGGGAGGAGTTTGGCGACCGAGTTCAACTCCGTGGTGGCGACCGCCTCCATGCTCGCGCCCTCGCGCGCGCGTTGAAAGCTTTGCAGCGCAAAGAGGATGACGAAGGCGAGCATGACCGCGAACATGGTGCCGATCAAGGTCAGCGACCCGGCGCTGCGCGTGAGATCGGTGAACCAGCCGCCTTCGGGGGCGCGGGTGCGTACCAGGAGTTTCGCGGTGACCGCCGTGGCGACGACGACGAGGACGATGACGGGGATGAGCCAGGCCAGCACGGACACCGACTCTAGGGTGCTTCGCCTCCGGCGGCGCCCTCTTACGGCGAATCGGATCTGGCGTTGCCGAATCGAGGCCGTAGCGCACGTGAGGCGTAGACGAGGGCGACCAATACGGGAACCTCGATGAGCGGTCCGACGACCCCGGCAAGCGCCTGACCGGACGTCGCGCCGTAGGTGGCAATGGCGACGGCGATCGCCAGTTCGAAGTTGTTGCCCGCTGCGGTGAAGGCGAGTGTGGTGGTGCGCGGGTAGCCGAGCCCGAGCGCAGCGCCTACGACGTACCCGCCGCCCCACATGACGGCGAAGTAGGCCAGCAGGGGCAACGCAATGCGGATCACGTCGAGGGGTCGGCCGGTGATGCGTTCGCCCTGCAGCGCGAACAGGATGACGATGGTGAACAGCAGCCCGTACAACGCCCACGGGCCNATCCGNGGAAGGAACCGCGATTCGTACCAGTCGCGCCCCNTGGCCTTCTCGCCCAGCCGCCGGGACAGGTATCCGGCGAGCAACGGGACGCCGAGGAAGATCAGCACGGACGTGGCGATCTGCCACGGCGAGGCGCTGATGGTGGTCTGTTCCAGGCCGAGCCAGCCNGGAAGCACGGACAGGTAGAACCAGCCGAGCACGGCGAACATGACGACCTGGAAGATCGANTTGAGGGCAACCAGCACTGCCGCGGCNTCGCGGTCGCCGCAGGCAAGGTCGTTCCAGATGACGACCATGGCAATGCAGCGGGCCAGCCCCACGATGATCAAACCAGTGCGGTATTCGGGCAGGTCTGGCAGCAGCAGCCAGGCCAAGGCGAACATCAGCGCCGGGCCGAGCACCCAGTTGAGCACCAGCGAACTCAGCAGCAACCTACGGTCGCCGGTGACGGTGTCGAGCCGGTCGTAGCGAACCTTGGCCANCACCGGGTACATCATGATCAGCAGTCCGAGCGCGATCGGCAGCGAGATGCCNTCGACCTCAACGNCATTCAGGGCAGGGCCGAGGGCCGGCACTAGCCTNCCCAGGAGNAGTCCCGCCGCCATGGCGGCGCCGATCCACACCGGTAGGAAACGGTCGAGCAGCGAGAGCTTCTCGATCACAACGGGATTCGTGTGCGCAGTGCTCATCGCGGCTAGCAGCAGCCATTCGCGTCGGCGGCGATGCCGCCCTCGGAGTGCTCGGGACTGGTGCCGAAGGTGTNGGAATCGGCGAGCACGGTGTAGACCTCCCATTTCTCACCGGCGGGTCCGGTGACCCAGNCCTTGTCTTGGGTTGCGAAACAACAGGTGGTGCCGATCTCCTCCTCGGTGAACAGACCTTCGTCGGTCAGGCGGGCGATCTCGGCGTGCACGGTTGCGCTGGACTCGACCTCGATCCCGAGGTGGTTGAGGGTGCCGCCCTTGCCGGGGTTCTCCAGGAGGACCAGTTTCAAGGGCGGTTCGGCCACGGCGAAGTTCGCGTAGCCCGGCTTTACCTTGGCGGGCGCGGTGTTGAACAGCTTGGAGTAGAAGGCGATGGCCTCGTCGAGATCGTCGACGTTGAGCGCGAGTTGTGCCCTGGACACGAGGGAGCTCCTAGGTGTGCGACTTATGTCGAACTGGTGACGGCGTCAACTTGCCACACNTCTTTGACTTATGTCAATGCNGGTGNACATACTGGCNTCGTGCCCAAGACACTGCCGACCATCGACATGTCCTCGCCCGTGTGCTGCGCGCCCGTGGCCGCAGGGCCCATGAGTGACGAGGACGCGCTCGAAGTCGCACTGCGGCTCAAGGCCCTCGCCGATCCGGCGAGGGTGAAGATCATGTCCCTGTTGTTCAGTTCTCCAGCGGGAGAACGCAACAGCCGCGAACTGGCCGCNCTCCTCGGGTTGACGGAGTCAACCGTGAGCCATCACCTTGCCCAGCTTCGTCGGGCGGGTTTCGTCGNGTCCGATCGNCGCGGGATGAACGTCTACCACCGACCAGGTCACGATGCCGTGGGCGCACTCTGCACGGTCCTCGATCCGAACTGCTGCAGGTAGCGGCGTCACGCGGTATCTATCCCCCNCNGCGGCCGCCGGCGGCGGTGAAGCGTCGTAGTCNGAGGCTGTTGCTGACGACGAAGACCGAACTGAACGCCATGGCAGCGCCGGCGATGAGTGGGTTGAGCAGTCCCANCGCCGCGAGCGGCAGAGCGGCGACGTTGTAGGCGAACGCCCAGAAGAGATTGCCCTTGATGGTCGACAACGTCGCCCGAGCCAACCGGATGGCGTCCGCGGCAGCGCGCAGATCACCCCGCACGAGCGTGATGTCCGACGCCTCGATGGCGACGTCGGTGCCCGTCCCCATGGCCAGACCCAGATCGGCCTGGACGAGGGCGGCCGCGTCGTTGACGCCGTCGCCGATCATGGCGACGACGTGTCCCCGGGCCTGCAAGTCCTTCACGGCGTCGACCTTGTCAGCCGGCAGGACTTCGGCGATGACGTCGGACGCGTCGATGCCGACGAGGGCTGCGACTGCGCGGGCGGCGCGCCGGTTGTCGCCGGTCACCAGCACCGGTCGCAGGCCGAGCTGACGAAGTCGTGAAATCGCCTCGGCGGACGTGTCCTTCACCGTGTCGGCGACCACGATCACTGCGCGCATCGCCCCGTCCCAGGCCACCCACACCGGGGTGTGGCCGCGCTCCTCGGCGTGCTCGGCGACCTCCAACAGGGCAGGCGGCGTGCTGAGCGACCAGTCGTCGGCGAGCCAGCTGCGCCGCCCGACGAGTACGGCGTGCCCGTCGACGACACCGCTGACGCCATGGCCGTCGTGGGTGGCGAAGCTCTCGACGGGGCGCAAGGGCGTGCCGTCGGCGGGTGCGGCGGCAGCCGCGATGGCGTGGCCGATGGGATGCTGGGAGGCATTCTCGAGTGCCCCGGCCAGCGAGAGCGCCTGCGCGGCGGTTTCTCCGTCGCCGGGGTGCACCCCGATCAGACTCATCCGGCCGGTGGTGACCGTGCCGGTCTTGTCGAGCACGACGACGTCGACGCGCCGGGTGGACTCCAGGACCTGGGGTCCCTTGATGAGGATGCCGAGTTGGGCGCCGCGGCCGGTGCCGACGAGTAGCGCGGTCGGTGTCGCCAGCCCCAGTGCGCAGGGGCAGGCGATGATCAGGACTGCGACGGCGGCGGTGAATGCCGACGTGGCGGGGTGGCCGGTGGCCAGCCACGCGGCCAGCGTGAGCATGGACAAGGCGATGACGACGGGAACGAAGACGGCCGAGACCCGGTCGGCGAGGCGCTGAACCGAGGCCTTCCCGTTCTGCGCGTCCTCGACCAGGCGCGCCATCTGGGCGAGCTTCGTGTCGGCGCCGATGCGCGTGGCCTCCACGACGAGCCGACCGCCCGCGTTGACGGTGGCTCCGGTGACGTGGTCGCCGGGGCGGACTTCGACGGGTACGGCTTCGCCGGTGAGCATCGACGCGTCGACCGCCGAGGTGCCGTCGACGATCAGCCCGTCCGTGGCGATCTTCTCGCCGGGCCGCACGACGAACACGTCGCCGACGGCCAGTTGCGTTGTGCTGATCCGGGTTTCAGTGCCGTCGCGCAGCACCGCCACGTCCTTGGCGCCCATGTCGAGCAGCGCCCGCAAGGCGGCGCCGGACTGCGACTTGGCACGCGCCTCGAAGTAGCGGCCCGCCAGGATGAAGACGGTGACGGCCGCCGCCACCTCGAGGTAGATGTGTTCGGCCCCCGAGGTCTGTTCGGGAAGCAAGGCGAATGTCATGCGCATGCCCGCCATGCCGGCGTGCCCAAAGAACAACGCCCACAGTGACCACAGGTAGGCCGCGCCGACACCCAGGGAGATCAGGGTGTCCATGGTGGCGGCGCCGTGGCGGGCGTTGGCCCAGGCGGCGCGGTGGAACGGCAATGCACCCCACACCACGACGGGTGAGGCGAGCGCGAGAACCAGCCACTGCCAATTGGTGAACTGCCAGGCCGGAATCATCGACAGCACGACGACGGGAACGGTCAGGACGAGCGAGATCAGCAGGCGGGTACGCCATTCGGCGGCCTCACCGGGTGCGGCTGGTTCGTCTGGGTCGTCGGGAGCAGTCGGCGCCGTGGCCGTGTAGCCGGTGGCGGCGACGGTGGCGATCAGATCGGCAGGTGCCACGGAGTCCGGGTAGCTGATCTTCGCCTTCTCGGTGGCGTAGTTCACGGCGGCGTCCACGCCGTCGATCTTGTTGAGCTTCTTCTCGATTCGGGCAGCGCATGACGCGCAGGTCATGCCGCCGATCGACAGTTCGATACTTCGCAGATTCGGCAGCCCGGTGACGTGTTCAGTAGTGCTCATGTCGTGTTCCTCAGGGGGAGAATGCCATTGCCACGCGGCAGTCTTCAGGCGGTGGCGAGGTGGTAGTCGCCGGCTTCGTCGAGGGCAGCGGCGATCTGCTCACCGGTGACACCCGCGGTGCTGGTGACCCGTACCGTCGACGTGGCGCCCGGCACGAGGTCGACGGTGACGTGGGTGACCCCGGGCAGTGCGGAGATCTCCTCGGTCACGGCGGTGACGCAGTGGTCGCAGGTCATTCCGGTGACGGCGAAGGCGGTGACCTCGTCATGGTCGTTCGCCGTGCCGTGGGCGGCCGGGANCGAGTCGGCAGCGTGCAGATCGAGGTTGGTCATGTGGATGCCCTTCGTTGGGTCATTGCANTTTCGGGACGGCTGTACCAATCANGAACGGACCAGGCGGGCGATGGCCGCCGATGCCTCACTGATCTTCTGGTCGGCGATGTCGCCGCCCTCCTGGACGGCCGCGCTGACGCAGTGGCTGAGGTGCTCGTCGAGCAGCGCGAGCGCGACGGATTCCAGGGCCTTGGTGGCGGCGGAGATCTGGGTGAGGACGTCGATGCAGTAGCTGTCGTTCTCCACCATCCGGGCCAACCCGCGGACCTGGCCCTCGATGCGGCTGAGGCGTTTGAGGTGGGCGTCCTTGGACTGCAGATATCCGGGTGCAGCGTGTTCCATGGTGCGATCCGTTCTCGTCGTNTACCCCCANGGGGTATGTCACCACTGTACCCCCAAGGGGTATCGCTTCGTCAAGGTGGNGACGAGNCGGAGGTGGACGAGACGCCCTGGGACGACGTGCGGCCGAGGCGCGTTCGGCNGGCGACGGCGCCCGCCGAACGCCCCCCGCGTCAGCCCTGGCCGAGCATGCCCCGCATCTCGGTGATCTCCGCCTGCTGGTTGGCGATGATGGCTTCGGCCAGCTTCTNGGCATCCGGGTTGGTGCCGTCACGNAGNTCGGTGTTGGACATGTCGACGGCGCCGCTGTGATGGTCGATCATCATCGTGAGCCACTCCTTGTCGAACGCCGCNCCCGACAGCCCGGTCAGATTCGTCATCTGCTCGGCGGACATCATGCCCGGCATGCCACCCATCCCGGGCATGTCGTGGCCGGACATGTCGACTGAGGGCGCGGGCTTNCCGAAACTGGTCAGCAATCCGGCCATCTGAGTCATCTCGGGCCCCTGAGCCGTCTCGATGTTCTGAGCCAGCGTGATGAGTCGTTGGTTCTGGGATCGGCCCGGCACCAGCTTGGCCATGTCCACGGCCTGCGCGTGGTGGGGGTACATCATCTGCAGGAACATGACGTCGGCGTCGTTGAAGTCGGTACGGGTGGCGCTCGGCGCCGGTGACGTCGACGAGCCACCGTGATCCATTCCGGGCATCGATCCGCTCGTCGCGGTGGAACTGGAGACGGTTGGGGATGCCGAGGTGTCGGATACGTCGTCACCACACCCGGCAACGGTGAGAGCTGCCGCAACGGCGGCGGTGAGGACGGCGGACTTGACGACGATGGTGGAACTGGACATGAAGATCTTCCTCTACGAAGTGTCGATGACTGTTGGGGTGGGATGAGACAGGTGTCGCGAGGGGTGACCTGCCCGCTGGGGCGGCCACACCGGACCACCTGTCAGACCCGCAGGATCGACAGTTGATGTAGGGAGAGCACGGTCCACGGCGGCGCACGCTGCCTGCGGCGCAGCGTGCGGCCGAACTTCGGCGCGACGAGCGCGACGCACCGGGATCCGATCCACCACAGCATCGTCAGCCCGGCGACGATCGCGATGGCAGTCATGATGAAGACACAGCCGTGAAGACCGGTGTGGTGCTGGCNGCAGTCATCGCCGTCGCAGGGCCCTGGGGCGGGGGCGGCATGCCCACCCGCGGAATGGTGCTGNGCCGTCGCGGGTTGCGCGCCGTGATCGTGGCCAAGCGTGAAGGTGACGGCGTGCATGGTGATGATCCCACCGAGGAGCATCAGCAGGAGGAGAAGTCGCGCGACAGCGGGCAACGGTGCCACCCGACGCACGGTCATCACCCCTGCCAGCATAGTCGCCGTCGCAATGCATACCCCACGGGGGTATGCATGAAATGNATCTAGCTGGTGTGCGCGTGTGCCAGTCGTCTTGGGTCGATGACGGTGAGGGTGACCCGTGGGCCCTGTCACGCCATTACACCGACCAGCCCCATCCCGTCCGGGATCGCCGGCGGGTGAGCGCGCTGATCGAGGTCGACGAGGTGCACGGCTGGGGCGCACAGAAGAACAACGACCGAGTCAGCGGTGACNGAGTGACGGCNCCGCTCGGGCTTGCCCGGCCTTGAGCNGGCGTTTCACGCGGCCANGGCAGACGATCCGTCGAAGGTNCCCGGTAGATTCTTCGCAATGGTCTCGACGTCGCGGCGAACCGACAGCGCTGCGACGATCTGTACGATCCCGAGCGCCACCAACCACGCACCGACGACGACGGCCAACACCACGACGGAACTGAACGGCCACGCCAGCACTACCACGCCGGCAATCACGCTCATTGCGCCGAAGATGATGTTCCACATCCGTCCCGGGAGCTCGCGATAGCTGATTGCCGTGGCAGCCAATGCGATTCCTTGGAAGACGAATCCAACGCCGATCCAGATCGCCAGCAGCAAGACCGCCAATCCTTCGCCGAAGTGACGAAAGGCCAAAATTCCCACGATCAACGACAGGGCGCCGGTGATGAAGAGGAGCACCCGGTGCGGCACCGAGGAATGCAGACTGAACGCAACCACCACCTCCGCGATCCCCGAGACGACGAGGTACACACCGAGCAGGGTTGCCGCAACGGTGATGGAGATTCCCGGCCAGAGCAGGATGACGAGCCCCAGCACGAGGCTGGTCACTCCCGCCGCCAAGATGCCCTTCCATAGATGCCGTGTGGGCGGGTCGAAGCTAGTCATCGTCGGTTCCTGTCTGGTCCTGGTAGTACGCGCGGCAATGCTCTCGCCGTGCCTTGCATGGGGAATAGATACAAAGGTCCCCAATGGGAGATCGCGAGGCTGACGGCGTCGAACGCCCAGCGGCCGCAGTGTCACCCGTCACCAGCGCACGTCACCCCGGCGCCATGGGTTCCGCGGTCGAAGCGCTCGACGTGGGTGCCACCGTGGTGACTGGCGAACTCTCGTCGCGACCTCATCGGACTCCTCGCCGGTTGGCGTCGAGGTGCCACATGTCTGCCCTGCAGTACGAGAAGTGCGCTGCTCGAACAGATTTACCGGTTACGGCTGCGCAGCTCGCGGATCCCGGTCAACGGGACCTCAGCCGCCAGCGTGTGCCCGCCCACCGCGGGACTTTGGACCCTGTTGCGGGCTTACATCCGGTGGTTTGGTTCTGTCGCATACGAGTTCGTGCGTGGTCATCGTGTCGACGGCGACACAGCCAGGATCCAGC
>Ga0055540_1001863_pt1 | contig 11861 bp, 11 predicted proteins | sample AraplaCvi_mMS_r2_2_FD_55040 | JGI IMG/M metagenome (GOLD analysis project Ga0055540, IMG submission 55040) | Arabidopsis root microbial communities from North Carolina, USA - plate scrape MF_Cvi_mMS_r2 | ecosystem: Host-associated > Plants > Roots > Endosphere | place: USA: North Carolina
GGTGAGGCGCCCGTGGGCAAGACGCTGTTCGACAAGATCTGGGACTTCCACCACGTGGCCACGCGTGCCGATGGCCGCGAGCTGCTGTACATCGACCGCCACGCGGTGCACGAGCTGCACGCACCGCATGCCTTCGGTGAAATGGACGCCAAGGGGCACACGGTCCGCCGGCGCGACCTGACGCTGGTGGTGCAGGACCACACGGTCCCCACGCGCACCGGCATGCCTCTGCGCTCGGCCCACATCGATGCGACGCGGCTGGCCGCGCAGAAGCATGCCGTGTCGCTGGTCGACGTCGCGTCCCCCGAACACGGCATCGTGCACGTGGTCACGCCCGAACTCGGCATCGCGCTGCCGGGGCTCACCCTCGCCTGCCCCGACAGCCATGCCTCCACCGTCGGCGCCCTGGGCTGCCTGGCGTTCGGCTGCGGCACCACGGAACTGGTGCACGTGCTCAGCACGCAGGTGATGGCGCTGACCCGGCCCCGCCAGATGCGGGTGAACTTCACCGGGCGGCTCGCGCCCGGCGTCGGCGCCAAGGACCTGGCGCTGCACCTGATCCGCACCGTCGGCGTCGATGCCGGCCGCGGGCATGCGATCGAATATGCGGGCGAGGCGATCCGCGCGCTCGACATCGAGGCGCGCATGACCCTGTGCAACATGACGATCGAATGGGGTGGCCGCACCTGCCTGGTCGCGCCGGACGAGAAGACCATCGCCTGGTGCCAGGGTCGCGCCAACGCGCCGTCCGGTGCCGCATGGGACGAGGCGGTCGCCTGGTGGCGCACGCTCGCCACCGATGCGGACGCGTCCTTCGACCGCGAGATCACCATCGACTGCAGCGACGTCGCGCCGCAGCTCACCTGGGGCACCGATCCGTCGCAGGCCATTGGCGTGGACGAGCCGGTTCCCTCCGATGCCCAGGAACGCACGACCGCGGCGCTCGGCTACATGGGCGTGCAGCCCGGTGCGCCGCTGCTGGGCGTGCCCGTCGACCGCGTGTTCATCGGCTCGTGCTCCAACAGCCGCCTGCCGGACCTGCGCAGCGCGGCCGCCGTGGTGCGCGGCCGCAAGGTAGCTGCGGGCGTGAAGGCCATCGTGGTGCCGGGATCCAGCACGATCAAGCGCGAGGCCGAGCGCGAAGGCCTGGACCGCATCTTCCTGGAAGCGGGCTTCGAGTGGCGCAACGCCGGCTGCTCGATGTGCGCCGGCGCCAACGGCGACATCGGCGAGCCGGGCGAGCGCGTCGTGTCGACGACCAACCGGAATTTCGAGAATCGCCAGGGACGCGGCGTGCGCACCCACCTCGCCAGCCCGGTGATGGCCGCAGCCGCCGCCGTGGCCGGCCGCATCGTCGACGTGCGTGACTGGCTCCCTGCGGAGACCGCCTAGATGGAACCCTTTCGCAGCGTGACGGGCGCCGCGGCACCGCTGCCGCTGGACGACGTCAACACCGACCAGATCATCCCCTCGGCCTGGCTGAAGGACCTGAACGCCGACATGGCCGAAGGCTTCCTGGCGTACATGCGCCGCACGCCCGACGGCTCGCCGCGCAGCGACTTCGTGCTGGAGCGGCCGCAGTACGCGGGCGCGCCCATCCTGGTCACCGGCCGCAACTTCGGCTGCGGCAGCTCACGCGAGCACGCGGTGTGGTCCATGCGCGCCTTCGGGGTGCGCTGCGTGATCGGCGAGAGTCCGGCGGAGTTCTTCCGCGAGAACTGCCTGAAGAATGGCGTGCTGCCGGTGACGCTGGATGCGGAGCGCATGCAGCGGGTGTGGGAGCTGGTCGAGCGGGTGGATGGGCGGGAGCCGTTGACCGTGGATCTCGAGGCGCGCGAGATTCGCGGGCCGGGGGGCATCTCGCTGGCGTTCGAGATTGGCGATGCCGAGCGCGAGGCGCTGCTGGAAGGGTTGGACGATATCCGCATGACGCTGAAATCGCTGCCGGCGATCGAGGCGTGGGAAGCGCGGGCTGCGAAGGTGCGGCCGTTCTTGCAGGCGGCGATACGCAAGGCGTAGCGCTCTTGCGGCTAACGACGCGGCTTTCTGGAGTCCCGCACGTCGGGCAATTTCCGGAACTATGGGTGTGCTACCCCAAGGCCCGTTAGGCGCTGGATCGGTACTGGGCACCAACAAATGGCAGCCTGGATAGCCACCACCTTTGCCCTGGGCTGTCGGCCGGCTGGCGGGTGAGAAGCCGGGGTAGCAGCCTGAAGGCATCTATTCTTAACTGCCGGTGCATCGCCGCCGCTCAGAGCTGATCACTATCGCCGCGGTGGCGGAAGCCCCTGGGTGCACAGACGCTGACTCTGGTCCGCGGCCTCCGCCACGCGGCGTGCCGATTCCGGGATCGCGACGCACCGAACGTGCCAAGGCTTTCCCGAGGTGTTGACCGGACACGCTGCTCCTCAACTGGCGCGGTCTTCCGGGCCCTTGCAAGCGCGGCAGCCATGTCCCTTCGCCGGCTTGCATAGTTGCCCGGCAACTATGAGCGCTTTGCAGCGGTTGGGGTCAGTCGATAGCGGACTCCCAGTTCGCGGTCTCGGCTCCAAGAGCGGTCATTGAGCCCGTGAGCTGTAGAAGGCCTGTGACGGGAGGGGGTCAAAAGCAGACGAACCGCTATCGACCGCCCGCAGGGTCCACGCTTCTTGAACTATGCCAACCAGGGAAGCACGTCCTTGGAATTGGCCTCACGCATTCATCCGTTACGCACGCGTGCTTGAACCAGTGAGATGCCGACGCGCGTTGCGCTGGGCAGGTGGAGACCTGCGAGCTCCGAGGGCGACGTTTCCAGCACGCTCCCTAACAGGTAGCTCGTCTGCCAGGCACGCCGCCCACCGCCGGCAGGGCTTTCCCCAGCGTCGAGCTAGCCGCAGCGGGGGACCTGCCCGGTGCAAAACGGGGGGAGTTGACGGCCTATGCACACAACTTTATAGTTGTGTGCATGACGCCTGATTTCACTGCCGGCGGCTTGTTGCCGCCAGGCATTCACTCCGTGAGCCGATCCGAGTTGCGGGCAAGGTTTGGGGGAACCCCCGTCAGGTCGCAGATCCTGGCGGGGATCTTCCGGGCAGCTGATGCACTACGTGTTGCCGGCTGCCAGTGGCTGTGGATTGATGGAAGCTTCGCGACGATCAAAGGCCAGCCGGGCGACTGGGACGGATGTTGGGATCCGTCTGGAGTTGACCGGAAGCTCCTAGATCCCCTGCTCATGGACTTCAGCCCCCAAGGGAGGGCCCGGATGAAAGTGAAGTACCTCGCCGACCTGTTCCCATCGACGTGGATTGAACAGTCCTCGTCCAGCACGTTTCTCAATTACTTCCAGATCGACAAGGCGACGGGACTGCCGAAGGGAGTCCTCGTCCTCAATCTGCGAGACATCTCATGATCACGAACGCACGCGAGTACCAAATCACAAAGGCGCAACGAGCAAGGCTTGAGGAGTCCCTCAAGGCGCTGCAGGGCGGCCAAGACAAATCGACGTTGACCTCGCTCGGTTTGGAGATTGCTGCACTTCAATCTGAAATCAACATGCTGTCAGATCAGGTCAAGGCCTATGAGGACCTTTATGAAGGGCGCATGGCGCAGCTCGAAGTAAGCGGCCTCGAGGCGCTTCCTTCCGTACTGATCAAAGCTCGTATCGCCAGCCAGTTGAGCCAAAAGGATCTCGCCGAGCGCTTGGGAATTCACATGCAGCAAGTTCAGCGCTACGAGGCGACCGAATATCGGGCAGCCAGCTTCGAGCGGATGCTGGAGATCGCCCAGTTGCTTGGCGTGAAGATTCAACAGGACGTCGTTCTCGCAGAGCCCCTCGTTCGGAAGGCAACGAGCACTTTGGAGAATTGGGGACTCACCCGCGACTTCCTGATGACCCGTGGAATCGTTGCAGGATCAGTCGAGGAGAACCAACCTATTGACGCGATCTCATCATTTGACAGGTTGCAACACGTCTTCGGGTGGTCCACAAATGAGCTTGAACGTTCGCAGCACCTTCGCATTTCTGCAGAAGCGATGGGGCGGCCGCATTTCAAACTCCCAAGCGGGCGAAAGCAGGACTTTGTACAAGCCTACTCAGCCTATGCATACCGTGTCGCCTGTGGCGCTGCGAGGTGCGCTGAGGGGCTCCCCATGCAGCGCGTCCCATCGGATCACGAACTAGCGCGACACCAACTGTTGCAGTTGGGGCCGCTCAGCCTCAATTCGATCATCGATTGGGCTTGGGGACTTGGAATCGTGATCATTCCGCTCCGGGACAAGGGTGGCTTCAATGGTGCGTTTTGGCGCATCAAGGGTCGTAATGTCATCGTCCTCAAGCAGCAGACGACTTCGATGGAGCGTGTCATGCACGACGTGCTGCACGAGATCTATCACGCTTCCCAGGAGCCCGAGCTTCCGACGCGCTCGGTCATCGATGCGGCCGACATGATGTCCCTCCCCACGGATCCCGAAGAAGAGCAAGCCAGCATGTTTGCCAGCAATGTGCTCCTCAACGGGCGAGCCAATGACCTGGTTAATGAGGTCGTAGACATCGCACGCTCGTACGGGCCCGCGCTCAAAGGAGCAACAAGCAAGGTGGCGCAGCAACATGGCGTGTCTGTCGGCGCGCTCGCGAATCATTTGGCGTGGGTCCTGCAGCAACAGGCAACCCCGTTCAATTGGTGGGGCGTTGCTCAGAACCTTCAGCATTCGCATGAGAACGCCCTCGGATACGTTTTCGACGTCGCGTTTTCGCGTCTAACGCCCCCGCTAGAGCCCGACCTGGACGCGGAGCTCTTGTTCAATGCGCTCAGGATGGAGATCTCATGATTGACCTGCCGATCATCAATATCAAGTGCGGGGATTCCGACTGCGCTAATGGTCGGCACGCATTCAACGATCGAGACTACAAACGTCTCGGGCAAGGGCGGCATCACCTTCTGGCGGGCGCGTGTAAGTCCTGTGGCGCCGCTCCTGTGGACTTTGCAAGAACGCATGAACGAAACGAGGATGACGTCGAGTATCTTTTGGAAGCGCTCCAGTTCGAGCTCATTCGCTACGAGTTCTGGAATCGCGAGTTCAACGAGACCTCGCTCACGAGAGCCAAGCAACTTGGAAAAACAAAGGTGTACGCTCAGATTAGCAGCGAGCTAGAGCGAATCGTCGGCCCAGTCGCTGAAGCCGGCTGGGCGTTCAAGCTGGTACCAACCGCTCCGGATAAGATGACCGATGTCATCCAGTATGCGCAGCATGCAGTCGCAGCGTGTTGCAGGAGATGCGTGCAGGAGTGGCATGGTATCCCGAACGACCACGCTTTGACAAAGATGGAGATCCGTTACCTGACGTCGTTGGTAAAGCGCTACCTTGAAGAGCGCCTGCCCACTAGCGTGCCCGACTAGCTCGAAGATCATGTCGATCGACACCGATAAGCTCTCCGGAAGGTATCGCGCGCAGCTCGTTGACGCGCCGCGCAAGCGCATCCTAATTTCCAAGATTGAGGGCTCCGGCCAGGAACCCGATCTCACGAAGCGACCGAATGCCGCGGGGCTGGGCCGAGTTCACCATTTCCGTCGCGGGGCAGCATCAGGCCGGTGGATTGAGAATCCTCTCCCCATTGATCCCGCGTGCGAGTACCTGGGCTTTACTCGCCGCGAGTCCATGACCGCACAGGTATTCCAAAACGCCGCGTGCAATTGGCGCTGCTGGTATTGCTACGTCCCGTTCGACATGCTCGGGGCACAACCGGACAGATCGCAGTGGGCCAGTGTTGAGGACTTGGTAAATGCATATGCCGATCTGCCGGATCGGCCATCAATCTTGGATCTCTCTGGGGGGCAACCGGAACTCACCCCCGAATGGGTACTCTGGACAATGGCTGGCCTCCAGCGAAGAGGAATCGCGCAATCGACTTACTTGTGGTCGGACGACAACCTGTCGAATGACTACTTCTGGACGTACCTCACGGATGCTGACCGTGAGCGGATCGTAACTTATCCCGGCTACGGAAAGGTCGGTTGCTTTAAGGGATTTGATGGCGAGAGCTTTGCCTTTAACACGGAGGCACCGCCGGAACTCTTTGACAGGCAATTCGAACTCTTCAAACGGTACTTCGATGAGGGCTTGGATATCTACGCGTATGTCACTTTCACGCACACTGGCAAGACCAAAGTGAGAGACGCAATGGAGCGATTCGCGGAGCGCTTACAACACATCGATGAGTCCTTGCTAGGGCGCACAATTCCGCTTGAAATTGCTGCCTACGGACCGGTGCATAGCCGGCTTGATGCCACGCGCAAGTGGGCCATGGAGATCGGCCAGTACCAAGCTCTCGACCTATGGCTGGAGATCTTAGGAAGACGGGTTCGGTAACCGTGACTCCCGTGTCTGAACTGGCGCAGTCGCCGGAACTGGAATATGACGCTCAGGTCGATGAGTGGGTGAGGAACGCCGTCAAGCCGAACTCAGATTTTTCGACCTTAGTTGAGAGTCTTCCGGGCATCTATCCGAGCGTAGTCGCCGAATCGTTGCATCGGCAAGGCGGACTAGAAGTTTCATTCGGATCATCCGAGAAGCTTTTGCGCCTTGAAGGGCCGACTCCGCATCCTAGGGACGGTGACTGGCGCTTCCACCCAGACAGCCATCAACTTTTCGCGAAAATTCTCGCGACCGTCGGTGCAAGGGACGTAGCTATCCTCGCCTGTCCTTCACTGGTCGCGCCCCTTGCAAAAACTGCGAGAAGTCTGGTCCTTGCCGACTCAAACCAGCAATGGAGGGATTGGATCTCCGCGACCAATGTTGACGCCTCGTGGGGGGACGTCTCCTTAGCCGCCAAGCGATGGCCGCACCGCTTTGACGCTGCAATCATGGATCCCCCGTGGTATCCGTTTGAGTTCGCACGCTTTCTTTCTGTCGCCGCGGCACTGCTGAAGGATGGTGCGTCCCTCTATGTCGCCTTTCCCTCCCTTGGTACTCGGCCAGGCATTCGGGCGGAGCGCGAAAGGCTCCTGCACACGGCACGGCGACTCGGACTGGCTCATGTGAGCACCCGTCGATCGGTGCTGCGCTACGCAACCCCATTCTATGAAGGGTGTGCGCTCGCAGCTGCCGGCTTGCCGATCCTCGCCGGTTGGCGGCATTCTGATCTCGTGACATTCAAGCGTGTGTCTTCTGGATACACTGACCAGGTGGAGCCTCACAGCGAACGCTGGTTGTCCACGAGCTATGGCCGCCTTCACCTGCGCATCAAACCGACAGAGCAGGAGCAGGGACCCTGCGACCCTCGGCTGGTTCCGTTGCTGGTTGGAAACGTCTTACCCTCCGTGAGCCAGCGAGACAAGCGCCGCGATGCAATTTGCGTTTGGACCGCTGGCAACAGTATTTTTGGATGCAATGCTACGCACGCGTGTTATGAGGTCGCAAGTGCGACAATGCATAAGGGAGATCCCGTGAAGGCTCTCGAAACGACGTTGAAGCGAGCCTTGACCGACCGAGAGATCACTAACGTCCGTGAGCTTCAAGCGCAACTTGCGCAGCTTGAGGCTCGGGAGGCTCGGCTCTACGATGAAATGCATGAAGACCAGCCCCGCACATAGAACCAGGATTCGGCCCAAGTTGGCTGACCTGATGCGGTCGGCGCCAAAGTGGGCCACCCGCATCACCGAGGCACCGCAAATTCACCTCGCGGTACTCGTTGAGCCTTATTTGGAGTATCTGTTCGAAGGGAAGAAGACTATCGAGAGTCGATTCTCGGTTCATCGCATTGCACCTTTCGAGGAGGTCCTCCGCGACGACGTAGTTCTCCTGAAGCGCTCAGGTGGGCCTGTAGTGGGGCTGGCGCTAGTTGGTCAACCAGAGTTCTTTCATCTGTCACCGAGCACGTGGGCCCAAGTGAAGTCGCGCTCACGCGAGATCTGTGCCGATGCAGAGTTTTGGCGGAGCCGCCGCGACAAGCGATATGCAACCCTCCTTCATATCGCCGATATCATTCCTATAGAGCCCTTCAAGGTCGAAAAAGCTGATCGACGTGCTTGGGTTACTCTAGATCCAGTGAGGCAGCTCTTGTGACGTTCGCGGTCGGCCTCTCTGGATTTCGCGGAAGCGGTAAGTCGTCGGTTGCCAGCCTACTGGCTGCGAGGTACGGCTTTTCCGTGGTCTCGTTCGGGAATACTGTCAGAGCAGAGGCGCTGAATCGCGGACTTGGGCAGAGCGTAGAGGCTTTGCAGATGCTCGGAAACGAGCTGATGAAGGAATGGGGTGCGGCACAATTTTCGGCGCGCGTACTGCGCGGAGTTCCAGGAGATCAAGATGTTGTGCTCGACGGAATACGGCATGTTGATGTCCTCCACGCGCTGCGAGAACTTTCTGCTCCCCGTCGATTCGTGTCCGTTTTCATCGACGTCGCCGATGATGAGCGTCGACGCCGGCTCCAACAGCGTGATCGAGACGACGGTGCGAAGCGGGACAGTCATGTCGTCGAGTCGGAAGTTGACCAACTGAGAGAGTTGGCAGATGTTGTTCTTGAAGACAGCTCGATCGATGCGGTCGACCGCCTTTTCCAATGCTTGCAATCCATCGAACCGGGCTGGACGCCTCAGTCTCACTGATGGAGGTACCTGACGCACTGAATGGATTCTCGCGCGGCCTACCAGACCGATCCCGGGCATCCATCTTGAGCCGTAGCGCCGGAGAGTGAAGCATTATTGTGTGCATTGTGTCCACGAGAGCGGTTTCATCGACACAATCCAGACGAAGAAACGTACGCGCGTGTCCGGCTGACTTCAACGAGCGGCTACTCGCCGAGTGTCAGCAGGCCGGAACGTCGGTAGCCCAGGTGACGCTGACCAGGGGCATCAACGTCAACATGTTTCACACGTGGCAGCGCGAGGCCAAAGGCTCGCAGCCGCCAGTGGGCACCTGAGTTCGGGGCCGTTCCGCTGCCGGCGCCCAGCTTCGCGGCGGCGACGTCGATCGCAGAGAGCTGCGTCATAACGCCAACGTAGCCCCTAAGCGAAGACTTCTCTCGAGATTCTCGCCACTTCGCCTTGCCAATTCTCGCCCGTTGTGGTGTCGACTCGGTACTTAGCCTGCTCCACCAATTCAGGTATTTCGATCTCGGTGGGGTCCTGCAGGATCTGTCCTTCGGCGTAGTGTTCTTCAGCCAGACGCCGGTGAATGTCTCTCTGGGCCGCGTGCACGCCGATAGCGGTAACTTCCGACTTGAACAACCACTTGATCGCGTCCAGCACGGACTTGTGGCGCACGCTATCAAGGATGAGGGTCGTTTCCTCTGCTCTCTTGGCAAGATCTTCAACGCTCAGGGCCACAAATAGTGGCGAGCTGTCGACGACTCTCTGCCCGACTTTCATCAACAGGTCTTTGTCCAGATCACCCTCCGGTCGAACGCTGCGCGCCTTCTCAACGACAACATTGCGGAACGAAGCGGTAGCCAGAGGGCGTGGATACCTTTGCGCTTGATTGATAAACTCCTGGAACACGGCATGACGCATGCTCCCGGTCGGGCCGGTGAAGAGAACCACCCGAACGTTGCTAAGAGGATTTCCAGGCGCGGAGAGAACAGTCTGAAGTTCTCGGCGCCACTGGCCGAGCCGAACGCCCTGCGCAAAGACCCGCAGTTGCATCCGCATTTCATCCGACGCTTTGGCTGCGCTTTGCCAGGAGGCGGCGAGGGTTCGCATATCACTTGGCAGTGCCCAATGCATGAGCGCAGCCAGCCTACGACGCAGGGCGGGGTTATCGGTGGTTTTGAACCGGTCAAACGCGGCGCCTACCCATCGGTCCAAATACACAAACAGTTCGTCAGGTGGCCCGACGGAGAGTTGGCCCCCAGGAATCTGAAGCAAGTGAGTTGGCAATGGTGGTAAAGGCACCCCCACTTGGCTCGCACCGTCCGCGAAGTCGCTTCCAATCCAAAGCGCAGCCGCATTCGGCGGCGTCTCATTTGGTATATCCCGATCGACGCGCAGTGCGCTCTTGGCCCGCACCAGATCTTCCAAGCCCGCGTGATCGAGAGATATCGCGCGATGGTTCGACGCTTCGGCGTACCCGCTGACACGGATGCCACCGCCGGCATCGCTGAGCACGATAGGGACCAGACCCAACGACTTCGGGTCAGGGTTGTCGAGGAGCGCTCGGAGTTCTGCCATCGTTCACCTTCCCATAAAGGCCATGACCACGTTCTCTTCATCGAAATGGTGCACGCCCACACTCGAGGCGGAGCCGCGGATCACCTTGATGTTACTGAATGCGCTCGGCGTTCCCCTGAGAGCGGGCACTACGTGCTTTAACGCTTCGGCGGTGATCGCAATCGCTTCGACATCTCCCCTCTGAATTGGAGACTCGCTTCGGGCTTCCCAAGTCCAAATTCGCCGATCTTTGTCAAAGCTCATGTTGTCGATGAACGCGTCTCGGTCGTCCTTCAGAGGACGTTGTGGAGGTTGTCCTCGAAGATAGCTAAGCCACCCGCCCAGACGGCCGTGGCACATGAACACTTCTAGGCGAAATCGTAAGCCCCACGTGAGACTTTCCTTCATTGTCAAACGAAGTAGTGCGGCCCGCGCCGCGTCCTTGGCAATACAACCAAAGGCGCCATGAAGACCGACTAGGCCGCCCGAGTCGCACCGGCTTACGCCGAGTGGACTCCTCCGATACCAGCGTTCCGAGACGATCAGCCCGATTCGACCAAGCTTGGGGTGCAGGTCGCCGACGTACCCATAGACGGGGCGCGTGGTAAGTCCAAGAACGGCTTCCGCAGCGGATACCACATCAGGCTCTGTCGGCATGCGCGCCTCGATCGGCTTGCCCGACCCAAGGAGGTCGACGAGTATCGCAATCGGATCCTCCTGAGATGTCAGCGAAGGAAATGCATGTCCGTACCGAAGTCGGTACAGCCAGCGTGGAAGGAGCGATCGCCAAGACATCAAGCGAAAACCCCATGATCACGTCCCAATGCAAGTGACACTGCGTTCCCCCTATCGTCGCATGTGGTTCGAATAAGGTCGCCACACTGCTGTACATTCCCGGGGGCTATTTTAGGCACAGAGATGCTCCGGGTCTGCCGCCACGTCCACGCGGACTTCGGCGAGCCGCTTCACCCAGGCGCTGAGGCCACCCGACGCATTCGTGTTCCTGGGCGGGGGTATTTTCTGAGTGGGCGTCCGGACCTGCAGGTCGATCGGATAAGGGGCAACGTTTCTGAGCGATTCAGCCAGTTGGACGGTGAGAGGCCAACGCTCGCCGTAAGGGATGTCTGCTTTCGGCGCAACAGCGTCCCTTTCCGGACAAATTTGCAATGTCAGGTTTCGGTGACCGCCGTCATCGGGCGGCCAAATTTGACCGACCTCCCCCAGTCTAAAGCCGCCCGACTCTGAGGATCACTTCGGGGTTGGGCGGCGACGTTCGGCCGCTAACATCCGTGGCGCCGCTCCACCTAGCTGCGCAAATCGCTTGCCGGCCTGCAGCTGCACGAATGTTCGCACCGCCTCCCGTAGGAGCTCCGCTCCTTGCATCCCCGGATCCGCGAGCTCTACCGCCCGCGCGTATAGCGCGCATCATCGATGTTCACGCGGACTCTCATACGTTGGCCGCCTCCGTTCTGAAGTTCTGACTCACGTCTGCCGGAAGCGGTAGGCTGGTTCAGCCCTAATGCAGCCGTCGGGGCTGGTCGGAAATTGACTTAAACGCGCGCGCCTCGGCTAGCAACTTCTTCCCCGAGGCGAGGAACCTGGTAGCAAGAGGTCACCGCGCCGGTGCCGACGCACCAGATCGAAAGCGCTGGCGCAGCTGAAGGGCCGATCTATGCGGAATCAGCGTTTGCAAGCGGCGATTGATTTGCGCGCCCGCACCGGAAGCGCGGATCAGGCCCCCCA
>Ga0055540_1001870_pt1 | contig 11830 bp, 9 predicted proteins | sample AraplaCvi_mMS_r2_2_FD_55040 | JGI IMG/M metagenome (GOLD analysis project Ga0055540, IMG submission 55040) | Arabidopsis root microbial communities from North Carolina, USA - plate scrape MF_Cvi_mMS_r2 | ecosystem: Host-associated > Plants > Roots > Endosphere | place: USA: North Carolina
CTGGTGGCCGCGGTGGTCGGTGACGGCGAGGCCGAGACCGGGCCGCTGGCGACCAGTTGGCACTCCAACAAGTTCGTCAACCGCACCCAGGACGGCGTGGTGCTGCCCATCCTGCACCTCAACGGCTACAAGATCGCCAATCCGACTGTGCTGGATCGCATTCCGACCGACGAGCTGCACAGCTTGATGGTCGGGTACGGTCACGAGCCGCACTTCTTCGAGGCCACCGAAGAGACCGATCTCATCCAGGCCCACCGGGAGTTCGCCGAACTGCTCGACACCGTGCTCAACCGGATCGCCGAGCTCAAGGCGCGCCCGGCCGACGACGACACACCGGTCCGCTGGCCGATGATCGTCTTCCGCACCCCCAAGGGGTGGACCGGGCCGGCCACCATCGACGGCAAGAAGACCACCGGATCGTGGCGGGCACACCAGGTTCCGCTGGCCAACGCCCGCGACACNCCCGANCACCTGCAGGTGCTCGCCGACTGGCTNGCGTCNTACCGGGCCGAGGAACTCTTCGACNCCGACGGCAGGCTCGACCCCACGATCGCCGAGCTGGCCCCCGAGGGCGACCTCCGGATGAGCGCCAACCCCCACACCAACGGCGGTCTGCTGCTGAAGGACCTGCGNCTGCCGGACTTTCGCGACTACGCCGTGGACGTGCCCGCACCGGGCGCCACGATCGCGGAGTCGACCCGGGTGCTGGGCGGCTGGCTGACCGACGTGGTGCGACTCAACCCGGACAACTTCCGCATCTTCGGCCCCGACGAGACCGCGTCCAACCGACTGCAGGGCGTCTACGACGCGACCGACAAGCAGTGGAACGCCGAGTACGTCGGTCCCGAGGTCGACGAACACCTCGCCCGCGCCGGCCGCGTCATGGAGATGCTCTCGGAGCACCAGTGCCAGGGGTGGCTGGAGGGGTACCTGCTGACCGGGCGCCACGGCCTGTTCAACTGCTACGAGGCCTTCATCCACATCGTCGACTCGATGCTCAACCAACATGCCAAGTGGCTCAAGGTCACCAACCACATTCCGTGGCGCCGACCGATCGCCAGCCTGAACTACCTACTGTCGAGCCATGTCTGGCGCCAAGACCACAATGGCTTCAGCCATCAGGACCCCGGCTTCATCGACCACGTGGTGAACAAGCGCGCCGAGATCGTCCGGGTGTACCTGCCGCCGGACGCCAANACGCTGCTGTCGACCTACGACCACTGCCTGCGCTCACGGCAGTACGTCAACGTCGTCGTNGCGGGCAAGCAGCCCAGCCCGAACTTCCTCACCATGGAGGAGGCGGTCGCGCACTGCACCCGCGGGCTGGGCATCTGGGAGTGGGCGGGCAGCGAGAAGCTCGGCGAGGAGCCCGACGTCGTGATCGCGACGTGCGGTGACGTGCCGACACTCGAGGGGCTGGCCGCAGTGGACATACTGCGAAAGACCGTGCCCNACTTGANGATCCGCTTCGTCAACGTGGTGGACCTCATGCGGTTGCAGGACGAGCGCGAACACCCCCACGGGTTGTCGAACGCGGAGTTCGACATGCTGTTCACGCGCGACAAGCCGGTGATCTTCGCCTACCACGGCTACCCGTGGCTGATCCACCGCCTGACCTACCGCCGCGCCAACAACGAGAACCTGCACGTGCGCGGCTACAAGGAGGAGGGCACCACCACCACGCCGTTCGACATGGTGATGCTCAACGATCTGGANCGCTACCACCTGGTGATCGACGTGATCGACCGGGTGCCGTCACTGCAGGCCTCCTACGCCACGCTGCGCCAGCAGATGGTGGACAAGCGCCTCGCCGCGCGGGAGTACACCCGCACCCACGGGGACGACATTCCGGAGGTGCGCGACTGGGTGTGGCCCGCCGCGCACGGCGCGACGTTCGGCGCCGTCGGCGCGACCGAGTCGACCGGCGGTGACAACGAGTAGCGGCCCTACCGCATCGCGCGGCCGGCCGACCCCAGGGTCTGAGCGGCCTCGACGACCCGTGTGGCCATGGCGTTCTCGGCCGGCTTGCCCCACGACCTGGGGTCGTAGGCCTTCTTGTCCCCGAAGCCGCCGTCGACCTTGAGCACCTGGTCGTACTTGCCGATCATGTGACCGGCGATGGACCGGGTGAACGCGTATTGGGTGTCGGTGTCGACGTTCATCTTGACCACGCCGCTGGCGACCGCGGCCCTGACGTCCTCGGCACTGGACCCGGAACCGCCGTGGAACACCAGGTCGAACGGCTTGTCCCGCCCGGTCTCCCGGCCGATGACGGTCTGGATCTCGGCCAGTAGCTCTGGGCGCAAGTGCACCGAGTCGGGGTGGTAGACGCCGTGCACGTTGCCGAAGGTCAGGGCGGTCAGGTAGCGGCCGCGCTCCCCCAGCCCCAGGGCCGCCACGGTCGCCCGCGCGTCGTCGACGGTGGTGTAGAGCTGCTCGTTGATCTCGTGGGAGATGCCGTCCTCTTCACCGCCGATCACGCCGACCTCGATCTCGAGGATGGTGTTGGCCGCCATCGACGACTCCAGCAATTCCGTTGCGATGTCCAGGTTCTCGGCCAGCGGCACCGCGGACCCGTCCCACATGTGCGACTGGTACAGGGGGTCGAGGCCGCGACCGCGGCGTTCGATCGAGTCGGCGATCAGCGGCCGGACCCAGTCGTCGAGGTTCTCAGCCGGACAGTGGTCGGTGTGCAAGGCCACGGTGACCGGGTAGTGCGCGGCCACCTCGTGGGCGTAGAGGGCCAGCGCCCTGGACCCCGTGAAGCGGCTCTGAACGGCGTTGCCGGACAGGTAGAGCGCCGTGCCGAGGGACACCTGCAGGATGCCGTCGCTCTCGGCCTCGGCGAACCCCTGCAGCGCCGCGTTGAGCGTCTGCGAGCTGGTCACGTTGATCGCCGGGTAGGCGAACCCGCCCTCCTTTGCGCGGTCGAGCATGGCGGCGTACTGGTCGGGCGTGGCGATCGGCATGGTCTTCAGTCCTGTCGGTGGGCGTTACGTGCAACCGCACGAATTGCGATGGTGCAGGGTGGTCGGCACGCGAATGCGTTGCGGCGGCTCGTCACTGCCGCGGATGCGGCGCAGGAGGAGTTCGACGGCGGTCGACCCGATCGCGTCGACGTCCTGGGCGGCCGCGGTGAGCCGGGGCTCGAAGAGGTCCGACCACTCGAAGTCGTCGAAGCAGACGAAGGCGATGTCACCCGGGATCGACATGCCCAGGCCGCGGACCGCCTTCAACGCCCCGATGGTCATCGAGTTGTTCAGCGACACCAGGGCACTGGGCCGGTCGGCGCGCGACAGCAGCTCGCGCACCTGGGTCTCGGCCACGTCGGTGCTGGACCGGCCGTCGAGCACCAGCGCGGGGTCGACGGCGACGCCGTGATCGGCGAACGCGGCGCGGTAGCCGTCGAATCGTTCGACGGTGGAGGAGATTCCGGCCAGCCCGCGGACGGCGCCGATGCGCCGGTGCCCGAGGTCGAGCAGGTGCCGGGTCAGGCAGCGGGCCGACTCGAAGTTCTCCGGGCCCACCTGGTCATGGCCGTCGTCGACGGCGCGGTCGATCAGCACCAGCGGGGTGCGCGTGCGGGCGATCATCGGGAGGGTGACGCGTTCGGATCCGGCTGCCGGCGCCACGATCATCCCGTCGACCTTGCGGTCCAGAAGCGAGTCGGTCAACCGCTTCTCGGAGTCGACGTCGTCATGGGAGTCCCCGACGACCAGGACGTAGCCGGCGTCGGAGAGCGCCCGCTCCACCGCGTGCACCAGGTTGCCGAAGTACGGATTGGTCAACGCCGAGATGGACAGGCCGACGGTGTGCGTGCGGCCGGCGGCCAGCGACCGCGCCACCACGTTGCGGCGGTACCCGGTCTTCTCGATGGCGGCCTCCACCCGCAGGCGGGTGCCGCGGTCGACGTTACGGGTGCCGTTGAGCACGTGGGAGACCGTGGACGCCGAGACGCCCGCCAGTCGGGCGACGTCGCCCATCGTGGTCACCGGAGACGCACGATTCGGTCGGCGCGACCGGCGGTCGACTCGATCAGCTGGGCGTTGCGCTCGTCGGGACCCAGCGCCCAGAACGCCGCATCCTGCGGCGACTTGCCGTACGCCTCGTGCCTGCGGAGCAGCCGGTCGTGGCGAATCTCGGTGTCGGGGGCCAGGAACCAGACCTCGTCGATGCACGACCGCGCCGCGGGCCAGGCGTCGGCCTCCAGCAGCAGGTAGTTGCCCTCGGTGACGACCAGGGGAACCGTCGGGGGCACCGGGATCGACGATCCGATGGACTCCTCGATCTCCCGCAGGAAGCGCGGCGCGTAGACCACCGGATCGTCGACGCGCTGCGCGCGCAACGTCGCGATCAGCCGCGCGTAGCCACCGTCGTCGAACGTGTCGTGGGCACCCTTGCGATCCCGGCGACCGAGGTCGACCAGCACCTCGTTGGCGAGGTGGAACCCGTCCATGGGCACCAGCACGGCGACGGCGGGACCCAGTGCGGCGACGAGTTGCTCGGCGACGGTGGACTTTCCGGCACCGGGAGCGCCGGTGAGCCCCAGGATGCGGCGCTCGCCGTCGACGACGAGCGCCCTNGCCCAGGCNACCAGCTGGTCGAGGGTGGTCTCCTGGACGTCCTGCTCGATGGTCACCGTGCCCGCCTTCTCGTCTGTTCACCGTGGATGTGGCCGGGGAGTTGGCTCAGCCAGGCCCGCGGCCCGACCACCGAACACCGCAGCGCCGCGACGCCGGCCGACCGCGCGATGCGGTCGACCAGCCCGTCAGCCTCCCGCACCGCGAAGTACGCGTAGGCACCGTGGAACGCGTCCCCGGCGCCCGCGGTGTCGACCACTGCCACCGGCGGCACCGGTACGGTCCCGGAGTCGCCGTCCGACCACCACCGTATGGGATCGCCGCCATGGGTGCTGACGACCGTGCCGACTCCGTCGCCGACCAGGGCGGCCGCCGTCGAGTCGGCGGAGTCGGTGCCTGGCACCCGAAAGTCAGCCGAGCACACCATGTCCGAGGCGTAGGACGCCAGATCGGCCATGACGGGCTTCCAGCGTCCGGCGTCGACGACGACGGCGGTCGACGCCGAGCGGGCGTGCCGAACCGCGGCCCTGGCGATCAGCGGGTGATGACCGTCGACCAGCAGCACGTCGGCCTCGGCCACCAGATCGGCGAGGTCCGGTGGCGGCGTCGCCTCGGAGTCCGCCGCGTCGAGCGACACGATGGACCGGTCCCCGGTGGACTCGACCACCGACACCGCGGACACCGGCACCGCCCTGGTGGTGCCGGCGGCGGAGTCGACGACGCGGACACCGTGGGCGGTCAGATCGGCGCGGATCAACTCGGCGACCGGATCGTCACCGAGGGCTGTCACCAGGACGGCGTCGCCGCCGAGTCCGGCGAAGGTGACCGCCGCGTTGGCTGCCGGGCCGCCGGCAGACACGAATTGGGCCGTCGCCGTGACCTTTTGATTCACCGCGGGCGGCGCGGTGATGCGGTGGGTCACGTCGAGAGTCGCCAGACCCACGAAGAGCCCCAGCGGCGCCCGCTCAGAGTCCGGCGCGTTCCTCATCGCTCGGTTCCTCCGCACCGGTCATGAGCGCGACCACCTCGGACATCGACCTCGTCTTCGGGGAGACGACGCCGGCGCGTTGCCCGAGACGGTGGATGTGGATTCGATCGGCCACCTCGAAGACGTGGGGCATGTCGTGGCTGATGAGCACCACGGGGATGCCGCGGTCACGGATCGAGCGGATCAGGTCGATCACCTGACCCGACTCGCGTACGCCGAGCGCCGCCGTCGGCTCGTCCATGATGATGACGCCACGGCCGAACGCGGCGGCCCGCGCGACGGCGACGCCTTGGCGCTGGCCTCCCGACAACGTCTCCACGGCCTGGTTGACCGACTTGATGCCGATCTTCAGGTCGGCGAGGTGCTGCGAGGCGTCCTCCCGCATCTTGGGCATGTCGAGTCGGCGAAAGACGCTGCCCAGCAAGCCCTTCCGTCGAACCTCGCGGCCCAGGTAGAGGTTGGAGGCGATGTCCAGTGCCGGCACCACCGCGAGATCCTGGTACACCGTCTCGATCCCGGCGGCCCTGGCGTCCCGCGTGCTCTTGAATGACACGGGTGTGCCGTTCATCAGGATCTCCCCCGAGTCGGGCACCACCGCACCGGCGAGAGCCTTGATGAGACTGGTCTTTCCGGCGCCGTTGTCCCCGATGACGGCGAGGACTTCACCCTGGCGGAGCTCGAAGTCGGCACCGTTGATCGCCGTCACGTTGCCGTACTTCTTGACGAGGCCGCGAGCCTCCAGAACCGGGGCGCTCACTGTGATCTCCTGCGCGCGAACTGATCCACTGCCACTGCCACGATCACGAGGACTCCCGTCGCGATGTTCTGGTACAGGTTGTCCACCCCGGCCTGGGTGAGACCGTTGCGGAGCACACCGACGATCAACGTGCCGACCANGGTGCCGCCGACACCGCCGCGGCCACCGAAGAGGCTGGTGCCGCCGATGACGACCGCGGTGATGGTCTCGAGGTTGGCGTTCTGGTAGGCATTCGGGTCGGCGTTCGGGATGCGACCGAGGGCGGCCCAGGCGGCGACGGCCGCGATCACACCGGTGGTGAGGTAGACCGAGAACAACACCCGCCCGGACTTGATGCCCGACAGGTTGGACGCCTGCGAGTTGCCGCCGACGGCGTATACGTGCTTGCCCCAAGCGGTTTGGGACAGCGCGTACCAGGTCACCAGGTAGACCAAGAGCATCGCGACCACGCCGTAGGTGGTCGAGAACGTCCCCAGCCGAAAGGACGTGCCCAGGAAGGTGAGCGGCCCCGGCGGCACACGGTAGGTCTCCGAACCCGCCAGCAGGCGGGTGGCCGCCTGGATCGCGGTGAAGGTGCCCAGGGTGACGATGAACGGCGGTAGCCGCAGCATCGTGACCAGGCCGCCGTTGACCGCACCGAAGACCATGCACACCAGCAGCGTCGACCCGAGCGCGACCACCGGCCCGTTGGCGCCGGCACTTTGGGCCATCACGATGGTGCCGAAGACGGCGACCGCGCCGATGGACAGGTCGATGCCCGAGGTGAGGATGATGAGCGTCTGCCCGACGGCGAGGATGCCGACGACGACCGACTGCTGCAGGATCAGCGAGACGTTCTGCGGGTTGAGGAACGAATCCGACACCGCGCTGAAGATGACGATGGCGATGACGAGCGCGACCAGCGGCCCGAGCAACGGTTCACGCAGGATGCTCCCGACGTTGAACCGACTCGACACCGACGGCCGTGCCGTCGCGGGTGCGGTGCTCACTGGCCCGCTTTGCCCCAGCAGTTCTGCTCGCCCCACGCGGTGTCCTTGGACTCCAGACCGGCGACGGGCTTGTCGGTGATGAGCTGCGAACCGGTGTCGTTGAAGCCGCTGGGCTTGGTGCCGTCCTTGGCGAACTTCACCACGGCCTGCACACCGAGTTCGGCCATCTTGGCCGGGAACTGCATGACGGTGGCACCGATCTTGCCGGCCTTGACGTCGGCGACGCCGGTGCAGCTGCCGTCGATCGACCCGATGGTGATCTGGTTGGCGCGGTTGGCGGCCTGAATCGCCTGATACGCCCCGGCGGCCGCGGGTTCGTTGATGGTGTACAGCGCGTTGATGCCCGGGGCGCGCTGCAGGATGTTCTCCATCGCGGTCTGCGCCTTGGTCTGATCGCCGTTGGTGTTCTCCCGCCCGACGATCTCCGGTGAGTCGTTGGTGATGCCGAAGCCTTCCAGGAACCCGTCGTGGCGGAACGTGTCGACGGTGCCGCCTGGGGTGCCGTCGAGCATGACGACCTGCGGCGGCGCGTTGCCGATGGCGGCCTTGACCCACTTGCCCTGGCTGACGCCGGCGGCCTTGTTGTCGGTCGCGAACGTCGCGTCGACGGCGTCCTCGGGATCGGTCGCGGTATCGAGTGCGATCACCACGACGCCGGCGTCGCGCGCCTTCTTGATGGCGTCCAGCACGCCGGTCGAGGAGTTCGGGGTGATGAGGATGCCCTTGACGCCCTGGCCGACCATGTTCTCGATTGCCGAGACCTGGCCTTCGTTGTCACCGTCGAAGGCTCCGGCAAGCGCCACCAATTTGGCGCCGTCCTTGTCAGCTTGGGCCTGGGCGGCCTCACGCAGCTTGACGAAGTACGGGTTGGAGTCGGTCTTGGTGATCAGGCCGACCTTGACCTCGTCGGAACTGGACCCGCCGCAGCCGGTCAGTCCGAGGACCATCGTGCCGGCGACGAGCGCCGCCCCGACCGTGGTCATGCTGCGCTTACCGAACATGCGGACTCCTTCGTCCTCGATGCGACGGTCGGACCCGTCACGCGATGCGGGGAGCCTATGCGGCAGGCAAGCGCTTGCGCATGCGCTTTCGCAAAATCGTCGGGACGCTACTGACCGGGCTGGTGGAAACGGCCGATGATGGGAATGCGGTCGATGATGCGGTCGCGGAGTCGGGGCTGCGGCGGCGCCGGCGGTACGTAGACCGGGGCGGGTGGCACGTAGGCCGGTGGCGGCGCGGCCGGGGGCTCGACGTCCTGCGGGACCGGCGCCGGCGGCAGGGCGACGACCATCGTCTTGGCGACCGAGTTCGCCATCTCGGCCAGCCCGACCACCGGCCGAACCGGCGGGGGTGGCGCCGGCGTGGACTCGATCTTCTCTGCGGCACTTGCCGTTTGGGGCTTCGGGCCCGGTTCGCGGGGCGTGGACGACAGAGACAGCGCCAGCGAGGACGAGACGACCAACGTCACCACCGCGGCGGCGAGCACCGCCGTCAGGGCTCCGGTTCGCGACCTCAACCACGGCCCCGGCCCGCTCACCGGAGCCTCCGACACGTCCACGGTGCGGCCGGCGACCAGTGCGGCACCACGGGCCAGGGCCAGATCGGCCTCGGTGGCGGAGAAGACCGGCGCGGTGGTGACGGCCTCGACGGCGGAGACCAGCACCTCCACGTCGTCGGAGCCGATGACGAAGATCGCCTGCAGCGAGCGGTCGAGGGCGGTCAGGATGCTGCTGGTGAGCTCGATCGCGTCGGCCCGGTCCGCGGGCCGACCCACGTGTTCGACCGTCACCTCCCCCGCGGTGACGACGGCGACGAAGGCCGAGTCCGGTTCGACGATGCAGACGGCCACCTCGTCGTGGTCGGTCAATGCCGCGACCCCACCGGCCAGGGCGGCAACGGCGGCCCCGTCCGAGACGCGGACGACGGCGACGTGGCCTCGCGCGGCGAATGCGCCGACGACGGCTGCCGCGGCGCCCTCCGCGGCAGCGGTGCAGGTGAGGCCGACGACCCGGATGCGACGTCCGGCGATCACGCCGGGGTTCAGGACCGCACGCGCCAGCAGATCGGGGTCGACGTCGTCCACGTCGGCGATGTCGAGCTCACCGCGATCCACCGGATCGCCCTCGCCCGTCGTCCCGGCCACCAGCACCCAGCGCAGCGCCGTCGTGGTGAGCGACAGGCCGAGTACGAGGTCCACGATCGTCAGGCTACCGCCGGGGGCGGGCATCCCGGGGAAGGCGACGCGGTCGTGACGCCAAGTGTCAGAACTGAACTGGGCGTACCGCTACTGCGCGGCGTTGACCATCGGCGCGTCGATCATCCCCTTCTCGACGCCCCACTGCGTGGCGATGGTCCGGTATTCGCCGGTCTTCATCACGTGCTCGAGGCCCTGTTTCAGGGACTCGACCAACCCGGACCCCTTGGCCACCGGCCAGCCGTAGGACGCGGAGTCGGTCACCTCGCCGGCGGTCTCCAGGACCCCGGCGCTGAGCTTCACCGCGAACCCCGTGACCGGCGAATCGGCCGACATCGCGTCGACCTCACCGGCCACCAGCGCCTTGGTCAGATCGTCCTGGCGGGTGAAGACCACCATGTCGATCGGGGACAACCCGGCCGCGGCGCACGCGTCGCTCTTGGCCGGAATCTCCGTCGACTCCTGCAAACCGCCTTGGGCGACACCGACTTTCAGGCCGCACGCCGCAGACGGCTCGACCGTCGTCCCCGCGCGACGGGCCCAGAGGTTGCCCGCGCTGAAGTACGTCACGAAGTCGACGTCGCGTTCCCGCTCGGCCGTGTCGGTGAACGACGACGCGCCCACGTCGAAGTTGTCGGCTCGAACCGACGGGATGATGCTGGCGAACGCGGTCTCCCGGTAGTCGGGCTGCAAGCCCAAGGTCCGTGCGACCGCGTTCATCAAGTCGACGTCGAAGCCGACGATCCGACCTTGGGAGTCCTTGAATTCGTTGGGCGCGTAGGGCACGTTGACGCCGATGACGAGGCGCCCGGACTGACGCACGTCGGCCGGCACCGTCGCCGCGATCGACGCAACGGCTCCCGCTCGGAGGTTGGGGTCGGGCGGCGCCGTGCTGTTCTCGACGGCCGCCTGCCGCGTGTCCTCGTCGTCGGATCCCATGCGCCACTGCACGACGCCCAACGTGCCCACGGCCGCCACCAACACCACTGCCGCGACGACCGTGACGACCGTCTGGGACGACCGCCACGGGCCGTGCGCCGGGAGCCGGCGGGCCGAGTGCCGGCCCGAGCGGGCACCCCCGCGCACGGGCGCGTGCAGTGCCCGCCGCGCGGCCGCGGCCAACTCGGCGCCGCTCTGATAGCGCTGCGCCGGCTTCTTCGCCATCCCCGTGGCGATCACGTCGTCGAAGGCGGCCAGCCGAGAATCGAACGCCGACGGGCGCGGCGGGGCCTGCACCATGTGTCCGGCGATCTGTTGTTCCAGACTGTCCGCGGGGAAGGGCCGNGACCCCGTCAGGCATTCGTAGAGCACGCACGCCAGCGCGTAGACGTCCGAGCGCGGGTCGCTCTGGCTCGCGTCGAAGCGCTCCGGCGCCATGTAGGCCAGCGTGCCGAGCGTGTTGCCTGCGGTCGTCATGCCCTTCTCGCCCGTGGTGCGGGCCAGACCGAAGTCGATCAGGTAGGCGAAGTCGTGCTTGGTGAGCAGGACGTTGGACGGCTTGACGTCACGGTGGATCAGGTTGGCCTCGTGCGCGGCGTCCAGGGCCGAGGCCACCTGCTCGACGACCGTCACCGCCAGCGTCGGGTCGACCGGGCCCTCCCCCTCGGCGAGGATGTCGCCGAGGGTCTTGCCGTCGATCAGCCGCATGTCGAGGTAGAGNCGGCCGTCGATCTCGCCGTAGCCGTGGATCGGCACGACGTGCGGGTCGCTCAAACTGGCCGCAGCCTGGGATTCCTTGCGGAAGCGCTGCTGAAAGACGGTGTCCTCGGCGAGGTGGGGTGGGAGCACCTTGAGGGCGACGACGCGGTCGGTCTTGGTGTCGTAGGCGCGGTAGACCTCGCCCATTCCACCCCGGCCCAACAGCTCCTGCAGCTGGTAGTGCCCGAAAGGCGTCACGCTCACCCTGTGCTCCTCGGCGACGGTCACCCCCGTGGCCGTCGATAGAAGCTACCGCACGTGCGGATACTCCGGCGAACGCTCCTGAAATGCGAGGATGTCCGGATTGACGATGGTGCCGTCGCGTATCTCGATCGCCCGGCGCACCGTCTCGTCCCCGTCCCATGACTCGGGCCCGCCCAGCACGGTCGGCAAGTACGGAATCAACGCCTCGCTGATCTCCCACGTCGCCGCGTTCCAGAGGTACGACGGGCTGTGGTCGACCGCGTAGTAGGTGACGTTGTCGCCGACGACGAAGGCCGGGTCGTCGAACGTCGTCGGACGCGCCCAGCTGAAACCCATTCCGGCATCACAGGATACGTCGATCAGCAGGCTTCCCGACCGGAACGCCGGCAGGTCCGCCTCGGCCAGGAACACCAGGGGCGA
>Ga0055540_1001879_pt1 | contig 11792 bp, 8 predicted proteins | sample AraplaCvi_mMS_r2_2_FD_55040 | JGI IMG/M metagenome (GOLD analysis project Ga0055540, IMG submission 55040) | Arabidopsis root microbial communities from North Carolina, USA - plate scrape MF_Cvi_mMS_r2 | ecosystem: Host-associated > Plants > Roots > Endosphere | place: USA: North Carolina
CCGGCTCGGGGGCCACCTCGTCCTCGTCTGCGTCGGTCACCGCGTCGACCTGCCGGGCCTTGGCGGCGGCTGCGGCATCGGCCGCGAACTGCGCCAGGTTCGGGGGCGCCGCGGTGGCGCCCACCTGCGCCGCCGGCGGCTGGGCCGCCTGCACCTGCGCGTTGAACAACAGCCCGACCGACTCCTCCTTGAGTCCGTCGAGCATGCCCATGAACATGTCGTAACCCTCGCGCTGGTACTCCACGAGCGGATCGCGCTGGGCCATGGCGCGCAGGCCGATGCCCTCCTTGAGGTAATCCATCTCGTAGAGGTGCTCGCGCCACTTGCGGTCGATCGTCGTGAGCAGCACGCTGCGCTCGAGCTGCCGCATGGCGCCCTCGCCACCGATGGCGGCCAGTTCGGCCTCCCGCGCCGCGTAGGCCCGTCGGGCGTCCTCGATCAGCGCTTCGCGCAGCTCGTCGCTCGTCAGCTCACCGGGCTCGCCGACCGCGTCCGAGTCGACCAGGTCGTGGTAGTCGATGCCCACGGGGTAGAGCAACTTGAGCGCGTCCCACAGAGCGCCGAGGTCCCAATCCTCCGAGTAGCCCTCCGACGTCGCACCGTCCACGTAGGCGTTGACGACGTCTTCGACCATCTGCTTGGCCTGCTGCTGCACTTCCTCGCCCTCGAGGATGAGCCGCCGCTCGGCGTAGATGACCTTGCGCTGCTGGTTCATCACCTCGTCGTACTTGAGGACGTTCTTGCGGACCTCGAAGTTCTGCTGCTCCACCTGCGTCTGTGCGCTCTTGATGGCCCGCGAGACCATCTTGGCCTCGATGGGCACGTCCTCGGGCAGGTTGAGACGCGTCAGCAGGGACTCGAGCGTGGCGCCGTTGAAGCGGCGCATCAACTCGTCGCCAAGCGAGAGGTAGAAGCGCGACTCACCGGGGTCGCCCTGACGACCGGACCGACCACGCAGCTGGTTGTCGATGCGACGGGACTCGTGGCGCTCGGTGCCCAGCACGTACAGGCCNCCGACGTCGCGAACCTCCTTGGCCTCCGCCTCGGCGTCGGTCTTCACCTGGGCCAGCACGTCGTCCCAGGCGGCCTCGTAGTCCTCGGGCGTCTCGACCGGGTCGAGACCGCGTGCCCGCAGTCGCTTGTCGGCGAGGAAGTCCACGTTGCCGCCGAGCACGATGTCCGTACCGCGGCCGGCCATGTTGGTGGCGACGGTGATGGCGTTGCGCCGACCGGCCTCGGCGATGATGTTCGCCTCCTGCTCGTGGAACTTGGCGTTCAGCACGTTGTGCGGGATCCGGCGCTTGGTGAACTGCTTGGACAGGTACTCGGAGCGCTCGACGCTGGTCGTACCGATCAGGACGGGCTGACCCTTCTCGAAGCGCTCGGCGACGTCGTCGACGACGGCGATGTACTTGGCCTCTTCGGTCTTGTAGATCAGGTCGGACTGGTCGGTACGGATCATCTCGCGGTTGGTCGGGATCGGGACGACGCCGAGGCCGTAGATCTCGTGCAGCTCGGCGGCCTCGGTCTGGGCGGTACCCGTCATGCCGGAGAGCTTGTCGTAGAGCCGGAAGTAGTTCTGCAGGGTGATCGTGGCGAGCGTCTGGTTCTCGGCCTTGATCTCGACGTGCTCCTTGGCCTCGATCGCCTGGTGCATGCCCTCGTTGTAGCGGCGCCCGACCAGCACGCGGCCGGTGAACTCGTCGACGATGATGACCTCGCCGTCGCGGACGATGTAGTCCTTGTCGCGCGAGAACAGCTCCTTGGCCTTCAGGCAGTTGTTCAGATAGCTGACCAACGGCGAGTTGGCGGCTTCGTAGAGGTTCTCGATGCCCAGCTGATCCTCGACGAACTCGACGCCGATCTCGTGCACGCCGACGGTGCGCTTGCGGATGTCGACCTCGTAGTGGACGTCCTTCTCCATCAGCGGAGCGAGCCGGGCGAACTCGACGTACCAGTTGGACGCGCCGTCGGCGGGGCCGGAGATGATCAACGGCGTCCGGGCCTCGTCGATGAGGATCGAGTCGACCTCGTCGACGACGGCGAAGTTGTGACCGCGCTGCACCATGTCGTCGACCGTGTGCGCCATGTTGTCGCGCAGGTAGTCGAAGCCGAACTCGTTGTTGGTGCCGTAGGTGATGTCGGCGGCGTAGGCCACCCGGCGCTCGTCGGGCGTCATCTGCCCGAGGATCACGCCGACCTCGAGGCCGAGGAAGCGGTGCACCCGGCCCATCCACTCGCTGTCGCGCTTGGCCAGGTAGTCGTTCACGGTGACGACGTGCACGCCGTTGCCGGATAGGGCGTTCAGGTAGGCGGGCAGCACGCAGGTGAGGGTCTTGCCCTCACCGGTCTTCATCTCGGCGACGTTGCCGAAGTGCAACGCGGCCCCACCCATGAGCTGGACGTCGAAGGGCCGCTGGTTGAGCACTCGCCAGGCCGCCTCGCGGGCGACGGCGAACGCCTCCGGCATGATGTCGTCGAGCGTCTCACCGCCGGCGACGCGCTTCTTGAATTCGTCGGTCTTGGCGCGCAGTTCGTCGTCGGAGAGTTTCTCCACGTCGTCGGACAGGGAGTTGACATAGTCAGCCACCCTCTTGAGGCGCTTGACCATGCGGCCTTCACCGAGACGGAGCAACTTCGACAGCACGCTAATTTCCCCTAAGCCTGGATAGGGCCTCGATGGGCCTCGAAACGCTTCAAACGAGGTCCATCGTAGGTGACTGGCCGGGCCGGACAGCCGACGCGCCGCACGGGGCGGTCGCGCCGGCTGCGTGTCGCCTCGCGGCTACGACAGGCGGATGAGTCCGTAGTCGTAGGCGTGGCGACGGTAGACCACGGTCGGCTTGTCGCTTTCCTTGTCATGGAAGAGGAAGAAGTCGTGACCGACGAGCTCCATCTCGTAGAGCGCGTCGTCGCAGGTCATGGGCGTGGCCGTGTGCTCCTTGGTGCGCACGATGCGACCGGGTTCGTGGTCCTCGGGCACCGGGGTCTCGTCCACGGCGGGCGGGGACAACGGTTCGAGAAGGTGGTTGAGTGCGGTCGCCTCGGCCAGCGACACGGGCGTCTTATCCCCGTAGTGGATCTTGCGGCGATCCTTGCTGCGCCGGAGGCGGTTCTCGAGTTTGCTTACCGCCGATTCCAGCGCCGCGTAGAAACTGTCGGCGCAGGCTTCGCCGCGCGCAACGGGCCCTCGGCCTCGAGCCGTGATCTCGACGTGTTGGCAGTTCTTGCGCTGCCGGCGGTTGCGTTCGTGGTCGAGTTCGACGTCGAACAGGTAGATGGTGCGGTCGAAGCGCTCGAGGCGCGCCAGCTTTTCGGAGACGTACGTGCGGAAGTGGTCGGGAATCTCGACGTTGCGACCCTTGACGACGACCTCGGCGCGGGGGCCGTCATGCGACTCCTCCTCGGCGCCGACCATCGTTGATTGGTTGGTGTCCACGGAATGTATTGACATACTTGGCAACTCGCTTCCTCTTCGGCGGCGCACGCGCGTCGGCGTGCCGGCATGTAACAGGAGCGCGCCGAGGGAAGCCCGAACGAAGTCCGCCCGCGGCGCAAGGTGTCGAGTGCTCACCTCCTCGCTTTTCGGGCGATGTGGCGCCAATGGTTCTAGACGCCGCCGTGAGTCGTTCACGGGTGGTTGGCCCCGACGGTAGTCGCTGTTCACCCACCTGTGCCACCTATTCGGCAGACCTGTTCTCAGTTCTTCATTCCGGTTTGATCTCGTGGAAATCCGACGGCGCCGAGGACCACCCGTCAGGCGTGCGCGAGCGCCAGGATCGCGGCGACGTGCACGCCGGCGGTTTGCAGGACGCGGACCGATTCACACGCCGTGGCACCCGTCGTCACGACGTCGTCGACGAGGAGCACCTCTCCGCTCGGCCGCCGGCCGACGCGCACCCGGCCCGCGATGTTTCGCTGCCGCTGCGCGGGCGAGAGGCCCACCGAGTCGCGGGTGAACGCCCGCATCCGCAGTGCGGAGTGGACGACGGTGCCGGGGACGGCCGCAGCCGCCGCGACGGCCGCGACCGGATCGCCACCCCGCCGTCGTGCGGCCGACCGCCGGGTGGGTGCGGGAACCACCGTCAGCGGAGCCTCGACGACGCCCCACGTCAGCAGGCGGGTCAGCCCCGCGGCGACCGCGATCGCCAGCGGGCCGACGAGGTCGGTGCGGCCGTGTTCCTTCATCGCGATGATCGCCGCGCGGCGCGAGCCGGCATAGCGACCGAGCGAGAAGACCGGCACGCCCGGGTCGAGACGCGGGGTGATCACGAGCGGCTCGTCGGTGTGGACGTCGAGGGATTGGGCGCACGTCGGGCACCATCGCGTGCCCGGCGCGCCGCAGCCGCCACACTCCAGCGGGAGGACGAGGTCGAGCAGCATGGGGTGAGTGTGGCCGGTGGGTCCGACAGGGCTGGCGCCTCTCGCCGAGCGTGGACTTGTAGTCGAATTCTCGGCCAATCGTCGCCAAGAACTCCACGCTCGCGTTGGCCGTGAGACGGGGCGTGGCACTTGTCGTCAAACTGACGAACTAAAGCTCTGATTCGCCCAACACAACCCAGTCGTCATTGTCGTTGACGATGTGAACACCGGTCAGATCCGGAGAATCCCGAACGAGGTTAACGATGTCGTCCCAGCTCATACCTCCGTACGTGATTCCCGGCCTGCTCCTACTCGTATGCACCTGGACGAGCCCACTGACATCACCCACCACCGAGGTCACCAACACCGGTCGGCCATTCTCGAGNCGATCGGACGACAGACGTACGAATAGCTCCCTGTCGCGAAGCGCAGCCGACAACGGTTCGGACCANTCCTCGGACGATGCGCCCTGAGCATCCGCTATTAGCGTGTCCAATTCCTCGGGTTTGGACTTCGGCGCTCCGTTGCCCGAGCCTTCGCCCTGCGTCCCAACCTTTTCCAGACTCTGGATGATGACGCCGATTTGGTCCTTCCGTATGGGCAGCCAAGCACCGCCGGCGGTCGACACGATCAACCAATCAGCCTGTGGCAGCCCTGCGGCCATGCTCAGCACGTGGCGCCACGGCGCGCCCCCAAACTTCTTGGGCAGCTCGGGATGATCCTTCGACGTGTAGACGACGAATGCGTGGCTGCCGTCGCTGAGGCGGGCGAGCGGAGTCGACACCCGTTGCCCATCCTCGGTGGGAGTGACGACAGCCCGATAGAACACCTCTCGCGTGTCGAGAAGCTGTAGGGCGGCGGCGAATAAACCCTTGTCTTGCGTACTCGCGGCGGTCGCTATCAGCGCGTCAAGCTCGTCTGCTGCGGTCATGTCAAACCCCTAGAATTCGTCAAGATCAATGTCGCTCAAATCCCAATGAGGGGTCTGTCCGAAGATTGCCTGATTTGCGTCATAGTACGGCTGAAGCTCCCCGCCCTGGGTCTCGATGTCGCCCTCGTCGATGGCGTCGTCCCATGAGCCGGACGCCTCGGGGGATTCGTAGACGTGAGTGACCTGACCACTGGCCTCGTCCCAGATACCTTGCGCATCGTAAAGCAGGTTCGTCGGAGAAGCAGGGTCGTAAAGGCATGCTGCGAAGTCTATTTCGCCCATGTTCGCCTTGAGCATCTCGCTGAGTCTGGTTGAGGAATCAACTGTCCAAGGGTTGCCTTCGATGTTCAGACCGTCAGGCGGATGGAGGGTGTAATTCGGTATGGTTTCGCCCGCTTGATACGTGTGTGAAAAGACTCTCGACGTGTCGCCGCCGGTTTCGATCAGATTTCCCAATCCATCGGTAATCGTCGAACCGTGCTCGGCGTACACGGTCACCGAGGATCCTTCTGGGATCACCGTTACGCCATCTACGGAACTGTAGGACCCATGGCCGCTGAACTTGACTCGGCCATCCGGTCCGACACCGTCATCCAACGGATTCGAATGGGGACCATCCGAAGGCGACGAGGGATCGTGGACAGCACCTGGGTCGTGCGAAGGGTCGGCGGCGGGGCCGTGCTCGTGGTTCGACCACACGGGCCGACTATCGGGAACGGGCTCATGCTGCCCGAGCCCGTAATGGGACCCGCCCTCAGCGGCACTCGGCGGTGGGTCGACGGCCGAGAACATCGACGTATGCGCCTCTCCACCAGCAAGCGACGGTGATGGCGACTCTGGTGCCGCGGGTGGCGGGGCAACGTCGACAGACGAGGACGGCGGCAGAGGAGGCTCGTCGCCCGCCCCCGGCGCGGGCTCGGACACCTGGGGTGACGTGGGAGACGGAGCATCCGAGTGCGGCGGCGCCGTTTCGGCCGTCGAGGGCGAAACCGGCTCGTTCACGGGCGGTTCCGCGGACGACGGGTGCGGCGCCGGACTCTCCACCGGCGCACGCCCGCCAGGCGCATCGGCCGCAGGAGCCGGCACATCCACCGGCGGGCGACCGACCGGGGCACCCTCCCCCGGCGCCGCCACGGGCGCCGAGCTCTCGGGCACCTTGATGCCGTCGAGAACCTTGGCGACGCGCCCGGCCTGGGTGGCGACGCTCTCCGATGCCGCCCCGGTGACGCCACCGCGCGCCGCACCGGCCGCGGCCCGCTCCTCCGCCGAAGCCGCTCGCCCGGCGACGCCCGCGCCGTCGGCCGCGGCATCGGCCTCACCGACGCCGGGGATGAAGAAGGAACCCACCTGGGCGACGTCGTACCCCAAGGCGCGATGCCGAGGGGGTCAAATGCACTGTTTGACAACCCCTTTGACAGCTAACTCACAGGAACGCGAGGTGCCCGTCAGCCGGGGAGCACCGGGATCGCCCCCGCGACCATCAACGGCCGCACTTCGGCCCACATCAGGTCGTTCTCGGCCGCCGAGCCCGAAAGCTGAAGCACCCCACGCTGATCGGCGACGTACAGCGTGGACGGATTCGCCGCGACGGTCGAGACCGGGGCCAGCAGGTTCCGACTCGGCCCGTCGGAGTTGACGCCGTCGAGGTTGACGTAGGACACCGGATGCTGCGCGTCGGTGCGGCTGACGACGATGTCGTCGCCGGTGCGCCACGACAACGAGACGGCCGTGTCGCCCAGGCCGAAGCCCAGCCGTCGGGGATACGTCAGCGCGTAGAGACCACCTTGGGTCTGCTCCACCCCGGCCAGGATGACCTGCCCGTTGACCACCATCGCCGCGCGGGTGCCGTCGCGCGACAACTGGAGTTCGGTCACCGGTCCGGGGAACTTGGTGAACACCGCCGTGGCGTCGACGGGAATGCGCGCGGGCTGGCCGGAGGCCGCCTCCTGGATGACGCGCACGACGTTGTTGCCGTCGACCACCACCCATATTGCGTCGTCGAGTGACCAACTGGGACGCGACAGCGTGCGGCCGTCGATGGCTTGCGAGGAGTCCCCTCCGAGTTGGCCGATCCACAGCGACGACGCCATGTCCGGGGCGCCCGGCCGCAGCGTCACCACCGACGCCACCTCTTGCCCGCTGCGCGACAGGGTGGCGGCCGTCTGCCCCGGCAGCGTCCCGAACGAACCGGCCACCCGCGGTGCCTTCTGCCCGTCCAGCGACACCAGCGACCCGCCGATCAGGGCGTGCAGGCCCGCCGCCGCCCCGGGATCCGCGCCCGGGTCGGTGGCGGCGACGTCCGAGGAGTTCCACCCCGCGGCGAATCGNTCGTCGAGCGCGGCGCCGTCGGCGTTGAGGACGTACGGCCCGTTGACCCCCGCCCGGTTCAACGTCCAGATGATCTGTGCGGCAAGCAGTTGTCGCGAATGAGGATCGGTAGTCGACAGGTTCTCCAAGTCGACGCGCGCGCCTCCGTAACCCCGCCCGACGCCGGTCTTGCCGCCGTCGGCGCGGGTGACCGGACCCCGCAGACGCAGCGGCGCACCGAGCAGGTTGCGCACGGTGTTGACCATCTCGGGCCGCGGGCCGGACAGCAGCTTGCTGACCAATTCCGTGGCCAGCTGATCGGGATCGGACACCGCGACGTAGCGCGGATCGGGCACGACGGTCTTGCCGGTCGGGTCGACGAAGTACAGCGTGCTGCGCTTGTAGGTCGCCAGGAACTGCTGCCAGTCCAGGAAGACTCCGTTGGGCAACTTGTCGATGCGCCAGCCGCCCGGGGTCTTCACCAGCTCGATCGGACCGGGGTCGGGCAACGCTCCGTCACCGGTCTCGAACACCCCCATGTCGGACAGGGAGCCGAGGATGTCGGCCTTCATCGTCACCGAAACACGTTCGGGCTGGCGCGTTTCGACGAACACCACCCGGTCGATCAGCAGTGCGCTGCCCGCGTCGTCCCAGGAACTCGACGCCGACTCGGTGAGGAACTGACGCGCGGCCAGGTGCCGGTTCGCGGGATCGGCCGTCGCCTTGAGGAATTCACGCAACAGGACGTCGGGATCCATGCCCGGGGTAGGCGTCGGCAGACTCGGCGGCGCCGGCCGGTCCATGGTGCCCAGGGCCTGCGGTGCCGACGAACTCGGCACCCCCGCACATCCGGTCAGGGTCAACGCGAGAGTCAACAGCAGCATGACGGCGGCCGGCGCGCGTCTCACGCCCGCTCCCCCGCGTGTTCGCGGTCGCGCGTCGGGGTGACCGACGGCTTGTCCGGACCAATGGGCTTGAGCGGCAACGGACTTGCCGTCACCTTGTGGCCACGGACCAACGGCAACGTCAACCGGAAGCAGGCGCCCTTGCCGGGCTCTCCCCACGCCTCGAGCCGGCCCTGGTGCAGGCGCGCGTCCTCGATGGAGATGGCCAGCCCCAGCCCGGTGCCCCCGGACCGGCGCACCCGCGAGGGGTCGGATCGCCAGAACCGACTGAACACCAGCTTCTCCTCGCCGGGTCGCAACCCGACGCCGTAGTCGCGCACCGTGACAGCGACGGTGTCCTCGTCGGCCGCCATCCGGATGCGGACCGGCTTGTGTTCGGCGTGGTCGATCGCATTGGCGATGAGGTTGCGCAGAATGCGTTCCACCCGTCGGGCGTCCACTTCGGCGATGACGGCCTCGGCCGGCATGTCCACGACCAGGTCGACCGAGGCGTCCTTGGCGAGGTGACCGACGTTCTCGAGCGCGCTGCCGACCGTCAGCCGCAGATCCTCGGACTCCACCGACAGTTCCGCGACACCCGCGTCGTGGCGCGAGATCTCCAGCAGATCGCTTAGCAACGTCTCGAACCTGTCGAGCTCACTGACCATCAACTCGGTCGCCCGTCGCAGCGCGGGTTCGAGGTCGTCGCTGTGGTCGTAGATCAGGTCCGCCGCCATCCGCACGGTCGTCAGGGGCGTCCGCAGCTCGTGACTGACGTCGGAGGTGAAGCGGCGCTGCAGGTTTCCGAATTCCTCGAGCTGGGTGATCTGCCGCGACAGGCTCTCGGCCATGTCGTTGAACGACACCGCCAGGCGGGCCATGTCGTCCTCGCCCCGCACCGGCATCCGTTCGGTCAGATGGCCCTCGGCGAACCGCTCGGCGATGCGCGACGCCGAGCGAACCGGCAGCACGATCTGGCGCGCCACCAACAGCGCGATCGCGGCCAACAGCCCCAGCAGCACGATGCCACCGGTGGCCATCGTCCCGCGCACCAACGCGATGGTGCTCTCCTCGTTGTTCAACGGAAAGATCAGGTAGAGCTCGAGATTGGTGACCGACGACGACGTCGGACTGCCGACGATCAGCGCCGGGCCGGAGAAGCCGTCGGTGTTCACCACCGCGTACTGGTAGCTGACCTGCCCGGCCTTGACGAAGTCGCGCAGCGCCGTGGGGATCTGCTGCACCGGGCCCGCCGCAGTCGCGGCCCGTGGCCCGTCGCCGGGTACCACCAACACTGCGTCGAAGGCGCCGGCGAGACCGGCGCCGGAGTCGACCTTGCGGTCGACGAGGGTGTTGCGCGCCAATTGCAGACTGCTGTCGAGCGAACGCGTCTCCTCGCCGCCGACGATCCCGCTGACCGTCGTGCTGGCGCGCTCGATCTCCTCGGTGGCCGCCCGCACCTTGATTTCCAGGATGCGGTCGGTGATCTGGCTCGTCAGCACGAATCCGAGCACCATGATGACGGCCAGCGACAGCCCGATGGTGAGCGTCACCACCCGCAGCTGAAGGGAACGTCGCCACGCGAAGCCGAGCGCCCGGCCCAAGGTGCCGAGGCCCCGCAGCATGGGAGCCGAGCGGCTTCGAATGCGTCGGCGGGAACCCCAGATCACTTCAGCCTCACGGCGGTCCGGCCTTGTACCCCACTCCTCGAACGGTGAGCACCACCTGCGGGTTCTCCGGATCTGTCTCGACCTTGGCGCGCAACCGCTGGACGTGCACGTTCACCAGACGGGTGTCGGCGGGATGCCGATAACCCCACACCTGTTCGAGCAGCACATCCCGAGTAAACACCTGCCGCGGTTTACGTGCCAGCGCCACCAGCAGGTCGAACTCCAACGGCGTCAGCGAAATCTGCTCTCCGCCGCGGGTGACCTTGTGCGCCGGAACGTCGATCTCGACGTCGGCGATGGACAGCATCTCGGCCGGGCCGTCGTCGTTGCGGCGCAACCGGGCCCGCACGCGCGCGACGAGTTCCTTCTGCTTGAAGGGCTTCATGACGTAGTCGTCGGCCCCGGATTCCAGCCCCAGCACCACGTCGACGGTGTCCGTCTTGGCCGTCAGCATGACGATCGGGACGCCGGAGTCGGCGCGCAGCACGCGGCACACGTCGATGCCGTTCATGCCGGGCAACATGAGGTCCAGCAGCACCAGGTCCGGTCGCAGTTCGCGGACTGCGGTCAGCGCCTGGCTGCCGTCACCGATGACCGCGGTGTCGAAGCCCTCGCCCCTCAGGACGATCGTCAGCATCTCGGCGAGCGACGGATTCTGGTCGTCGACGACCAGAATCCTTTGCCTCATGGTGCCCATCGTGTCACCGAATCGCGATAAACCTGGGTTACCACACCGGGTGTTTTGCCCGCAGATCAGGACGTCAGAGCCTGCGCCAAATCCTGCGGCACCACGTCGGGTCCGGCGACGGCCCAGCGCCCCTGCCAATTCACGTCGGCCAACGCGGCGTAGGCCGCCCCGGTCCGACGCTGCAGACCGTCGTCGCGTTCATAGGCGTCCCGCGCTCGATCGGCGTCGGCGGCCTCGCGTTGCAACGCCCGAGCGGCGGCGAGCTCGGTGGGCACGGCGAGCAACACCTGCCAATCCGGGCGTGGGAGGGCGAACCGGCCGAACTCGAGCTCGCCGACCCAGGCCACGACGCCGCCGTCCGCGTCCTGGTGCAAACGCGCCGAGCTGTAGGCGGCGTTGGAGGCCACGTACCGGTCGAGGATGACGACGTCGTGCTCGGCGCAGAGCCGTTCGATCTCGGGCTTGGCGTCGGCACGGTCGAGCGCGAAGAGCGTCGCCATCGCGTACACCGACGACGAGAGGTCGCCGTGCTGGCCGTGCAACGCCTCGGCGGCGAGGTCGGCGTGCACGGATTCGTGGTAGCGCGGAAAGGCCAAGCGTGCGACGGACTTCCCCGTCGACTCGAAGGACGCCTGCAGGCCATTGGTCAGCGTCCGCTTGCCTGCGCCGTCGACCCCCTCGATCGCGATGAGCACGGCCGTCAATCCATCCCCACCCGCGAGTGGCCAGTTACCCCACGCCAAACATGGGAAGGCGCGCGGTAACTGGCCACTCGGCGAGTGCTGCTAGTAGCGGTAGTGCTCCGGCTTGTACGGGCCGTCGACGTCGACGCCGATGTACTCGGCCTGCTCCTTGGTGAGCTTGGTCAGCGAGCCGCCGAGGGCCTCGACATGGATCTTGGCGACCTTCTCGTCGAGGTGCTTGGCGAGGCGGTAGACCTCGTTGTCGTA
>Ga0055540_1001892_pt1 | contig 11725 bp, 10 predicted proteins | sample AraplaCvi_mMS_r2_2_FD_55040 | JGI IMG/M metagenome (GOLD analysis project Ga0055540, IMG submission 55040) | Arabidopsis root microbial communities from North Carolina, USA - plate scrape MF_Cvi_mMS_r2 | ecosystem: Host-associated > Plants > Roots > Endosphere | place: USA: North Carolina
GGGTCANNTGCCGGGCCACAATGGAGCCATGCAACTGACCCACTTCGGCCACTCCTGCCTGCTAGCGAGCTTCCGGGAGGGCGATTCGGAAACGACCGTGCTGTTCGACCCGGGCACCTTCTCCCACGGCTTCGAAGGCGTCACCGGGCTGTCGGCCATCCTGGTCACCCATCAGCATCCCGACCACGTCGACGTGGAGCGCCTACCTGCACTGATCGACGCCAACCCGCAGGCCGCGCTGTACGCCGACCCCATGACCGCGGCCCAGCTCGGCGGTGCCTGGCAGGCGGTCAACGTGGGCGACGCCTTCACCGTCGGCCATCTCGCGGTCCGGGGCGTGGGCGGCACCCACGCCGTCATCCACCCCGAGATCCCGGTGATCGACAACGTCTCGTACCTCGTCGGCGACCAGGGGCATCCCGCCCGGTTGATGCACCCCGGTGACGCGCTCTACGCGCCCGGCGAGCCGGTCGAGGTGCTCGCCACCCCGGCGGCGGCGCCGTGGATGAAGATCTCCGAGGCGGTGGACTATCTGCGGGAGGTGGCACCGACGCGTGCCGTGCCCATCCACCAGGCCGTCGTGGCCAAGGAAGCCCGGGGCATCTACTACGGCCGCTTGTCGGAGATGACCGACGCCGACTTCCAGGTGCTGGAGGAGGAGAACGGCACGGAGGTCTAGTGGGGCGAGCGAAGCGACGGGGTGATGACCTGGGGCGACGGCTGACCTTCACCGGTCACATCGCCGGGGTCGGCACGGGCTCGGGCGTGCGGATGGTCGTCGGGTCATGGCTGCAGTCGCCCTTCGGCCGATTCGCCGACGTGATGGTGGAGACCGCCGACGGGCAACGCATCCTGTTGGCGCCGTCCGACGAGGTCGCCGAGTTCGTCTCGGCCACCTATGAATTCGATGCCGTCGAGATCGGGCCGGTCGACGTGGAACACACCGTCGACGGCTTCACCGTCGCCGCGCCCGGCCTATCGCTGAAGGGGCGGTTGGGCGGTCCCGCGCGCTTCGACGGGTTGCTGCGCGTGGTGCCGAGTCGGCTCGCGACGGCTCCGGCATGGCTGCGGATCGTCGATCCGGTTGCGGCCCGGCTGATTCCGGGCGTGCGCACCGCGGGCACTGCGGGCAACGGCCGGCGCGAGTATTACGGGGTGCGCCGGAGCACGCGCATCGCCACCGTCGAGGGCAGCTTCCGCGGCGAGGACCTCAACGGGCTGGCACCGCTGATCCCACCCGTCCGATTCGGCTTCTCGTCGGCGCCGAGCGCCCCGCAGATGGTGTCGGTCACGACGACGATCGACCTGCCCGGCACCTGAGCGGTCGCTGTGATCGCCTGGAGCGACCAGTATTCCGGCATGCCGTCCCGATCATCTCGCGCCGCCTCCGCCCGGCGCGAGGCCAGCCCGCTGCAGGCGGTGCATCCCGGCTACTACTCGATGCACGGCGGCACCGCCTCGACCGCCCGCGTCCCGAAGTCGGCCTACGGCGGCACGCGGCCGACCTACCCCGCCGACGTCGCACAATCACGCCTGTTCGCGGCACTCCTGCTCGACGAACTCGACGAGCTGGAGGACCTCGCCGCCGCTGCCGAGCGGCGCAGCAGAAGACGGAGTCCGGACGATCCGGTCGCCCTGTCGCAGACCGTCCTGCAGCTGCGGGAGCGGATCGCCGACGTGCGGCGGCTGCTCGACGCCCTTGACGAACGCTTCCCCCAGGACTGACGGCGCGGTTCGGGCCGACTTCTGCTCAGCCGGATTTCAACGTCAACCGACGTCGCGCGCTGCGGCGCGCCCGGCCGCACGCCCGGAGAACACGCAGCCGCCGAGGAAGGTGCCCTCCAGCGACCGGTAGCCGTGCACCCCGCCGCCGCCGAAGCCGGCGGCCTCTCCCGCGGCGTACAGGCCGTCGAACGCCGTTCCGTCGGCCTTCAGCACCCGCGAGTCGAGGTCGGTCTCCAACCCTCCCAAGGACTTTCGGGTCAGGATGTGCAGCTTCACCGCGATCAAGGGACCAGCCTTCGGATCGGTGATCCGGTGCGGGGCCACGACGCGGCTCACGCGGTCGGGCAGGTAGTTGCGCGCCCCGCGGATGGCGGTCACCTGACTGTCCTTGGTGTACCGGTTGGCCACCTCGCGGTCGCGAGCGGTGACCTCCGCCTCGACGACGTCGTAGTCGAGGCGTTCGACGTCGGGGACGTCGTTCATCTTCGCGACGAGATCACGCAGCGTCGTCGCGGAGACGAAGTCGACGCCTCGGTCGACGAACCGCTGCACGGGATCGGGCGCGCCGGGCCTGACCCGCGCGAGCACCTGCCGAATGCTGCGTCCGGTCAGGTCGGGGTTCTGTTCCTGGCCGGAGAGCCCGAACTCCTTCTCGATGATGCGCGCGTTGAGGACGAACCACGTGTAGTCGTGCCCGGTCTTCGCGATGTACTCGAGCGTGCCGAGGGTGTCGAAACCTGGGTACAGCGGCGCGGGGAGTCGCCGGCCCGTCGCGTCGAGCCAGATCGACGACGGGCCGGGCAGGATGCGAATGCCGTGCCGGGCCCACACCGGGTCGTAGTTGGTGACGCCCTCGGTGTAGTGCCACATCCGGTCGCGGTTGATCAGGTTGGCGCCGGCGGCCTCGGTGATGCCCAGCATCCTGCCGTCGACGTGCGCGGGGACGCCACTGAGGAGTTGACTGGGGACGCGGCCCATCCGGGCCGGCCAATTCTCGCGGACCAGATCGTGGTTGCCGCCGATGCCGCCGCTGGCGACGATGACGGCTGGTGCCCGAAATTCGAACTCGCCGACGACGTTTCGTGACGACGCGACACCACGGGCCGCGGTGGACGGTTCCAGCACCGCCCCGCGCACCCCGGTGACGGCACCCGCGTCGACGATCAGCTCGTCGACCCGATGACGGTAGGCGAAGCGCACCCTGGCACCAGCCGCAAGCAGCCGTCGGGCGAAGACTTCGACGATCGCCGGACCGGTGCCCCACGCGATGTGGAAGCGAGGCACCGAGTTGCCGTGTCCGCGAGCGTCGTAGCCACCGCGCTCGGCCCAGCCGACCAGCGCGAAGGTCTTCAGGCCGCGCTCGCGCAGCCAGCTGTGCTTCTCCCCCGCCGCGAAGTCGACGTAGGCGTGTGCCCACTGCCGCGGCCAGTGGTCTTCGGGTCGGTCGAATCCCGCGGTGCCGAGCCAGTCCTGCAACGCCAGCTCGTGGCTGTCACGGATGCCGAGTCGCCGCTGTTCGGGACTGTTCACGTAGAAGAGTCCACCGAAGGACCAGAAGGCCTGTCCGCCCAGGTTGGCGGCATTCTCCTGGTCGACGATCAGGACCGAGCGGCCCTTGTCCAGCACCTCGCAGGCGGCGACCAGACCGGCGAGCCCGGCTCCGACCACGATGACGTCGACATCGGCCATGACGCCACGTTAGCGCCCGACGCTCAGGCGGCGTCCGGCACGTCTGTCAACACCGGCTTTGGGACCCAGCGGTAGACCGCGGGGGTGCAGCGGTGCAGCAGGGCGAGGTCGACCGCGTCCAACATCGCCTGGCGTGGACCCGGTCGGCGCAGGTGCCTGGCGGCCACGGCGAGGCGCACGGTGCCCTCGCGCCGGGCGGTGCGTTCGGCCGACAGCACCAGCGTGCGGCACCACCAGGTCTCGGTGAGGAAGCCCTCGCCGATGCCGACGACCCTGGCTCTGGTCGTCGTCCCCCGCACCAGATCGGTGATCCCGCCCAACTCGGCCACCACGCGGAAGCCGTTGCGTGGCAGCGCGACCAACGTGCCTGGTGAGACCGTCCACCCCGGTGCGGCGAACAGCCTGGTTCGGAGTCCGAGATGCTCGAGGACGCGATCGGCGCCCGTCAACCGCAGGTTGGCCTCGTGCGCCTGCAGGGTGGCGAATTCGCCGCGACGCTTCTTGGTGGCGGCCTCGTCGTAGCCGTGCAGGACGACGGCGTCGCCCTCGGCACGACGCCGGACCAGCCATTCCACGGTCTGGACGTCCCGGTCGAGCCGGTAGCCGCCCTTTTGCCGCGGTGCCACCAGGAACGAGACAGGCACGTTGCGCGAGGCGAGTTCGTCGCGAAAGGCATCGGCGTCGGCCACCGTACGGTCGGTTATCCCGGAGATCGAGACGATCAGTTCCCCAGCCACGCCTGGCAGTATCGCAACGTCAGGTGTGCAGAAGGTGTCGCCCAGGTGCGCGGGAGTTGACGTCTTGGGGGTTACCGCGGCAGCAGGGCCTCGATGGCGCTGATCACCTCGGGGGCGTCGGGTTCGGTGCGCGGCCGGAAGCGGCTGACCACGTCGCCTCCGGGCGCCAGGAGGAACTTCTCGAAGTTCCACTGCACGTCGCCGGCCTCACCGTCGGCGTCGGCGGCCTTGGTCAGCTCGGCGTACAGCGGGTGCCGGTCGGCCCCGTTGACGTCGACCTTCGCCAGCAGAGGGAACGTCACGCCGTACGTGGTGGAGCAGAATTCCTGGATCTCCTCGGCGGTCCCCGGCTCCTGGCCCATGAATTGGTTGCAGGGCACCCCGAGCACGGTCAGCCCGCGATCGCCGTAATCCTTGGCCAGCCGTTCCAAGGCGGTGTACTGCGGCGTCAGACCGCACTTGGAGGCCACGTTCACGACGAGTACCGGGCCGTCGGCGAACTCGGCCAAGGACGTCGGCGTGCCGTCGAGAGTGGTCAGTGAGATGTCGGCGAGGCTCATGTCCGTGACGCTACCGGTCAGGCGTTCGGGCCGCCGCCGTGGTGGTCCCGGTCCGCGGTCGCCAGCACCCAGGCGTACATGAAGGCCGCCTCCCTCCAGCGTTCATAGCGTCCGCTGATTCCGCCGTGCCCGGCGCTCATCTCGGTCTTCAGCAACACCGGATGGGCGTCGGTCTTGCTGTGCCTAAGCGCGGCAACCCATTTCGCCGGTTCGACGTAGTACACCCTGGTGTCGTTGAGCGACGTCATCGCCAGAATCGCCGGGTAGTCCTTGGCCTCCACGTTCTCGTACGGCGAGTAGGACTTCATGTAGCGGTAGACCTCCTCGCTGGCCAGCGGGTTGCCCCATTCGTCCCACTCGGTCACCGTCAACGGGAGTGACGGATCGAGGATCGTGGTCAGGGCGTCGACGAACGGAACCTGGGCGAGGATGCCGGCGAACAGCTCGGGCGCCATGTTCGCCACCGCACCCATCAGCAGCCCGCCGGCGCTGCCGCCCATCGCCACCAGATTCTCGGGCCGGGTGACGTCGGTGCCCACCAGATGTGCACCGGCGGCCACGAAGTCGACGAAGGTGTTCTTCTTCTCGAGCATCTTGCCGTGCTCGTACCAGGGTCGACCCATCTCGCCGCCTCCGCGGACGTGCGCGATGGCGAACACCACGCCCCGGTCGAGCAAGGACAGGCGCGCGATGGAGAACCGCGGGTCCTCGCAGGACTCGTAGGCGCCGTAGCCGTAGAGCAGCGTCGGAGCTGGAAACTTCAGGCCTGCACGGTGAATGACGGACAGCGGGATCCGCGTCCCGTCGGGGGCGAGTGCCCAGTCCCGTCGTTCGACGTACTCCTCGGGTCGGTAGTCGCCGAGGACCGTCTGCTCGCGCAGCAGCGTCCGTTCGCCGGTCGCCACGTCGACGTCGTAGACGCGCACGGGGACGATGAACGAGGTGGTCCCCACTCGGAGCACCGGCGCCGACCAGTTCGGGTTGCCCGACAAGCCCGACGACGTCAGCTCCGTCTCGAAGGTGATCTCCTCGGGCGCGCCGTACGTGCCGTCGTCGGCGATGCGCCACAACTGAATACGCGGTAGCGCGTCGCTTCGGTAGCTGACGACGAGGTGGCGGTCGAACGCGTCGACGGCGTCGAGTCGGACGTCCGCGCGGTGCTCGACGAGCGTGCGGAACGCCGACGGGTCGTCGACCGGCGCCTCCTCCAACATGAAGTTCTCGGCACCGTCGTTGTGCAGGATCAAGAAGCGGTCCTGCCCACCGACGACGGCGTGCTCCACCGAGTACTCCACGCCGTCGCGGCGCGGCAGGATGGCGACGAACTCGGCCTCCCCGTCGGCGGCGTCGCCGTAGAACACCTCGGAGGTCACCGAACTGCCGGCGGCGATGAACACGTACTTGTCGCTGCGGCTGCGTCCCACGGCGACCCAGAACCGCTCGTCGGGCTCGTGGAACACCCTTGCCGCCGGGACGCCGGCGCCGAGGCGGTGCCGCCAGACGGTGTCGGGGCGCCACGCGTCGTCGACCGTCGTGTAGTAGACGGTGCGGTTGTCTGCCGCCCACGTCGCGCCGGCGCCGATGCCGGAGATGACGTCGTCGTACAGTTCGCCGGTACGCAAGTCCTTGAAGCGCAACGTGTATCGCTCGTCGCCCACGACGTCGACTGAGAAGGCAAGGGTGTGGGCGTCGATGCTGATCGACGCCGCCCCGAGGGAGAAGAAGTCGTGACCCTCGGCCTCGACGTTCTCGTCGAGGAGTACCTGCTCCCCCGGCACGGGCTCGTTCTCGTCGAGCTGAGGCGGCGTCCAGTCGGCGAGATCGGCCACCGGGCAACGGCAATGGATGCCGTACTGCTTGCCCTCGACGCTGCGCCCGTAGTACCACCACTCGCCGCGGCGGGTGGGCACCGACAGATCGGTCTCCTTGGTGCGGGCCTTGATCTCGTCGAAGATCTTCTGCCGCAACGGCTCCAAGTGATCGGTCTGCTGGTCGGCGTAGGCGTTCTCGGCCTCCAGGTAGGCGATCACCTCGGGGTCGGACTTGTCCCGAAGCCATTCGTAGTTGTCGACGAAGACGTCGCCGTGATGCTCGCGACGATGCTCGACGCGCTTGGCAATCGGCGGTGTGCCGGTCATTTGGCTCCGATCCAGTCTGCGAACTTCAACCCGGAAATGCGCTCGTACGCCTCGATGTACCGTCCCCTGGTGGCGGCGACGATGTCGGGCGGCAGCGCCGGGGGTGGCGCATCACCGCTGCGGTCCCAACCGGAGTCGGGCCCGGTCAACCAGTTGCGGACGAACTGCTTGTCGAAGCTGGCCTGCACGACGCCCTCTTGGTAGGAGTCGGCTCGCCAGTACCGCGACGAGTCCGGCGTGAACACCTCGTCCGCCAGCACCATTCGGCCGTTCTCGTCGACCCCGAACTCGAACTTGGTGTCGGCGATGATGATGCCCTTGTCCAGCGCGTGCTCGGCGGCCCGCTCGTAGATGTCCAGCGTCAGGTCGCGCAATTGGGCGGCTCGGTCGGCACCGACGACCTCGACGATCGCCTCGAAGCTCACGTTCTCGTCGTGGCTTCCCAGCTCGGCCTTGGTGGCGGGGGTGAACAGCGGTTCGGCGAACTTGCTGGCCTCGGTCAGACCGGCGGGAAGTTCGATGCCGCATACCCGACCCGTGGCGCGGTAGTCGACGATGCCGGAGCCGGTGAGGTAGCCGCGAGCCACGCATTCCACCGGCATCATCTCCAACTGCTTCACCACCAGCGCACGGCCGAGCACCTCGGCCGGGATGCGCTCGTCGTCCGGCGGTCCCGCCAGATGATTGGGGGTGTCCAGCAGATCGAAGAAGAACACGCTCATCGCCGTGAGGATGCCGCCCTTGTCCGGAATCTCGCTGTCGAGGACGAAGTCGTACGCGGAGATGCGGTCGCTGGCGACGAACAGCAGATGATCGGCGTCGATGCGATACAACTCGCGAACCTTGCCGCTGGCCAGATGTTGGTAGTCGGTCAGAGCTGGGCGCATCGGTCAAGACTATCGGGCCATCTGTGCTGGGATCACATTCATGAGCTCTCGCTACGTGCCGTACGCCACCACCCCCGGCCGGCTGCTCGCCCAGTTGACCAGCGACGCGGTCGTCGTCGTCTGGACCGTCGTGTGGGCGCTCGTCGGGCTGGCGGTGCACTCCGCGGTGAGTTCGATCGCCGCGGTGGGCCGCCAGCTCAACGACGGCGCCACCGGCGTGTCGGACAACCTGAACTCCGCCGGCGACAGCACCGACGATGTGCCCCTGATCGGTGAGGCGCTGAGCAAGCCGTTGCGCGCAGCCAGCCGCGCGGCGCTGGACATCGCCGGCGCGGGGCACAGCCTCGACAGCACCGCGACCTGGCTGGCAGTGGTCCTTGGGGTGGCGGTCGCCGCGCCGCCGATCCTGTTCGTCGGCCTGCCGTGGCTGTTCCTGCGCATTCGGTTCTTCCGCCGCAAGTGGACGGCGCTCGCGCTGGCGGCGACCCCCGCGGGAGAACAGTTGTTGGCGCTGCGCGCCCTGGCGAACCGCCCGCTGGCCAAGCTCGCGGCGGTCAGCATCGATCCCGTCGGCGCCTGGCGCCGCGACGATGCGATCGCCATCCGCGGGTTGGCGAACCTCGAGCTGCGGTCGTCGGGCATCCACCGCAAGTAGGCGATTTCGGCGTGATCGGTCGCGCTGGCGGCGACCAATCACACCGAAGTCCGCGGAATCGGAACCGTCGACCGCTCTGCCGCGTCCACTCGAAGGTGCTCCACGAACTATTGAAGAATCAGGATGGGGTGCTCACGCTGGCTCAGGCCCACGACGTGGGCATGAGTAGGCAGGCCGTCCACCGGCGCGTCGATGCCGGGCTGTGGCTGAGGTGCGGGCCGGGCGTCTACTTCGTCGACGACCGACCATTCGGAGATGCGGCGCGCATCCGGGCGGCGGTGTGGAGCTTTGGGCCCCATGCGACCGCCAGCGGACTGGCTGCTGCTTGGTGGCAGCGTCTCACGCAGTTCGCTCCCATGGTCGTCGAGGTGACCGTGCCGCGTGCGGGCAACGGCCGCGCCCGCCCGGGATCACGCGTTCGACGGCGGGACCTGGCGGCGTCGGACGTCGTCGTCGACCGGGGTTTGCGAGTGACCGCCCTGCCACTGACCGCCGTCGAGGCGGCCGCCCGCCGGGGCGGTGGCGCGGCCGTCATGGACACGGCACTCCAACGGCACACGGACCTGCGACAACTGTGGGCGGCCCACCTCCGCAACAAGGGCCGGCACGGGGCGCCTCGAGCGCGCCGCCTGCTCCGCGCCGCCGACGATGGTGCGCGTTCGACGGCCGAGCGGTTGTTGGTCAAGCTGTTGAGGGGTGCGGGCATCACGGGCTGGGTGGCGAACCTTGCCGTTGGCGGCTATTGCGTCGACGTGGGCTTCGCGGCGTCGAAGGTGGCCTTGGAGGCCGACGGCTTCGCCTTCCACAGCGACCCGGACACCTTCCGCAAGGACCGGGTGCGCCAGAACCGGCTGATCCTGTTGGGGTGGCAGGTGCTCAGGTTCACCTGGCTAGACCTCACGGAGTACCCCGAAAGGGTCGTCGCCGAGGTCACACGGGCGATTTCGGCGTGATTGGTCACCCTCAGCGAGACCGATCACGCCGAAATCGCACGGGGAGGGAGCGGATGCCGGTGTGCCGATTGCTCCGCGTCCACTCGACGGGTCCCGCCAACTCCACCGAGGCGACGCGTGCCAGGAGCTCCTCGAACAGCACCCGCAACTCCAACCGCGCCAGGTTGGCGCCCAGGCAATAATGCACGCCTTGTCCAAAACCCAAGTGTGGATTGGGCTTTCGCGTCACGTCGAAGACGTCCGGGTCGGCGAAGACCAACTCGTCGCGGTTCGCCGAGCCCTCCCAAATCTGGACCTTCTGCCCGGCCTCGATCGAGCACCCGCCCAATAGCACGTCGCGGGTGGCCGTCCGCCGCTTCGACGGCGACGGCGAGGTCCACCGCACCATCTCCTCGACCGCCGTGGGCAGCAGGTCAGGGGCCTCCCGCAGCAGCCGCATTCCATCCGGATCGGAGATCAGGGCCAGCAGTCCGCCCGCGATCGCGTTGCGCGTGGTCTCCGCGCCGGCGCTGAACAGCAGGCTGAAGAACAGATACAGCTCGAGCTCACTGAGCCCACAGGCCTCGTCGTTGGCCACGACCGAAAGCAGGTCGTCGGTCGGCGCGGCCCGCTTGGCGGCGACCAACTCCGCACCGTAGGCATACATCCGCGCCCCGTCGTCCGGGCTCGCCGTGCGACCCAGGTCGAACTGCGGCTCGATGGCGTGAAACANCCAATGCCGTTCGGACTCGGGCACTCCCAGCAGGATGCAGATCATTTGCATCGGCAGTTCGGCGGCCACGTCGACCAGGAAGTCGAACGGCACGCCCGGCTCCACGGCGTCGAGGAGGGCACGCGCCCGCGACCGCAGGTCGTCCTCCACGCGCCTGATCATCCGTGGGGTCAGGCCGGAGCTCACCAGCCGTCGGATCTGCGCGTGCCGCGGATCGTCCATCATGTTGAGCACCTGGCCGGCGATCGGCAGGTCCTGCAGCAGCGTCCCGCCGTACGGCCGGACCCCGCCCGTCACCGACGAGAACGACTCAGGATCGCGAAGGACGGCAAGGCTTTCCGCGTAGGTCGCGACGGACCAGAAGCCCTCGCCGTCGGGGGTGTGCGCGGTGGGCTCGTGCCAGAAGACCGGGGCAGCGCGGCGGTGCACCGCGAACAGCTCGTGCGGAAAACCCGCCGCGAAGTTGTCCAGGTCGGTGAAATCCACCGCCGCCAAGCTCACAGGATGGCGCCCGAAGTGTAGGCGGCCGCCTCGGGGTATCGGCCCACCAACTCCTCGACGGCCGCGACCACCGCGTCGACCTGTGCGCCGGCCGCCCCGGTGAACGCCTCCTTGTCGGCCAACGCCGCGTCCAACGCAGCGCGGTCCAGCGGCAGTCGCGGGTCGGCGGCCAACCGGTCGAGAAGGTCTGGCTCGGAACCCTTCTCGCGCATCGCCAGCGCGACCGCCACCGCATGCTCCTTGATGACCTCGTGCGCCGTCTCGCGTCCGACGCCGGCGCGGACGGCGGCGATCAGGATGCGGGTGGTGGCCAGGAACGGCAGGTAGCGGTCCAGCTCACGCTGGATGACCGCCGGGTAGGCACCGAACTCGTCGAGCACGGTCAAGAAGGTCTCGATCTGGCCGTCGAGGGCGAAGAACGCGTCGGGAAGGGCGACGCGGCGCACCACCGAGCAGAACACGTCACCCTCGTTCCACTGCGCGCCGGCCAGTTCGGCGGCCATCGACCCGTAACCACGCAGCACCACCTGCAGACCGTTCACCCGTTCACAGGACCGGCTGTTCATCTTGTGGGGCATCGCCGACGAGCCGACCTGCCCCGGGGCGAACCCCTCGGTGACGAGTTCGTTGCCCGCCATCAGCCGGATCGTGTGTGCCAACGACGAGGGTCCCGCCCCGAGCTGCACCAGCGCCGAGAGCACGTCGTGGTCGAGGGAGCGCGGATAGATCTGCCCGACGCTGGTCAAAACGTTGGTGAAGCCCAGGAATTCGGCCACCCGCTGCTCCAGGGCGTCCAGTCGATCGGTGTCGCCGCCGAACAGGTCGAGCATGTCCTGGGCCGTACCCATCGGTCCCTTGATCCCGCGCAGCGGATACCGGTCGACCAGCTCGGTGAGGCGGGTCAGCGCGATCAACATCTCCTCGGCCGCCGAGGCGAACCGCTTGCCCAGCGTCGTCGCCTGGGCCGCCACGTTGTGCGAACGCCCCGCCATCACCACGTCGCGATAGAGGTCGGCGCGCTCGGCCAGCCGCGCGACCACCGCGACACCGTGGGCGTGGATCAGTTGCAGGGAGCGGCGGATCTGCAGCTGCTCGACGTTCTCGGTGAGGTCGCGGCTGGTCATGCCCTTGTGCACGTGCTCGTGCCCGGCGAGGGCGTTGAACTCCT
>Ga0055540_1001896_pt1 | contig 11715 bp, 22 predicted proteins | sample AraplaCvi_mMS_r2_2_FD_55040 | JGI IMG/M metagenome (GOLD analysis project Ga0055540, IMG submission 55040) | Arabidopsis root microbial communities from North Carolina, USA - plate scrape MF_Cvi_mMS_r2 | ecosystem: Host-associated > Plants > Roots > Endosphere | place: USA: North Carolina
GTCGTTGGTTCCTCCCTTACGCCGTAGCAACGCGCTGGTGTGATTCGGGAAGAGCCTGTTCATTCGCCGCGGTCCTCCGTTGTAGGGGCGAAGGCGCGCAAGATCCTGTTCCAAACCGTCGCTTCGAAATCAATCTCGCTGTCACTTGGCGTCTTGCCTCCGGCGATCGTCGTCTCGTTCAGGTGATGCCAGTGGGCAAATTCTTTGATAGTCGTTAGGACTTCGCTGCGAACCACATGATGGTCGGGTGGAACATTCCCCGCGTCAACGTGTTGTAGAGCGGACCCTTTGTTCCTGTTGGGGTCTAGAGGCTCATCGCCGCCCCGCGATGGGCCTTTGCTACTTGCGGCATACCCATCAACTGTTGAATGTCTCCCTCAATGCCTGATTGTTCCCTGTTTGGGCCTTCAACATTAGGATGCTGCGTTATTGAAAGAACATGCTGCAGTTGCGGTGCATCCGTCGCGATGACCCACGACTGACGTATCTGCGTGACGAGCGCCGCATCCTCGTCTTCGAGCTTCACGCCGGTTACCTCTTCGAGCCAATTGATCTGGGTGAGCAGGATGCGGGTATCGCGGCCTACTTGATCAAGGTCATTGCCAACCACACTCTGCGAGGGAGTGGGGATAGACAGATCAAAGCGAGGCGCTATGTTCTTTTCATCGCTAGCAAACGAGCTCGTAGGCGCTGGCGGCTGAGGGCTAAGAGCTCCCGCCTGCCAATGCAGGGGGGCCTCATGGCCAAAGACCCGACCGCCCAATCTCAGAAGATCATCAGCGCAGGCCGCGATAGCCTGCTCGTGCTTATCGCTGAAGACGAGGCCCTCATAAAAATCAATCTCGAAGAGGTCGTGACGGAAGCCGGCTTTGAAAACCTCGGATTCTCGAATGCCGATGAAGCTATACGTGCCTTGGAGAAAGACTCGGCGCGCTTTTGCGCCGTCATAACCGACATAAGGATGCCGGGAAAAACGGACGGTTGGGATTTGGCTCGCCGCGCTCGGGAACTGCAGCCGCACATGCCAGTGATTTATATCACTGGGGACAGCGCTAAGGACTGGGCAGCTCAAGGCGTTCCAAACAGCGTGTTGCTTCAGAAGCCTTTTGTTCACGCGCAGCTCATTACAGCGCTGACAACGCTTCTTAACGAGGCGGGCACGACCCGGATAGACCCCTAATTGGCTTGCACCAGTGATTTTGATCAACTCACGGCATCTCGACATTTGTGACGATGGTGGTGGGGTGTCGGCAATGATGGGCAGTGGCTTCGATGAATGCATTTGCTATCGTCCACAATAGAGCGCAGGTTGAGATCCTCGGCAGCCATAGAACGGGCGCTGCCGATTGAGGCCCGTGAGCTTCGCCCCAACCGGAAGGAGGACAGCATGTCTTCCGAAATCAACACCGCCAATCTGAAAAGCAAAGACGTGAAGATGCTTCAGGAGGTTCTCGTCAGCTGCGGCTATAAGGGCAAAATGTCGGCGAACCCGGGGCGAGAGTTCATGGTTGCCGCCAGACTGATCATTCGGCTTTTCCACCAGGGCCTGAGAGAGCCGGTCCAGCTTGCTAACGCTCTGCGCAGAAACTTCGGTAGCTCGCAGAAGGGCGCGGACGTCATAAATTTTTCGGGTCCGCATCGAGACGCCGTGCCGGAAGTAACGCCGCCGGAGCGTCGCGCTCACTGATAGACGCCTCAATTGACTGCGATAGCAGCCGTGAGCGCTGAACCGACCAACCTTGCAAATACGTTTGGCTGCCATCCCGCATGTGAAATGGGCGGTGGGGTGACGGCGACAGCGGGCGCGGCCTCGATCGCCTCTCGAAAGGCAGGGCGGGGCCGAGCTTTCCGCCGTGCCGAGACTGCCAAGCCTGCCATGCGGCGGCAATCATTTCTGGTGCGACAGCAGTCATCGGCGTGCGGCCTCCATTATGATTTTAATAGCTGCCGCCGTGTCGCCCGACACGCGCCAGAGGCGATCGGCAAGGGTGTTGGCGTCAATGCCGTGGGATTCCCACCAAGCCTGCTCATGGCCGGTCTTGTGCGGGGCGTCCGGGCCGGCGCGGTGCTCTTCGGGGAGGAGGGGGAGTGTCCAGTTGTCTCCTACCTTCGTTCCTTTCCCGCGCATGTGCTTTCCGAAGCGCTAGTCCGGAAAGTTGACGTGGCAGGGCTCCAACAAGCCCTGCCCAGACCACGAGATCGAAACCAAGGAATACGACATCGCTCGTTATGAGGCGATCAAGGCGGCGTATGTGAGGGCATTGGCGAAGAGGGAGCAGGCGGCATGACCGGCTCTTTATCCGCGAGCAGCGGCCAGCTCGACTGCCTTCCTTGCGTCTTCAGACCGGATTCTTCCGTCGATGACGTCTCGGCAGGCGTTCCATGCTCGCTTCCATTTAGGAGTGTCTTGGTTGGGCTCGTGGATGAGCCAGTTGATAGCCTCCTCAGGGGAGCCGACTACAATGCGCATGCGGCTGTCTCCCAGGACCAGGGGAATGTTCCAGCGGTGTACCTGCCGATTCCGATGAAGCCGCCCCTTTGTTCCGAGATGATTGCGCCCTCCTTTTTAGTGGGGTCTGCAGGCAGTAATTGTTGTCAGTTCGTTCAAGTACGGTGTCAATCTTTTCGAGGCAGGTTTCGTCGTAAGCTTTCGCCGCTGAGTTCGATGCGGTGGGCATTGTGGACAAGTCGATCCTGGGTTGCATCGGCGTAGGTGGGGGTCCCCGATGACGCCGTGCCAGGCAGTTACGGGGAGCTGGCTGGTAATGATCGTAGAAGGACGGCCCAGGATTTCCAGCAGATCGTGACGGGCTTGTTCGTTGAGCGGTTCGAGGCCCCGATCATCGAGGATCAGGACCTGAACATGACCCAGTGTGCGTTGCAGCCGGGCATCCCTGCCGTCGCCACGAGGGAGAACAAGCTGGGCAAACAGTCTTAGGACGCGCTGATAGAGAACGGAACGATCGTCTCGGCAAGCCTTGTGACCGAGAGCGCAGGCTATCCAGCTTTTTCCGACACCCGAGGGTCCGCAAATGGCCAGATTGTCATGAGTGTTGATCCAGTCGCCGCCGAGCAGCTTCATGAAGAGCGCGCGATCAAAGACACGCTCGCTGCGATGATCGACATCTTCCGGGGTCGCCTGGTGGCGCAACTTGGCGAACCGGAGGCGTGCGGCTAGCCGGACTGGGCACAGGTCCATCGCGAGCTGAAGCGCAAGCNGGCGCGCGACGATGACCCGTCTTCGTCCCCGCCGCTTTATAGAGAACCGCTTCCAGGGCCGCGTNGGTGACGTCGTCGTTCAGCGGCCACAACAGCTCCGTAACTGCGGCACGCCGAAGCGTCTCGCGCACCGTCGACGGCGCACCTCCNACCCGGATCGCAATCGACTTGTGCCCAAGTCCTTGCTCAAATCGATATCTTAGTNTCTCGCGGACACGCCGCATCTCCAGTCTCTCCGCAGGCATACCGTTCCTTCCTTGTCACCATCGACGGAAGGAACTTCACACCGGCAGACCACCCTTGCCAGATGCCCGCCAAAGGGGGCGACATCATTTCGGAATCAGGGGGCGGGTTGCCTCGGAATTTGCAGTGTACCATCATGGCTGCTCTCCAACTGTCTGGGCCTCAAAGAACGTTAATTCCCCGCTGCCTCGCATCGTTCCAGATCAAGTGAGTAATAATCATTTTGCTGGGAGCGCGGCATCAATCGACGCTCAAGCTCGATCAACGTCTGAGAATGCCGGCTTCTTCAGCCGCGCGGATGAAGGCGAGCTGTGCTTTTTCTCTGGCGACCTTCCCGTCCATAGAGGCGAGACAGGCTCGCCGAGCAGCGGAAAAGGATTTGCCCCCCTTGATTGGCCAAGAGGTCATCAGGCACGCCATGGCATCACGCGTGCTGGTGACGCTCCGGAAATGATCGGAGTTTTCGATCATCAGTTCGATTGGCTTGTCCCAAAGATCGTCGCTCATGTTGGCACCTCAGGAGGAGGATTCCCCGGGAATGAAATACGCAGCCTGCCCAGTCGTTCCGGCTATCGGACCAAGGTCCCTGGTGCGTATGCGACTAAAGGCCGGGGTGTGCGGCGATGACCTTCCTCGAAGCCTTCACCAAGTACCGGCCTGACGTCGAGGGTATCGCCGAAGCCCTTGGCATCACCCCACAAGAAGCGGACCGCCTCATCAACGNTCTCATGGATCGCCGGTACCAGAAGCGCGCAGTATAGCCGGAGGCCGGTATGAAGGAGAGCCAGATCCATAAGGCTGTCGTTGCCCACTGGCGCGCTCTCGCTGTGCCTGGAACGTTCATCGGCACGATTCCGAACATGGGAGCAACGGGCCAACACGGTCTTACAGAGAGCCTCCAGGACCTGATCTTCATCGGTCCGAAGCTCCACGGCTATCTCGATTGAAAAACAGAGACCGGGAAGTTCACCGGCCCGTAGCGCGACTTCAAAGCCCTCTGTGAGGCTCACGGCATTCCGCNCCTATGGCAGGGACGAGCCTATCAGGCTGCTCGGGGACCTTGGATTTANCAGGAGGGCAGCATGAGCAACCGCGCCCGGATGCCGCTCCATGTCGGCGACTATCTTGCAGACACCGGCCATGTCACTGCGACCGAGCACGGCGCCTATCTGCTGCTGATCATGCACNATTGGCAGAACGGGTGCCTGCCGGAGAACGAGCGCATCATCGCCCGCATTGCCAAGCTTTCGCCTGAGCAGTGGGAGGAGAGCCGCGACATGCTCGCAATGTTGTTCGGCCCAGGCTGGACCCACAAGCGCATCGATGCCGAGCTGTCGAAGGCGGACGAGATCATCGAAAAGCGCCGATCCGCAGCAGAGGCACGGGCGTGAAGCAATCTTCCTCACTTCGTTCGGAAGACGCGAGCGCGCCTGAAACCAATCCTGATTGCGAAGAATTTTGGGAAGCCTACCCGAACAAGATCGGCAGGCCGTCGGCTGAGAAAGCTTTCTCCCAAGCCATCAAGCGCGCCAGCCTCCACGAGATCATGACCGGCGTCAGGGCCACGTCCTAAAGACCGACGACCGTCGGTGGTGCCTCCGGTCAAGTGGCTCTCCGACCGATCGCTGGAAAGACCTGCCGGCCAAGCCTCACGACAAGCAGCCTTCAAAGCCAAACGGCTTGGCTCACCTGCGGCAGACGCAGTCCCGAGCACAGTACATCGCCCAAGAGTTAGCCCGTTCCGAGAGGAGTTTCAAATGATCGCAGCAGCCAGACAGTTCACTAGCGCAGCGGAGATGCGCGCCGACTACACGGCGGTGCATCAGCGCTGCTCCAATCCAGGGGTGCCGGCGAAGCCTGAGCCGGTCGTCATCGAGGCGGCGGCAAGATTCATCACCAGGAAAGTCCCTCTCTGGAAGGTGAAGGATACAGCAAGGTCCACGCCAGAGCCTCTGGCAATCCTAAGACCACGGCAGCGATGAACATGCGAGAGCCCGATCGCCGTGATGGCGGCCAAAGGGCATCTTGAACCCCATCAGGTCGAGGCCGCGATCAAGTTCCGGCGACTGTGAGAGTCGCTGGCGCGGGAACCGATCACGGACCGCCAGATTGACGCCGGGTTCGAGCTTCAGGAGTGCCGCGAACTGCTCGGCCGCCGGCACTACGACGTCGTCAGCCGCGTTGCCGGAGAGGGCTGCATCATTGCCGAANTCAGNGCGTCGAAGGGCGCTCGGCACACACTCGCCGATTACCTGAAGGACGCTCTGGACGATTTGGCTGTGCATCTTCCGGAAGCGAAAGACACCACCGAANTCGCGATCGGTAGTNTTGCCAAGGTAAACTTTGCAAGGTATTTAGTGACTAGTGTGGTGATTTGCGCAGAGCGGTCACCGAATCAGCCGTCTCCGGGCNGCTTTTCAATTTCAGGCATCGATCTTCGCGGCTGGCTTCTTCCGCTTCCGCGGTGCTATTGCCTTGATAGCAGTCCTGCTGCTCGCTAACTCAGCATCCCTCGCAAGACGCAACTCGCGAAGGCGAGCAGTCTTCTCGTCGCGGGCGGCGTTTCGAGCTGAAGTAAGTGCTTGAGATTCCTTGGTGGTGATCTCGGCTTTGTCTTGCAGGGATTTATGGGTCATCGCTTTTAAGTAGCGCGCTAGCGTCGAAATAGAAGACCGACGCAGCCCCTCAATTTCCTAGATCGGACGGTTTCCCGTTGAAACAATACGGTCTGGCGAAGCACATTCTGATGGCCAAAGGGATGGCTCGTGACCAGCGAGAACCCTGCGGCCCGCCCTTCATGTCGGAGTAGAGCAGCCCAGTAGCTCGCTTGGCTCATAACCAAGAGGTCGCGCGGTCGGGCCTTGTCGTTGGGGGGCTATCAAGAGTTCTGCTACTTGAATTTTACGTTACGGCCTTCGGTCGACTTTTGGGAGCAGGTTTTTCTCGGGCAGGCAGACATCGCGGTTCTCCACGGTCGACGTTCAAGCTCAAAGACCAGAGACACGGCCTGCCAGTTGGTGCGCCTTGTCGACCACGTAGGCGTCAGGATGCGCCTTCTCTGCATACGCCGCTTCCAGCACCGCATTCAGGATTCGGTCTATACCGAGCTGAAGTGGGCTATCGCTCACCTCGGACTTGAGGCAGCATACGACGTCCAGAAGACGACGATCATCCACCGGCGGACCGGAGCGGAGTTCATCTTCTACGGCATCGAGCGAAACCTTGGCTGTCCCGCTTGCTGCGTTGGCGACGCCGAAGCGCGGTCGATCCTTCAAAAATACTCGTTTTGACCTATCATCTGTCTGACGAGGTGAGTCGATGGGACGTTCAACACATTTGTCCGAAATGGCTCAGAGGTCCGTCGAAATCCTGCTAGGGCGGACGATCGACCAATGCGGTGCGATTTGCTTCCGGATGAACGACATTGGGGCAGTTGAAGTGCTGCTGATCACCAGCCGAGACACCGGCAGGTGGGTAGTTCCAAAAGGAAATATCGAAAAGAACGAGCCCTTGTACAAATGCGCTCGACGCGAGGCATTGGAGGAAGCCGGCGTCATTGGATGCGTAGGTAAGAAATCCATCGGTTATTTTTCCTCCCTGAAGGACTCGTCCAAGCCTCCTTTTTTAGTGAGCGTTTTCGCCCTTCAGGTCGAAAATGCGGCCGACGAATTCAAAGAAGCGGGTATCCGAAAACTCGTCTGGGTTTCGCCCAGAAGCGGCGGCTTTGGTCGATGAGCCAGAACTAAAGGGAATCTTCAGATTGATCTCTAGTGATTTCGCACCAAAGACTTTTCGAAAGGCGATTGGGAGGCGTTCCGTCTCGAAATAGGGGCTGATTATAACCGTCCCATCATTGGTACCGGCCCGCGTCCGACAGCAGCGATTGGAGGTGGACTGCCAGGTTAGGACGTAGCCGGCGCGGGAATATAATCTGGATGAGCTCTCGATATCAAGTTGCTAATCGGGCTTAACCCGACCGCCATATCACTTCGGGGCGTGCAGACTACACGTCTGCAGCGTCCAGATCGGCGCATTGCTCAGGGCTCAATTCTCGTCCCATCTCGGGCCAATAGACGGGAGCGTCCTATCGCAATAGATATCCGGGTTTACGTGCGGAGATTTNAATGAATCACGGAAACCGCCGCGACACCGGCTTCATTGGCTGCTCGCAGGATAGCGCTTCTCAGTTCCACGCTGTTGGCCTTTCCGGTCATCACGTCGAGGCAGGCTTTCACGGCTGACAAAAATTCCTCGCCGTCGTCCGATGGCCAATCTTTGATCAAAGCGGTGGCAGCCTCATGGACGGTGCGAACAATCAGCCGCCGGCCAGGGTCCTTGAAGATGAGGATGACTTGATCAAATTCGGTTGATGTGTCGAATCCCATTACGCAATACCCCGCAGCGACCAGTCCACACAAATATGAGTGTGAGCTAATCACGGGGTTGCGGACTGTCGCGTGAAAAATGCGTGACATGTGACGCCAGTCACATCGTGCTCCCGCCTTGATCCACGAGCGGACGGACTGCCGCTGGCAATCGCACTAAAGTCCTGCGCCTGTCATCTCAACGCCTTAAGCGACTATTTTTGGAACGATGGAGTGTTGAATACATTCTAACTGTGTCTCGGCGCCTTCCCAGTCGCCGTGACGGGCCGAAAGGTAGAGGGCTCGCCGCTGTGACAGGAGGCGAGCCTTTGCCTGTCTNGGTGCCTTCGGCAACGTCGGCCGGAGAGGGGCAATCATATTCAACTAGATTTGAGAAAAAAGCCCGCCGAAGCGGGCAGATCGAAGTGGAAAGGAGGGGCCGCACGACCGATGCTCTAGAAGGGTCAGTGGGCGTGCGCATCAGCCGCACGGTCCATTCAGCCATAACTGACGCCGTTGCTAAAAGTTCCGTGTCGAGACTATAGTTTGGGTAGGCACTCGAAGCGCCAGGAATTGGATGAGTGCGCGCGAGCTGGACGCGGTGGCTTGAATGAATGAGGCCGTCGCTATCGAACAAAAGCCGAGATCCATTTCAGTCGGTCCATAGCGTAGCATTTTCTCTGATAGCGTCGGCTCAAGAGCGCGTTGTTATCTTCACTGATATATCCGGCGTTCCATGCCTTCTCATCAATCGCCATCTGGATCACTAACTTACTGTCGGCTTCTTCGGCAGTTCGTCCGGCAAACTTCAAATCTTTTTTATTGTAACGTCTGCTTTTCATACGACTGCTCCAGACCAACGCGATCCTGCTTATTACTTTAAACCGATCGAGCTCGCTTAAGTTCCCTATTCAACGTCACAGGAACGGCAATCTGCGGGGTAGTCACTGTGGTTGTGGTGTTCGTTACCCACTATCCAAATTGGCGATAGTGGGCAGATACCTTCAGTCTTCCATTGCGGTATTCTTTAAGTAGTAGGTGATTGGGGGGTGCATTCATGACTATGTCAGGATGCTCGATTTTCGGATCAAGGAGCGCTCAGACAGGCATACGACGCCGGCGGGCTCCTAACCTCGCAGAACATGCCACGGCTACCCGCGTCAATGAGACGATCGCCTACGGGTGGATGATGCTGATCGTGACCTTGGTGCTCGGGTATACTGAATTCGCCACGGCCCAAGATATAGCCCCGATCTGGCGCACCGGTAGAGCTCGCCCGTATCGGGACTTCGAAGAGGACCGGGAGCCGCCTCCCTGTAGCGAGCCGGAACCTTTCGAGCTTCCTGACCGCCCATTCAATTCAAATGACACTGGGAGCCGATGATGCTCGCAATAATTGGCGCCGTCATCAGCGACATAGGCCGCCTGATCGGAATCGGCGGCGTCTTGTTCATCGGCCTCTTGCTCTACAAGGAAGACATCCCCGGCGCGAACCGCATACCGTTCTTGCCGAGCATTCCGATCCTTGGCGATCTCACCGCCGGTCCGGTTCACACCCATGCGGCCCAGCAAGTGAAGCTCGCGACAGATGACCTGGTGACGAAGTTTGAACGGGACACACTCGCCTGGCAGCTTGGCGAGGAACGTCGTCGCGCGACGGAAGCGGCGCTGATCACCGAAGAGTACCGCAAACGCGCTGATGCCGCCCTGCGGCTCAAAGCGGAAACGCAACAAAAGCTGGAGAAGGCCATTGCTGAAGACACTAGCGACGATAGCCCTCTGGGGGCAACCATGATGTTGAATGGCTGTGTCGGAACGGTTCAAAAGCGCCTCAATGCAGCCGCTGAGACGAAGGGCAGGGGCAGGCGGCGGTAATCCTCCCGGAGCTGCCGGCATGCAGAGGGCCTACCCCGGTTGCTGACGGAGAAGCCGCGAAATACTCAACTGCGATGGGAGTTCATCGCGGATGGGGAAGATCTGAAGAACGATCGCTGCGCCGGGTTTCACGACGCGGTGCGGGAGCGCTTCGGGCCTTCGGCGCGTCGTCCGGCATCACGGTGATTCTGGCATCTCGAGCCGCATCGACGAAGGCCTTTCTCGCGAAAGCGCCGCCGCGCTGATTTTCGATAGCGGTGAAACAAAGGGCGGGCGCGCGCTGAAATGTGGTGTTGCCGGCCTTCTTCGGCCATTTGTCGGACATTTGGAGCCCGGTAAGGCGTGAGACAGTGGAAACGTCTCGGTACCGGGCCCTTCGATCTGGACCGATGTTTTTCTGATAGGGACGAGCGAGACTCCGAGCTCGGCCATTTCATCACCTCACGCTTTAGTGTTTNGCGACTCAAGAGGTGCGGCTGTGATTCGTTCCGTCAATAACCCTTCTAGGCGACGCTAGCGAGACCTGTTTGCAGGGTTAGAGCGGGTGCTTGGTGCANACCCCACGTTTCAAGTAGCGGGATTTAGGGGTTCCACACTAATCGACCGGNAAGCGCGAGGCCGGCCACGAATTGTGACGAAATGTCTGCGTCTAAAGCCAGTTATCATAATGACCTAAAGCAATCCGTCAACATGAGCAGGTATGGTCNGATAGGACAACGACGCCGGCTGCCTTGTTTAGGTCGAGGAATGACATTCGGCTTTGATTGGTGGGATCACGCGGCCTCAGGGCTAACAGAGGGAAGGGCAGGATATGCCGCCACGCGATCCCAATATAATGACTTACGCATGACCAGTTTGTTCCCTTTCGGCGAATGATTTGAGTCGTTGCCATCGCACTTGGCCTCGGCCGTAATCATCTTGATGAACTCGACACTAGACATGACCCGAGTCGCGGATAGCAGGCCGAATTGGCAAACGAATGTGACTGCCCATCGCGCACTGTACTGCGGTATGGAACGATTTCACGTCTTCCTCCTATTTTTCCGGAGGAACGCACGATCCCGGGAAATCGTCTAAGAGTCGAACCCGGGGGGCCGAAAGCCCTGAAAGCTGCGCTGACCAGTGCGCTTCACAGTGGTCTTATAACGGTCATCAATCTTGGGAACATCGGTGATGTAGCTAGGTTCAAGGTCGCATCGGAGCCGACGTTACAGAAGTGGTTGAGAAACTTCGTGACGCCCGGAGGGTTTATCCCTTACCGGGGGACGACAGAGCTGCCGAAAAAGCCGCAGCGCTCCTGGAAGCTGCTGTTGCCGGTACGCGCCGGTGAGCACGGTAGACATCCTTAAAAGCACAGCCGCTAAATTGCTCGACAGGTCTCAGCTTCTCAACGGAGAAGCTCTCGGTATTTCGAAATCTTGTCGAGCGATCCTGTGAACGAGACGAAACAGTGCCTTATCGATATCGGAGTCATCGAGTAGGGATGGATCCTCGGAAACCATCTGAAGCGCACGGTCGGCAAGTCGGGCTGCATCAGCTTCTGACTTGACGTAGCGGCGCGCAAGACTGTTCAGGGTGGAAATGGTTGTCGAGTGGGATTGCGCTAGCATTGTGCACCCGTTCCTTTTCGGTCAGCGGGTGCACGTCAAAACACTGAGCCACCAGCGCCAACGGTTCAAACAACTGGCCCTATGCTACGACCCATCCCCAAAAAAGTCCACGCAGAGGTGACTGTCAAATCCGCGGACCGGGCAGCTCGACGCGAAAAGATGCCCGCGGAGGCGGGCGAGTTTCCGGGATCGACAAGAAGTGGATCGCACGACGCCTGCTGGGCAACAGAGTCTGGGTTGATAGACTTGCCGGGCGACCTTACCGTTCAACTGTGAAGCAAGGCGCGAGCATTTTTCGAAGCCCTCCGCGCGGTGCAGCTCGAACGACGGCGGCAAGGCCGACGATCGCTCATATCGAGCAAACGTTGAAACTGCACGAGGTCATCCGCCTTCGTCTTCTCGCA
>Ga0055540_1001900_pt1 | contig 11701 bp, 13 predicted proteins | sample AraplaCvi_mMS_r2_2_FD_55040 | JGI IMG/M metagenome (GOLD analysis project Ga0055540, IMG submission 55040) | Arabidopsis root microbial communities from North Carolina, USA - plate scrape MF_Cvi_mMS_r2 | ecosystem: Host-associated > Plants > Roots > Endosphere | place: USA: North Carolina
TGCCGGGCGGCCGCAAGCGCGAACAGGAACTGCTCGATCTCGTCGGCGCGATCACCCGCCTGGTGATGGTCGATGTCGAGATTGCCGTTTCGCTCCGCTTCAACGAACAGCGCCAGAAGCACCAGCGCGCGCTCGCCGAACAGCGCGAGGCCGATCATTCCCAGGCGATCGAAACCTTCACCGACGTGATCGCGGCCCTTGCCGAACGGGACCTGACGGCCTNTCTTCCGGCGGACGTGCCGGATGCCTATCGCGAGCTTGCTGATCTTCTTAACCAGGCAGTCGCCGGCATGCGTTCCTCGGTCGAGACCGCCGATACCCATGGCCAGAAGGCCGGTGCGCTGACGCAGTCGCTCGCCGAAGGTGCACGTACCTTTGCCTCCGCTTCGGAAGAACAGTCTTCACGCCTCCGCGATGCCGCGCGGGTGCTGCTGGATGTTACCGCCAAGGTCAAGGGCAGCGCCGCCGAGACGGCTGCAGCCGAAAAGGCCGCCGCCGAGACCCGCCGTTCGGTCGAGGCAAGCGGCGAGGTGGTCGGCCGCGCGATCAGCGCCATGGCCGACATCGAATCGTCTGCCGAAAAGATCGGCGAGATCATCGGCGTCATCGACGACATCGCCTTCCAGACCAANCTTCTCGCACTCAACGCCGGTATCGAAGCNGCCCGTGCCGGCGAAACCGGCCGNGGTTTTGCGGTCGTCGCCCAGGAAGTGCGCGCTCTCGCCCAGCGCTCCGCCGATGCGGCGCGCGAGATCAAGACGCTCGTCAACGGCACCAAGTCCCAGGTGGATGCCGGGGTCGACATGGTCCACCGGACGCAGGAAGCGATCGGCGGCATCGTCCGCCAGGTCTCCGACATCAATGACGCGATCGCCGGCATCGCCCGCGATACCGGCGATCAGGCCGTCGGCCTCGACCGGCTCAGCGCGGAAATCGGTTCGGTCAGCGAACACGTCGCCTCCAACGCGGGCCTTGCGTCCCGCGCAGGCGAAGGCGCCGACGAACTCCACACCGTCATATTGGAACTCGGCCGCACGGTCCGGGAGTTCCGGATCGAACGGCAGAACCGCTATGCGGATGCACGTCGCCCCGCAGCGCCAAGACCTCAGCCGACCCTCGTCTCGATCGCGCCGGTGACGGCCGCCCGGGAAGATGACGGTGAATACCTCTTTCAGAAACGACAAGGAATAAGCTGATGGCAGCAAAGAAGGCTGGACCTGCAAGTGTGAAGCTGGCCGCGGTGCTGGACCTCAACGAGGCCTCGAACCTGCATGGCAAGCTCGTCTCCATGCGAGGCAGCGATATCGTGATCGATGCCTCGGGCGTCGAGCGGGTCGGTGTCCAGTGCGCCCAGGTCCTGGTTGCTGGCGTCAAGGCTTGGGAAGACGACAAGAAGTCCTTTCTCGTCGAGAAGGCTTCGGATGCATTTCAGAAGACGATGCAACTCATCGGCATCAATCACGAAAATTTGGTTGCTAAGGAGATCTAGCAATGAAGAAGAAAGTACTGACCGTGGATGACTCACGGACGATCCGGAACATGCTTCTGGTGACCCTGAATAATGCAGGCTTTGAGACAATTCAGGCGGAAGACGGCGTTGAAGGCCTCGAGGTTCTCGAGGGCTGCAATCCGGACGTGATCGTCACGGATATCAACATGCCGCGCCTCGACGGCTTCGGTTTCATCGAAGGCGTCCGCCGCAACGAAAAATATCGCGCCGTTCCGATCCTCGTCCTGACGACGGAAAGCGACGCCGAAAAGAAGAACCGCGCCCGCCAGGCTGGCGCGACAGGCTGGATCGTCAAGCCTTTCGATCCTGCCAAACTGATTGATGCGATCGAGCGTGTAACCGCCTGAGCCAGGAATTCCCCCGATGGATATGAACGAAATCAAAGAGATCTTCTTTCAGGAATGCGAAGAGCAGCTCGCTGAACTGGAGTCGGGTCTTCTCAAGCTGAACGACGGGGATCGCGACCCCGAAACGGTGAACGCCGTTTTCCGTGCCGTTCATTCCATCAAGGGAGGCGCAGGCGCCTTCGGTCTGGATGACCTGGTTTCCTTCGCTCACGTCTTCGAGACGACGCTCGATTGCGTGCGTTCCAACAAGCTGGAACCGACGCAGGACGTCCTCAAGGTGATGCTGAAATCGGCAGACGTGCTCGCCGACCTCGTCAGCGCATCCCGTGACGGCAGCGGCGTCGATGAATCGAGAAGCCGCGGCCTCGTCAAGGAACTCGAGGCGCTTGCGCACGGCGAGATGCCGTCGTCCTCCGCCCATGAGGCTCCGAAGCCGGCCGCCAAGGCCGCGCCCGCTCCAAAGGCTGCGCCAGCTCCGGCTCCCGCGGCGAAGGCGGAGACTCCGAAGCCTACCGACGACAGCGGCTTNCAGCCGATCCCCTTCTCGTTCGACGGTTTCGGCGAGGACGAAGAGCCGGCGATCGAAGGTTCGGTCTACGAAGTCTCCTTCAAGCCCCGCCGCGAACTCTATTCCAAGGGCAATGAGGCAGCGCTCCTGCTGCGCGATCTGTCCCGTCTCGGCGAGATGAGCATCAATTGCGATACGGACGCCCTGCCGGCCCTCGACAAGATGGACCCGGAAGCCTCCTATTTCAGCTGGAAGATTTCGATCCGGACCACCAAGAGCGAGGACGACATCCGCGCCGTCTTCGAATTCGCGGAATGGGATTGCGACCTCGAAGTGAAGCTTGCCGAAGAGGCATCTTCCAACGAGGAACTGCCGATGGTTCCGGTTCCCTTCGACCTTTCGATCCTCGATGACAGCTCGGCGTCCGATGAGGACGAAAAGGCCGTCCAGTCGTCGGCGGATGAGACCGTTGCCGCCGCCGTATCCGCTGCCGAAACCGCAACGAGCGTCACCAAGGCTGCGTCCCGCGCTTCGGAAAAGAAGGAATCTGCGGCCGCCGCTGCCGCAGCCGCTGCCCAGAACAATGCCGCCGCCGCCGCGGCTGCCGCCGGCCAGACGATCCGCGTCGATCTCGACCGCGTCGACCGCCTCATCAACCTCGTCGGCGAGCTCGTCATCAACCAGGCGATGCTCTCCCAGAGCGTCATCGAAAACGATGCGACCGGCACGTCCGCGGTCAACATGGGCCTCGAAGAGCTGCAGCAGCTCACCCGCGAGATCCAGGACTCGGTCATGGCGATCCGCGCACAGCCGGTGAAGCCGGTCTTCCAGCGCATGTCGCGTATCGTCCGCGAAGTCGCCGACATGGTGGGCAAGTCGATCCGCCTCGTCACCGAAGGTGAAAACACCGAAGTCGACAAGACGGTCATCGACAAGCTCGCCGAGCCGCTGACCCACATGATCCGCAACGCCGTCGACCACGGCATCGAAACGCCTGAGAAGCGCGAGGCCGCCGGCAAGAACCCGGAAGGCACGATCAAGCTCACGGCGAAACATCGTTCGGGCCGCATTCTGATCGAGCTTCAGGACGACGGCGCCGGCATCAACCGCGAGCGGGTCCGCCAGAAGGCGGTCGACAACGACATCATCGCCGCCGACGCCAACCTGTCGGACGACGAAATCGACAACCTGATCTTCATGGCCGGCTTCTCGACCGCCGACAAGATCTCTGACATTTCCGGCCGCGGTGTCGGCATGGACGTGGTCAAGCGGTCGATCCAGGCACTCGGCGGCCGTATCTCGATCTCCTCGCGGCCGGGTCATGGCTCGACCTTCACCATGAGCCTTCCGCTGACGCTTGCCGTTCTCGACGGCATGGTGGTCACAGTCGCCGGCCAGACGCTGGTGGTGCCGCTCACGGCGATCGTCGAGACGCTGCAGCCGGAGGCTTCCGCCATCCATTCCTTCGGCGCTAACCAGCGGCTGATTTCGATCCGCAACTCGTTCTGCCCGCTGGTCGATGTCGGTCGGGTGCTGAACTATCGCTCCACCCAGGCCAATCCGGTTGAAGGCGTCGCCCTGCTGGTGGAGTCGGAAGGCGGCGGCCAGCGCGCGCTGATGGTCGATGCCATCCAGGGCCAGCGCCAGGTCGTCATCAAGTCGCTCGAGGCCAACTACACCCACGTCCCGGGTATCGCCGCAGCCACCATTCTCGGTGATGGCCGCGTCGCGCTCATCCTCGATGTCGATGCCGTGGTCGCGGCGTCGCGGGGCCAGTCCATGAAACCTGAAATGTCTTTAGCCGCTACGGGTTGAGTCTAACATGTCGTATGCCGTGAAGAGCCTGATCGAGGGAAGCAAGGAGCTGATCGCTTTTCGCATCAGCGATCAGGAATTTTGCGTGAACATCATGTCCGTCCGCGAAATCCGCGGATGGACCCAGGCAACGCCGCTGCCGCATGCCCCCCCTTACGTCATGGGCGTCATCAATCTGCGCGGCGCAGTTCTGCCGATCATCGACCTCTCCGCCCGGCTCGGCATGAAGGACGCCGAGCCGACGGCGCGCCACGTGATCATCGTGTCGCAGATGAAGACCAAAGTTGTTGGTCTCCTCGTCGAAGCCGTTTCCGATATCCTTACGATTACCGAGGAGAATATCCAGCCAGTACCGGAAGTCTCCTCCGACCTGGAGAGACAGTACGCCCGGGGAATTCTCGCGGTCGATAAGCGGATGATTTGCATGATCGAGTTGGACGCCCTCTTCCCAGACCAGGAAAGCGAAGCTGCATGAAGCCTTTGGGCGCCATCGAAAGCCGACAGTCACCGGATGAGGTCCTCGCAAGCGGAGAATATCCGCTGACGCGCCGTGACCTTACCGACATCTCGGCGATGATCTATTCGGATGCCGGGATCTATCTCAACGATTCCAAGGCTTCGCTCGTTTATTCCCGTCTTTCCAAGCATATCCGCTCGCTCGGCCTGCGGGGCTTCAAGGACTATTGCGCGCTGGTCGCGTCGCCGGAAGGTGCCGCCGCCCGCCGCGAGATGCTGTCGCATCTGACGACCAACTTCACGCGCTTCTTCCGCGAGAACCACCACTTCGAGCATCTGCGCGACGAGGTCCTGCCGGGTCTNATCAACCGCGCCAAGAGCGGTGGTCGCGTGCGCATCTGGTCTGCCGCCTGCTCGGACGGGCAGGAACCCTATTCGATTGCGCTGACCGTGCTGTCGCTGCTTCCCAATGTGGCCGACCTGGATTTCCGCATCCTGGCGACCGATATCGACCCGAAGATCCTGGCTGCGGCCCGCGCCGGGGTTTACGACGAGAATGCGCTCGAAACCATGACGCCCGCCATGCGCAAGCAATGGTTTCGGGAGGTCGATGCCGGTGGTCGCCGCCGGTTCCAGATCGATGACCGCGTCAAGAAGCTGATCACCTTCAACGAACTGAACCTGATGGCGCAGTGGCCTTTCAAAGGTAATTTCGACGTCATCTTCTGCCGCAACGTCGTCATCTATTTCGACGAGCCGACGCAGATGAAGATCTGGTCGCGCTTCGCGTCGCTGCTGCCCGAAGGCGGACACCTTTATATCGGCCATTCCGAGCGCGTCTCCGGCGACGCCAAGAACCTGTTCGACAACATCGGCATCACGACCTATCGGCATGCCGGTAAGAACGCAGGGAGGAAAGCATGAGCGCTCCGGCACGGGTCCTTGTCGTTGACGATTCACCCACCATGCGCGGCCTGATCACGGCGGTCCTAATTCCGATCCGGAAGTGAATGTCGTCGGCCAGGCCGGCGACGCGCTGGAAGCGCGCGTCGCGATCAAGCAGCTCAATCCCGATGTCGTGACCCTCGATATCGAGATGCCCAATATGAACGGGCTGGAATTCCTCGAAAAGATCATGCGCCTGCGTCCGATGCCGGTGATCATGGTCTCCGCCATGACCCATCANGGTGCCAATGCGACGCTGGCCGCNCTCGAGATCGGCGCCTTCGATTGCGTCGGCAAGCCGGCNCCCGGGGATGTTCGCCCCTTCATGGATCTTGCCGAAAAGGTAAAGGCGGCGGCCCGGTCGGGACCGCGTCGGAACGGCCCGGCGCCGGTCATCGCGGCCTCTCCTGCGGCGGAATATCGGGTCGGCAGGAAGGTTGTGGCCATAGGGTCGTCAACCGGGGGTGTGGAAGCCCTGATCGCGGTCCTGCAGAAGTTTCCACAAAACTGCCCGCCGACTGTAATTACTCAACATATGCCTTCCACGTTTACCAAAAGTTTTGCTGAACGGCTTAATCGTATCTGCGCTCCTGTGGTGCAGGAAGCTACCGACGGCGCGCGGCTGGAGATCGGCAGGATCTATCTGGCGCCCGGTGGCGAACGGCACTTGCAGGTGGTCAATCCGTCGGCGCCATGTTGCCGGCTGATCGAAAAGGAACCGGTCAACGGCCACAGGCCCTCGGTGGATGTCCTTTTCGACTCNGTCGCGGACCTGGCAGGCCGCAATGCGGTCGGGGTCATCCTGACCGGCATGGGGCGCGACGGAGCTGCAGGTTTGCTCAGAATGCGTAGCGCGGGCGCACGCACGATCGGGCAGAACGAAAAGACTTGTGTGGTCTACGGCATGCCGAGGGTCGCCCATGAGATTGGCGCCGTNGAGCAGCAACTGCCGCTAGGCGCCATTGGAGAAGAAGTGTTGAAGTTAACTGCCGCCCGAAAAGAAGGTACCGAATAAATGTCTATCGCTGAAAAAATCAAAGTTCTGATCGTCGATGATCAGGTCACCAGCCGCCTGCTGCTCAGCGACGCCCTGACACAGCTCGGCTTCAAGCAGATCACTTCGGCCGGCGATGGTGAGCAGGGCATGAAGATCATGGCCGAACAGCCGCATCATCTGGTCATTTCGGATTTCAACATGCCGAAAATGGACGGTATCGGTTTCCTGCAGGCCGTTCGCGCCAATCCGAACACCAAGAAGGCCGCCTTCATCATCCTCACGGCTCAAGGTGATCGCGCCCTGGTTCAGAAAGCGGCNCAGCTTGGTGCCAACAACGTTCTCGCCAAGCCGTTCACGATCGAAAAGATGAAGGCCGCTATCGAAGCGGTGTTTGGAGCATTGAAATGAATGACGCCGCTGCAGTCAGGCGTGTCCATATCATTCAAGGGGAATATAAGGTCTTAAACGACCCGAATGCCGTTCTCTCCACGATTCTGGGCTCATGCGTGGCTGCTTGTCTTCGCGATCCTGTCGCCGGTATCGGCGGCATGAACCACTTCCTGCTACCCGGATCAGCGGGTTCCATGGCCTCGGGCGGCGATGCGACGCGTTACGGCGTGCATCTGATGGAACTGCTGATCAACGGGCTTTTGAAGCAGGGAGCCCGGCGAGACCGGTTGGAAGCGAAGATATTCGGCGGCGCCAAGACGATTGCCAGTTTTTCGAATGTCGGCGAGCAGAATGCGGCATTTGCCATGCAGTTTCTCAAGGACGAGGGCATTCCGGTCGTCGGTTCCTCGACGGGTGGGGATCATGGGCGCAAGCTGGAGTTCTGGCCTGTGAGCGGCCGGGCTCGCCAGTATCCGCTGACCGGTGCCGAAACGCAGCGGACCGTGGCTATGGAGGAGCGTCCGGTACGCATGCCGCCGAAGCCGGTCGAGAACTCGATCGAGTTCTTTTAAAAAGTCATTTCTCGGGGCGAAGAAAGCCATGAACGACACCGTCAAGATGCCAATCGCTCCCTTTGAGGAATCTCTGCCAGAAGTCCTGATGCGCCTGGTCTCGGAGCTTCATGACGTCGCCTACCTGATCGAACGGGTCGAGCCCCAGCTTCTCGAACTGGGCGGAGAATCCATCCTGCAATCGCCCGACAGCGTGAAAGTCCTGCAGGGCATCGACCTTGCGGTGCAGAAGACCCGCGGCCTTGCGGAATTCGTCGACACGATCACCGGCGGCATCCCCAATGAATGGATGGTCGACGTCTCGACCGCACTCAATCTCGTCAAGCTTGCCGACATGCAGAAGGCGCTGACCAACGGCATGCGTCACGGCCATTCCCAGCCTTTGAGCAAGGCAGCCGGCGATTTCGATTTCTTCTGATCGCCCGCCTGGCATCCGCGTTTCGGCCATGACGGCCGTCTGAAACCGCCAGCCTCCCAATCCTTCCACAATCGTCAAATCCATGCGCCAGCGAAACGCTCGCACAAGCTTCGCTTTCTAAGGTGCGACTGGGCATGGGCTCGAATACCAAGTTGGCGATGTGGGAACAGAATGAATCTGTTGGCTCAATTTTCACAAGTCTTTAAAAATCTGGCCGGTTTAGGTCAGACGCGACTTATTGCTTTGGGCGCTGTCGGCGTCATATCAATTGCGATCGTTATTGCGGCCGCCCTTTTCGTTAACAAGCCCGGTTACGAGACGCTCTATGTCGGCCTCGACAAGGCCGACCTCAACCAGGTGAGCATTGCGCTGGCAGAGGCAAACATGCCTTTCCAGGTCGGCACGGACGGTTCGAGCCTTCAGGTTCCGGCCGGATCCACCAGCAAGGCCCGGCTTCTGCTGGCCGAGCGCGGTCTGCCGAACAGCGCCAATGCCGGTTATGAACTCTTCGACAATGTCGGTTCTCTCGGCCTGACCTCCTTCATGCAGGAAGTCACCCGCGTTCGCGCCCTTGAGGGTGAAATCGGCCGATCGATCCAGCAGATCAGCGGCGTCAATGCCGCCCGCGTCCATATCGTCATGCCGGATGTCGGCAATTTCCGCCGCGGCGAACAGAAGCCGACCGCATCGGTGATGATCCGGGCCGCCTCCACGACCGGCCGCAAGGCTGCTTCGTCCATCCGCCACCTCGTCGCTTCGGCGGTTCCGGGCCTCGATGTCGACGACGTCACCATTCTCGATTCGACCGGTCAGCTGCTCGCATCCGGCGACGAATACGGCGGCAGCGAGATGAACAAGTCGCTGAGCATCGTCCAGAACGTTCAGCAGGAAATCGAGAACAACATCGACAAGGCGCTGGCGCCCTTCCTCGGCATGGACAATTTCCGGTCGAGCGTCACGGCGGCGCTCAATACGGACAGCCAGCAGATCAACGAGACCGTGTTCGATCCGAACTCGCGCGTCGAGCGTTCGGTGCGCACCACGAAGGAAGCGTCGAAGTCCCAGCAGAGCCAGGACGACAACGCCACCACCGTGGAACAGAACGTGCCGCAGGCCGCTCCGCCTCCGGGTGGCGCCAATGGTCCGAAATCGTCTGATCAGTCCGACAAGAAGGAAGAGCAGACCAACTACGAAATCAACCAGAAGACCGTCGCCACGACGCGCAACAGCTACCAGATCGAGAAGGTTTCGGTCGCCGTCGTCGTCAATAAGGGCCGTATCGCGAAAATGGTCGGCGAGCCGGCCGACCAGGCCAAGGTCGACGCCTATCTCGCCGAGATGCAGAAGATCGTGGCATCCGCCGCTGGCATCAATTCGGGCCGTGGCGACGTCGTGACCCTGACGGCGATGGACTTCCTCGAAAACCAGCTTCTCGACGAGGCCGCCAGCGGTCCGGGCATCATGGACATGCTGAGCCGCAATGTCGGCGGCATCATCAACTCGCTTGCCTTCGTCCTGGTTGCCTTCCTGGTGGTNTGGCTCGGTCTNCGTCCGCTCATCCGCACCGTCAGCGGCACCAATGGCGTCGGCGACGCGACCGAGGGCGCNGGCCTCGAATTGCCGGACTTCTCTCCGACGACCGGNGCNCCGGCGCTCATGGACGGCTTCGGTTCCGATTTCGGCTTCGACAGCTCGAACGACATGCTGGGTGGCGGCGACGACGACGGTTTCAATCGCCGCGTCAAGGAAGGNCCGGAAAAGCGTCTTGCCCGGATGGTCGAGATCTCCGAAGAGCGTGCGGCGAAAATTCTCCGCAANTGGGCCCTNGAAAAGGCNGCCTGATCAGGTATCACGAAAATATGATCGCAATGGGCCGGACCTTGTCCGGCCCATTTCTGTTCAGCCCCGACGCGCACTTGGCCGATTTGTCCATGCGCGAATCAACATGAATGTGGCGCAACTGGGGAAATCCGGTGTCGAGGCGATGGTAATTCGCCAAGTGTCTCCTACAATGCCTTTGATTCGTACAACGACTTCCGAAGGCTCNAGGAGGGTGGAGCTGGCGGGAATCCCGGCATGGATGACGAGTGAAGCGACTGTAAACAGTGTCCTTTGGTGAATTCGTCTGNTTCGGGGATCGTTTCTGTGGGGGAGGGGTTGTATGAAAGTTGCAATATGCCGCGATGCGCGCATTCATGATGAATGCGCCACCCGGCGGGGAGCAGATAGCGAATGGAGTTGTCGGGGGTAGAAATGATGACGGAGGGGCGCTCCTATGCGGAGTCCGCCGGCTCCCGNGGAATATCGCGTGAGCAGTTGGTCCGCCGTCTTTCGGTTCTGGCGGGTTCCAACAACGTCCAGGCGGTCATGCGTNTGCTTGCCGATTATGTCGGNGCCTCTCATTTTCTGCTGGCCCGNTACGACCTCATTCAGGAACAGGGCCTCGACTTCATAGTCACNTCCAACTGGCCGTTCGATCTGGTGCGGCGCCTTGGCTCCGAGCTGGCAAGCGGTTACGCGCGCTCCACCGAGCTCGAAAAATGCCTCTCGCTTTTGACTCCGAGCTTTGCACTTCTGCCCGACGATATCGTGCCGCCGGACGACATCAGCCGGCAGTACTGCGCCCTGACCTTTTGCGTCGGCAGGACGCGTTTCTCGCTGATGCTGTTGTTTCAGGACGGTATCATCCTGTCGCAGGAGCGGCTGAGGGAGGTTGGCCTGTTCGCCGCCTATGGCGCCAGCTTCGGAGAGAACGCAGACGCCCGGACCGAACGCGATTTCGAACTGACGGAACGCGAGCTGGAATGTCTNTTCTGGATCGCCGANGGCAAGACCAGCGACGAGATCGCGGTCATCCTTGGCATATCCCGCAATACGATCAACAATTACATTACCAGCGTGATGCGCAAGACGGCAACCAAAACGCGCTCCGAGGCGATTGCCTACGCGGTTCGCAACAACCTAGTTTAGGAAAATAAGCTCAATGGGTTATTCGCGCAGCGGCACGGCAGATGGACCTGGGAGCATCCAGTATCTGCGTCTCCAGCGCGCATCGAGCCGCTCGGACATCTTTCCCAAGCTCATCGCCATGCAGAAAAATCTGAAGGCGCGGAATTTTGCGGTTTTCCGGGTCGCCGGCGCCGGCCTGCCGAACAAGCGCAAGCTCGTCTGCGAGCTTGAGAACTGGGGAGCCGGCGCGCTCGAAAGCAGCAATCAGTTTGTCGGCGCCTATGGCGAGGCGCTGCTGGACCATATCGAAACGTCGCTTCTGCCACTGATCTGGAACGGATCGGAAAATACCAGCTTTGCGGATGCCGGNGAATTCTCGCCCCTGACGCATCGGCTGGAAGCGGGTGCCGTGCCGTTTTCGGGGATTGCTTTCCCNGTGCGCCTCGGTGCTCTCGGCAACGGCTACGTCGCCTTCTTCGGCACCTCGATGGAGCTGGTGAGCGATATCATCATCGACCAGCATGTCAGAAGCTGCCAGGTGGTCATGGATCTGCTGGCGCTTGACGAACGCCGCAGCGTTCCGGCCGAATCGCTGAGCGAACGCGAAATAGCCTGTCTTCAACTGGCGGGCGACGGTCGTATCAGCGAAGAAATTGCCGAAAAGCTCGGCCTTTCCGTCCACACGGTCAACGCCTANCTNGGTTCGGCGACCATCAAGCTCGATTCGGTCAACCGCATCCAGGCGATCGCCAAGGCGATCCGGCTCGGCTACATCCACTGATCCGTTTTGACCG
>Ga0055540_1001910_pt1 | contig 11647 bp, 10 predicted proteins | sample AraplaCvi_mMS_r2_2_FD_55040 | JGI IMG/M metagenome (GOLD analysis project Ga0055540, IMG submission 55040) | Arabidopsis root microbial communities from North Carolina, USA - plate scrape MF_Cvi_mMS_r2 | ecosystem: Host-associated > Plants > Roots > Endosphere | place: USA: North Carolina
CGGTCGCGTCGACTGTTGCCGCCACGTTAAGGATTCCGCCAAGTCATTGTTTTATTTCGGACGTCCGCATACTTTACCCAGTGGGCGCCGACGCCCAAGCCATCCGGCATGAATCCTGCGCGACCCCAGGGAAGAAGCCCGAATGTCATCACCCACTCCGCCCGCCGCCACCGTGGACCACTCCGGGGCGCAATCAGGGACCGACACAACGCAATTCAAGGCCAATCTGGGAACGGGCCGGGTGGCGCTTCTCGTCGTGGCCTGTGCCGCCCCGTTGGGGTCGGTCATCGGAAACACGCCGATCGGCTTCACGCTCGGCAACGGTGCGGGGTTGCCGATCATCTTCGTCGTCGCCGGTCTGGTGCTCGGTTGCTTCGCGGTCGGCTACGTGGCGATCAACCGGGCGGTACCCGGCGGCGGTGGCTTCGCNCGCTACGTACACGCCGGCTTCGGGCCGGGGGCCGGCCTCGGTGCGGCCTACGCCACCACCCTGGCCTACGGGGCGGGGACCATCGGAATCACNGCGGCGGCAGGATATTTCGCCGACGTCATCGCCCAGGGGCACGGNCTGCATCTGCCCTGGTGGCTCTACTCNGTCGTGGCGTTGGTCGTGGTCGGAGTCTTGGGCAGGCACGCCGCCGACCTCAGCGCCACCGTCCTGCTCGTCATGATCGTCGCCGAGTTCGCGATGCTCGTCGTGCTGGACATCCTCATTCTCGCCCACAGCGGTCTGTCCGCGCTGCCGCTGGACATCTTCACACCCGGGCACGTGTTCTCGGGCAGCATCGGTCCGGCGTTGATGATCGCCTTCACGTCCTTCATCGGCATCGAGTCGGCGGTCATCTACGCCAACGAGGCCCGCAACCCCGGCACGACCGTCCCCCGCGCGATCTATCTCTGCGTCGGTGTCATCTCGGTGTTCTACTTCCTCACCGTCTGGCTCATCGTCGGCTCGATCGGCGTCGACCAGATCGTGCCCACGGCCAACGAAGCCCAGGGTGATTTGCTGTTCGTCCTGTCCGGGCAGCAGGGTGGCCCGCTCCTGACCACGCTGATGCAGGTCTTCTTCCTCACCAGCGTGCTCGCCTCCCTGGTGGCCCTGCACAACGCGACCACGCGGTATCTGCAGACGATGGGGACGCAGGGGACGATGCCGAAGTTCCTCGGCACGTTGCACTCCCGCTATCAGGGGCCGGCCCGGGCCAGCGAGGTGCTGTCGCTGCTGACGGCGATCTTGGTCGCGGTGTTCGTCCTCGTCGGCGCCGACCCCTACCTGGGCGTCTACACCAGCCTCGGTGGACTGTTCACCGTCGGCATCGTCGCGATGCAGGGTGCAGTCGCCGTCACCGTGATCGTGTTCTTCCGTCGTCGCAAGGATCGCCGGCTCTGGAAGACGTTGGTGGCGCCCCTGATCGGGGCGATCGGTCTGCTGACGGCCACCGGCTTGATCATCGCGAACTACTCCGTCCTGACCGGCACCGAGGACACCATCCCCAACTTGCTGCCGTGGTTGATACCGCTCGCCTTCGNCATCGGANTCGTGGTTCGCCGCCTCCGTCGGGACGCCGTCGTCGACTTCGACCCGGCTCCCGCATCCCGGGAGCACGCGTGAGGTCACCGGGGTCCGTCGCGGTCGTCGGGCCGCACATCGTCGACGTCCTCGGACGGCCGGTCTCGCACATCCCGCCCGGACAGGGCAGCCTCGTGCTCGACGAGATCCGCGTGACGGTGGCCGGNACCGGTGGCGGTGCCGCCGTCGACCTCGCCAAACTCGGGTGTGCGGTCTCCTCGTTCGGAGCGATCGGGGNCGACGTCCTCGGCCANCTGCTTCAGACGCAGCTCTCGNCCCACGGGGTGGACACCGCCGGNTTGGTGNTNCGNNCGGACGCGGTGACGTCGTCGACGATCCTGCCGATCCGNCCCAACGGCGAACGGCCNGCGNTGCACGTGCCGGGGGCCACGCCGTCGATGNNTGCCGACGACATCCGCGGTGCCGACCTGCTGGCCGCCGACGCNGTTCTGTTCGGCGGCCCNGAGACCATGCCGCGGCTCCTGGAGCCAGCCGGTGTCGCNCTCNTCGAGGCGGTGCACTCNGCAGGNACGCCCGTCTTCGTCGACCTGCTNTACCCGGCGTGGCCNGCGACNCTCGACCTGCTCGCCCCGCTGCTGCCCCTGGTCGACTGGCTGATGCCCAACGAGGAGCAGTTGCGCGGCCTGACCGGCCTCGACGACCTGGTCGAGGCGGCCAGGGCCCTCATCGCCCGTGGCGTCGGAGCCGTCGCCGTGACCGTCGGCGCCGACGGCGCCCTTCTGGTGCGCCCCGACGTCGCCCCCACCCGCGTGCCCGCGTTGCCGACGACGGTGGTCGACACCACCGGATGCGGTGACTCCTTCAACGCCGGCATGATCGCCGGACTCCTGGCCGGGTGCTGCCCCGAGGACGCCGCGCTGCTGGGCTGCGCCTGCGGGGCCCTGGTGGCGTCCGGTCTCGGCTCGGACGCGGGCATCGACGACCTCGCCGGAGTCCTCGCGCTNCTCGCCACACGTCATCCCGACGCGGCCGACCGAATCCAGCGCGCCGTCGACCACACCTGANACCCCTAGGAGAGCACCAGACCATGACCACCGAACTCGGCGCAGGCGTCGACCGGCGCCAGCGCAGCGTCGATTCCGAACTTCGTCGGCGCGCGCACGCCGTCGTCCCCAACGGCATGTACGGCCACCAGAACATGAATGCGCTTCCCGCGATCCCCCAGTTCGTCGAGCGCTCCCGCGGCGCCCGCCTCTGGGACGTCGACGGCAACGAGTACGTCGACCTGATGTGCAGCTGGGGTCCCGTCATCCTCGGCCACCACGATCCCGTGGTCGAGCAGGCGGCCGAGGAACAACGCCGCCGGGGCGACTGTCTCAACGGCCCCGCCCCGGTCATGGTCGAACTCGCCGAGGAACTGGTCCGGACCGTCGAGAACGCCGACTGGGCGATGTTCGCCAAGAACGGCACGGACGCGACGACCATGTGCTGCACCATCGCTCGCGCCGAGACCAAGCGTGACCTGATCCTCGTCGCCGAGGGCGCCTATCACGGTGCCGCGCCCTGGTGTACGCCGTTCCCGGCCGGCGTCACCGCCGCCGACCGCGCGAACCTCCTGCACTACCGCTACAACGACGTCGCCTCCCTCCGCGCCGCGGTGGGCGAGCGGGCGGGCGACGTCGCGGCCGTCATCGTCTCCCCGTTCCGGCACGACGCCGGGTTCGACCAGGAACTCGCCGACCCCACCTTCGCCCGCGACGTGCGGGCGTTCTGCGACGAGATCGGCGCGGCGCTGATCCTCGACGACGTGCGCGCCGGCTTCCGGCTGAACCACGGGGGCAGCTGGGATGCGCTGGGCGTCTACCCGGATCTCACGCCGTGGAGCAAGGCCATCGCCAACGGGTATCCCTTGGCGGCGGTCACCGGCACCGATCGGTACCGCGACGCGGCGGGCGGCATCTTCGTGACCGGGTCGTTCTGGATGGGCGCGGTGGCGATGGCCGCCGGGCTGGCGACGCTGACCGAGCTGGCGCGTCGCGACGCGGTGACGCACATGAGGAACGTGGGGCTCCAGCTTCAGTCCGGCGTCCTCGAGGCCGCAGCCCGGTGGGGGTTCGAGGTCACGTACACCGGACCTGCGCAGATGCCAAACCTGTTGTTCGCCAACGACGTCGACCACGAGCTGTCGATCGCGTTCAGTGCCGAGGCGCAGGCTCGCGGAGTGTACGTGCACCCGAAGCACAACTGGTTCGTCTCGGCTGCCACGACGCCCGACGACCTGGACATGGCCCTGACCGGACTCGAGGGGGCCTTCGCCGGCCTGCGGGCCCGTCACCCGGTCGACGTCCGCTGATGACGGAGCCGACGGACGAGGTGTCGGAGCTGCGTCGCGAGGTCGCGCGCGCCTGCCGCGAATTGGCCATCCACGGTCTGGCTCTGGCGGGTGCAGGCAACGTCAGCGCACGATCCGACGAGCACGTCCTGGTGACGCGGGCGGGGCTGCGCTTCGAGACGGCCACGCCGGAGGACGTCACGGTCCTGACCCTCGACGGTGACGTCGTCGACGGCCTGCGGCCGTCGTCGGAGACCGGGCTGCACCTCGGGGTGTACCGGCGATCGTCGGCGCGGGCAGCCGTGCACACCCACGGCCGAAGTTCGGTGGCCGTGGGTCTGGTCTGCGATCGAATGCCGTTGGTGCACTACAACCTCGCGCGGTTGGGAGGTGCGATTCCGACCGTGCCCTACCTCCTCTTCGGATCCGACGAACTCGCCGCCGCCGTCGGTGACCGGATCGCCGAGGGGTTCGGCACCGTCCTCATGCGCAACCACGGCGCCACCAGCACGGCGGGGTCGGTCGCCGAGGCCGTCGAGCACGCGTGCTTGATCGAGTGGCTGTGCGACGTTCATCTGGCGGCGAGCAGCCTGGGCGCGCCGGCGCTGCTGGACGAGGACGATCTGCGCGAGGTGGTCGAGCAGTCGATGCGGCTGTCCTACGGTCGCTGAATTCGGTCCGCCAATACACTCGGGGCGCAGCCAAGACTCGAGGGGACACCATGCCGAAGATCGTCGACCACGACGAACGTCGCGAGGAGATCCTGAGCGCGGCCATCCGGGTCATCGTCGACGTCGGCCTCGACCACACGACGACGCGGGCCATCGCCCACGAGTCCGGATACTCCAACGGTGTCCTCAGCCACTACTTTCAGGACAAGGACCACATCCTGCAGTCGATCCTGGTGAAGACCCACCGCGAGTTCATGGATCGGCTGGCCCACAGCATGAGTGGCAAGGACGAGTTCGGCCAGTTGTGGGCGATGTTGACCGAGAACCTCCCGCTCGACGGCGAGCGCCGAGTCGAGACGCTGATGGAGATCACGTTCTGGCCTCGCGCGCTGTCCAACCCGGCGTTGCGGGAGTTTCAGCGCGAGGCGGCCAGTGAATTGCTCACCAAGCTCCGCAATCTCGTCACCGACGTCCGCCGGGCTGGTCGGCTCGACAGCGATCTGTCCGACGCCGACGTCGCCGAACTGCTCATCGCCGTCATCGACGGCATCTCGGTGCACGCGGAGTTGTTCCCCAAGCGGCTGCCGTCGGCCAAGCAGCAGAAGTTGATGCGTGCTCAGTTGGCCGCGTTGGGGTTTCGCGTCGACGCACGGGCGGCGTCGGTCTCGAGGTGATGGGGCGCCGGTCGCCTCGGGGTGGATCAGCCGCGTCGTCCGTCGGGCCGGTTCTCGGCGACCATCCGCATCGCCGTGTCGAAGAGAGCGCGGCCATGGATGTCGAAGAGCGCGGCCAGGTCGACGTCGTCGCCACCGATTTCTCCGGCGATGAATATCCCATCCGCCCCGGCGATGGCGTACGTGGCCAACTGTGCGATCTGCTCGTCGGAGAGTTCGGGTATCAGTTGGCGAAAACTGCCGGCAAGCGCGGCGAAGGCCTCGCCCCTGACTCTGACGAAGGTCGCTCTGGCCCGCGGTTCCATGGGTCGGCGCTCGAGGCCGAGCATCAGGCCCAGCCGCAGGAAATCGGGGGAGGCCTTGACCGCCGTCGCAGTCCGTGCCGCCACCTCCACCAGCAGGTCGCGCGCGCTCAAGGCGTCGGGTAGCTGCCAGACCTGGAGCCACTGGACGAAGCTGCGTTCGATGACCGCGGCGATCAGGTCGTCCTTGTTCGTGAAGTGCCAATAGATGGAACTGGCGGGCAACCCGCACGCCTTGCTCACCGCGGCGATGGTGGTGCCGTCGTATCCCCGTTCGGCGGCGACCGACGTGGCCGCGTCGAGGATGCGGTCGCGCGAGATCTGGCCGTCCGGTCGACGGCGCCGCTTGGATTCCACGCGCGTGCTCACCAATTCCTTGACCATGTAGTGATCACTACACTACCGTAGCGATCACTACAGAGACAAGCCCCGAAGGACCATCGATGAATTCGACGTGCGACACGACTCGCGATCGGACCGGTCCGGCGGCCGGCACGCCGACGAAGCCGGCGCTGCCGCCCCGGGGCGGTCGGCCGAACATCGTCTTCGTATTCACCGACCAGGAACGCTATTTCGCCTCCTGGCCGGCGGGACTCGTGCTGCCCGCGCGAGAGCGCCTCGCCGAGAGAGGCGTCACCTTCCACAACCACTACGGTCCGGCGGTCATGTGCACCAGTTCGCGTGCGGTGATGTTGACCGGCGTGCAGACCCCGGACAACGGGATGTTCGAGAACGCCGACCTGCCGTACGTGAACGCCATGAGCACCGACGTCCCGACCATCGGACACATGCTGCGCAGGGCGGGCTATTACACCGCGTACAAGGGTAAGTGGCACCTCGACGCCGCCTTCGACCGAGAGCCGGTTCGCGAGGTGCTCACCGACCGGATGAACGAGTACGGCTTCTCGGACTTCGGATTGCCCGTCGACTCCCTGGCCCACGAATTGGGCGGGTACACCACGGATTCCATGATCGCCGCGGGCGCGCAATCGTGGTTGCGCGACGTCGGACGACCGATGGCCGACGACGGCGAACCCTGGGCACTCTTCGTCAGCCTCATCAACCCACACGACATCATGTACTTCAACACCGACATGCCGGGTGAGAGGGTTCAGGACACCGGCGCACTGCTGATGCAGCCGGCCCGGGCTCCGAAGCAGGCGATCTACCAACGGACGTGGAACACCACTCTGCCGGCCAGTCTCGGGCAGCCCTTCGACGAAGCGGGTCGTCCCGCCGCGCACGGCGAGTTCGAGAAGGCCTGGGGATACACCCTGGGCTCCATACCGCCCGAACCTGATCGCTGGCAACGCTTCAACGACTTCTACCTCAACAGCATCCGCTCCGCCGATGAACAGGTCTCGACGCTGCTCGACGAACTCGAGAACCTGGCCCTCGACGACCAGACGATCGTCGTGTTCACCTCCGATCACGGCGAAATGGCTGGCGCGCACAACCTTCGGGGCAAGGGCCCGTTCGCATACGAGGAGGCGGTGCATCTGCCGATGTACGTCGTGCACCCCGACGTGACGGGCGGGCAGGACTTNCACGCGCTCACNAGCCACGTGGATCTCGTCCCCAGCGTGCTGGCGATGGCGGGCGTCGAGCCGGGCGCAGCCGACGAGTACGCCGGACGGCGCCTTCCCGGCAAGGACTTCAGCGGCGCGCTCGCCGACGCGGCGACGGCGGACGTGCATTCGGTGCGTGACAGCGTGCTGTTCACCTACAGCGGCCTGGCGACCAACGACAGTGCCGCGGTCAAGCTCTTCGCCGAGGCGAAGGCTGCGGGTAAGGATCCGCGACAGGTGATGCAGGACAGTGGCTTTCGTCCGGATCTGACCAAGCGCGGCAGTTTGCGAATGATGTTCGACGGTCGCTACAAGTTCACTCGGTACTTCGCGCCGACGCAGCGCAACGCGCCGGCCGATCTCGACGACCTGTACCGGTTCAACGACGTCGAGCTGTTCGATCTTTGGGATGACCCCGCTGAGATGACGAATCTTGCTGCCANCAAGGGTGACAACGCCGAGTTGGTGCTGGCGTCGAGCGCCAAGTTGGAGCTGGCGATCAAGGCCGAGATCGGCGTCGATGACGGGCGGGAGATGCCGCCGTTCGACGCCGTCGACTGGCAGATCGACAGGATGGACCTCTAGCCGGTTGCCCGAGCCGCGCCGAGNAGCACGNCGCGCTGGTCGTCCATGCGGGCGCGGATGGCGTCGACCAACGCGGCCACCTCCGGCCGGCGCAGCGTCTCGGCCCGGGCCACCAGCCAGTAGCTCAGCAGCAGGGCNACGTCGTCGGGGAGCACGCGGATCAGATCGTCGTGCCGNTCGGCCATGAAGCACGGCAGCAGCCCGAGCCCGGCGGCCGCTCGCGTGGCCTCGACGTGGACGAAGACGTTGGTCGAGGTGACCGACTCCCGCATGGCGGGGGCGAACGTCCGGGCCAGGTCGAGGTCGTCGACTTGCAACATGGAGTCGATGAAGTAGACCAGCGCATGGTCGGCGAGGCCGGCCCTNGTGGTCGGGGCCCCGTGGGCGGCGAGATACTCGCGCGATCCGTAGAGGCCCAGGCAGTAATCCCCGAGTCGGGTGGCCTCGGCGCGATGCACCTGCGGTTCGCCGACGACCACTTCGACGTCCAGCCCCGAGCGCTGTTGAGTGACCCGGCGNGTGGCGGCGACGATCTCGACCGACACCAGCGGGTGGCGCCGTCGGACGGCGGCCGCGGCCGGTGCCGCGATGTAGGCGCTGAACCCGTCGGTCGCCGACATGCGCACCACACCCTCGAGGGAGCGGTCCCCGCGCGGGCCGGCCAGCGAGCGCATGGCGGATTCGACGGTCTCGGCCGCGGCGAGCGCCTCCCGGCCGAGGTCGGTCAGCTCCCAGCCGGCGGCGCTGCGGACCAGCAGGCGGCCGCCGACGGANTCCTCGAGCGCGGCGATGCGACGCGAGATCGTGGTGTGGTTGAGCCCCAGTTCGTCGGCGGCGGAGACGAAGCGTCCGGACCGGCCGACGGCCAGCAGGATGAGCAGATCGTCGGCACTCGCGCGTTTGGACTCGGCCACGTGTGCATTTTTGCAGATGCCGGCTGCATCGATGGGCATTGCGACGGCGCCGAGGTGCAGGAATACTCAGAGCTCGAGTGTGTGCCGCGTCACAGCAGAGTGGGAGATGCAGATGGGCAAGCCAGTACCGACCGGGTTGCGCCGCGTGGTCGCCGCGTCCATGGCGGGCACGGTGGTCGAGTGGTACGAGTTCTTCCTCTACGGAACCGCCGCCACCCTGGTCTTCAGCAAGGTGTTCTTCTCGCCGACCACCAGCGATCTGGATGCGATCCTCGCCGCCTTCGTGACCTATGCGGTCGGCTTCATCGCCCGGCCACTCGGCGGGGTGGTGTTCGGCCACTACGGCGACAAGTACGGCCGCAAGAAGCTGCTGCAGTTCTCGTTGTTGCTGGTTGGTGCGGCGACGTTCCTGATGGGCTGCCTGCCGACGTTCGGCCAGATCGGATATTGGGCGCCGGCGCTACTGGTGACACTGCGCTTCATCCAGGGCTTCGCCGTCGGCGGGGAGTGGGGCGGAGCCGTGCTGCTCGTCGCCGAGCACAGCCCCAACCGGGAGCGCGGTTTCTGGGCCAGCTGGCCGCAGGCGGGCGTGCCGGCGGGCAATCTGCTGGCGACCATCGTGCTCTTGGTGCTGACGACGACGCTGTCGGACGCCGCGTTCCTGTCGTGGGGCTGGCGGGTCGCCTTCTGGCTCTCGGCGGTGGTCGTGCTGGTCGGCTACTACATCCGCACCAAGGTCACCGACGCGCCGATCTTCGTCGAGGCGCAACAGGAGGCCGAACGGCTGAAGGCGACGTCGCTCAGCGTCGTGGAGGTGCTCAAGCGCTATCCGCGGGGCGTCTTCACCGCGATGGGGCTGCGCTTCGGCGAGAACATCATGTACTACCTGGTGGTCACGTTCTCCATCACCTATCTCAAGGTTCAGGTCGGCGCCGACACCAGTTCGATCCTCTGGTACCTGCTCGTCGCGCACGCGGTGCACTTCGCCGTGATCCCCTTGGTCGGCAAGCTCGCCGACCGCCTCGGCAGGCGTCCGGTGTACTTCGCCGGTGCCGTGCTGGGCGCCACGTGGGGCTTCTTCGCCTTCCCGATGATGAACAGCGGCAACTACGCGGTGGTCACCGCCGCAGTGACCATCGGGCTGGTGTTCCACGCCGTCATGTACGCACCGCAGCCGGCGATCATGGCCGAGATGTTTCCCACGCGGATGCGGTATTCCGGTGTCTCCCTTGGGTATCAGGTGACCTCGATCGTCGCCGGCTCGCTGGCGCCGATCATCGCCGTCAAGTTGCTCGACGTGTACGACTCGTCGGTGCCGATCGCGATCTACCTCGCCCTGGCCTGTGCCGTCACGCTGATCGCGGTCGTGTTCACCCGCGAGACCAAGGGCGTGGATCTCAAGTCGCTCGACGACCGTGACGCCGTCGAGGTCGCCGAGGAGCGTCAGGCCACGGTCGGATGACGGGACTGGACGGACGCACCGCGCTGGTCACCGGTGGTGCGAGCGGCATCGGCGCGGCCTGCGCCCGCGAACTGGCCCGCCGCGGAGCCACCGTCACGATTGCCGACGTCGACGCCGCNGCAGCCGANACCCTCGCCGCGGAGATCGGCGGAAAGCCCTGGGACATAGATCTTCTCGANGTCGCCGCGCTGGAGAATCTCGGACTGGAGTGCGATGTCCTCGTCAACAACGCGGGCGTNCAGAGCATCGACCCGATCCCCGAGTTCGATCCCGAGCGCTTCCGGTCGATGCTCGCGCTCATGGTCGAGGCGCCGTTCCTGTTGATTCGCGCCGCCCTGCCACACATGTACGACGCCGGCTTCGGCCGGGTCGTCAACGTCTCCTCGGTGCACGGGTTACGCGCGTCGGAGTTCAAGGTCGCCTACGTGACGGCCAAACACGCGTTGGAGGGACTGTCGAAGGTGACCGCTCTGGAGGGCGGACCGCATGGGGTGACGAGCAACTGCGTCAACCCCGGGTACGTACGGACACCGCTGGTGACCAAGCAGATCGCGGACCAGGCTCGCACCCACGGTATCGACGAGCAGGAGGTGCTCGAGCGAATCCTGTTGTCGGAGAGCGCGATCAAGAGGCTGGTCGAGCCCGAGGAGGTGGCGTCCCTGGTCGGTTATCTGGCGTCGGACGAGGCCGGCATGGTCACGGGCGCCTCCTACACGATGGACGGCGGGTGGAGCGCGCGCTAGGCAGTCATCTCCGCCTGGCGAGCCAGGGGCCCATCCTGGTGAGCGCCTCGGTGACCTCGGAGGTGGCCCCGGCGAACGACATTCGCACGTATCCGCCGCCGTGCACGGTGTCGAAGTCGATGCCCGGCGCAATCGCGACGCCTGTGTCGGCCAAGAGCCGGGCGCAAAAGTCCAGCGAGTCGGTCGAGTAGTCGGACACGTCGGCGTAGACGTAGAACGCGCCGTCGGCCGGTGCCAGTCGTGGTAAGCCGATCTCGGGTAGACCGTCGAGCAGGATCCGCCGGTTGACGGCGTAGTCCTCGACGAGGGCGTCGGCTTCGGCGACGGACTCCGGCGTGAATGCGGCCACGCCCGCGAGCTGGGGCAGCGTGGGGGGACAGATCGCGAAGTTGCCCGCCAACCGGTCGACGGCGCGGTGCAGATCGGGTGGCACCAGCAGCCACCCAAGCCGCCAGCCCGTCATGGCGAAGTACTTCGAGAAGCTGTTGACGACGATGGCGTCCCGTGAGGTTTCCCACGCGCAGCTGGTCGCGGGTGCACCGTCGTAGATCAGCCCGTGATAGAGCTCGTCGCTGACCAGTTGGACCCCGGATTCTTCGCACCAGGTGGCGATGGCGGCGAGGTCCGCGGGCGGGATGACGGTGCCGGTCGGGTTGGCGGGGCTGGCGAGGATCACGCCGGTGATGGGTGGCTCGATGGCGGCGAGCATCTCGACGGTGGGTTGAAACCGGGTCTGCGGCCCGCAGGGCACCTCGACGACCTCGCATCCCAAGGCAGAGAGGATGTTTCGGTAGCAGGGATAACCGGGGCTGGGGACGGCGACGCGATCGCCGACGTCGAAGCAGGCCAGGAACGCGAGCAGGAA
>Ga0055540_1001912_pt1 | contig 11644 bp, 7 predicted proteins | sample AraplaCvi_mMS_r2_2_FD_55040 | JGI IMG/M metagenome (GOLD analysis project Ga0055540, IMG submission 55040) | Arabidopsis root microbial communities from North Carolina, USA - plate scrape MF_Cvi_mMS_r2 | ecosystem: Host-associated > Plants > Roots > Endosphere | place: USA: North Carolina
TGAGCCTCGTCGAGACCGGGTGGGACGCGGAGGTGGCGCGCCGCCCGCACGGGCAGCACACCACCGTGGTGGTCCACTGGGACGTCGAGAAGCGTTCCGCCGAACTGCATCTGGGGCCGGTCCTGTCCGACGCCGACCGTCAATACCTCCTCTGCGACGCCACGTGTGAACTGTGGCTGGAGCGCCACGGACAACCGATCGGGTCGGGGCGGGCGACCCGGACCATCAGCCGACGCCTCCGCCGAGTGCTGGAACACCGCGACCGGTGCTGTGCGGTCCCCGGCTGCGGGGCCACCCGCGGGCTGCATGCCCACCACNTCCGGCATTGGGAGGACGGCGGACCCACCGACCTCGACAACCTNGTGCTGCTGTGCCCGTTCCATCACCGGTTGCACCACACCGGAGGAATCACCATCAGCGGCACCGCCACCCGGCTGGTTGTCACCGACACCGACGGGTCCACGTTGACCGGCGCATCCTTGGCCAGACCACCGACCTCGCCGCCACCCGACGTCCCACCCTGCACCGGACCGCTCGGCGAACGCGCCGACTGGTGGTGGTACACGCCCTTCGAACCCCAACCACCACCGCCGAGCAATTAGCCTCAGAGCGCGAACTCGTCGACCAAGTCGTCGGTGGTCCACTCGCGGGGTGGCAGCACGTCGCGGATCAGGCGCAGCAGCGCGGGGTTGGTGCTGTCGCCACGCCAGGCGGCGTCCAGCTCGACGGGGCGCTCCCGGAACGCCCCGATCGAGCGAAACACCACGCCCTCGGGGTGCAGCGTCGCCGCCGAGGCCGGTACCAACGCGATCCCGATTCCCGAGCGCACCAGCACCAGCATGGTGTGCACCTGCGTGACGTACTGCACGTAGCGCGGCGTCGCACCGGCGATGGTGAACGTGCTGATCAGCAGGTCGTTGAAGTACCGCGCCTGAACCGGCGAATACATGATGACGTCCTGCCCATCCAGGTCGTTGAGCGTCAGCTGGCGGGGCAGGTTGGCCAGCGGGTGCTGCTCGGGCAGGGCCGCGACGAGCTGCTCGTGCAGCAGCGGGCGGGACACGATGCCCGGTCGCTTCACCGGGGGGCGCACCATGCCCAGGTCGATCTCACCGGTCATCAGGCCCTCAAGCTGGACGGCCGAGACCATCTCTCGCAGTTCCAGTTTCACGTCTGGAAGCTGGTCACGCGCGCGTTCGAGCAGGCGCGGCAGCACCGCGTGCGCCGACGCGGCGGTGAACCCGACGACCACGGTACCCAGATCACCGGCAGGCACCCGTCGAACGGTCATCGCCGCTCCCTCGGCCAACTGCAGGATCCGGCGCGCATCGGGGAGGAATGCCACCCCGGCCGGGGTGAGGGTGACCGAGCGGGTGGTGCGGTCGATGAGCTGGACGCCGAGTTCGGATTCGAGCTGCTGAATCTGGCGGCTCAACGGCGGCTGCGTCATGTGCAACCGCTCGGCCGCCCGGCCGAAGTGAAGCTCCTCGGCGACCGCGATGAAACAGGAGAGCCTCGCCAAGGAAAACAGGATCCGCTCCGATGCACTCTCGACATGACCGGCGCGGAATCAGCGCCAATCAGGTATGAGTGTAGCTACCAGCGCGGGCTGGTGGCCTCGAAATCGGGGTCGACGCTCCGCATGTAACCGGTGTCGTCACGATCGCGTATGCCGCACCGCAGATACTGCTCGTGCAGTGCGCCCAGCGCATCGTCGTCGATCTCGACGCCCAGCCCCGGCGTCGTCGGCACCGCCACCGCGCCGTCGCGGATCTCGAGCACGCCGGCCTTCACGACGTCCTCGGTCTTCCAGGGCCAATGCGTGTCGCATGCGTAGGTCAGATTCGGCGTGGCACCGGCGAGGTGCACCATCGCCGCCAGACTGATGCCGAGATGGGAGTTGGAGTGCATCGACAGGCCGAGGCCGAAGGTGTCGCAGATTCCGGCCAGCAGCCGCGACCGCTGGAGACCGCCCCAGTAGTGGTGGTCGGAAAGCACGACCCGGACGGAGTCCTTGGCCACCGCGGGTGCGAGCTGGTCGAATGCGACCACGCACATGTTGGTGGCCAACGGCATTGGCGACTGCGCGGCCACCTCGGCCATGCCGTCCAGACCGGGCGTCGGATCCTCCAGGTACTCCAGGATGCCGGCGAGCCCGGCCGCGACCTTGACCGAGGTCTGCGGCGTCCAGGCCGCGTTCGGGTCCAGCCGCAGTGGATGGTTCGGGAAGGCCTCGTGCAATGCCTCGATCGCCTTCATCTCCTCGTCGGGCGGGAACACCCCGCCCTTCAATTTGATGGCGGTGAAGCCGTATTCGTCGATCATCTTCGTGGCCTGGGCCACCAGTCCGGCGGGGTCGAGTGCCTCACCCCAGGCGTCGGGCTCGCCCCCTGGATGCGCCGCCCACTTGTAGAACAGGTAGGCGCTGAACGGCACGGTGTCTCGGACGAGGCCGCCCAGCAGATCCGAGACCGGTCGGCCCGTGGCGTGCCCCTGTACGTCCAGGCAGGCCACCTCGAACGGCGAGAACACCTGGTCGACCGCACTGGCCGTGGTGATCATGCCGGCCGTGCCGACGGCGGCATCGTCACCGCGTAGCTTCTCGGCGATCGCCGCGCGAATCACGTTGAGCGCGAACACGTCCAAGCCGGTGATCGCGTCGGCGGCAGCCTCCAGGCGGGCCAGGTGACGGGTGTCGGCGTAGGTCTCCCCCAACCCGACCAGACCGGCGTCGGTGTCCAGCTGGATGATCGCCCGCAAAGCGAACGGCTGGTGCACGCCGACGGTGTTGAGCAACGGTGGGTCGACGAACGCGACCGGCGTGATGCGCGCGCCGGTGATGCGAATGCTCACCGCACGGCCGCGAGCTCGTCGGCGATCACCGCACGACCCGCCGCGATGATGCCGGCCAGCGCCTCCAGATCTTCGGCCGAGGGCATGATGAGCGGCGGCCGAACCGGGCCGGCTGCAACNCCTTCCATNCTCACNCCGGCCTTGATCAACGACACGGCGTAGCCGGGCACGGAGTCGCGCAGCCGGACCAGGGGGTGGAAGAAGTCCCGCAGCAACGCCGCGACCAAGGCCTCGTCGTCGCGCTCGAGCGCCTCGTAGAACGCCAGCGCCAATTCGGGGGCGAAGGCGAAGGTGGCCGACGAGTACAGCGTGACGCCGAGCGCGCGGTAGGCCTGCTGGGACACCTCGGCCGTCGGGAGACCGTTGAAGAACTGAAAGGGCTTGCCCGAGGGTGCGAGCGCGTCGGTGACGGCGCGCACGATGCGGGCCACCAGGTCGACGTCACCCGTGCCGTCCTTGAAGCCGACGACGGTGGGGAACTGGGCGACCTCGACGGCGGAGGCCTCGGTGTAGCGGGCGTTGCCGCGGTTGTAGACGATCAGCGGCAGGTCGGTGGCACCGGCGACCTCGCGGGTGTAGTCGACGAGGCCGCGCTGCGGCATGGTGACGAGGTAGGGCGGCAGCAGCAGCAGACCGTCGGCACCCGCGTCGGCGGCGGCGCGGGCGAAGATCTTGGCCTGGGCCACCGAACCGCCCGCTCCGGCGTACACCGGGACCCGTCCGCCGGTCGCCTCGACCGCGGTGCGTACCACGCCGGCGAATTCGACGGCTTCGAGTGCGTGGAATTCCCCTGTGCCGCAGGCGATGAAGACCCCGCCGGGGCCCGCGTCGACGCCCTTGGAGACGTGCTCGGCAAGCCGGGCGAGGTCGACGTCACCGCTCTCGGTGAAGGGGGTGACGGGGAAGAACAGAACGCCATCCAGCGGCGAATGGGGCATGTCGTGACTCCTTGGTCAGATGGTGTCGAAGAAGGGGTTGTGGCCGGTCAGTCTTGGGTGAGGTGTCCGTCGACGCGGCGCCACAGCCCGTCGGGGTTGCCGTCGGCAATCGCGCTGGGCAGCAACGACTTTGGAACGTTCTGGTAGCACACCGGCCGTAGGAACCGCTCGATCGCCCGCCCGCCGACCGACGTGGTGCGCGAGTCGGAGGTGGCGGGCGAGGGTCCGCCGTGCACCATGGCGTGGCAGACCTCGACACCGGTCGGCCAGCCGTTGAACAGGATGCGGCCGGCCTTGAGCTCCAAGCGCTCCAGCAGCTCCGCGGCCTGGTCGTGGTCGGAGTCGTCCACGTGCAGGGTCGCCGTGAGCTGACCCTCGAGATCGCCGACGAGAGAGGCCATCTCGGCGCCGTCCGTGCAGCGCACCACGATGCTGGAGGCGCCGAAGACCTCCCCTTGGAGCGCCTCCGAGCCCCGGAAGGTGGCGGCGTCGGTGCTGAACAGGGCGGCCTGGCACGTGGTGCGCTCGTCGCCGGGCGCCCCACGCACGACGAGGTCGGCGTCGGCGTCGACCGCCGCGACACCCCTGGCGTAGTTGGCGGCGATGGCGGGCGTCAGCATCGGCGTCGCCTGCGCCTGCTCGAGAGCGGCCGTGGCGGCGGCCACGAACGCGTCCAAGTGCGGTCCGTCCACGGCGACGACCAGGCCCGGGTTGGTACAGAACTGTCCCGACCCCATCGTCAACGAGGTGACGAAGGCCTTGCCGAGCTCGGCCGCCCGACTGGCCAGGGCGCCGTCCAGGAGGAAGACCGGGTTGACGGAGCTCATCTCGGCGTAGACCGGAATGGGCTCGGGGCGTGCGGCCGCGGCGGCGACCAGAGACGTCCCCGCCGCGCGGGACCCGGTGAACCCGACGGCCTTGATGCGCGGATCGGTGACGAGAGCGGTACCAAGGCCCGGTCCGGAACCGAACAGCATGGAGAAGGTGCCCGCAGGCAGGCCGCACGCCGTGACGGCGTCGGTGATGGCACGACCGACCAGTTCGGAGGTGCCGGGGTGCGCGTCGTGTGCCTTGACGACGACCGGGCAGCCGGCGGCCAGGGCCGAGGCGGTGTCGCCGCCGGCCACGGAGAAGGCGAGCGGGAAGTTGCTGGCGCCGAACACCGCGACCGGGCCCAGCGGGACCGCGCGCTGGCGGATGTCGGGGCGCGGCAACGGCTCGCGATCGGGCAGGGCGGGGTCGATGCGGGCACCGTTCCAGCTGCCCTCGCGCAGCACCGCGGCGAACAGGCGCAGCTGTCCGCTGGTGCGGCCGACCTCGCCGGTGATGCGTGCCTGCGGCAGGCCGGACTCGGCGGTCGCCCGGTCCACCAGGGCGTCCTTCGACGCATCAAGGTTGTCGGCGATGCGTTCGAGGAACGCGGCCCGGCGCTCGGAGGTGGTGGCGCGGTACTCACCGAACGCTGCGGCAGCGGCCGCGCAAGCTAGCTCGACGTGCTGTTCGTCGCCGTAGTGGTAGCCGGGTTCGAGGTCGTGACCCGCGACGGGGTCGAAGGCGCGTACCTCGGTGCCGGTGCCCGCGACGAGGTCGCCGGCGATGATCATTCGTCCGAGCAGGGCACGGGCGTCGGTCGGGAGGGTGGGCTCAGCCGTTCGTGTCACGCCTCACACGCTAGGGCCCGGATCAATACGTGTCCAAGACCAATATGGCACCGACTAATGCTCGTCCTGCATTAGCGGTGGGCCGGCGTCAGGCGGACTTGCGGTCGCGCAGCGCCAACCGCTGCAGCACGTCGCGGCCCAGCTCTCGCAGGTCCACGCGGGGTGAGGCCGCGATGAGCGTGACGCCGTCGGCGACGCCAGCCGACTCGATGTCGGCGATCAACCCCGTCAACCCGTCGACCGTGCCGGCGTAGCGCAGCGTGCCGTCGTCGACGATCGCGAGCTCCCGCACCGAACGGAAGTCGGGCGCCACCGCGACGGTCACGTCGAGGATCACCTCCACCGCACCGCGGTCGGACTGGATCCGCGCGCGCCCCCGCTGGGCTCGCTGCAGGTCGGAGGCCGCCAGCCGGACGGTGGGCTCACCACCCTCGGTCAGCTCACTCCAGTCGTCGCCTGCACCGTCCACCACGAATAGCCGCACGTTGGCGAGGGTAGACGCGGCGCCGACGTCCGGCGACGGTTGCAATCACGGCGATTCCCTCGGTATGACCCGGCGAACGCGCGGCGTGGCGCGAACCACGGGGCCGGGCTTAGTAGTTTGTAGTCGTGACGACGGAGGCTCGGCCGGACATCCCGGCGCAATACCTGTTGTCGGACTCGGCACCTCCGTCGCGGACGCTGATCGACATCCTCCATGCGACTGCGGAGCGGCACCCCGACGCACCCGCCCTCGACGACGGCGACGTGCAGCTGACCTACGCCGAGTTGATCGCCGACGTCGACGAGAGCGTCGCCTGGCTGGCCGCGCGGGGCATCGGCCGCGGCGACCGCATCGGCATCCGGATGCCGTCGGGCAGCTACGCCCTCTACGTGGCGATCCTGTCCGCGCTGGCCGCCGGCGCGGCCTACGTCCCGGTCGACGCCGACGATCCGCAGGAGCGCGCCGACCTGGTGTTCGGCGAGGCAGGCGTCGTCGCGATCATCACCGACCTGGGCCTGGTGCGCGGCCCCGGCTCGTCGCGCGGCTGGCGCGCCGGACCCCCCATGCCCCGCGACGACGCGTGGATCATCTTCACCTCCGGTTCCACCGGAACCCCCAAGGGCGTCGCGGTGACGCACCGCAACGCCGCCGCGTTCGTCGACGCCGAGGCTCGGGTGTTCCTGGCCGACAACCCGATCGGTCCCGGCGATCGCGTGCTGGCCGGCCTGTCCGTCGCCTTCGACGCGTCGTGCGAGGAGATGTGGCTGGCGTGGCGTTACGGCGCGTGTCTGGTGCCGGCCCCTCGATCCCTGGTGCGCAGCGGCATGGATCTGGGTCCGTGGCTGGTCTCGCGCGACATCACGGTGGTCTCGACGGTCCCGACGCTGGCCGCGCTGTGGCCCGCCGAGGCCCTGGAGGCGGTACGGCTGCTGATCTTCGGCGGCGAGGCCTGCCCTCCCGAGTTGGCCGAACGTCTCGCCGTCGACGGTCGCGAGGTGTGGAACACCTACGGCCCGACCGAGGCCACGGTCGTCGCGTGCCTGGCGCCACTCGGGACCGGGCCGGTCAGCATCGGCCTGCCACTGCCGGGTTGGGACCTCGCCGTGGTGGGTGCCGACGGCATGCCCGTCCCCCTCGGCGCCGTCGGCGAGCTCGTGATCGGCGGCGTCGGACTGGCGCGCTACCTGGATGCGGAGAAGGACGCCGAGAAGTACGCCCCGATGCCGACCCTGGGGTGGGCACGCGCCTACCGCAGCGGCGACCTCGTCCGGCTGGAGGCCGACGGGCTGTACTTCCAGGGCCGCGCCGACGACCAGGTGAAGGTTGGCGGCCGCCGCATCGAGCTCGGCGAGGTCGACACCGCCCTGGTGAACCTGCCCGGCGTCAGCGGGGGTGCGGCCGCGGTCCGCCGCACCGCCAGCGGCACCCCGCTGTTGGTCGGGTACGTCGCGAGTGCCGACCCCGACTTCGACCTACAGGCGGCCCGCGCGGCGCTGGCCGAATCACTGCCCGCGGCNCTGGTGCCCAGACTCGTTCTGCTCGACGAGCTTCCGACTCGCACGTCGGGCAAGGTCGACCGCAACGCGCTGCCCTGGCCGGTCGGCGACGCCGACGACGACGCCGGCCCCGATCTCGCCGGCACCACCGGGTGGCTGGCCGGGCTGTGGCGCGAGGTGCTCGCCGCCCCCGTGGCCGGACCCGAGGAGGACTTCTTCGCCCTCGGCGGCGGATCACTGTCGGCGGCCCAGCTCGTCGCCGCCCTGCGTACGCGGTACCCGGAGGTCACGGTCGCCGACCTCTACGACCACCCCCGGCTCGGATCGCTCGCCGGATACCTCGACGAGCTCGACCCCCCGCCCGCCGTCGAAGCGCGAACGGTCGCACCGGTGTCCCGTGCCACCGCGCTGACGCAACTCGCCGCCACGGTGCCCCTGTCCACGCTGGCGGGCATGCAGTGGGTGGTGTGGCTGGCACTGCTCGACGACGTCGCGGCCCGATGGCAGCTGGTGCCGTGGGCCGTACCCGTCGACTGGTGGCTGCTGCTGATCGGCTTCCTCCTCTTCGTCACCCCGCTGGGCCGGATGGCCGTCGCGGTCCTCGGCGCCCGCATCNTGATCGGCAGCCTGGAACCCGGCACCTANCCGCGCGGNGGNTCGGTGCACCTGAGGGTCTGGCTGGCCGAACGCCTCGGCGAGGCCAGTGGAGCCGAGAACCTNGCGGGCGCACCGTGGTTGACGTACTACGCCCGGGCGCTGGGCAACCGGGTCGGCAAGGGCGTCGACCTGCATTCGGCCCCGCCGGTCACCGGCATGCTGTCGCTGGGCCACCGGTGCTCCATCGAGCCCGAGGTGGACCTCACCGGGCACTGGATCGACGGCGACCTGTTCCACGTCGGGGAGATCGTCGTCGGCAACGACGCGACCGTCGGCGCCAGGACCACGCTGTTGCCGGGCGCGGTGGTCGGCAAGAACGCCGACGTCGCACCGGGTTCCGGTGTGGTCGGCAAGGTCAAGGCCGGCCAGTACTGGAAGGGCTCGCCCGCGGTGAAGTCCGGCAAGGCCCGCCACCCGTGGCCCGACGAACGGCCGCCGCGCGCGCCGCTCTGGGTGGCGATGTACGGCCTCACCTCCGTCCTGCTCGGTGCGGTGCCCCTGGTCGCCCTCGGCGCGGGTCTCGCGGTGGTGGGCTGGGCGATTCGCGACACCCCCTCCGTGGGCGACGCGATCCTGCCCGCCCTGGCGTGGACGCCCGTCGCGACCGCCGTGGCGGTGGTCGTATACGCCGCGGCAACGGTGCTGGGCGTCCGGGTGATGTCGCTGGGGCTGCGCGAGGGCTATCACCCCGTCCGCAGCCGGATCGGCTGGCAGCTGTGGACCACCGAGCGGCTCATGGACGCCGCCCGCAACTACCTGTTTCCCGTCTACGCGAGCCTGCTGACCCCGGCCTGGATGCGGCTGCTGGGCGCGAAGATCGGTCAGAACACCGAGATCTCGACCACGCTCATGACGCCGAAGTTCACCGTCGTCGAGGACGGCGCATTCCTGGCCGACGACACGATGGTGGCGTCCTACGAACTTGGCGGCGGCTGGATCCACGTCGCGACCGCCACCATCGGCAAGCGCGCGTTCCTCGGCAACTCCGGCATCACCCAGCCGGGGCGCCGGGTCCCCGACGACGGGCTCGTCGCGGTGCTGAGCGCCACGCCGCACAAGGCCAAGGCCGGTTCGTCGTGGCTGGGCAGTCCCCCGGTGCGCCTGCGCCGGCAACCCACGGCGGCCGACGCCCTGCGCACGTTCCATCCCTCGCGCAAGCTCAAGATGCTCCGCGGGATGGTGGAGACCTGCCGCCTGCTGCCGATGATCGTGACGTTTGCGATCGGCGTCGCCATGCTCGCCGCGCTACAAGCCATGGCCGTCGAGTTCGGCTGGGTGTGGACGTCGTTGGCGTGCGGGCTCGTCCTCATCCTCACCGGTGCCGTGGCGGGCGCGATCGCCGTGCTGGCCAAGTGGCTGTGGGTGGGCCGCATCGAGGCCAAGGAGCACCCGCTGTGGTCGTCCTTCGTGTGGCGCAACGAGGTGTCCGACACGTTCGTCGAAACCGTTGCCGCACCATGGTTTGCGCGTGCCGCCAGCGGGACGCCGGTGATGAACCTGTGGCTGAGGGGCCTTGGCGCGACGATCGGCCGCGGCGTCTGGTGCGAGACGTACTGGCTCCCGGAGGCCGACCTCGTCACCATCGGCGACGGCGCGACGGTCAGCCGCGGCTGCGTGGTGCAGACGCACCTCTTCCACGANCGGATCATGCGGTTGGACACGGTCGTGGTCGAANCNGGNGCCACGCTCGGGCCGCACTGCGTGGCACTGCCCGCGGCGAAGATCGGCGCCAACGCCACCGTCGGACCCGCGTCGCTCGTCATGCGCGGTGACGAGGTGCCGCCGTCGTCGCGGTGGCTGGGCAACCCGATCTCGCCGTGGGGGCCCAAGCGCAAGAAGCGTGGCTCGTCGGCCAAGTCGAAGAGCGCCGCGTGACGCGGGGCGTCAAGCGGGTGGCCAAGGGCGCGAAGGGAACTCCCCCGGTCATCGACCCCTACCTACCCGGCAACGGAAACTTCGGCTACCGGGTGTCGCGCTACGAACTCGACGTCGAGTACAAGGTCAACATCAACCGGCTGGCGGGCACGGCCACCATCACCGCGGTCACGCTGGCGTCGCTGCGCACGTTCAGCCTGGATCTCTCCGATGCGCTGTCGGTGTCGAAGGTGTCGGTCAACGGGCATCGGCCCGCGAACTTCGGACGCTCGCGCGGCAAGCTCGACGTCACCCTCGCCACCCCCCTGGCCGCCGGCGCCGCACTGTCGGTCACCGTGCGGTACTCGGGCACGCCCAAGCCCATCCGATCACTGTGGGGTGACGTCGGATTCGAGGAACTCACCAGCGGTGCGCTGGTCGCGGGTCAACCCAACGGCGCGGCGTCCTGGTTCCCGTGCGACGACCACCCGAGCAGCAAGGCCAGCTACCGCATCGCGATCACGTGCGAGAACCCGTACTACGCGGTCGCCAACGGAAAGCTCGAGTCGCGCAAGACACGGGCCGCGATGACCACGTGGACCTACGAGCAGCCCGAGCCCACGTCGACCTATCTGGTCACGCTGCAGATCGGGCAGTACGAGCACCACCGGCTGACCAAGCAGCCGGTGCCCATGAATGCCGTTCGCCCACAACGGTTGCACGCTCAGTTCAACCACGACTTCGGGCGGCAGCCGCAGATGATGAAGCTGTTCGTCAAACTGTTCGGCCCCTACCCGTTGTCCAACGGATACACCGTGGTCGTCACCGACGACGATCTCGAGATTCCGCTGGAGGCCCAAGGCATCTCGATCTTCGGGGCCAACCACTGCGACGGTCAGCGCAGCGCCGAACGGTTGATCGCCCACGAGATGGCCCACCAGTGGTTCGGCAACTCCGTGACCGCACGGCGGTGGCGTGACATCTGGTTGCACGAGGGCTTCGCCTGCTACGCCGAGTGGCTGTGGTCGGAGGAGTCCGGGGGACGGACCGCCGGGCAACTCGCCCAGCACTACCACCACCGGTTGCGGCACTCGCCGCAGGATCTGCTGCTGTCCGATCCTGGACCGCGCGACATGTTCGACGACCGCGTCTACAAGCGCGGCGCCCTGACACTGCACGCGCTGCGCGGCAGGATCGGTGACGAGAACTTCTTCGACTTGTTGCGGGAGTGGACGTCTCGGTACCGCCACGGCACCGCCGTCACCGACGACCTCACCGGTCTTGCGGCCAACTACTCCGACGACTCGCTGCGACCGCTGTGGCAGGCGTGGCTGTACTCGACGGACGTCCCCGACCTGTGACCGACGGCGCGGCCGTCCCCACCCGGGGACCCGTCACCCGGAGCAGCGTCGTCCGGGTCGGGACGGCCACCGTCGTCAGCGCGCTGTGTGGGTACGCGGTGCTCTACCTCGCGGCCCGCAATCTCGAACCGGCCGGCTTCTCGGTGTTCGCGGTGTTCTGGGGCGCGTTCGGGCTCTTCGCCGGTGCGGCCAACGGGTTGCTGCAGGAATCCACCCGCGAGGTGCGCCAGGCCAGGACGCTGACCCGGGTGCCCGAGCCACGGTCGAGCCCGATGCGCGTGGCGGCCGTCGTCGGGGTGGCCTCGGCAGCGGCGATCGCCGGCTCGTCGCCACTGTGGTC
>Ga0055540_1001914_pt1 | contig 11641 bp, 11 predicted proteins | sample AraplaCvi_mMS_r2_2_FD_55040 | JGI IMG/M metagenome (GOLD analysis project Ga0055540, IMG submission 55040) | Arabidopsis root microbial communities from North Carolina, USA - plate scrape MF_Cvi_mMS_r2 | ecosystem: Host-associated > Plants > Roots > Endosphere | place: USA: North Carolina
GCGCCTACGGGTATTTCGCGCAGGTCCTTGAAGAGCACGCTCTGGTCGGTGAGATATTTGGCAAAGATCGGCAGGCTGGCGCCGCCGATCGCCCGCGCCTGGGAGCCGACCATTCCCTCTATAATGTCGGGAATGATGACGCCCTGAAGGTCGAGCCGCGCCACCGCCTCGATGGTCGAGGCGACGATCCGCTTGCGCACCCANGCCGGAAAACCGCCGTCGATCACCGCCGCGCCGAAATCGATGATCGACGCGGCCGCGACGATCGCCTGGGCAAGCGCATTCGCGGTCTGCCGGATCCACAGATCGAGCGGTTCGCCGAAATCGATCCAGTCATTGGCGGAATACCAGAGCGGCTGGGGATCTATATTCTGCTCCTTCAGAAGATTCTCCAGAACGAAGATCGAGGCTATGTCCAGCAGCTGGCGCGTCTCGCCATCCTTGCCGCGCACCGGAAGCGGCCCCACCGCCCCCGCGGTCCCGGTTCGTCCGGAAAAAATCGCCGAGTTCAGCACGATCCCGCCGCCGATGAACGATCCGATGAAGAAATACACGAAATCCGGGTAGGATGGGCCGACGCCGAACACCAGTTCCGCACCGCAGGCGCTGGTCGCGTCGTTCTGCAGATAGACCGCATGCTGGACCCGGCTGGCGATTTCCGCCTGCAGATCGAACCCGCGCCAGGCCTCCATCGCCCCTTGCGGAGCGCCCACCTCCTCGGCCCAGTTCCAGAGTTCGAACGGCGCGGCGATCCCGATCCCGGCGATCCGGCCGCGTTGCGCCTCGTCCAACTGGCCTTCGAGCCGTGCTATGCCGGACGTGATGATCTCGATGATCTTCAGAGGAAGCGGATAGGCATAGGTCTCGTGATATTGCAGCCTTATATCGCCGAGGAAATCCATCAGGACGAGGTCGGCACTGCGCCGGCCGATCTTGACGCCGAACGAATAGACGGCGTCCGGATTGAGGCGCATCGGCACCGAAGGCTGCCCCACCCGGCCGCGTACCGGCTCGCCGCGCAGCAAAAGCCCGTCCTTTTCGAGCGACCGCATGATGACGGAGACGGTCTGGGCGGAAAGCCCGCTGCGGCGGGTGATATCCGCCTTCGACATCGAACCGTTCAGACGCACCAGCGAAAGCACGAGCCGCTCGTTATAGGCCCGCACNCGCACCTGATTGGAACCGCCGGTGAAATTGCCCAGCAGCGCATGGCCTTGCGCCACGCCATCTGAAACCGACATTGGCTTTTCCTCCCAGAAGCCTCGAATCGACGTGGCCACCGCATCGTGAATACGGATATCTTTTTGATATCCCGCGATAAACGGCAAGACAGACCGCACACGGATCGTCGGAATTCGAACCTCCACTCCGCCGAACTATGGCACGAGAAATAAATAATTCAATCGGAATTAATTATTGACAGTCTATTTCAACTCGTTCTTAATTAGACGTGTAAGGGCACAGGACGGCTTTGGAGGAGGCACCTGTCGAACTCGGTGGCGCCGGTGCCCATTCCTATGTCTGAACATTGGTCCGCGTGACGGACAGTNTTAACTCTGGGAGGAGACCATGAAGAAATCCGTATTGTCCGCCGCATTCGGCGCCCTCGCCCTCGGCGTCGCGTTTTCCGCCCCCGCCGAAGCCGCGGGCGTATCCGCCTGCCTGATCACCAAGACCGACACCAACCCCTTCTTCGTCAAGATGAAGGAAGGTGCGACGGCCAAGGCCAAGGAACTGGGCGTGACGCTGAAATCCTANGCCGGCAAGATCGACGGTGACAGCGAGAGCCAGGTCGCAGCCATCGAAAGCTGCATCGCCGACGGCGCCAAGGGTATTCTCATCACCGCATCCGATACCAAGGGCATCGTGCCGACCGTCAAGAAGGCCCGTGACGCCGGCGTTCTCGTCATCGCCCTCGACACCCCCCTCGATCCGATCAATGCTGCCGACGCCACCTTCGCCACCGACAATCTTCTCGCCGGCAAGCTGATCGGTCAGTGGGCCAAGGAAACCATGGGCGACAAGGCCAAGGATGCCAAGGTCGGCTTCCTCGACCTGACGCCGGACCAGCCGACCGTCGACGTGCTGCGCGACCAGGGCTTCATGATCGGCTTCGGCATCGACCCCAAGAACCCGGACAAGATTGGTGACGAAACCGACAAGCGCATCGTCGGCCACGACGTGACCAACGGCAACGAGGAAGGCGGCCGCAAGGCCATGGAAAACCTTCTCCAGAAGGATCCCGGCATCAACGTCATCCACACGATCAACGAACCCTCTGCCGTCGGCGCCTACCAGGCCCTGAAGGCCGTCGGACTGGAAAAGAACGTGCTGATCGTTTCGGTCGACGGCGGTTGCCCGGGCGTCAAGTCGGTCAAGGACGGCCAGATCGGCGCCACCTCGCAGCAATACCGCTGCTGATGGCCTCGCTCGGCATCGAAGCGATCAAGAAGTTCGCCGATACCAAGGAAAAGCCGAAGCCGACCGAAGGCAAGTCCTTCTTCGATACCGGCGTTTCGCTGGTCACCGACAAGCCGGTCTCCGGCGTCAAGTCGATCAGCGTCAAGGAAGGCACGGACAAGTGCTGGGGCTGATCCCCTGACCTGCAGCCGGCCGGAGCGAAAGCTCCGGCCGTTCCGAACAGACTTTACAAGCCCTTTCGACCAGGCCGGCCAAACACCGGTCCAAACCTATGTTTCGTAGATGGTCCGACAGGCGGAGGAGGAAACATGAGCGGTATACAGGAGTTCGAGCGCGCGCTCGACGGCAGCGACAAGAACGTCGCTTCCTTCGAACAGCAGAACATCTCGCCATTGAAGCGGGCCCAGCATTTCCTGCACTCGACGCCAGCTGCCGTGCCGCTGATCGTGCTGGTGCTTTCGATCATCATCTTCGGACTGGCGATCGGCGGGCGGTTCTTCTCGTCCTACACGCTGACGCTGATCCTGCAGCAGATTGCCGTGGTCGGCATTCTCGGCTCGGCGCAGACGCTGGTCATCCTCACCGCCGGCATCGACCTTTCGATCGGCGTCGTGATGGTCATCTCCGCCGTCATCATGGGCAATTTCGCCGTGACCTACGGCCTGCCGGCACCGATCGCGATTCTCGCCGGCATGGTGACGGGCGGGCTCTGCGGGCTCTTCAACGGCTTCCTCGTGGCAATCGTCAAGTTGCCGCCCTTCATCGTCACGCTCGGTTCGTGGAACATCGTCATGGCGACGAATTTCATCTACTCGGCCAACCAGACGATCCGTGACGCCGACGTCGATGCAAACGCTCCGCTCCTCCATCTCTTCGCCGTCAACTTCAGGTTCGGCAGCGCCATCCTCACCCTCGGCGTCATCTCGATGGTCGTGCTGGTCGGCATTCTCTGGTACGTGCTGAACCACACCGCCTGGGGCCGGCANGTCTATGCGGTCGGGGACGACCCGGAAGCGGCAAAGCTCTCCGGCATCCAGACCCGCAAGGTGCTCTTGAGTGTCTATACCATCGCCGGCGTCATCGCCGCCTTCGCAGCCTGGGTCTCGATCGGCCGCAACGGCTCGGTCTCGCCCTCCGCCGCGGTGACCGACTACAACCTGCAGGCCATTACCGCGACGGTGATCGGCGGCATTTCCCTCTTCGGCGGGCGCGGCTCGATCCTNGGCACGCTGTTCGGCGCCATGCTCGTCGGCGTCGTATCGATGGGGCTGAACATGCTCGGCGCCGACCCGCAATGGAAAGTCATGCTGACNGGCTGGCTCATCATCGCCGCCGTCGCAATCGACCAGTGGATCAGAAAGGCAGGCGTCTGATGGAACCGACCATGCAGTCCAATGTGGAACCCATCCTCTCCGGCCGCGGCCTCTTCAAGCGTTACGGCCGGGTGACAGCGCTCGACAATGCGGACTTCGACCTCTATCCGGGCGAGATCCTCGCGGTCATCGGCGACAACGGTGCGGGCAAATCCTCGCTGATCAAGGCGGTCTCCGGCGCCATCCGCCCGGATAGCGGCGAGATCAAGCTGGAAGGCCAGGTGGTGAATTTCAGGTCACCGCTCGAAGCCCGCGACGCCGGCATCGAAACCGTCTACCAGAACCTGGCGCTCTCGCCCGCCCTGTCGATCACCGACAACATGTTCCTCGGCCGGGAGATCCGCAAACCCGGTTTCATGGGAAGTGTCCTGCGCAAACTCGACCATAAGGCGATGGACAAGTTCGCCCGCGAAAAGCTGTCCGAGCTCGGCCTGATGACGATCCAGAATATCAATCAGGCCGTGGAGACGCTCTCCGGCGGCCAGCGTCAGGGCGTCGCGGTGGCGCGCGCCGCGGCCTTCGGCTCGAAAGTCATCATCCTCGACGAACCGACCGCCGCGCTCGGCGTCAAGGAAAGCCGCAAGGTTCTCGAATTGATTCTCGACGTGCGCTCCCGCGGCATCCCGATAGTGCTCATCTCGCACAATATGCCGCATGTGTTCGAAGTGGCCGACCGCATCCACATCCATCGGCTTGGACGACGGCTCACCGTCATCAACCCGAAGGACTATACGATGTCCGACGCGGTCGCCTTCATGACCGGCGCCAAGGCGCCCGCCCAGCCGGTCGCGGCTTAACCGTCGCCGATCAGGGCGCTTTCCCGCACCCGCGGTCCCGAAAAGATCGCGGGCGCCCGACCGGGAGGATTACGAAGCGCAAACCGCGTCGCCGACCTGGCGGCGCAGATCAAAAATGCCGCTGTCGAAATGGCGTGTGGGGTGGATCCGGTTGGTGAGAAGCGTCCAGGCCCGNCCGCGTTCGAAATCGATCCAGAGGCCTGTCCCGGTAAAGCCGGTATGTCCGATGGTGGCGGCGCTGCAAACGTCCCCACCCGGCCAGNCGGCATGGTGCCGCTCCCATCCATGGGTTCTCCTGTCGGAAAGAGGCTGGCGCATCAGCTNGACGACCGGATCGCNCCTGACGTCGCCCTCCAGAACGCCGGCTGCGAAATCGAGAACCGCGTCCGCGGTGCCGAACAGGCCGGCGTGACCNGCGCCTTCGAGCGCAGCACAGTTTTCATCATGAACCTCGCCACAGATCATGCGCTGCCGCCACGGGCATTGCTCGGTGGCCGCGGAAAGTTCGAGCGGTGCTGAAAAAGCAAATCCCGATCCCGCATCCATGTCCCTGATCCCCTCGCCCATCAGCCGCTCGAGCACGAATCCGAGCAGAATGAAGTTCATGTCGGAATAGACGCTCTCGCCCTTCGGCCATTCGCGCTGCAGCACAAAGGTCCTGAGCAGATGCGGAGACAATCCCTGGATATAAAGCGGTGTGGTCGCCGGAAAATGGGTTAGGTGGCCGAGGCACTGCCGGAAGGTCACCTTTCGCTCCCACGCGCTTATATCCTGCTGGCGAAAATCCGGAATGACCGAAGTCAGGGGTGCATCCAGATCGATCGCGCCGGCGGCTGCCAACTTCAATATCCGGGTCGTCGTAAAGATCACCTTGGTGAGCGAAGCGAGATCGAACCACGTTTCCCGCGTCATCGGCCGGCGATCGGGAAACACCTGCGCGCTACCGTGGGCAAGAACGGTCCGGCCGCCGTTCCGGTCGACGATGCCAAGCACTCCGCCGGGAATGCGGCCCTTTTCGATCGCGGAGCGCACAAGTGCGAAGGCGCGTCCCGCTGCGCCTGTCACGCCGTCGCTGCCAGCCTTTGTCATCACGTTTTCGTCCTATCAGAAACCCGCCTGGTCGGCCGCCGCTGTCCCAGCCTTGCGGATATAGATCGTCGGCAGGGTACACTCCGACATGATCCTCTCCCAGGCCTTTCGGTGGCAACCCCCATCATGTGAACGATTACGATATAAAATTCCGAACGACAACAATCTTAAGAATTTTATATTCCATTCTTCATTCACGAGAAAGCCACCCGGCAGCGTGCGGCAGAATACCGGAATCGCGGCCTGCCGAAGGGTTTACTACCCGCTTTTCATCTTGATTCATTCGACCACTTGCGGTTTTTAGCCAGTCGAACTGCAGGCTGCGGCGGATTAGCCTGTTGAAATCATTTGATACGAATAAAAAATTCCATGCTTAATTGACAGGGCGGAATTATCTAATAGGTTGTTAACACTCAAGGGTAAGGGAGTGGCCTGGAGCCGGCTGATGAAGAAACGCGAAAAAATCTTCATTTTCGATATTGGCGGCGTGTTCGTGAAGCTCGATCCGGCTTCGCGTGACCGCGCCGTATCCAGGCAAGACATTGCCAGCCCTTCCCTGCGATACGGCGACGTGCCGGAAGCGATCTTCCGCGATTTCCGCCTGGGGCGGTCGGCGGAGCCCGATTACGTCAAGGCGCTCGCCAAGGTATTCGGCGTGCCGTCCGAAAGCGTCTATGCAGCAGAGCATGCTTATGTCGCCCAAGGCTTTGAGGAGTTCATCGGTTTTGTTCGCAAACTCAGGCAGGACCATCGCGTCGTCTGCCTCAGCAACAATCAGCCGATCCACTGGCGCTATATCAGCGACAATCTCCTGGGCAGCGGCTATTTCGATCGCGAATACCTGTCCCAGGAAATGGGCCTCGAAAAGCCGGACCGCATGATTTTCCAGGCGGTGTCGGAAGCGGAAGGATGTTCCGAAAAGGANGTCTTCTTCATCGACGACATCGAGGAAAACGTCCTGGCCGCACGCGAGATCGGATGGCAGCATTGCATCGTCCATCGCGANCCGGCTGAAACAGCTGAATTGCTCACGGCGCTTGCCGCCGGGCACACTTTGAATTGACGAGCACGGAGTTTCGGCATGGCTCGAATGACCCTCAGCGGTATCAAGAAAAGCTTTAAATCCGTGGACGTGCTGCATGGCATCGATCTCGAGATTTCCGACAGGGAATTCGTCGTTTTCGTCGGCCCGTCGGGATGCGGAAAGTCGACGCTGCTGAGACTGATCGCCGGCCTCGATACGATCAGTTCCGGCGAATTTCACATCGACGACCGCCGGATGAACGAGGTGGCGCCGTCGCGCCGCGGCATCGCCATGGTCTTCCAGTCCTATGCGCTCTATCCGCATATGGATGTCTACGAAAACATGGCTTTTGGCGCGCGCCTGATGGGTCTCGAAAAAGACGAGGTCGAAAAGCGCATCGACGAGGCCTCCAGGATGCTGCGGCTCGATCCGCTCTTGAAGCGCAAGCCGCGNGAACTGTCCGGCGGCCAGCGCCAGCGTGTCGCGATCGGCCGCGCGCTGGTCAGAAAACCGAAAGTGCTGCTCCTCGACGAGCCGCTTTCCAACCTCGATGCGGCGCTGCGCTCCGACGTGCGACTGGAAATCGCCAGGCTNCACCGCGAGATCGGCGGCACCACCATCTACGTCACCCACGACCAGGTGGAAGCCATGACGCTTGCCGACCGGATCGTCGTCATGAACAACGGCAAGGTGGAACAGTTCGGCAGTCCGCGCGAACTTTACGAACGGCCGGCGAATACGTTTGTCGCGACCTTCATCGGCTCGCCGCGCATGTCNCTCCTGAATGTCGAGCGCGACGGCAGCAATCTGGCGCTTGCCGGTTCCGGATCGGTCAATGTCTCNCGNCTGCCCCAGTCCGGCGAGCGGGAACTGGTCATCGGCGTCCGGCCGGACGCGATGGCGGTCTCCACTGACGAGAATGCCAAAGGCTTCAAGGGTAGCGTCGTCTATACGGAATACCTGGGCGAGAACACGTATGTCTACGTGCGCCTCGGCGACGGCACGCTGGTCGGCATCCGCTCGTCGGCTTCCGTCGACCTGCCTCCGGACACGCCGGTCGTCATCGCGGTCGCGTCCGAGGAAATCCACTATTTCAGTCGCGCAACGAGGGAGAGGTTGGCGGCCTGAAAGCACTTTTCGTCTCCTATAAATACCAAGAGGATGGAACCAGATGAAAAAGCTAGTTTGCAGCACGATAGTAGCCNTGGGGGCCCTTGCGACCGCCTTGCCGGCGATGGCGCAGGAATTGACTTTCTGGAGCTGGCGTCAGGAAGACAAGGCCCAGTACGAAAAGTTCATCGACGTCTTTGAGGCGAAGAACCCNGGCATCACCGTCAAGTTCGAGACGTTCGAGGCGACGAACTACAACACCATCCTGTCGACGGCCCTTGCCGGCGGTTCGGGACCGGACCTGATGTTCGCCCGCGCCTATGGCGGCCTGGAAAATGTCGCGAACGCGGGATACCTGCTGCCGCTCGACAAAACCAACGTTCCGGCGCTCGAAAAATTCGCGCCTGCCGCGGTCGCTGCCGAAACGGTCCGTTCCAGCAAGATCACCTACGCGGTGCCCTTCGCCAGCCAGACCATGCTGGTCATCTACAACAAGGACATCTTCGACAAGAACGGCCTGAAAGAGCCTGAAACCGTTGACGATCTGGTCAAGGCCGCCGAAAAGCTGAAGGCATCGGGCGTCATGCCGTTCGGCAACGGCACGGCAACGGCCTGGCAGAACGAAGTCATGGTCGGCGGCATCGCTTCCACGCTGATGGGCCGCAGCTTCTACGAAGACCTGATGGCCGGCAAGGCCGACTTCACCGACAAGCGCTACGTCGAGGCNCTCACCAAGCTCAAGGAAATCACCAAATATTTCCCGGACGGCTTCATCGGCCTCGACTATGCNTCCTCGCAGCAGCTCTTTTCGTCCGGCATGGCCGGCATGTTCGTGGGCGGCTCCTATGAGCTTGCCAACTTCAAGAAGCAGAACCCCAAGATGAACATGGGCATTTTCGCCATGCCCGGCCTGAAGGCCGGCGACGAAAAGCTGGTCGCCCAGTATTTCGACGGCGGTTATGCGGTCAATGCCAAGACCACCAAGAAGGAAGCCGCACTGAAGTTCGTGAACTTCCTCGCCAGCCAGGAATTCGGCCAGATGTTCGCCGACGACCTGAACAACATCTCGGCGGTGCCGGGCGTCAACTTCAAGGATTCGCTGCTCGGTGAAGTCGCCGANCTCAACAAGCACTCNATCCCGTACATCATGCTGGTGCATTTCCGCTACGGCGAGCCTTCCGGCTCCGTGCTGCTGCAGGGCGAGATCCAGAAGCTGTTCGGCGGCAANGCNACCCCGGAAGAGGTCGGCAAGAACCTGACGACCGGCCTCGCCGCCTGGTACGCACCGTTCAAGAAGTAATCGAAAAGGGAGCGGCCAGATGCNTAGGCCGCTCCCCATCCCTTCCAATCAAAGAGACATGTGATGCCCGGATCGCCCCTCATGGCGCGACGTTTATGGATCACGGCGCTGATCGTGCCGCCGCTTGCCTTCGTCGCCCTGTTCGTCGTCTATCCCATCATCTCCGCCTTCGCCTATGCCTTCTTCCAGTGGCATGGGCTGGCGCGCGGCGAATTCGTGGGCTTCGCGAATTTCTATCGGGTCCTGTTCACCCAGCCCTATGCGGACTGGACGGTGAATGCTTTCACCCACAACGTGCTGGTGTTCTTCGCGCTGATGGTGCTGCAGAACGGCGTCGGCTTTCTNCTCGCTTACTGCCTGTGGCGCGAGTTGCCCGGTGCCGCCTTCCACCGCATCGCGGTTTTCCTGCCGGTCGTGCTGTCGACCATCATCGTCGGTTTCCTCTGGAAGCTCTTTCTGCACCCGCTCTTCGGCGTNGTGAACATCTCCCTGCGTGGCACCGGCCTCGGTGGCCTTGCCCAGCCCTGGCTCGGNCAGGATACGACGGCGCTCTGGGCGCTGATCATCGCCAATGCGTGGCACATGGTCGGCTTCCCGACACTCGTCTTCCTCGCCGGCATGCAGCGNATCCCCGGCGAGATCCTCGATGCGGTCCGCATGGAGACCGAAAGCGAGTGGGTGAAGATCAGCAAGGTCGTCTGGCCGCTGGTGGCNCCGAGCGCGACCGTCGTCTTCACGCTGCTTTTCGTCGGCTCGTTCAACTGGTTCGAACTGCCNTANATCATGGCCGGCGTCGACGGCTCGCCGCACAAGGCGACCGACGTCCTGGGCCTTTATTTCTACCGCACCGCCTTCGGCGACCAGTCGGGCTCGGGCCAGGATTTCGGCGCCGGCAGCGCGCTTGCCGTGCTGATCTTCCTGTTCATCGCCATCGTCGCCGGCTTCATCACCTTCCGGCTTAGAGCCCGGGAGATCCAGATATGAGCGCGGCAACCGAAAGCTACTACGACCGCCGCGGCCTGTTGCAGACGCTTGGTCGCGACGGANTGATCCAGATCATCCTGATCCTCAATACGATCGTGATGCTCGGGCCGCTGGTGATCATGTTCTTCGCGGCATTCAAGACCAATGCCCAGATCTTCCAGTCTCCGTTCTCGATCCCCGATTTTTCGAATGTCGCGAATATCGTGAAGATCTGGACCGAAACGAACTTCCTGCGCTATCTGATAAACTCGGCCATCGTCACCGGTTCGTCGATCGTCCTCATCCTGACGCTTGGCACCATGGCGGCCTATGGTATTGCCCGCTACAATTTCCGCGGCTCGGGCTTCGTGCTGATGTTCTTCGTGGCGGGACTGACCCTGCCGCTGAAGCTCGCGATCATTCCGCTCTTCATCCTGATGCGCGATCTCGGCATTTTGAACACCCAGCTTTCGCTCGTGATCATCTACGTTGCGATGGGCCTGCCGACCACCGTGTTCATCATGACCGGCTTCATTCGCACCCTGCCGAACGAACTCGAGGATGCCGCCCGCATGGACGGCGCCAGCGAACCGCGCATCATGTGGTCGGTCATGCTGCCGCTCGTACGGCCGGCGATGGTGATCGCCGGCATCCAGAACGTCGTGCCGATCTGGAACGACTTCTTCTTCCCGCTGATCTTCATCCAGAAGGACGCGCTGAAGACCCTGCCGCAGGGCCTGACGACCTTCATGGGCGAATATACGACCGATTGGGGCGTGCTGTTTGCCGGGCTCCTGCTTTCCTCGGCCCCGGTCATCATCGTCTACATCGTCCTGTCACGCCAGTTCATCAACGGCATGACGGCGGGAGCTGTGAAATAGGCCGACAGGCGCCGGGACTGTCACTATACGACAGGTTGAATGCGGATCGGCATGCTGTTATGCCGGTCGGTGTGGCGCTTGCATCGGCAGCGCCGTGAACAATCGCAACACGACAGTGGCGGTTCGGGAAGTTCGGCGGTAAAAGCAGATCCATGAACGACAACGTCATCAAATTCCGACGCCCGGAACCACCGCCGCGAGAGCCGAACCCGCTGCTGCGCAAGCTGGCGGTCATTGTGATCATAGTCGCTTGTCTCGTTCTCGCCTGGGCCTATTTCCAGTTCCTCGCAAGCCCGACGCCGGCGTGATTTGCGGCTGAGCCGGCACCGCTNTCCTGNGCGTGCCCGCCTTTGCGCCCGATTCAACCGAAAGCGGAGACCTAAAAACGCGCCTTCGACCATGACGATAAAACGATGATTTGACGAAGCGCGCNGGAACTGTATCTTACGGGCTCAACAGTATCAAAAATACGTGTACAGCCAGTCCTCATAACGATACATATTTTCGACAACAACGCGTAGTTCCGAACAGCAAACAATGCTCGAAAATACGATGCTAAAAATCCGTTTGCTCGGTCGCCCCTCCCTTGAGTGGGACGGCCAGAACATTGCGCTGCCGGAAAAAGCCTATTTTCTGTTTGCTGTCGTCGCGATGGCCCCCAGATTGACCGTCGACCGCGAAAC
>Ga0055540_1001921_pt1 | contig 11616 bp, 11 predicted proteins | sample AraplaCvi_mMS_r2_2_FD_55040 | JGI IMG/M metagenome (GOLD analysis project Ga0055540, IMG submission 55040) | Arabidopsis root microbial communities from North Carolina, USA - plate scrape MF_Cvi_mMS_r2 | ecosystem: Host-associated > Plants > Roots > Endosphere | place: USA: North Carolina
GCCGGTGTTCGAACCCGAACCCGTGGCACCCAAGCAGGACGCCGAGGGGGAGGACGCCGACGGGAACGACGCCGAACCGGCGCCCGAACCCAAGAAGCGGACGTCGCGCCGCCGGGCCACCCGGCCGCAGACGGTGGAGGAGGAGCCCGAGGCGCCCGACCCTCAGGCCGACGCGACGGGTCTGTTGTTGCGTGCCCTGCGCATCGGGCTGGAGAAGGACGACGCGGAGTGGTTGCACAACTCCGCGGTCAAGGCGCAGATGAAACGAATGGATCCCTCGTTCAGCGAGAAGTCGCTGGGGTTCCGGTCCTTCAGCGACTTCCTGCGCTCACGATCCGACGTGGTGGAGCTCGACGAGAGCTCCACCACGCGGATGGTGACGTTGCGCGGCGATGCCTAGCCGATGGTCCGGATGATGTCGGGCTTCATCATGTCGAGCTGCTGGCTCCAGTAGGGCCAGGCGTGGCTGCCGTTGGGCGGGAAGTTGAACGTGGCGTTGCGGCCACCCGCACCGGTGTAGGCATCCTGGAACGCCTGGTTGCTGCCCCGGGTCANACCCTCCAGCGTGGTGGCGGGCAGATCNGCGCCGCCCAGCTCGTTGGGCGTGCCGTTGCCGGTGTAGACGTAGATGCGCGTGCCGTTGGCGGCGATGCGCTGAGCCTGCACCGTCGGGTCGTTGCGCAGCCAGTCNGGTCCGCCGCCGGGACCCCACATGGCGCCGGCGTCGAAGCCGCCCGCGTCGCGCATGGCGAANCCGACCAGCGTCGGCCAGATTCCCTGCGACAGATTCAGGAAGCCCGACTCGGAGCCGGCGTAGGCGAACTGACCGGGGTGGTAGGCGGCCAGGATCAGCGCGGCGCTTCCGGACATCGACAGCCCCACCACGGCGTTGCCGGACGGGGAGATGCCCTTGTTCTGTGACAGGTAGGCGGGAAGCTCCGAGGTCAGGAACGTCTCCCACTGGTAGTTCTGGGTCTGGCCGTTGCCGACCGCGGGCTGCTCCCAGTTGGTGTAGAAGCTGGACATGCCGCCGACGGGCATGACGACCGAGACGCCCGAGTCGTGGAACTTCTCGAACGCGTTGGTCTCGATGTCCCAACCGCTGTTGTCGTCGCGGGCACGCAGCCCGTCGAGCAGATACACCGCGTGCGAACCGCCCGGCTGGAACCGAACCAGCACGTCGCGTCCCATGGCGGGCGACGGGACCATCAGGTCCTCCACGGGCAGTCCCGGGGGAGAGTAGGCCGCGGCCGTGGCCGTCATGCCCGTCAAGCCGATCAAGCCGGGCAGGGTCGCCGCGACGAGCGCGGCGGTAGCCATGCGTCGGCGAAATCTGTGAACCATCGTCATCTGGTGCTCATCCGTTCTTGCCTCGTGAGAGATAGCCGTCACCTCATTACTCGGCGTGTCTTCCCCGTTCGTTACTCGTTGACACGTAACCGGATCGTGCCGTCATACATGTTGCGAAGAGTGGCTGTCGACCACCTACGATTGGGGCTCATCTTCTAGTCAGCGCGGAAAATCAATGGAGTTTCGTTGACCTCTATTCGTCGTGCCCGTGGGTCGTGGCTGGCCGCATCGTTCGCGGTGCTGGCCGTACTCGGTGGAGTCATGGTCAGCGGGTCGGAACGGTGTGTGCACGGTTGCCAGGTGCTGGCCGCACCGAAGGACTTGGCCGAGGCTGCACCCGTTGCCGCCGTGCCCACGTCGACCCCTGCCGCGCTGTCGGTCGTGCCCGCCCCCGCCGCCGAGAAGGTCAACCCCGCGAGCCCGGTGATGGTCACCGCCACCACGGGCGCCATCACCGACGTCACGATGACCAGCGACAGCGGCAAGGTCATCCCCGGCGTCCTCACCCCGGACCACACCACCTGGAAGCCGACGATGCAGCTCGGCTACGGCCGGGAGTACACGCTGACGGTGTCGGCCCGCGGCCCCAACGGCATGCCGTCACGGCAGCAGTCGACCTTCAGCACGGTGTCGCCGGGCAACCAGACGCAGGTGTACTTCGAGACGACCGACGGCGGCTTGCTGCAGGACGGCGCGACCTACGGCATCGGCGAGGTCGTCGTGGCGCACTTCGACGAGGCGATCCAGGACAAGGCCAACGCCGAGCGGCATCTGGCGGTCACCACCAATCCGCCGGTCGCCGGATCGTGGTACTGGGTCAACGACCAGATCGCCCACTGGCGGCCCGCCAAGTACTACGCGCCGGGCACCACCGTGACGGTGGCGGGCAACGTCTACGGCACGCCCCTCGGGGACGGGCTGTACGGCGCGGAGGACGAGCACGTCTCCTTCAAGATCGGTGACGCGCACGTCTCCATCGCCGACGACACCACCCACATGGTCAGCGTGTACGACAACGGAAAATTGGTCCGCACGATGCCGACGTCGATGGGCATGGGTGGCATTCAGACCATCGCCGGCACCACGTTCTCCTTCTTCACTCCGCCCGGGGTGTACACGGTGCTCAGCAAGGCCAATCCGGTGATCATGGACTCCTCGACGTTCGGTCTGCCCACGAATTCGCGGCTGGGCTACAAGGAGTCGATCTCCTACGCCACCAAGATCAGCACCGACGGCATCTATCTGCACCAGCTGAACTCGACGGTGTGGGCCCAAGGCAACACCGACACCTCGCACGGTTGCCTGAACCTCAACGGCGACAACGCCGCCTGGTTCTTCGACTTCGCGGTGCCCGGCGACGTCGTCGAGGTCCGCAACACCGGCGGCAAGCCGCTGCAGATCTCGCAGAACGGCGACTGGACGGTGCCGTGGGATCAGTGGCTCAAGGGCAGCAAGCTGACGTAGGCGCCCAACTCGTCGACGAACCCCTCGGGGAAGCGTAGCGAGCCCTTCTGGGTCCGGCGGATGAAACCCGTTGCCGCCCTGGCTGACAGAGGCTTGCCGGGGAACGCAAGGAAGTCCGCCAAGGGGAGGCGCGGCTGCCACACCGGCCACGGCCCGACGTCGGCGTCGTGCACCACGCCGTCGAGGTCCGCCCAGGCCGCCCGGCGCGACCACGCCGCGCCGTCGCGCGGTCGGTCACCCGACGCGTCGTAGCGACCGGGCTCGGCAAGCCGTTCCCCGATCCACCTCGCCACGGGCACGCTCACCGAATTGCCCACCATCCGCCACCGCTCACCGGGTCGGGCGACCTCCTCGGCGGGTGCGGTCCAGTCGACGGGAATGCCTTGCAGCCGTTCGGTGTCCCGCAGATCGGGCGTGACGTAGGCGCCCGACGGCAGGCGGATGGCCGGGGGTGACGGCACCCCGACCGAGGAGCCGCACTTGATCGGCGGCACCGCGTCGACCGCCCAGCCGAAGGACCGCATGCCCTCGGTCCAGTAGAAGCCGCAGGCGACGTCCGGATACCCATACGGCTCAGGCGGTTTGGCGCAGTCGCCGGCCAGTAGGACGTCCTTCGGGTCACCCACTCGCGAGCCCACCAGGTACCAGCGGTTGCGCCGCTGCGGGAGGCCGAAGGCGTTGGTGTCGACGACCCGGTAGGCCCAGCGGTAGCCCAGTTCGGTCAGCGCCGACGTCACCACCTCCAGGGCGGCTCCCTTGCCCAGCGAGATGAGGAACGGGACGTTCTCCAGCACCACCCATGGCACGTCCGCACCCTCGAGCAGGCGCAGCACCTCACCGACCAGACTGCTTCTGGCGCCGTCGATTCCGGCCTTGCGTCCGACGCTGCTGAGGTCCTGGCACGGGAAGCCCGCGACGACGACGTCGGTGCCACGCGGCAGTGCGACGACATCGCGGACGTCACCCTCCAGCGGGGTGTCGGGGAACCGGCGGCGCAGGACGTGCATGGCGGCGGGGGAGTTCTCGACGAGCAGATGCGCGTGGTGTCCGGCGCCGGCCATGCCCAACTCGAGGCCGCCGATGCCGGCGAACAATCCGGCAACCCTCAGGCTCACCGCAGCCATTCCGTGGCGACGGCGTAGCTCAACCGCGACGGCACCGCGTTGCCGATCATGCGCGCCAGTGCGGTGCGCCGGGTGACGCCGTCGAAGGAGAACCAGTCCGGAATGTATTGCAGCCGTGCGGCTTCGTGCGCGGTGATGGTGCGACGGCGGCTGGGATGCACGTAGCGCCCCATGCACATGCTGTAGAAGCCGGTGGTGATGGTTTGCGACGGCCGGTCCCACGCCAGCCGTCCGTAGATCGCCTTGTAGCTGTGGCCACCCGAGGCGTGGCACGCCGGGCGCTGACGGTCGGGCAGGTCGAAGTCGCCGTGCTCGAAGAGGTAGTCGATGCGTTGCCGGGTCGCCGGCGCCGAGCGAGCGGGCTCGTCGACCAACCGGCCCGTCTCCGGCGCCGACTCCAGGTCCTGGAACGCCCAGGCCACCGACCGGCCGTTGCGGCGGTGCCGTTCGGTGACCTCGGCGACGGTCACCGAATGCGTCAGGCTCGCCATCAGGACCAGGCGGCGTCGGCGCTGTGGGACGCCGATCTGGCTCAGGTCGACCACGCCGACGGAGACCCGGTAGCCGAGCGCNTCGAGGGCGTCGGCGGTGCGCTGCACCACGGCCCGGCGGTCGTTGACCGCCCCGGGCACGTTCTCGATCAGGATGTGCTGCGGTGCGAGCACTTCCGCGGCTCGCACCATCGTGCGGTAGAGCTCGTTCTTGTCGTCGGCGTGGCGGGTGCGGTTGTTGAAGTCGCTGTGTCCCTGGCACGGCGGACCGCCCACCAACACGTCGACGTCCCGATGCGCGGTGGCCAGCGCGCGCTCGGCGGCCTGCAGGCGGGCGCCGACCCGGCCCGGGAACACGGCCTCGACGTCCTGGGTGAGGGTGACAGCCGAGGGGAAGTTGTCGGCGTAGGTCCGGGCGGCCACCGCGTCGAGGTCGACCGCGAGCACCGGCTCGAACGATCTGTTCAGAGCCCGCGCGGCCTCCGCCAACCCGATGGACAAGCCACCGCACCCGCTGAACAGGTCGACCACGCGCAGCGACGTCCCCGCAGGACCGGCCGGGGGTGCCACCCTGCTCTGCAGCCAGGCGCGTTCGGCTTCGTCGGCGCACGTGGTGCGGGTCTCGGTGCCGCGGTAGCCCGCCATGACGCTGGGCGTGTGTTTGCCGTCGCGCCGGGTCAGTAGTCGTTCGTANGTGCCGTTGCGGGTGCGGAAGCGCTCGAGCGCGACGTCACGGGCGACGTCGGCGATGATGCTCACCCGNCGATCGTAGGCAGCAGGTTCGCCAATAGTGTGGAGGCATGGCCGAGTCCTGGGCGTCCTCACCCGAGGCGCGGGCGCGCATGCAGTCCAACAAGAGCCGCGACACCAAACCGGAGTTGGCGTTGCGGTCGGCCGTGCATGCGCGCGGCTTGCGCTACCGGGTGTCGGCGAAACCCCTGGCGGGGGTGCGGCGCACGGCGGATTTGGTGTTCCCGCGGGCCAAGGTGGCGGTGTTCCTCGACGGCTGCTTCTGGCATGGCTGCCCCACGCACCACACCGTCGCCACGGCCAACGCCGCGTTCTGGGCCGACAAGGTCGAGGCGAATCGGACCCGCGACCGCGACACCGACGGCAAGTTGGCCGAGGCAGGCTGGGTCAGCGTGCGGGTCTGGGAGCACGAGGACGCCGTGGAGGCGGCCGCGCGAGTCGAGGACGTCGTCCGCGCCCGGATGTGAGGCGGCGAGGAATGAAACACGCACTCGGTTAGTTGTGCTCACTAGTTCTTCGAGCAACGGGGTGCATCATGATCGATCTCAAGGCCATCGCAGCTGGCGTCGCCGTCGCAGGCTCGCTGACGTTTGGATTCCTCGGAGCCGGCGTCGCGAACGCCGCGCCCGCCGACCCCACCGTGCCGACGGTGCAGGGCACCAGCAGCCAGAGCGACAACCACGCGACCTCCCCGTCGCCGTATGCCGCCTACGACGGGTCGGGCATGTGCGCCACGCCCGGGCTGTACTTCGTCAACATCTGCGCCTGAGCGTCTACTACCGCAGTGAGTCGATGATCTCGCGGGTCGGGCGGTCGACGATGTCGTCGAAGTCGTGGTGCTTCTTGACGTAGGCGGCGACCATCGGGCAGATCGCGACGATGCGTCGTCCGTCGGCCCGCGTCGCGGCGAGCGCCTGAGCGATCAGCACCGTCGCGAGGCCGCGCCCTCCAAAGGCCGGGTCGACCTCGGTGTGGACGAATACGCGATGGTCGTCGCGCTCCACGAACCGTGTGAGCCCCACCGTCGCACCCTCGACGGCGACGGTGAAGGTGTCACCGGCGCGGGCGACGTGGACGGACGCGCCCGTCTTGTCCGTCAGCTCGGTCATCGTGCTCCCTCGGCTCAGTACGATCGACTCGACGGTAACCTCTCGATGACAAGGCGCGCGATGGACACTCAGCACGTACACATCGACAAGCAGACGCCCGACGCGTACCGCGCGATGGTGGCGGTGGCGACCGAGGTGACGAAATCCGCGCGGGCGGCGGGGCTGTCGCGCAGCCTGACCGAATTGGTCAACGTCCGCGTCTCGCAGATCAACGGCTGCCCCTCGTGCCTGGAGGTGCACCACGCCCGCGCCGTGGCGGCCGGCGTCACCGAGAAGCAACTCGCGACGCTGTCGGTCTGGCGCGACACCGAGTTGTTCGACGACCGCGAGCAGGCCGCTCTGCGGTTGGCCGAGATCACCACGACGTTGCCCGACCACGACACCGCAGAACGCGAATATGCCCGCGCCCGGCAGGCTCTCACCGACGACGAGTTGTCGGCGGTCATCTGGGTGGCGACGGCGATCAACGCGTTCAACCGAGTGTCGATCCTCAGCCGCCATCCCGTACGCCCCTAATACGGGAACTGTGATCTGGCTCACAATCGGCGTACCATCGAGGCATCCTGCCCGAAGGGAGACGCAGATGAAGGGTGCCCATCGAGATCCCGTCGACCATGCCCGCACGACCCAGCCGCATGCCGGTGAGTCGTTCATCGACACGCTGTGGTTGCCCGGACTCATCCTCATCATGCTCGGCACCGCCACCATCGCGGGGTTTCTGGCGGCGACCGCCTACGGCCGGCCGGAATGGCAACTGCCACTTGGCTTCATCGCCGGTGCGCTGGTGACTGCCGGCGCGATCCTCATCACGCTGGAGCATCAGCGCGTCAAGCGCGTCGAGCGGCGCTGGATGGCCGACCACCGGCTGCCGTAGCGTTCGGCTCCGGTCTAGCCCGAATCCCGCAGGCGAAGAGCCAAACCCGTCGCCCGAACCGCGCGCTTCTCGATCGCCGCGCGCACCTCCTCGGCGGATCCGACCACCCGCACCTTGGTCTTGGCCCGGGTAACCGCGGTGTAGAACAGCTCGCGGGTCAGCAGGCGTGAGTCCACGGGCGGCATCACCACGGTGACCTCCGCGGCCTGGGAGCCCTGGCTCTTGTGGATCGTCATCGCGTACATCGTCTCCAGGTCGGGCAGCCGGCTGGTGGCAAAGGCCCGCGGCTCACCGCCGCCGGCGATNGCCGCCCGCAGNCCGTCGGGCCCGTTCACCGCCACCCCAGTGTCACCGTTGTACAAGCCCAGCCCATAGTCGTTGGCCGTCACCAGGACCGGTCGGCCGACGTACCAGTCCGCCCAGATCGGCTCACCCGTGGCCTCGGTCAGCCAGCGTTCCACCTGCCGGTTCCAGTGGCCCACCCCGTGGGGCCCGCGACGGTGGGCACACAGCAGCCGATGCTCGTCGAGGATCTGCAGCGCAGAACGGGCGTCACCCAGGATCGCGGCCTGACGCAGCGAAAGTGCCTGCGGCAGCAGGACGCCGCGCAGCGCGACGGCCGGGTCCTCGTCGACCATCCATTCAACGTGGTCACCCCCGGCCTGCAGCACCGCGATCGCCGCATCCGCGTCACCGTCGCGGATCGCCGAGGCCAACGCGCCGATCGACTCCCCGAAACGGTGCGACGTGCGCAGTGCGACCACCGGTGACTCGTCGCCCGCGCCAAGGCCGTCGACCAAGTCGGCCAGCACCGCCCCGGCGTCCACCGACGCCAATTGGTCCGGGTCGCCGACCAACAGCAGCCGCGACTGCGGACGCACGGCCTCCAGCAGACGCGCCATCATCGTCAGCGACACCATCGACGTCTCGTCGACCACGATCACGTCATGGGGCAGCCGGTTGCCGCGGTGATGGCGAAACCGCGACGAGCTGTCGGGACGGCTGCCCAGCAGGCGGTGCATCGTCGTCGCCTGCAGTCCGGCGAGCCGCCGCTGGTCGACCAGGTCCAGCTTCTCGATTTCCTCGCCGACCGCCTGCTGCAGCCGAGCGGCGGCCTTGCCGGTGGGCGCGGCCAGGGCGATGCGCAGCCGCCGTCCCGTGCCGGCCTGCCCGGCGACCAGGGCCAACAACCGCGCGACCGTGGTCGTCTTGCCGGTGCCGGGACCGCCCGTCAGGACCGTAACCCGTTGGGACAGAGCAATTTCGGCCGCCTCGCGCTGCTCGTCGTAACCGGCGGGGAAGAGGCGTTCGACGTCGGCCGTGGCGGCGACCGCACCGCGCGACACCATGGCCCGCAGATCCTCGGCGACCTGGACCTCCTCGCGCCAGTACCGGTCGAGGTACAGCAGGTGCTCCTGGCGCCGCAACACGTGGGGCGCCTCCAGCAGCGGACTGGCCCACACCGCCGCCATCCAACCGTCGACCGCCGGCCAGGGCAGATCGGGGACGTCCACCTGAGCCTCGACCGACCGCAGATCCAGACACACCGAGCCGGCGCGCAGCCCGCGCACCACGAGCGCCAGCGCCAGCGCGACCCGTTCGTCGTCCTCCTTGGCCAGTGCGCATAGGCGTTGCGCGACCAGCACGTCCGCGGCGTCGACGACCGCGGCGGTGTTGAACGCCGCCAGGAGCCCGGTCGCGCCGACGGCACGACGCCAGCTGGCGGCGTCGTCGACCGGTTCGACCGTGGTCACGAGGTCACCGTGCCCGCGTCGAGGAGGTCGGAGATCGCGACGACTAGCGACGCGGGCGGCTTCCAGTCGAAGACCCCTGCCGGGTGCCCGTCGACCACCGGGGTCTCGGCCCCGCACATGCCGCGGACGAAGAGGTACAGCACGCCGCCCAGATGGTCCTCGGGTGCGTAACCGGGCAGGCGCCACCGCAGGAACCGGTGCAGCACCACGCTGTACAGCAGGGCCTGCAGCGGGTAGTCCGAGTGCAGCATGGCCTCGACGAGGCGTTCGCGCTCGTAGTCCGCCGACGTCAGGTCCCGTCGCCGTCGCCGAGCCAGTTCGACTTGTAGTCCACCACCACGTACCGGTGCCCGCCTTCTGTTGGGACGCGCAGGACCGCGTCGACCGATCCGTTGAGGTACCCGCGCAAGGTCTGGCCGCCCAGGGCGTCACCGGTCAGCCGCTCGGCGTAGCTCGCCAGCGGATCCCCGTCGGGCAGGTGCTCTGCGACCAGGCGCCCCATGTCGCGAAGCTGGAGCCGCGGCGCGGTGGCCCGCAGGTCGCCACCGGCCAACGGGAACTCGAAGTCCAACTCCCGCAGTCGGTCTCGCAACCCGATCCGACGCAGTGTCAGATTCCCGGCCAGCGGGCCCAGCGGTGTGTCGTGCATCGGCACCATGGCTGCGGCCAGCTCGGCAGGCGGCACGTCGACCGGCCACCACACGGAGTGCTCGACGATCTGGGCCTCGAGTTCGGCGGCCAGGTCCGTGGCGAAGGGATCGGCGGTCTCCAGCACCGCGTGCATCAGGGTGCCGAACTTCGCGCCCTTCGGCAGCTCGGCCATCGGTGACGGCAGGGCCGGTCCCGTCGGCGGCTTCAGCAGCGGCAGGTCACCGACTTCGTCGTCGAGGGCGACGACCTCCGGTTCGCTGCCGACTCCCGTGGTCTCGGCCCCGCGGATCAGACCCGAGTACGACGTGCGGCGCCACACGAGGTCGACGGACCGGTGAAAGTGCCTGGCGTCCAACCCCGTCGGAGGTGGGTCGGCGGGCAGCGGTGGCACCGGGGTCAGCACTGACTCCTCCAGGACCGGTCCGCCGGCGGCCTCCCACTGACGCAGCGCGGTCAGGGCGGCGTCGTCGGTGATCTTGCTGGGGACGCACCGGTTGGGTACCACCGGCTGGCCGGGCTGGCGGCCCCGCAGCAGCCGCGACAACCCGCCGTTGGGTTCGTCGTTGGCCGGCGCCCACCAGGCGACCACCTGGGACTGCGCCCGCGTCATCGCCACGTAAGTCAGACGACTGTCGTCACCGGCGGCCTCCTCACGCCCCAGCCGTTCCACGTCGCGGTAGTCCGGGCTCTCCTTGCCGCCGACGTGCAGGCACCGAGTGGGCCCGTCGTGGAACAGGATCAGATCGCGTTCGGGTACCCAGCGGTTGAAGGCGAACGGCAGGTACACGACGGGATATTGCAGCCCCTTGCTGACCCACACCGTCATGATCTGCACGGCCGCGGCGTCGCTGTCCAGCCGGCGGTTGCGTTCGCCTGCCCCGCCGCGGTCCTCACGCTCGGTGCGCAACCAGTCGCGCAGCGCCGGCAGTGAATGGTGCTCGCGATGGGCGACGTCCTGCAGCAGCTGCGTCATGTGCGCGAGGTCGGTCATGTGCCGCTCACCGTCGCGCCAGCTCAACACGCGTTCGAGCATCCCACCGAGTTGAGCGGCCTCGAAGATCGCGGCGACACCGCGTTCGCGGGCGTGAGCGGCCCACTCCCGCAACGTCTCCGCGATGTCGTCGGTCAGCTCGTCGCCACCGCGCACCAGGTCGTCGGCGGTCTTGCCGAAGAACATCGTCGCCGCTGCCGCGCGCACCACGCCGGCGCGGTGCGGCTGGTCGAAGGCCTCCAACAGCGACAGCCAGTCGTCGGCGGCCTGCGAGGCGAAGATGTCCGAGTCGCCGGTGTACACCGCGGGGATGCCGGCGCGGCCCAGCGCCTGCTGGCACACCCGGGCGTCCTTGTGGGTCTCGACGATGACGGCGACGTCGCCGGCCAGCACGGGGCGGCCGTCGAAGGTCGCTCCACCGGCGAGCAGGGCGCCGACGTCGTTGGCGAGGTCCTTGCCGATGTGCTGACGCAGGTCGCCGATCGACACGTTCTGAGTTCCCTTGCGGCCGAACGTGGTTCGGTTCACCACGCGCAGTCGGAACGGTTCGACGTTCGGCGCGCCCACCAGGCGGCACCCCTGGTTGGCGGCCTCCACGTCGTGGACCACGATGGCGGGGTCGCCGAGTTGGGCACCCCCGAGTACCGCCTGCAGCCGACCCACCAGGGCGCTGTCACTGCGCCAGTTGGTGCCGAGGGTCTTCTTGGCGCCCGCGGTCTCGGCGGCGCTGAGGTAGGTGACGATGTCGCCACCGCGGAAGGCGTAGATGGCCTGCTTCGGATCGCCGATGAGGATGACCGTCGACCGGCCGCTGAAGGCGCGGTCGATCACCTGCCACTGCACGGGGTCGGTGTCCTGGAATTCGTCGACCATCACGATGGGCCACCGGCGGTGCATGCGGACTCGGGCGGGGGAGTCCTCGGCGTCCAGCGCGTCGGCGAGCCGGGTCAGCAGGTCGTCGTAGCCGAGGATGCCCTGCCTGCGCTTGCGCGTCTCCAGCTCGGCCAGAACGTCCTCGGCGAAGGCGACGCACACCGCGGCGCGGGACTCCGGCGGCG
>Ga0055540_1001929_pt1 | contig 11588 bp, 12 predicted proteins | sample AraplaCvi_mMS_r2_2_FD_55040 | JGI IMG/M metagenome (GOLD analysis project Ga0055540, IMG submission 55040) | Arabidopsis root microbial communities from North Carolina, USA - plate scrape MF_Cvi_mMS_r2 | ecosystem: Host-associated > Plants > Roots > Endosphere | place: USA: North Carolina
GGTGGCTTGGGCGCCAACTACTTAAGTTGGTAGTCGTGAGTTCGAGTCTCACTCTCTTCCACCATTTTTGCCCGGGTGTGGCGGTGTCACGCCCGGGAGCAGGACCGATACATGGGGGAGAACGCCCGGTGGCTTGGGCGCCAACTATTTAAGTTGGTAGTCGTGAGTTCGAGTCTCACTCTCTTCCACCATTTTTGCCCGGGTGTGGTGGCTTCACGCCCGGGAGCAGGACCGATACATGGGGGAGAACGCCCGGTGGCTTGGGCGCCAACTACTTAAGTTGGTAGTCGTGAGTTCGAGTCTCACTCTCTTCCACCATTTTTGCCCGGGTGTGGTGGTTTCACGTTCGGCAAGCGAGGCAGATACATGGGGGAGAATGCCCGGTGGCTTGGGCGCCAACTATTTAAGTTGGTAGTCGTGAGTTCGAGTCTCACTCTCTTCCACCAATTATCGGAAGGTCGGCTTGTTCATTTCGGCGAGAGATCGATCGAGCGGCTGATGGCTACACTCTATTTGTTGTGTGTGCTGAATTAAATCAAGGATGCAGGTATGCAGTGGATTGCAGAAGGTCGGCGCATTATCAAAGTGGCGGTGCCGCTTTCGATCGTTTATTTGATCGAAAGCATGATGGCCTTCGTTGACTCCGTGTTCATGGGGCGTTTTCGTGCCGATGAAATCGCCGGTTATGGCCTGGGGGCGCGTATCGTTTTCGACGCGACCAATGTCATCTGCCTGTGCGTCATCGGCATGGTCGCGGTTTTCTCCGCCAAGTACGACGCGCTCAAAGACAAGCGGGCGGTGGAAGCGCATGTGCAGCACGGCTTCTATATGTGCCTGCTGCTCAGCCTGCCGGTGGTCCTGGTGACCTTGAACCTTGGCAGTCTGCTGATGGCCTTCAATGTCGACGCGGCGGTGGCCCTGCAGGCCGATCAGTATGCGCAAGGCGCGGTGTACTCGATCTTGCCGCTGGCGTTGTTCTGCGTCTTGCGAGACCACTCGGCGGCGGTTTCCGACTTCTCGTCGATTTTCTACATCACGCTCTTCGCCAGCGTTTTCAAAGCGCTGATTTCCTATGTGCTGATCCTCGGCGAGTTTGGTTTTCCACGGCTGGGTGCGTACGGCGCGGGCCTTTCGACGTCCCTGGTCAGCTGGGGCATGCTGGGCGCGGAGATCCTGCTGTATTCCCTGAGCAATCGCCGGTCCGGCAAGACGTACGCGATCTTCACCGGCTGGGTCAGCCTGCGCTGGGCACTGGTCAAAAAGTACCTGGCGATGGGCCTGCCCCTCTCGGCGAACAGCCTGGTCATTTCGTTGATGTTCATCGTGCTGATGCTCTTTACCGAGAAAGTCGGGACCCTGGAGCTGGCCGCGGCGCAACTGGTGTTTTCCTATATCTACCCGGTCTTCATGCTGGTTGAAGGGGTGCGGGAAGCCATCGCCATTCGTGTGGCCCAGGAGCATGCGCTGGGCAACGTGCACAAGGTGCGCAAGCTGACGGTGGTGGCTTGCCTGGTGAGCATGCTGTTTCTGTTTCCTTTCGCCTTTGTGGTCTTTTTCGATTCCACGCTGGTCGCCTCGATGTTCTTCAACGTCAACGAGTTGGCGAACATTGGCCTGCTGACCCAGTTCAACCTGATCGTCGGCCTGGCCGCCCTGAGTATCGTCGTCGAGTGCGTGCAGGTCATCGTGCTCGGTGCGCTGAAGGGCCTGGAAGACACCAAGGTGCCGTTCCTGATCAATACCACCACCGCCTGGGTGATCGGCGTCGCCGGGGGCTATCACCTGACATTCAACCTGGACCAGGGGGTCGTCGGCCTCTGGGTGGCGCTGATTCTCAGCCATCTGGTGTCGCTGGTGATGTTGGCGGCCCGGCTGCTGCTGGTCACCAGGCCCAACAGCCCTCTGTTGTGCGCGACCTCGGTGCACGACTGACGGCTACTCATCGCCAGGCCGGTCGAACCCGGCCTGGACACCCATCATCAAGGTTTTCGGAAGATCGCCGGTCTGTACGGGGGAGTGCGTATGCGTGAAGTACTGGCTACTTACATTGAGGCTTATGACGTCGCGATCGATTGCCTGGAGCGTTTGCATGGCGCCGAGCTGGCGACGGCCGTCGATCAATTGCTGTCGCGGATCGCGGCCTGTGACGATGTGCTGGTCAACAACGTGCTCAAGCACCATCGTCATGTACTGGAGCTGAACAGCGAGGAATGGGCGTGGTTCCTGCCCGGTATTCTCGAGCTGGAGCGCAACAGCGCCTTTGTGGCGGCCTACCTGATCGAGAAGATCCCGCTGCTCAAGCAACAGCTGGATATGCGGGCCTTCGTCGAGTTCCTGCTCGCTATCAAGGATCATTCGGCGCGCGGCCTGTCCTACCTGATCGGTACTGCCGATTCGGCCCTGTGTGACGACCTGGAGTCGATCCTGGAGGCGGTAGGTACTGCCTATTATCAGGCCGCCATGGACTGTGTGCTGCGCCACAAGGATTCACTCGGCGCGTGCTGCGCGCCCTTGCTCATCCACATCAAGAACTACAGCCGGCACTTGCCTGCCACCGACCTGGACGCGCTGGCGGCCCTGGTCTGCGAAGTGCACGCCCGCTACGGCAGTTTCGGCGCGGTGGCCCTGCTGGAAAACGCCGATGGGGTATTTGCCCAGCACAGTGTCCAGGCGGTGCGTGAACGCCTGGACGAACTGGCCGAGGCCAGTGTCGATTATTTCCATTACCTGCTTGCCAATGGCCTGCCGCAGGTCGGCGCGGTGCGCGCCGACACGGCTACGGTCGAGCAACTGGACGGCGCGAGCCTGACCTCGCATATCGATGCCCCGGGGGTGTTCGATGGCGGGTTGGTCTCGGCGATCATTTCCAACATGAACTTCATGGACCCGAAGACCCTGGAGAACATGCGTCATCAGTTGTCGATCGATGATTTCAACCGCTGGTTCGAACAGCAGCCCGCGTTCGCCAATGCGCGCATGCAGATCGCCGATGCCTATGCCGGTGCCTGGTTCTCGCCGTTCGACTACTGGGGGGGCGAAATGGGCATCGCCCGCTTCAGGACGCTGATAGGCCAGGCGATCGAGGCGACCTACGACAAGCAGGCCCGGCAAACCCTGGTCTACCAGAACAAGGCGCTGTTCGACCGGCATGCCGAGTACAGCGAACACCGCCTGCGACTGATGATCGATGCGGCGTTTCCCCAGGGCGGTGACGGATCGCCGGTGCCCGAGGATATCGCCAGTATCCGGACCTATCTGGACGACCACGATCGCCAGGCTTTGCGTGATCGGCAGTCCAGGCAGCGGGTGTTCATCAGCACCTGGAACAGGAACCCCTGGCAGGACTACAGCCGCTCCGACGAGTTTTACTCCTGCACCGGCATTGGCGATTACGCCGTCAACAATGCCCCGGGTTACCTGGTCGAACCGAACCTGTGCCGGCTGTATGTCTGGTACCAGGGGCGACGCATCGGCCGGCTCAACCTGATTGCGGTGGCGGATGTCGAGGGGACTCCGGGCCTGTTGCTCGATGGCGTCGAGGGTGGCGGTCGCCTGTTGCAGTCGGAAGAACGGGTGCTGGACATCCTCGGCAGTGTCGCCGGGTTCGCCAGGCGTTGTGGCCTGAGTGCCTATTACATCAACTGCAAGGCCACCTACAACAATGTGCCCAAACAGTTCATAGCCCAGGCGATTCGTCATGTCGGGCTACCGGTGACGCCTGCTTATCTACGTCGCTATTACCAGGGAATGGAAATCTATCAGGCGATGCCCCACGGACTCATACCGTTCTTCGAATCCTTCGGGAACAACCTGTCCGGGATCGTGAGCGGCCTGAAAATCACGTTGCCCTAGGGGTCAACGTTCACAAGGAGGTGTTATGTCGACTACATTGACCGATCACGAGTACCTGGCCCTGAACTCAGCCTGCAGCTTCGCTGACGGGCACGCCTATCACGAGTTGCCCTGCGGGCTGGAGGGGGTCGTCGAGCAACTGCCGAACATTTGGTATGACTGCAATCAAACCAAGGTTCGCGACATGGAGAAGTCTTTCAAGTGTGAGTGGGCCAACCTGCTCGATTCCAGCGAGTTGTTGCGCCACGAGCACTTCCGGGTTTCCCCGACCGCGTCGAACTCCATCGATATCGTCGCGACACTCCTGGCCGAGCGGGCCCCGCGGGTGCTGCTGATCGAACCGACGTTCGACAACCTGTACCTGATGCTCAAGCGCCGCGGCTGCGAAGTGTCACCGCTGAACGAGCAGGCGATGATCGACGCCATCGACCAGGATAACGTGGCCGAGCTGCTGGACGGGCATGCGTTCGATACCCTGTTCCTGGTCAACCCGAACAACCCCACCGGGTACCTGATCCGCGAGAAACAGTTCAAGGTCATCGCCGAATACTGCCAGCGGCGCAACAAGGTGCTGGTGGTGGACTCGACCTTTCGTTTCTATACCAGGCAACCCTTCAATGACTATGCCGCGCTGTTGAAGGCGGGCGGCTCGTTCGTGGTCATCGAGGACACCGGCAAGACCTGGCCGACCCAGGACATGAAGTCGAGCATGATCGTCTATTCCGAGGACCTGGCCGCGGGGCTGGAAAAGATCTACGAAGAGATCTACCTGTGCCATTCGCGTTTTGTCATGGGGGTGTTCGTCGATCTGTTCCGGCGCACGGCGGCGGTGGGCCTGGAACAGGCGCTGGTGCATGAGATCGGGCTGCGTAGCGGCAAAGTCAGGGCATTGCTGGCCGGTACCGACCTGCGCTGCATTACCGACAGCCGCGCGACGGCGATGCCGGTGGAGTGGATCGATGTCTCGCGCACCGGGAAGACCGACGCGGAGCTGATCAAGCAGTTTCTGCGCCATGGCTTCCATTGCCTGCCAGGCAGCCACTTTTTCTGGCACGCCTATTACGAACGCGGCATCCAGAGTTCGCGCTTCATCCGCATCTCGCTCGCCCGTCCCGCGCAGGTCTTCGAAAACGGCCTGACGCTGTTACGCAACATCTGCCATGAATCGAACCTGGCCAGGCTGGCCGTGAACGGTTGAGTCATCCCCCTGCGTTCCTGCTGGTGGCGGCTCATTCATCCGCAGGGCCCAGCAGGCCTTTCTCATCTTTTTTGTGAGTCCCGATCGACGGCTTCACAAAAAAGATGATTTCTGGTGCCTCCTTGGCGGGCTCCAGAACCCTCCATTGCGCGGCCCGGCACCGTGCAGCTGGCGCCGGACCGCAAGGTCGCCTACGTGCTGAACAACCACTACGCCGATGTCTACGGGGTCGAGCTGGACAGTTGCAAGCAGGTGTTCCACGCCAGCATCACCCAGCAGCCGGGGGAAAAGGCGCGCTCGATGTTCGCCTTCACCGTCAGCCACGACGGCAAGGAGCTGTACACCGTGGCCAACCCGACCCAGATGCTCAACGACCGCTATGAGGTCAAGCAGCCGCGGCTGGATGTGTATGCCACCGACGGCGGGCTCAAGGCCAAGCCGGTGCGCAGCTTCCCGGCGCCACGGCAGCTGACCATCATGCAGAGCGGTGACGACGGCTCGCTGTATGTGGCCGGGGCAAGTTCGACGTGCTGATCCCCAGCCGCCACTGGAAACGCCCGAACTACAGCGCGCCGGACGTGCTCTACGTGTGGAACCAGCAGACCTGGCGCCATGATTTCTCGCCGCTCTACACCGCCGCCAGGTTCAAGGACAAGCAACAGGCCCCGGCCAGCGCCGAGTAGCTGCACGGTCTGTTCAGCATCGACTTGAAAACCGGCAAGAGCGAAACCACCGACTTCGGCCCGCTGACGGAAATCTACTTCAGCGGCATGCGTTCGCCGAAGGACCCGAACCTGATGTTCGGCGTGCTCAACCGCCTGGCCAAGTACGACATCTGGCAGAAAAAAACTGCTCCAGGCCGCCACCCTGGACCATTCCTACTACTGCATTTCGTTCAACAAGGCGGGCAGCAAGATCTACCTGGCCGGGACCTTCAACGACGTGGCGATCTTCGATGCCGACAGCCTGAAGCCGATCGGCAGCATCAAGCTGCCGGGCGGGGACATGGTGATCACCACGGCCCAGGTGTTCGAGCGTTAGGCGCGGATAGCGCCATCACCTTCGCTCCTGCAGGACATGCAGGGGCGAACCTCATCAATTGCCCGGCACCGGGCAACTCAGGTCGCCTTCCTGGCACTTGAGGTAGGTCTTGAACGCCTCGACCCGGGCCTTGGTCAGGTCGGTGGTGCAGTTGCTGTAGATCAACGGATAGACGCTGCCACCGGCAACGCCCGAGGCGGCGAACCCGCACTCCGCATCCCGAAAGGCCACCCAGGCGCGCTGGGCGCTGACCAGCAGCTTCTTGCCGTCCGGGTTGTCCTTCAGGCGCTGGGTGATGCGCTGGTAGAGCGTGTTCAGTTCCTTGTCCGCGGCCTGGTGCTGCTCGGCGGCGCACTGGTTCATGGCGGCCTGGGTGCTGGCATTGGCACAGTCGGCGGCCTGCGCCAGCGGGGTGAGCAGCAGTGGCGCCAGGGTCAGCAGAAAACGTGGGTTCATAGGGATTCTCGCAAGGGACAATTAAGGAGTACCAAGGGACGTTTTGCGGATCGCCGGGTTCCGGCAGGCGACGGGAGTTTGGCCTGCATCCTAGTCCTGGTGACGACCGCATGTCCGTCTTTGGGGAAAAATGCAACTTAAAGGTTGCTCTTCTGCGAGAGCGAGCTAGGGTTTGATCACTGGAGGTGACCCATGAACTCATCAGATCGCATCGAAAGAAAGATCCTGCTCAAGGCAACCCGTTCCCGCGTCTGGGCCGCACTGGCCGATGCCGAGGCGTTCGGCAGCTGGTTTGGCGTGGCGCTCGCGGGCCAGCGTTTTGTCGTCGGGCAACGCACCCGGGGGCAGATTACCTACCCCGGGTATGAACACCTGGTGTGGGATGTGCTGGTGGAGCGGCTGGAGCCCGAACACCTGTTCGCTTTCAGCTGGCACCCGTACGCGGTGGAGCCTGGAGTCGACTATTCCGCCGAGCCCAGCACCCTGGTGCAATTCGAACTCGAAGACCTGGACGGCGGCACCTTGCTGCGGGTGGTCGAGTCGGGGTTCGACGGCATTCCACCCGAACGGCGGCTCAAGGCGTTTCGCATGAACAGCCGTGGCTGGGACGAGCAGATGAACAATATCGAGACCTACCTTGGCCCCTGATACCTCTTCCCCATCCCTGTTGCCGGTGGCGGCATCCCTGGACGGCTCGGCCATGATCTTCGCGGCACTGGGTGACGAGACCCGCTTGCGGCTCGTCGCCATCCTGTGTGGCGGCGGCGCCATGTCGATCACCCAACTGACCCTAGGCACCGACATCAGCCGCCAGGCAGTGACCAAGCACCTGCAGGTGCTGGCGCAGGCCGGGCTGGTGCGCGACGCCAAGCTGGGGCGCGAGCGCCTGTGGGCGTTCGAGCCGGGCCGGCTGGCCGAAGCCCGGCGCTCGCTGGAGGTGATCAGCCAGCAGTGGGATCAGGCCCTGGGTCAATTGCAGGCCTTTGTCGAGTCATAACGGAAATCATCACGGATGTTCGAGTTTTACCTGAAACGCTGGAACCTGCAGGTCGATGGCGCGCCCATCGTCACCCCTGGCAGCCACCTGTTGCCGGTGCGCCTGGACGACGCGCCGGCGATGCTGAAGATCGCCCTCGACGACGAGGAAAAATACGGCAACCGCCTGATGGCCTGGTGGGCCGGGGAGGGCGCCGCCCGGGTCTACGCGCACCACGGCGATGCCTTGTTGATGGAGCGGGCCATGGGCCGGCGCTCGCTGATGCAGATGGCCCTGGCCGGCGAGGACGACGAGGTCAGCCGGATCGTCTGCGCCAGCCTGGCACGCCTGCATGCGCCACGTTCGACACCCTTGCCGCCGCTGTTGACCCTGCCGGAATGGTTCAAGGCCCTGCGCCTGGCCGCCCGGCGCGAGGGCGGGATGTTCCTGCGCTGCCTGGCCACGGCCGACGAGTTGCTGGCATCCCCTCGGGAACAGGTGGTGCTGCACGGCGATATCCATCACGACAACGTGCTGGATTTCGAGGAGCGCGGCTGGCTGGTGATCGATCCCAAGCGGGTCATGGGCGAACGCGGCTTCGATTTCGCCAACCTGATCTGCAACCCGGACCTGCCGACCAGCGGCGATCCGCGGCGCTTCACCCGCCAGGTCGAGGTCATCGCCCAGGCCGCGGGGCTGGAGCGCAAGCGCCTGCTGCAATGGGTGCTGGCCTATACCGGGCTGTCCGCCGCGTGGTTCCTGGAGGACGGCGACATAGCCAGCATGGAACACGAACTGCAGGTGGCGGAGTTGGCCATCCAGGCCCTGGAAGGCGCGGCCTAGGGGTTTTGGTAAGTGGTTTTATGGCGAAAGGCTTACATGCGCTGGCTGCTATTTCGCCTGTTGCCGATTGGGCGACAGGCTTAATCTTCACCCACCAACTGCAGCGCAGGACGCGCTCAGGGTCATGGATGACCGACCATGTGCAAGGATGCAGCGACAGGATGTCGTAATGGTCTTGAAAAAAACCCGCTTCGGCGGGTTTTTTTTCGTCTGTGGAAAAGCTAGAGGTGACGGATCTCCTCCGGCACATGCCCCCAGTTGTCGTGGCGACCGTCGGCATAATGCACCGGGGCCGCAAGCAGCTCCTGCAGGTCGATGTCATCCAGGGTCATCACCTGCACCGCGACATAGTCGCCGCCGATCTCCTGTACATGACCGCGCCCGAAGGTGCGCACGCCACAATGCTTGCAGAACAGATGATGGGTATTGCCACGGTTGAATCGATAGTCGCTCAGCGCCTGTTCGCCACTGAGCAGGCGAAAGGCCTTGGGGGCGATGATCGCGTTCCAGTTGCGGGTCTTGCTGCAGATCGAGCAATTGCACTTGTGGGTGCCCAGGCTCAAGTCGATCTCGACTTCATAGCGCACGGCACCGCAATGACAACTGCCGGTGTAAGTCTTGTGCATGGCAAGGCTCCTGAGGGAAGGCTGGGCCAGAGTGTAGAGGCTGCCTGAACACGCGCGGGAAAACTTTTCAATTAAGGCCAGTAGCCAGTATTGAACATACCCTGCTTAGATGAAAAAAGTTCAGATAAGAGCATGTAAGTTTGTTCGTTGGGTAGCGTGAATGACCTACCAGAGTTGGTAGGTTTACAAGCATCCGATTGCAGATAGAGTTTCAGCCAAGAAGACGGGTTCTGTCTCACTACAAATACATTCTGTCAAAAACAGGCAGACAGTGTTTGGAATGTGCGGTGGGCGATTTCCGCTTTCAGTTCATCACCAGGCCACTGTTCCGGGTGCTGCTGTTTTGTCGTTCATTATGTTTTGTTTTTAAGTTCGACCTGCCACGAATACAGCGCGCGCCTTTTTTGTCGTGCCCAACTTATAAAACTGCCTTTCATGCTGAAGTTCATTTCAAGTGATCTCTGGCGTGCCTGTGTGGTTGAAAAGCAAAAGGTCCCCGCACTTATGAAACATGTACTTGTGGTTCGTTATTCGCAAAGCGGTCAGTTGAGCGAAGTGGTCGAAAGCCTGATCTCGCCCCTGCGTTCGACGCAGGAGGTCAAGGTGCATGAAGTGGTGCTCAAGCCCCGGGTCGCCTATCCGTTTCCCTGGCCGGTGGGCAGGTTTTTCGACGTGTTTCCCGAGACCGTGCAACTCAGCCCGCCGGCCATCGAACCGGTGCATACCGATCATCCATGGCCTTTCGACCTGGTGATCCTGGCGTATCAGGTCTGGTACCTGTCGCCGTCGCCGCTGATCACCGCGTTTCTCCAGAGCGCGGAAGGCAAGCGCCTGCTGGCCGGGCGCCCGGTGGTCACGGTGATCGCCTGCCGCAACATGTGGCTGATGGCCCAGGAGGTGGTCAAGCGCCTGCTGGACGAGGCCGGCGCGCGGTTGCGCGACAACGTCGTGCTGACCGACCGGGCCAATACCTTCGCCACCCTGATTACCACGCCGCGCTGGATGTTCACCGGCAGCCGCGAGTCATTCCTCGGCCTGCCCAAGGCCGGGATCAGCGCCGAGGATGTCCAGGGCGCCGCACGTTTCGGGCGGGCATTGAAGGCCGCCCTGTATGCCAATAAAGAGAAAGCCGAAGGGCCGATGCTGGCAGGGCTGGGGGCGGCGCCCGTCAACCCCGGGCTGATACTCAGCGAGCGTGCGGCCTATAAAGGCTTCAAGTTCTGGTCGGGAATAATTTGCCGTTTCGGCAAGTATGGGCAATGGCTACGGCGACTCTTGCTGGGCGTGTTCATCGTTTATCTATTGCTGGTCATCTTGACTGTCCTGCCTATTTCACTGGTGTTACGCCGTTTGCTTCATCCCTTTATCCGGACGCGACTGGACGAGTTGCAGCGTTATTACGAACAACCGTCCGGCTCGCAACTAAATCTTGAAACTGAAGAGTGAAATCATCATGAGTGAATCGTTTGTCTATATTACGAAAACATCCACTTATATGCCGGGAGAGGCAGTGGATAACGATACGATGGAAAGCATTCTCGGGTATGTGGGCGGGCGACCTTCACGGTCTCGGCAAGTAGTGCTGCGCAATAACGGCATCAAGCAGCGCTATTATGTGCTGGACCCGCAGACCGGTATTCCCCGTTTCACTAACGCGCAAATAACCGCCGAGGCGATCAAGGGCCTGGTGGGCGACGGTTTTGCCCTGGACTCCATGGAATGCCTGTCCACCGGCACCACCATGCCGGACCAGCTGATGCCCAACCATGGCGTGATGGTGCATGGCGAGTTGGGCAACAAGCCTTGCGAAGTGGTGTCCACCGCCGGCATCTGCCTGGCGGGCCTGACCGCATTGAAATACGCCTACCTGTCGGTGCTGTCGGGGGCCAGCCGCAATGCCGTGGCCACCGCCTCGGAGGTGCCTTCGCCGGTGCTGCATGCGCGCAACTTCGATGCGGAAAACGAGGCGCTGGTGGCGCAGATGGCGGCCCGCCCGGAAATCGCCTTCGATAAAGACTTCCTGCGCTGGATGCTGTCCGACGGCGCCGGGGCCTTTCTGCTCGAGAACCAGCCACGGGCCGGCGGCCTGTCGCTGCGCATCGACTGGATCGACATCTTCTCCTACGCCAACGAACTGCCGACCTGCATGTACGCCGGCGCGGAAAAGGCCGAGGACGACAGCCTGGTCGGCTGGAAGCTGCTGACTCCGGAAGAGTGGGCCTCGCGCTCGATTTTCGCGATCAAGCAGGACGTGCGGCTGCTGAACGAGAACGTGGTGAAGTACACCCTCGGCAAGCCGCTCAAGGAGGTGATGATCAAGCACAACCTGTCGCCCGAGGCCATCGACTGGTTCCTGCCGCACATGTCGTCGGAATACTTCCGCCAGCCGATTGCCGAGTGCCTGGAAAACACCGAACTGGCGATTCCCCAGGAGCGCTGGTTCACCAACCTGTCCGAGCGCGGCAACACCGGTTCGGCGTCAATCTACATCATGATCCACGAGCTGCTGGAGTCCGGGCGCCTGCACAAGGGGCAGCGCCTGCTGTGTTTCGTCCCGGAAAGCGGGCGCTTCTCCGGTGGCTTCATGCACCTGACG
>Ga0055540_1001931_pt1 | contig 11587 bp, 9 predicted proteins | sample AraplaCvi_mMS_r2_2_FD_55040 | JGI IMG/M metagenome (GOLD analysis project Ga0055540, IMG submission 55040) | Arabidopsis root microbial communities from North Carolina, USA - plate scrape MF_Cvi_mMS_r2 | ecosystem: Host-associated > Plants > Roots > Endosphere | place: USA: North Carolina
CGCGCCATCGTGGTCCTGCATCGCATTGGATTGCGGATGGAGAAAACGAAGCCGTGAGGTCATGCGAACACCATCTCCAACGTGCGCTCGATATCAGCCCAATCCACCCTGAAGTTGTCGCAGGTTCCCTCGCCGACGACGAGAGCGTAGCCCTGTCCCTGGCGATCGGTGATGATCTTGAGAGCCGAGACCACCCGGTCCGGGGGCTGGATGACTAAGAGGGTCGCGTCCGGCGGCATGACGGTGAGGCCGTGCACCAGATGGCTGCCCTCGACACCGGCGACGATGCGGGCGCCGGCACAGACAAGAATAATGTCGTCAACCGACGACGCCATCGGATCGAGGATCCGGAATCCGAGTTTCGACGCGAACTGTTCGGCAATCTCGGTCTCGTTTGTGAGGTGCCGGCTGCTTCCCCCGTTTCCCCGCAGGATGAAGACGCCGGGTGAACGGGAAAAGGCGGCACCGACGCCAGCAGCTTTTCGCGCACCTGATCGGCCCGTTTCCTCTTGCTCGCGTTCTGGCCCTTGTCCCTGAAAAGCACCACCTCGTCAAAATGGACGTCGCCGACCTGGATCGGCCTGAAGCCCAGTTTCTGGGCGTATTGCGGCTCGTGGTCCCACTTGACCGGCCGCGTCGAGACCGGCGTCTGATATTCGTCCGCCAACGAATATGTCAGGCAGTCATCCGAAAGCCAGTTGCCGAACCAGCGGTTGCCGACCCAGCTCTCGAACAGCGCCCCGCTGGCCGACTGTTTAGGGGGCACATAAACCGGCAGCCGGCGGCTGCGCGGCCTGAGGCTCCTNGANGATTTCTGCCCGTAGAGNACNCCGTCGATCAGGTCGATATTCTTGACCCGGTAACCGACCGTTGCCTCCTGTGTGGTCTCGTAATTTCCCCTGAAGCCCTTCAGGATCTCGGCGACGGAGCCGAATTCGGCGCCGTTGATGCGATCGAGATGATGCGGAAGAAACTTGGCCGGGCGGATGAAGCGTCTGGCCTGCGGCGCGATCGTCCAGCGTTCGCATGCAACCGCCTCGATATCCGGAACGGGCATCCGGGCGGCTCTTCTCAACGAATGCATGATCGGCAGGAAAGATATCAATCAACCATCCTCGCGGGGCCTGCAATCGGCGCTTCAAACGGGGAGGCCCCTTGTCGTTAAACCATCGCCCCCGAACAGGATAATCGCATAGCGGCCAAGGGTTTCGCCGTAGTCTTTGGGCTATCGGCCTACTCATTTCGGAGTATCGGACGACCCTCGTTTTCCTCGTGCTCCAGAAGGGAGGCGATCGCCTGTGCGCTGATGCGGTGGTGGAACTTCGCGGCGATCTTGGCACGTGACGCCTGCCTCAACCGGCGCGAGAGATCGTCGTTCAGCAATACGCTCTCGATGGCGACGGCCATCTCCCGCGGCTGCCGGGCTTCCACCAGCATGGCGTCCACGCCATGGTCGACGAGCTCGCTGTTTCCCCCGACATCGGTGACGATCACCGGCATTTCCATCGCCATCGCCTCCATGATGGCGACGGAAATCCCTTCATTGAGGCTGGCGAGCACGAAGATATGCGCGTCCTCCAGCCCCTGCCTCACCCGGGTTTCTGAGACCGCTCCCAGAAGCTCGACGCAGCCGGTCAGCTTCTTCTCCGCGATCAGGGCTTCCAACGTCCTGCGATATCCGCTGCCGCCCTGCTCGTCTTCGCCGGCAATCTGCAGGCGCACGTCGATATCGCGTCTCCGCAGGATTTCGACGGTCTGCAGCAGAAGGTCATGTCCCTTCACCGGATTGAGCCTGCCGCAGGTAAAGATCCGGCAGGGCTCGCCCCGTTTCCACGGAGCATAGGGGCGGCTTCTGCGGATCTGCTCCAGATCGACGCCCATCGGCGCGATCGCGATCCGGGACGGCTTCGTGCCGTTGAGTTTCACATCGATGTCGTTGAACAGGCGCTTCGATATCACCGTCGCAAAGGCGGCATTCTTCCATTTCTGCCGCTGGTTGGGGCCGTAGCCCTCAAGCGTCGGGCCGTGAAGCGTCAGACTGTAGGGTATGCCCGACAGAAGCGAGGCAAGCGAAGCGACATTGGCCGCATCGGCGCAGGAATGGACATGGATATGGGACCATTCTCCCCGGCGGGCGAGCCGGACGAGCTTGCCGGCGACAAGCAGGATGGCGAGCATCCGCAACCGGCCGGCTGGCGATCTGGTCTCGGCGGCGAAGACGGCGGCAAGGCTGCGCCCGATCCGGCGCGGGCCGGCGCGAACAACCTCCACAATCGCGGCCAACGCTCCACCGAAACCGAGCGGCAGAAGGTATTCGGTCCGCCGGCGCGCCTCCTCGGCCCAGGCATGCGACGCGATCGCCCTCGGGGGATGCGCCGTAGAAACGAATTGAGCCTCGATGCCGAGCTCGGACAGGGCCTCGTGCTCACGCCACAGGAATATGTGGGTCTGGCCCGGAAATTCCGGTATGAAGAAACCTATACGACGCCCCATCGCACCCCCTTGTTCCGACACTGCCCGATGTGCCGTCCGCCCGGCCGCACAACTCGTGTTGGTGCCCGCANGCGGGCCGGCAGCACAGATGCTGATCGGGCGAACGTCAAGGGATCATGGTCACGGGGCGGTCGCCGTTTCACAAGCTTTCTNGGCGGCGTATCGCCTTATCCTAAAGGGGACGGGTCGCCTGGAACTCATCCGTTCGGTCTAGGATCAAGGGTCGGATTNCTACCTCTTTGTGCCTTGTTTGCAGGTGCCGAACGCCGCCGTACTATAAACCTTCTTATCCCAGTTGGATGGGAAGGGGTTACCAATCTTCGGGGGTCTACAGATGCGTGGGATAACGAGTCTCGCGGGGCTTTTGCTCTGCCTGACATTTGGGGACGTGGCAGCTCAGACGACATATCGCCTGCAGCCCGGCGATACCCTGCAGGTATGGATTGCGCAGGAGCCTGAGCTTACCCGCGAAGTCGTCATTCCTCCGGACGGATGGCTGTCCTTCCCGCTTGCCGGCCATATCCAGAGCACCGGCCTTTCCGTTTCGGAACTGGAGGCGCAGCTTCTCGAGCGCCTGAAGACCTATTTCAACGACACCCCTAATCTGACGATCATGCTGCGTCCCAACACCCAGAATCCGCAGCTGATCTATGTGCTCGGCGAGGTCGCCACACCCGGCGCGTACCCGTATCGCGCCAACATGACCGTCCTTCACGGCCTAAGCGTTGCCGGCGGCGTCTATCGCACCGCATTGCTGGCCGCCGACCAGGACCGGTCCGTNGTGGTAAAACGCGAAGTCGAACATTCCCAAAAGCGGCTGCAGGAATTGCGGGCGCGCATCATCCGNCTGGAGGCGGAAATGCGCGGAGACAAATCGATCGGCACGCCTGAGGCCCTTGCCGCCGATCCGGCCCTTGCCGAAGAGCAATCCTTGCTGAATGCCCGGATGGAAGCGCGCGCCATGGAGGANAAGGCGCAGGCGCAGGCAAACGAGCTCACGGAGCGGAACAGCCTCGCGATGCAGGAACANGCCGAGACCATGACGAAACGGCTCGATCTGGCCAGGCGCCGGCTGCAGAGCATCAGCGGGCTCGTCGCAAAGGGCGTGACCGAAGGTTCGCAGCAAATGGTCCAGGAAGGCACGATTGCCGAACTCGAGGGACAGATCAGCCGGATGACCTCCGAGATCGCGGTCGCGGACCGCTTGAAGATGGCGGATCTTGCCCGCTATGAGAGCACGCGCCAGGCGCAGAAGACCCAATTGCTGGTCGAACTGAATGCAGCCCGCGGCGAGCAGGAAGAGGCCGCNGCGCGGCTTGCCGACAGCACCCGCATCATGACGATCTATGGCGAGAGCGCCGCCTCGACCCAGCAGAAAGAGCGGCGGGTACTCGCCTATCACATCGTGCGGACCACCAACGGCGAAACGCGCGAATTCACTGCGACGGAGATGACCCCGATCCAGCCGGGCGACCTGCTGCGGGTGGTCTACAGCGATCCTTCCAATACCGGTGATGCGGGAAAGGCTCAGCCGCTGGCTCAAGCCGAAAACCGNTCACCCTCTGTAGTAACCACGACGGCAGCGGCTCGATGATGGAGACTTCGTGATGACCCAAGTATCTCGTACGCGAAGCAATGAGGCGACAGCATGATCAACGAGCTAGGACGCAATATCCTCTATTTTATCGAAATCGCGCTTGCCAAGCCACTATACGCCATCATACCCGGATTGATTACNATTACGATGGGGATCTACTTCATATACACCATGCCCCGGAGCTATTACTCCGAAGCNCTGCTGCTGATGGAGTTCCAGCAGATCCCGACGACGCTCGTCTCGCCTACGGTGACGAACGACCGCCTGCAGTTCATCGACCAACGTGTATTGTCGCGCAACAACCTGCTGGCACTGTCCGAGAAATACCATCTTTTCCAAAATCTCACGGAGACTTTGCCCAAGAACAATTTTGCCGGCTTGATCCGCAACCAGATCAATCTTCAGGTATCGGTGACCGAAGGTGCAGACCGCACCGCCAGCAGCGCCTCCGTCAGGATTGGCTTCAAGTATGGCGATCCGGTCGTTGCCGCAAATGTCGTTTCGGACCTCGTGTCGCAGATCATCGAGGAAAACCGGCGCATCCGNACNGCGCGCGCCTCGGAAGCCACGAAGTTCCTCACCCAGGAAGCGAACAACGTCACTCAGCGTTTTCGCGAGAGGGAAGGCGTATGGACGAAATATCTCGAAGAAAACAAGGAATCCCATCCGACGCGAATCCCGACCTTGATGATCGAGCTTCAGGCAAAGGAAGTGGAACTCGCGACACTCGATCGGGCGACCGTTGCGCTGAATGAGGAAATCGGAATCTACGAAGCTCAGCTGCGCATGGGCGCCGGGCAGACGGCCGAGGGCACGCGGTTTCACGCACAGCTGGCCGAGCTTGAGCGCGATTTCGCAGTCAAATCCGTGATCTATTCGGATACCCATCCGCAGATCCGNGCCATGAGGCAGCGTCTCGAGGAAATGCGGGCTCAGGTTGCCGTCGCACCGCGCATCGTATCGGCNGAGATGCCGACGCCCGAGGAGATCAAGGCGCTTCCGCCCGAGCTGATGCTGATCGCGGAACGTATCGCCATGGCAAAGCCGCGACAGGAACAGAATGTCGTGCAAAGGAAGGCCATCGTGGAGCGCATCGCGCGGCTGCGGGACATCATCTCTCACGCTCCCGAAGTTGGCGCGCAGATCGAGGCGAACGAGGCCGAGAAAGTCTCGCTGCAGCGAAACATGGACGAGATGCAGACCAAACTCGATGCCGCACGTCTTGGCGAGCGGCTGGAGGAAGGCGATGCCGCCCAGCAGATCGAGGTAGTCGAAGAGCCGGAAGTTCCCAAAGTNGCNTCGGGAACGAGGCGGCTCAACCTGGCGGCNGCCGCCGCCGCTGCAGCGACCATGGCGGCGGCTGCGGGAATTTACGCCGCACATCTGTTCGACCGGACCATTCGCGGCGCGTTTGATCTCAGCCACGCCTTGGAGGGAGAAACGCTGGTCGTCATTCCCCGATGGAAGCCGAAGCGGCGCATAGCCAGAGCCTTCCGGAATTCCACGTTCACGAATCCAAGTCCGCTTCCGGGAGGGTGACGTCATTCGGGTACGACCGAGCCGCCTCTAGTTCCAAATCGTATCGATGACACAGGGCACGAATTTCATGGAAATCATCAAGAACATTACATCGCGGAGCAGGATGCCGGATCGGTTGGATGGCGCCGGCCTGACCGANNTGAACACAGGCTACCTCAACGGATACCATTCTCATGAGGAGTGTCCGCCGCCGCTGGATGTCTCCCCCGTCTCTCCCACCTTTCTGTATTCCAATCGCATCATCGCCTTCGACAGCGACAGTCCGATGGCCCATTCCTATGACGTCCTGCGAAACCAGCTCCTGAACGGGCACAGGGAACGCGAGACGCGGGTGATTGCCGTGACCGCGCCCACGATCGGTTGCGGCACGACCGTAACCGCCATCAATCTGGCACTCAGCTTCGCCCGNGTGCCCGGTGCAAATGTCTTGCTGGTGGACGCGAACTCCCGGGATCCTGCAATCGGCGACGTGCTTGGCCTGTCGCCTCGTCCGCCGGTGGAAGACCCGATCCGGGGATGGCTGACGACNGTGGACATCCGAGGCCTTCGCACCCATCTGCTGCGCGCAGCCTGGGGAGCGGCAAAAATTCCGCTGCCCGCCGACCTGGCGCGCATGACGGCACAGGTCGAATTGGCCCGCCAGATGCTGAAACCGACGATCGTTCTCTTCGACCTGCCGCCNATGTTGAGTTCGGACGAGGTGATCCCCTTCGTCGACATGTCCGACACCGCCGTCATCGTGCTCGCGATCGGCAAGTCCAGGCTCCCNGAACTGGAGATCTGCCAGAGCTATCTCGGCTCCGAGAAAGACATGCAGGTGGTCCTCAACAAGACGAAGAGGCATGGCCTTTGATGGATATCGAGACTACGCCGCAGGACNGCGCCTCCCGGCCGAAATTGGTGGTCGTGATCGTCAACTACCGGACGGCCGATCTGACCATCGATTGNCTTGCATCTCTGAGTGTTCCCGGGACGGTCCCCGATGGTACGCGGATCATTGCCGTCGAGGGCGGGTCGGGCGATCGTTCGGCCGAACTCATCTCGGCCGCGATACGAGAGAACCGCTGGACCAATGCCGTCTGCCTCCCGCTCGAGACGAATGGCGGTTTTGCCTACGGCAACAATCGCGGCATCGAATATGCCATGGCGAACTTCGGCCGGCCGGATTATGTCCTCCTCCTCAATCCNGATACCATCGCCCGCCCCGGCAGCATCGCGCGCCTGGNGGAGTTCATGGACGGCAAGCCGGACGCCGGCATCGCCGGCAGCCGTCTGGANCATCCTGACGGCAAAGGCCAGGCCTGCGCNTTCCGGTTTCCCTCGCTCGCGAACGAATTCGAAAGCGAGGCCAAGCTTGGACCGGTNACGCGGCTGCTCGGACGCTGGCGTGTCGCCCCCGACATGCCGAGGGAACCGAGCACGATCGACTGGGTATCCGGGGCAAGCTTGATGTTCAGGACCGAGGTTCTCGAACAGATCGGCATGCTCGACGAAGGATATTTCCTCTATTACGAAGAGGTGGATTTCTGCATGCGCGCGGCGCGCGCAGGGTGGTCCTGCTGGCATGTGCCGCAAAGCCGCATCATTCACCTCGTGGGCCAGTCGACCGGCGTGACGCGGCATGTCAAACCGTCCCGGCGGCCGGCCTACTGGTTCGAGTCCCGGCGGCGCTACCATCTGAAGCACCACGGGGCTCTTTATTCGGCCCTCGCCGATCTCTCCTGGCTTTGCGGGCATCTCGCCTGGCGCATCCGCCTTTTTGCAGAAGGCAAGACATCCAGCGGGCCGCCGCATCTGCTGCTGGATTTCATCCGTCACTCGGGGCCGTTCCGCAGGGTCTGACCCGCTTTCCCAGACGGGAAACGGGCTCAGGCTATTCCCGTCCGGGCCATCAAAAGCTCCAGCGCCGCCGCCGATCTGTTGATGTCGTGCCGTTCGAGGGTCCGGCGCCGCCCGGCCTCGCCTTTGCGGAACAGCTCGATATCGCTTGCGAACAGTGCCTGCCGCATTGCACCGGTCAGCGCCTCCAGGTCGCCGGCCGGAACGAGCCAGCCATTGTCGGCCTGAACGAGCTCCGGGATGCCGGCGATATAGGTCGAGATCACCGGGCGCTTCAGCGCCATGCTTTCCATCAGCACCACCGGCAGGCCTTCCGCGAAACTGGGCAGAACCAGGGCCTTGGCGCGGAGAATTTCGCTTCGCACATCGTCCTGCGAGATCGTGCCGGTCAGCACGACCGTGTCGCGGAGCTCGAGCCGTTCGATCTCCTGCTCGATTTCGGCCCGCAACGGGCCATCTCCGACGAGCACGAGTTCGAAACGCATCCCCTCGGCCCGCAGGTTTGCAGCTGCCTGAAGCAGGAGGAGATGGCCCTTCTGCTCCGACAGCCGCGCGATGCAGACGAGGCGCGGACCGGTCCCGTTCAGCTCCACGTCGTCGCTGAGATAACGCTGGTCGATACCGCAATGGACGACCGCGATCTTGCGCCAATCNNCAAGATCCGCCCAGCGCAGCAGCTGGCTGCGGCCGTAGGAACTGACAGCGACGACGAATGAGGAAGCCCTGATCTTGTCGCAAAGCCCGAGAGTTTCNGGCCGATCGAACTCTTCGGGACCGTGGACGGTAAAACTGAATTTCATGCCGCCGATCTGATGCGCCAATGTCGCGACCGTTGCCGGGTTGGTGCCGAAATGGACATGCAGGTGGTCGATCGCGTCTCTGCGGCACCAATCCGCCAGGATCATCGCCTCCCAGAAATACACGAGGTGCCGCAAGTAGCGCCCTCCCGACGTCCTTGCGAAACGGAANGCGGTTCTCAGCGCTTTCAATGATGGTCTCGGATGGCCGAACAATTGGCGCAGGACGCTCGCCACGGCCCTGGTCATCGGGGTCCGCAGGATATGGCGGGTTCGCTCCGCTTCCCCGATATCGTCNGGATCCTTCAACACGCCGCGAAAGGGACGAACCGCGTACCTTTCGACCCGGTGTCCCCTTGCCTCCAGTGCTACGATTTCACGCCGAATGAACGTATGGCTCGGCGCCGGATATTGGTTGGTGAAATACGCGATCCGCATTCCACAAGCGTCCCTTCATGTTTGCCGGCCGCCGGCACCCCACCCGCATCCGGTATAGCAAAAAGGGCTTGGCGGGCTCAGTGCGACAAAGAGCTTAAGGCACCGGCACCGGCTTCCACCAAAGAGGTAAATTTACAGCAACGGACCGAAATCCTACAGATAGCAAGCGGGTTTACCCAGATTGTGGGGCTGGGATTGCGACCGATAAGGACCGCCAAAAAACAACGGCCGAGGATACGCACAATGGACACGGATATCCTGTCGCAGCGAGGCTATNGGGGNCTCGGGGCCGATGTCTGCGTCGTGGTCATCGGACGCAACGAGGGACAGCGCCTGATCGACTGCCTGCACTCGCTGAAGAGCCATCGCGAGCGCACGATCTACGTGGATTCCGGCTCGTCCGACGGAAGTGCTGAGGCGGCNGCCAAGCTGTGCGCGCAGGTCGTGCCGCTGGACATGACGATCCCGTTCACGGCGGCACGAGCGCGCAATGCAGGTTTTGACGCGGTGATGCGGCGCTGGCCGGATACGGCCTTCATACAGTTTCTGGACGGAGACTGCGAGCTGGACGCGAAATGGATAGCAACGGCCGCAACCTTCCTGGTCATGCGCAAGGACGTCGCGCTGGTCTTCGGTCGCCGGCGCGAGCGGCATCCGGATCGGACGGTGTTCAACGCGATATGCGACCGCGAATGGGACGGCCCGCCCGGCGAGGTGCCGGCATGCGGCGGCGACATCCTCATCCGGGCGTCGGTCCTCAAGGATTTCGGCGGCTATACCTGCGGGCTGATCGCCGGAGAGGAGCCGGAACTCTGCATCCGCCTGCGCGAAAGGGGCTGGAAGATCTGGCGCCTGCCGTCCGAAATGACGCGCCATGATGCGGATATCAGCCGATTGAGCCAATGGTGGCGCAGAAGCGTCCGCTGCGGGCATGCCTATGCTCAGGTGTTCCATCTCCACCGGGCATCCCCCTCNAGGATCTGGACGAGAAATCTGCGGCGCGCGGTGTTCTGGGGTGGCTTGCTGCCGTTCGCGGCACTTGCCTGCACNGCTTTTTATCCGGCGGCCTTCGCGCTTCTGCTGGTTTATCCGCTTCAGATCCTGCGCCTGGCGCTCAGGAAGACGCCCAAATCAGGCAACAGATGGATCTTCGCCGCGTTCGACGTGCTCGGCAAGTTCCCCGAAATGCAGGGCATCGCCCAGTTCCATCTGAACCGGCTGATCAACCGCCAGCAACGGATCATCGAATACAAATAANCCCTGTAACGGAAAGCNAGGCCGCGTTGGTCGGCCCTATCGGCGCGCGCCCAGGACACGCATTTTCCGAACCGCGCCGGGAGAGGGAATGGACGGCTGAGCCGGACCGGCGCCGGAGCTTTTCATCCTTGCTCTGGCGTTTCCGGAAAACTCCCACTCGATGCCGGCGCCGCGTGCCAGAAGTGCCGCGCAGAGGCCGGAGAAAGGCCAATAGATATAGGGGATGACGGACACGCTGCTGCTGGTGGCGATGGTGAAAAGCATGGAGGCGAGAAGCGCCAGGATCCCGTCATAGCTGACGATGTCCGATTTGTTCTTCCAGAACAGAATTCCGAGCCTGACGCTGAGCACACCGAAGAACGTCACGAACAGGAGCAGGCCGATCAATCCATAATGGAGCGATATCTGCAGATAGGTGTTCACCACATCCACGATGCCTTGCCCCTGGATCATCGTCTGCATTTCAGGCTCGGATACGAACGTGTCCGAGCCGAAGAGCGGATAACGTTCTATGACGATCATGGAGTTTTCGAAAAGTCTGGAGCGATAGGTCTCGCTGCCCTTGTCGGCCGAACCGACGAACGGAAGCAGATTGGTGAAGCGGTCGATGAACGGCGGGTGCACGAATATCAGTGCCGCGATACCTGGCACGGTCCCGACGAGCAGCTTCATCGAGGCCCGCAGATTTGTCATCATCAGCACCACTGCGCAGAGTGCGAAGCCGAGCCAGGGTCCCCGCGAGACGCTGGACAAAAGCCCGATCATCAGCACCCCAAGCGCCGCGTATCGCCAGATGCCCAAAGGCTTCGGTGTCCGCAGCGCCAGCAGGCAGCCGCCGGCGGTCATGCACAGGAATCCGAAGGCAATGGACTCCACCGATGTGGTGGCGGCACGCAGAAGGCCGTCGCGGAAAAGATAGACGGTGATCAGCACCACGTCCCACTGCAGCACGACCACATAATAGATCCGCCAGTTTCTCCAGATCTCGAAAAACCCGATCGCGGCGAGCGGCAGGACCGAGACGACGAACGCAAGCAATACCTGGTTTACCGCCAGTGCCGAGCGCAGGGAGCGGCTGAAGACGAAGTAAGGAAGCAAAATATCGAGAAAGTAGCCGGGGACGACGCGCAGAATGGAATTTATATCCCCGAGACGCAGGGCAAGGAGGCATATGTAGACGAAGAAGAGCGTGACCACGACATCCGGCCCGTGGAGCTCTCGGTTTTCGTGCTCTCTCCAGAGCTTGAGCGCAATCGGCAGCAGGATGGTGATCTCCAGCAGCCGCGGCGGATCAAGATCGATGATCCGGTTGAATACGCCCGGAATGCCCACCCCGACCGGCACGCAGGGCGCCACGAACATCAGGATTATATAGAGCAGGAACGGCTGCCTGGCGTTACGATGGATGTATATGCTCATGATCGCGAGCGCGGCGGCAAACTCGAAAAAGCTTCGGGACAGGAAGGTGGCGAACGTCGCAACAACCCAACAATTGCGCCAGAGCCTGAATTCGGTTTCACCGATGAGCGGAACGGCAACTTTGCCGGCGATATAAAGCGCGGGAGCGCTGATGATCAGAACGTAGATTAGAGCGCGGAGATATTCTGGCATTAAAGTCTCGCGCCGG
>Ga0055540_1001932_pt1 | contig 11586 bp, 14 predicted proteins | sample AraplaCvi_mMS_r2_2_FD_55040 | JGI IMG/M metagenome (GOLD analysis project Ga0055540, IMG submission 55040) | Arabidopsis root microbial communities from North Carolina, USA - plate scrape MF_Cvi_mMS_r2 | ecosystem: Host-associated > Plants > Roots > Endosphere | place: USA: North Carolina
TTCGGCGGCGGCAGCTGGTGGACGATCGCCTCCAGCACGTCGGGAATGCCAAGCCCGGTCTTGGCCGAGATCAGCACGGCCTGCGAGGCGTCGATGCCGATCACTTCCTCGATCTGCTCCTTGATCCGCTCGGGTTCTGCGGCGGGCAGGTCGATCTTGTTGAGGACGGTGACGATCTCGTGGTTGTTGTCGATCGCCTGGTAGACGTTGGCGAGNGTTTGCGCCTCGACGCCCTGAGACGCGTCNACGACGAGAAGAGAACCTTCGCAGGCCGACAGCGACCGCGACACTTCATAGGCGAAGTCGACATGGCCGGGCGTGTCGATGAGGTTCAGGATATAGGTCTCGCCGTTATTCGCCTTGTAGTGCAGGCGCACGGTCTGGGCCTTGATGGTGATGCCGCGCTCGCGCTCGATATCCATCGAGTCCAGCACCTGTTCCGACATGTCGCGCTCGGCAAGGCCGCCGGTCGTCTGGATCAGCCGGTCGGCGAGCGTCGACTTGCCGTGGTCGATATGCGCCACGATCGAGAAATTGCGGATATGGTCAAGCGGAGTGCGGGTGGAATTGGTGCTCATGGCTCGCGCATATAGCAGCGCGAATCCCTGCCGCAAAGCGGAAAGATAACCTTTCGTTGAGGATAAAGCCCTTCGGCTTAGGCTATTTGCCGGGCTTTTCCGCCTCCGGACCGGTCATGACCGAGGCGTTCGGAAGCTGGGCGCTGCGCAGTCCGAAATTCTCCCGCTCGTCGGAAGGCACGCCCTCGCGCTCCTTGAGGCGCCAGATCACGTAAGCCCCATAGGCGATCGCCACGAGGATCACCGCATAGATGAACGTATGCTGGCCGAAAACGGGGGTGAGCAGCGTCACCCCGAGTGGCACGATGGTGGCCGCCGTCGACCAGGCGACCAGAAGCGCCGAGGAGAGCGGCACGAAATCGCCGGGATCGGCCCGGTCGTTGGCATGCGCATTGGCGACCGAATAGACGGTCTCGACCGCGCCGCCGAAGATGAGGAAGACGAGCATCAGCAGGATCATCATCGAGAAGGACACGAACAGCGTCGCCAACCCGGCCGCGACGATCAGCCCGCAGGTGATCAGGAGCACGAAACGGCGGTCGATACGGTCCGACAGCATGCCGAGCGGATATTGCACGAACAGCAGACCGGTCTGCATCACCAGCATCAAAAGCGCGACATCCGCCTGCGCCACGTGGTTGGTGGTGGCGTAGATCGGCACGAAGCCCTGCACCACCATCGACAGCCCGCCCGAAGCGAGCACGCCGATCAGCCCGACCGGAGAGATCCGCCAGGCCATTTTGATGTCGACATTGACATTGGCGGGTGCCGGCGGGTTGGGCAGGCGGGTGAGCCCGATCGGCAGGATCGACAGCGCGGTGACGAAGACGACGGCAAGCGGCGCGAGGTTGCCGTCTGTCGGAATGCGGCCGAANATCCAGGCNCCGGCGCCGAGGCCGAGCACGAAGGCCATGTAGAAGAAGGACATCGCCCGGCCGCGCCATTCGTTCGAAGCGGCGTGGTTGAGCCAGCTCTGGGCGATGATGAAATTGACGTTGGAGGCCGCTCCATAGACNCCGCGCGCCAAGACCCACCAGATCGGCGGCGGGTTGATGGCGATCAGCACGGCAGCGATGATGACCATCGCCATCGAGCATGGAAACAGGCGGGCATGGCCGACCCGGCGGATCAGCGGCCCGCCGACGATGCAGCCGATGAGGCCGCCGAAGGCGAGCGTCGGGACGGCGGCGCCGGCGGCCCAGGTGTCGCCCGTCTGCGTCAGCACGAAAGGAACATAGGCGGACATGATGCCGCTGCCGATGGCGGCGATCGTCATCGAGACGACGATGCTCGCGATCGACAGGGGCGACGCCGTCTCGATTGTCTGGCCGTTCATCTCGTTTCTCCGGAGGCGCGGGCGTCGGCGATTTCCGCCGACTTGAAGCCTGATACTGCTCCATAGCCGATGGAACATGACAGGAGCTATCGCGGAAGCGCCATTGCCGGTAAAATTCGCCTTTCCACCATCGCCCCACTTGATTCCATGATAGGAGAATGTAATTCTCAGATCATGGAACAGACGGATCATGACATCGAAAGCGCCATCAGCGACCGGCTGAAGAGCCTGCGCGCCCGCGCCGGGTTGACGCTCGACGAGCTGGCGAACCGTTCCGGCGTCAGCCGTGCGATGATTTCCAGGATCGAGCGGGCGGAGGCGAGCCCGACTGCGGCGTTGCTGGCGAGGCTTTCGGAAGCGCTCGGGCTTTCTCTTTCCGCCTTCTTCGCCGACGACGACACCCGCAATTCGCCGCTCATCCGCAGGGCGGAACAGAAGCTCTGGCGCGATCCGCATACGGGTTATCTGCGCCGCTCGGTTTCTCCGCCGGGCACGCCATCGCGCGTCGATATCGTCGAGGTGGACTTCCCGGCGCATGCGCGGGTGAGTTTCCCGCCGCGCGAGCAAAGCCGGGTGATGACCCAGCATGTCTGGCTCTTCGAAGGGGTGCTGGAGATGATCGTCGGCGAGACGGTCCACACACTCCATCCCGGCGATTGCCTCTACATGGATATCGGCGACGCCTTCGATTTCCACAATCCATCCGACCAGCCGGCCCGTTACGCCGTCGTTCTCGACCGGGGCCGCTGAACACTTTTCATCAGGGGATTTTTAAGATGCCAGGAGCCTTTTCAAGATGAACGTCACCATCCGCATCCTCAATGCCGGTGAAACCCGCGCCGCAATAGCCGATCTCTCCGAGACCTTGTCCGACTGCGTCAATGGCGGGGCTTCGCTCGGCTTCATGCTGCCCTTCGAGCCGCAGGACGCGGTCGGCTACTGGCAGGAGATTGCCGATGCGGTCGAAAAAGGCGGTATCATCCTCGCTGTGGCTGAAGTGGAGGGTAAAGTTGTCGGCACGGTGCAGGTGGGCCTTGCCGCCAAACCGAACCAGCCGCATCGCGGCGACCTGATGAAACTCCTGGTGCATCGCTCCGCCCGCGGGCTCGGCCTGTCGCGCAAGCTGATGGACGCGGTGGAAGCGGAGGCGGCGCGGCGGGGCCGCACGCTTCTGGTGCTCGATACCGCGACCGGCAGCGACGCGGAAAAGATCTATCCCCGCTTCGGTTGGGAGCGGGTCGGCGTTATCCCGGATTATGCCATGTGGCCGCAAGGCGGTTTCTGCGGGACCACGCTGTTCTACAAGCGCGTTGCTTGAGGCCGCGAAGAAAAAATCCGGCAAGAGAAGTCCATCCAGCTCGATTTATTCTTGCAAATCAGGGCATATGAACCTGCGCCGATTGATCAGGCGCTTTCATGGGGGACGTTATGCTGATTTTTAATTCGCTGCCGGCGATGCGCCGNGNAGCCTTGATGGCTGTTCTTACGGCAACCATCTGCTCCGCGGCCGGACAGGCCCTGTCTGCCGACGTGAGCTTCATGATGCGCAACGAGCATCCGAACGCCGTCGAAGTCGAGCTCTACAGCCAGGACCGCAAGCATGTCTGGCCNGGTGGNAACCANGTCTATTATCTGGATGACGGCGAAACCAAGCAGATCCATCTGTCCTGCCAGCAGGGCGAGAACATCTGCTACGGCGCCTGGGTCTCCGGCGACAAGCAGACCTATTGGGGCACGGGCCCGGGCAACAAGGAAGTCTGCGAAGATTGCTGCTACGTCTGCGAAGGCGGCGAGACCGAGGAAATCAATCTGGTCGAATGAAGTTCCGCAAGCCAGTGGATCGGCCATCGGCCGGTCCCGCTATTCCCGGGAAACCGGGGGCTCTCGCAAAGCGGCGATCGCCGTTTCGAGCAACATCCCATGCTGCCAATGCACCGCTTTCCAGCCGAATTGCCGGGCTCCCTCGATATTTTCGATCACGTCGTCGATAAAGGCGATATCCGGCGGCTGAACACCGACCNCCCCGGTGACGAGGCGGAAGAAGTCCTGGTCCGGCTTCTTGTGACCAAGCTTGGCGGAGTAAAAGATTTCGTTGAAATGCCGGGCAAGCCCGTGCTCCTGCATCAGCCAGGCGGCGCGGCGATGTTCCTGGTTGGTGGCGAGATAGAGCATCACNCCACTCTCTCGCAATTCGGCAAGGTCTTGCAGCAGACGCAGGTCCAACCGTGAATCATTTACGAACCAATAGTGGAGCAGGGTTTCCGTTTCGAGGTGCGGCGCGATTTCCGCAAGCACAGCGGTTAATCGTGCTTCGATCGGCTCCTTGCCTGTGACGATGTCCGGCCAGTAAGGCTGAAAGAACTCCTTGCGTANCAGATCGGGTTGCAAGCCGAGATCGCGTTCCAGATAGGTGAATAGCGGCAGCCCGTCGGTTGGCCGGCCATGCACGAGGACGCCGTCGACATCCACCATCAAAACTCTCATTCTGCGCTCCATCCATTCTGAAGGTCGGCAGAGAACGCAGTAGCAATTCAGGACGTGGTTCTCCAGAGCCGGGAGGTATCGGAAAGATGACGCGTGGTTTTCTCAGATTTGCATCGATCGCTTTTATCTGGCTGGGTTTCTCCTTCGCCTCAGCGGCGCAGGACGCTCCGAAATTCCTCCAGTTCGCCGAAGAGGTCTATGCGGGTCCGCATGCGCCGGTAAGACTGACCACCAAGGACGATCGGGCTTTCGCGACGCGGCTGAAGCAGGCGGCCACCCAGCCGGTGAATTTCGCCGGCCACTATATCCTTGCCACCTGGGGCTGCGGGGCGGAATGTCTCGGCGGCGCGGTGATCGATGCCCGCAGCGGTAAGGTCGTCTTTCTTCCCTATTCCGTCTGTTGCTGGGGCGAGGGCGATCCGTTCTATTACCGGAAGGATAGCCGGCTCATCGTCTTCTCCGGCGTACTCAATGAGGAGGGTCCCAAGGGTGCGCATTTCTTCGAGTTTCGGGACGGCACCTTCCTGCATCTTACGAGCCGGGCCAAGGATGGCACGGCACTTTCCGGTATTCCCAAACCGTCAAAATAGCCTCTCGCTCAATCGCCGGATTTCAGCGCCTTGTCGAATGCGGTGACGATCAGCCCGGTCAGTTCCCGGTGGATTTCGGCACGCTGCCGGCCGGTTTCATCGCAGATGGGATCCTGCTCGCCGACAGATTTCAGGAATTCCGCCGCATCCGGTTTGCAGACGGGCAGGAAGCTGAAATGGTCGGCATTCTCGACCTGCGCGTAAGCGGCGTCAGGTGCCTGGCCGGCCAATGGTCGGGCGTATACGGCAGCCGGAATCTTGCCGGCGCTGCCGAGATTGATAAAGGTCACCGGAATATCGATGGCACTCACGCTGGCTGCCGTGAAAGCCATCGCAAGGCCGGGATCGACGATGACGGCCGCGGTGATGCGCGGATCGCGGTTCGATCGTTCGAAGCGTGTCCTGTCGACGGTTTTGAGATCGAATGTCTCGACAGCGACCTGTTCGCCATCGGCAAAACCGCGCCCGCCTCGGAACCAGGTGCAATCCATCATGGCCGGATAGTCGTCGCAATATCGTTTGTAGGCATCGAGATCGGCACGGGCGCCGACAAGCTCAGTCGCCGTACTGCCGCCGAGCGAGAACCCGAGAACGCCGATATACTTCGCGTCGATTGCCGTCTTCCAGGGGGCTTCTCCGGTCAAGGCGGTGATGACGTCGGAGAGGTCCTGGGTGCGTTCCCAGATCTTGGGCGTGGCGGCCGGCGTGGAATCGCCGCTCGTGGTGCCGGGATGATTGGGGCCGGCGACGATGAAACCCGCTTCGGCAAGCTTGGTGGCAATCCAGGTCATGCCTTCGGCGCGGGAACCGGAGCCATGGGACAGGAGCACGAGTGGAAAGCGGCCGCTTTCGAAGGACGCGTTCTTGGAAGCAGGCGATCCCTCGAAAATCCGGTTGTCGCCGATGAAAGTCTTTTCGCCGTCACCCTTTGACGGGTACCAGACGGTGACCGCAAGTGCCCGGTCGTGCTCGGGCGAAACCACGCTGACTTTCCGGACACCGACCGGATCGGCGGCAAGAAGGGGCGAACTGCCGATACCCGCAAGCACAAGGGCAACAAGATGGAGGGTGGGTCGCATGGGAGCCTCTTTCGATCTGGGAAAAGAAGGCTGATCCCTGGCAGAGGGAGGGTAGGTTGACGACCTCGATCACGTTCGAGGTCGTCCTTAAACGTGATCTTGTCCTATCGGCTCAGATCCGGGTGCGCTTTTCCGTCAGGAAATAAAGGAAGGCGACGACAGGCAGGGCAAGGCCGATCGAGGAGGCGAGCAGCCAGCCGCCCTCGGCAAAGGCCCAGGCGCCGACGGCCGAGCCGATTGCGCCGCCGCAGAAGAAGGTCGCCATATAGAGGCCGTTGAGCCGGCTTCTCAGGTCCGCGCCGAGATTGTAGATCGACCGCTGGCCGATCACCATCGTCATCGTCACGCCGAAATCGAGCAGGATGGCGGCAAGGGTCAGAAGCGCAAGCGCGACGACCGAGCCCTCCGGCGCGATNTGCGTGATCAGGAAGGCGACGGCGACGGCGGCGATGCCNAAGACCGTCGCGGGCCGGCCGAGATCGCGGTCGGCAAGGCGTCCGGCGATCGGCGAGGCGATGGCGCCGGCAACGCCGGCGAGCGCAAACANCGCGATGCCGGCCTGGCTGAGATGGAAGGCGGGACCGGCGAGAACCAAAGGCGTCACCGTCCAGAACAGGCTGAACGTGGCGAACTGGCAGGCCTGGTANAAGGCCCGGCGGCGCAGGANCGGTTGGCTGGTGTAGATGCTCCCCATCGAGGCGAGCAGAGCGGCATAGGAGAGCTTCGTTTGNGGCACGCGCTTCGGCAGCCGGGCGGCAAGCACGAAACCGAGCAGGATCATNACCGCCGCCGACAGGAAGAAGACGGCNTGCCAGGAGGAGATTTCGGCAACGAAACTNGAAACCGGGCGGGCCATCATGATGCCGATCATCAGNCCGCTCATGACATTGCCGACCACNCGNCCGCGATTGGCGTCGTTGGTGAGGCTCGCAGCGAACGGCACGATCATCTGCACGGCGGTGGAGCCGATGCCGATCGCGAGCGACGCGGCAAGGAACGGCACCGACGCGGTCGACAGGCCGGCACCGAGCAGCGCCAGCGTGACGACGCCGATCATGGTGAGGATCAGCCGGCGGTTTTCGAGAAGGTCGCCAAGCGGCACGACCAGCAGCAGGCCGAGGCCGTAGCCGATCTGCGTCAGCGTGACGATGAGGCCGGTGGCATGTGCCGGCAGGCCGATCGAGGCAGCGATCGGGCCTGCGAGCGGCTGGGAATAATAGAGTTGGCGGCGACGAGCCCGCAGGCTGCGGCCATCACGAAGGTCATGGCGGCGGACAGTCCTGAAGTGGCCGCCGGTGTGGCCATCGTTGCGGTATTGGTAGTCATGGAAAGCTCCTTGGGAGGAAGGATCGGATAAAATCAGTCGAGAAGTCTCATGGCCGTGTCGACCACGGAAAGGGCCCGCTCACGGCTCGGGCCGGTCTTGCCCAGCACCCTGAGCCCCTGGGTTACCGACAGCAGAAGGCGTGCGGTGGCGGCCGGATCGGTTGTTGTCGGAATGGAGCCATCCGCATGGCCCTCGCGGATCAGGGTCTCGAACAGGGCTTCGCTGCGGGCCATGGAGCGATCGACCCGCTCGGCGGCCTCGGCATCGTAGACCGCAAGCTCGATCGCCGTTCCGACNACCAGACAGCCGCGCCGGCCGTTCTCTCCATGCGAGGCTTCGGCGTAAAAGCGCAGCATGCGGGAAACCTTGTCGCGGCCGTTCTCGCCGCCGGCCAGTTCCTCATCGAGGACGGCGTTGCGGACTTGCTTGTAACGGTCGAAGCTCGCGAGAAAGATCGCCTTCTTGTCCTTGAACGCCTTGTAGAGACTGCCGGCGGCAAGCCCCATGGCGTCCTTGAGTTCGGAAATCGAGGCTGCATGATAGCCCCTCTCGGAAAAGACGACGATCGCCTTGTCGAGGGCTTCTTCGATCTCGAATTCGCGGGGACGACCCGGCGGGCGCGCCGTAGCATTGATATCCATGATGGCGGCTTAATTTGGAAATGATCGTTCCCCAATAGAAGCATGTTTGCGCTTCGTCAAGAGCAAAGCCTGTTTACCGCGTGCGAAGCCTCGGTGTCGGCGCTTGCGCCCGGTCGAAAAATGAGTGGGAACACTTCGGCCACCGAGCGGTTACGCCTCTGTCACCAACCCAAAAGCTGGAGGCAGACATGAGCAAGAGTGACGTAGAACAGGCCGTCAAACGCGCCGAGCGACAGGTCGAGAACACCAGTTCCGGAGGCCACCTCGGCGGCACCTATTATGGCCAGAACCCCGACGGCAAGACGGCGTCGACGAACACCAATGTCGGCAAGAACCGTCCCAACACGGGCAGCAGCTAGACGTCACCAGGATCAGGAGATTTGAAGAGCCCCGCCGCGTGCGGGGCTTTTTGTTGTATGATCCCCAAATCCGGTTGCGAAAAAAAATCGGTTGCGTCTGTCGGGAGGGGAGGCGCTCACGCGTCCTGGGTTCAAGGATGGCATTGCGATGTNGCGCCATCCGTCCTGATCTCGGAACCNGTGACAATGGGGAGTAGACATGAGTAGCAATTATCGTTGGGTCATCGTCGCAGCCGGCGCCCTGATGGGCTGCGTTGCCGTCGGCACGATGTTTTCGCTTGCCATTTTTCTGGAGCCGATCGCCAGGGCGACCGGTTGGTCGCATGCCGGCATTTCAAGCGCGATGACGCTGAATTTCGTCGTCATGGGCCTCGGCGGCTTCATGTGGGGCGCGTTGAGCGACCGCTTCGGCGCACGGATCGTTGTGCTGATCGGGGCGGTACTTCTCGGTCTGGCGCTGGTACTCGCCAGTCAGACGCAAAGCCTGATCGCCTTTCAGTTGATCTACGGCTGCCTCGTCGGGCTTGCCGCCAGCGCCTTTTTNGCACCGATGATCGCCGTCACCATGTCCTGGTTCGACGAACATCGCAGTCTGGCGGTCTCGCTGGTATCGGCCGGCATGGGCATGGCGCCGATGACCGTCTCGCCTTTCGCCCGCTGGCTGATTACCGCCTACGACGACTGGCGTCTGGCCATGCTCTTCATCGGCATCGGCGCNTGGATCCTGCTCCTGCCGACCGCTTTCTTCGTCCGCAANCCACCGGTCCTGACCGTTGCGGAGGGCACGGTTTCGGAGCCTGGCGCTGAAGGCGCCGGCATGCCGCTGGCGAGGGTGTTCCGCTCGCCGCAGTTCCTGGTGCTCGGATTTACCTTCTTCGCCTGCTGCGCGGCCCATTCCGGGCCGATCTTCCATATGGTGAGCTATGCGATGTTCTGCGGCGTGGCGCCGATGGCGGCGGTCAGCATCTACAGCGTCGAAGGGGCGGCAGGCCTCGGCGGTCGCATCCTCTTCGGCGTGCTGGCCGACCGGTTGGGCGTCAAGCCGGTGCTGATCGGCGGGCTGATGATCCAGGCGGCNGTCATAGCGGCTTANACGATGGCGAGCGATCTCAGCCAGTTCTACATGCTGGCGGTGATTTTCGGCGGCACCTATGGCGGTGTCATGCCGCTTTATGCGGTGCTGGCGCGGGACTATTTCGGGCCGAAGATCATGGGCACCGTGTTCGGTGCAGCAACCATGCTGTCGAGCATCGGCATGGCCTTCGGTCCTCTTGCCGGCGGCTGGGCCTTCGACCATTTCGCCAATTACGACTGGCTGTTTTTTGGGTCGGCGCTGGTCGGCCTTGGGGCCGTGGCGATCGCTCTCGCCTTTCCGCCGCTGCCGCGCCAGCCGGCACAGCTTCAGCCCGCCTGAGCCGTTCGGATATGCGCAGCCNGAAAACAAAAAGAGCCCGGAAAATCCCGGGCTCTTTTTGACGTTCAGTGCTCGGCCGGAGCCTTGCGGCCCTTGGCTCGAACCGGAGCCGGGGTCGGCTCGGCAGCTTCGCGTTCGAGGCGAAGCTGACGCAATTTCTCGGTTTTCTTTTCCCGCTGGGTCGCTTCCGCCGAAATGATGGAGCGCGCGGTATGATCTGTCGCGGCAGCTTTGTCACGCGCGGAAAGCTTGGTGGGATTGAAGAATTCGTCCTTGGTGGCGGCCATAATATCCTCCTTCCTGGTGGGATGTCCGTGCGGTCAGAGCGATCAGCGCGCGGGGCGGACCACTTTCTTGGGAGCCGGCAGCAGGCCTTCGCGCTGCATCTTCTTGCGGGCCAGCTTGCGGTAACGCCGCACGGCCTCGGCCTTTTCGCGCGCCCGCTTTTCGGAGGGCTTTTCGTAGGCGCTGCGCGCCTTCATCTCGCGGAACACGCCTTCGCGCTGCATCTTCTTCTTCAGCACCCGGAGTGCCTGCTCGACATTGTTGTCTCGGACTAGAACCTGCAAACTATATCCTTTCTATTGCGAGTGGATCCCGCGTCAAATCGCGGGGCCGAACTGCTTGCCTGGACCGGCCGAAGGCCGGAGCAAAACAAAAAGGCCGGGCGCTACCCCGACCTCTTCCCGTCATTCAAGCCGTCGCCGCCAGTACATCCGTGGTCAGCAGAGGCGAATGACATCCTTATGCGGCCCGAAGGTTGTCGGCCGAATTCTTGCCGGATTTACGGTCGCGGACGATCTCGTAGGAGATCTTCTGACCTTCCGTCAGCGAAGACATGCCGGCGCGTTCGACAGCCGAAACGTGAACGAAAACGTCCGTTGCACCGTCATCAGGCTGAATGAANCCGAAGCCCTTGGTACTATTGAACCACTTCACGGTCCCAGTATTCATGACGATTTCCTTTCAACGCCAGAGATTGCGGACAGTATTTCGCCCGCTTTAATCGATATTTGATAGGAAATCTGACTGGGCACCTGGCCCGGATGCAAAGGTCGCAAGCAATTTTCGATAACGTCAATATAGGCTTCGTGCGCTGATAATCAATGCTCCCGCGGCGATTTAATTTTCCGGAGGCTTGCAGGCATGGCGGATTTTCTCGCTCAATGGCCTGATTTCACAATGTAATATTGTCGGCGCGACCTCTCGGCGCAGCCGGAGCGCCCGGCTTCGCGCACGGATCAGAGGTGCAACGAGCGGCCTTCTAAACAAAAAGCCCGGAGGGTCGCTCCGGGCTTTGCATGTCTTTGCGGCGACGGTCAGAGCGTGCCGGCGCGCTGCTGCGTCATCATGTAGGTGTCGTAGGAATATTCGGCGATCTGCGCCCAGAGATAGGCATCCTTCTTGAAGGCCTGCTGGCTGTCGTAGATCTTCTTGAAGGCCGGGCTCTTGGCCGAGAGGTCGGCATAGGTTTCCATGGCCGCCTTGAAGCAGACATCCATGATCTCGCGGCTGAAGGGNTTCAGGACCGCACCTTCGGCGACCAGCTTCTTGAGCGCGGTGGCGTTATGCGCGTCGTAATTGGCGAGCATGCTCATGTTGGCGGCCGCGCAGGCATCGGTCAGGATCTGCTGGTAGCTCTTTGGNAGGCCCTTGAATTTCTCGAGGTTGAAGAANGCATGCATGGCCGGGCCGCCTTCCCACCAGGCGGGATAATAGTAATATTTCGCGACCTTCACGAAGCCGAGCTTCTGATCGTCGTAAGGACCGACGAATTC
>Ga0055540_1001936_pt1 | contig 11577 bp, 9 predicted proteins | sample AraplaCvi_mMS_r2_2_FD_55040 | JGI IMG/M metagenome (GOLD analysis project Ga0055540, IMG submission 55040) | Arabidopsis root microbial communities from North Carolina, USA - plate scrape MF_Cvi_mMS_r2 | ecosystem: Host-associated > Plants > Roots > Endosphere | place: USA: North Carolina
AGGGCGCCACCACGAAGGAAGCGCCCTTCGTCTATCGGTTAGGACACCAGATTTTCATTCTGGGAAGAGGGGTTCGACTCCCCTAGGGCGTGCCACTTTCTTCTCTCTGAACTCCACATCGTCAGCATTTTTTGCGCGGCTATTTTATTTTGCCGGCGCAGCATCGCAGACGCGAAGCTGGATGCGGCGGGCGCCCTGGTAATGCTCGGCACCGAGCGAGCCTGCAACATGCAGGCTGGCGCCGCGTGAATTGATGAGAAGATTGCCGAGTGCCGTATCGGCGGCGCGGAAGGCGATGCCGTCGAGCCGCGATCCATCCATTGCCTCCATCGTCACCTTCACATGTTTCTCCCCGACCAGGCGTGCATCGCGCACCCGATGCGCCGGCACGGCAAAGAGCGGCTGGGCGTGGCCGGAGCCATAGGGGCCGGCGGCCTCCAGGCGGTCGATGAGTTCGAGCGTGGCGCCGCTGGCGCCGATCGCCCCGTCGATCTTCAAGGTCTCGTTGGCGACGAGGTTCGCCACGGTTCTTGCCGACTTCTCTGTGAAGAAGGTCCTCAACCTGCCGAGATCGGCGCGCTCGACCGTCAGCCCCGCGGCCATGGCGTGACCACCGCCCTTGATCAGCAACCCTTCATCGACCGCCGCGCGCACCATCCGGCCCATGTCGAAGCCGTTGATAGAGCGGCCCGAGCCGGTGCCGCGGCCGGAGGTATCGAAGGCGATCGCAAAGGCCGGCCGTTTGAACTTCTCCTTCAGCCGCGCCGCGATCAGTCCGACGATGCCGGGATGCCATTTCTCGTGGGCGGTGACGATGACGGAGGCGCCCTCGCCGTCGCCATATTCGGCGAGCGCTTCGGCCTCAGCCTCCTGCAGCATGATCGCCTCCATCGCCTGGCGCTCGCGGTTGAGCTCATCCAGGCGCTGGGCGATCACCTCAGCCTCCCCCGTGTCATCGAGCGTCAGCAAGCGGCTTCCGAGCGCGGCATCGCCGATCCGACCGCCGGCATTGATGCGCGGACCGATCAGGAAGCCGAAATGATAGGGTGTGACAGGGCCAGCGAGCCCGGCCTTGCGGAACAGCGCTGCAAGCCCGGCATTGCTTTGGTGGCGGGCGGCGACCAGCCCCTTCACCACATAGGCGCGGTTGAGGCCCTTCAGCGGCACGACATCGCAGACTGTCGCCAACGCGACGATATCCAGCCATTGCAAGAGGTCGAGCGCCAGGATGCCCTTGTTGCCGGCCGCCCGCAGCAGCCTCAGTGTGGCGACCAGCACCATGAAGACCACGCCGGCGGCGCAAAGATGCCCCTGCCCCGACAGATCGTCCTCGCGGTTCGGATTGACGAGCGCATGGCAGGGCGGCAGCTCATGTGTCACCTGGTGGTGATCGATGACGACGACATCGATATTGCGCGCGGCGGCGGCGGCCAGCGCCTCGTGACTGGTCGAGCCGCAATCGACCGCGACGATCAGCCGGGCGCCGTTGTCGATCAGCTGGTTGATCGCCGCCGGATTGGGGCCGTAGCCTTCAAAGACGCGGTCGGGAATATAGATGTGCGCCTTGACGCCGAAATGAGTGAGGAAACGAAACATCAGCGCCGAGGAAGCCGCACCGTCGACATCGTAGTCGCCAAAGATCGCGACATTCTCGCCGCGCTCGATGGCGCTCACCAGGCGGGTGGCGGCCTTTTCGCAATCCGTCAAAACATGCGGATCGGGCATCAGGCCGCGGATCGTCGGATCGAGGAATTCGATCGCCTCGTCCACCGTCACGCCGCGCCCGGCCAGCACGCGGGCGATCAGATCCGGCATGCCGTGGATTTGCGACATGGCCAGCGCCCGGTTCTGCCCGGCCTGGTCGAGCCGCGCCACCCAGCGATTGTCGAGCGCGGATTTCTCCACGCCGAGAAACGCGCGCTGTACCGGATCGACGAGATCTGCCATGCCATACTCCGCTGACTTCATCTGCTCTTTCTACAGAAGCAGCGGAGATAACATAGCGATGGATTTACAGACACGGATTTTTACCAGAACACCGCCCAGATGATTGCGGCGACGCCGGCAAGCTGCACGAGCAGGAAGGAGAACAGCGTCAGCAGAATAGCCCAGTTGCGGCCTTCCGTGTATTCATCGCCGTCAGCCTCATCAGGGACCTCTTCGCGAATGTCACGGTAGGCCGGCTTGAGAATTTCCCCAAGCATATCAGGACGGTCCGGCGGCACCTCGCTCGGGCGGCCATACCCCTTGCCGGCGTGGCTGTCCTTGCTCATGAAATTCTCCACGCCGACGACTCACCATCTATGGTTTTATTTATATCAATATTTCGGTATTTGTTAATATAGACTTCCGTAAGGGGAGCCCGGACGATCAACAAAAAAACCGCCCTGTCTTGTTGAACTGCCAGTTCAACAAGACAGGGCGGCTGATATTCGCCGGCTGGAAAGGCTTAAGCTTCTTCTTTCGGCCGCTCGATGCGAATCACCTGCGGTTCGCCGAAGAGATAGCCTTCCGATTTGATCGAGGCGACCGCCTTGCGCACCGACTCTTCCATCGTCGCGTGGGTGACGAGAATGATCGTCTGGTGGTGCGACGGCGCCAGATGCTGCTTGGAGCGCTGGACGATCGATTCCAGCGAGATGTTGTTTTCCGCCATGCGGGTTGCGACGCTGGCAAAGACGCCGGTGCGGTCGAGCACGGTCAAGCGGATAAAGTAGCCGCCCTCGTGGCTCTGCATCTGCGCCTTGCGGTAGGGTTCCAGCGCCTTTGCGGGATGGCCGAGCACCGGTACGCGCTGTGCGCCCGGCTGGCTTTTGGCGATATCGGCGATATCACCAAGTACGGACGAGGCCGTCGCATTGCCGCCGGCGCCGGGACCGACCATCAGCAGTTCGCCGAGCACGTCGGATTCGATTGCGACAGCATTGGTGACGCCATCGACCTGGGCAATGACCGAATCGACCGGCACCATGGTCGGATGCACGCGCTGCTCAATGCCGGTGTCGGTTCGCTGGGCAACACCCAGGAGCTTGATGCGATAACCGAGCTCGGCGGCAGCGTGGATATCCTCGATCGAGATGTTGGTGATGCCTTCGAGATAGATATCGTCGGCCGCGATGCGATTGCCGAAGGCGAGCGTCGTCAGGATGGAAAGCTTATGGGCCGTGTCGTTGCCCTCGATATCGAAGGCCGGATCGGCCTCGGCATAACCCAGCCGCTGGGCTTCCTTCAGGCACTCGGCGAAGGAAAGCCCCTCCTTTTCCATCTTGGTCAGGATGTAATTGCAGGTGCCGTTCATGATGCCATAGATGCGCGAGACGGCATTGCCGGTCAGCGATTCGCGCAGCGCCTTGATGACCGGGATGCCGCCGGCGACTGCGGCCTCGAAGTTTAGAAGCGCGCCCTTCTCCTCGGCGATCGTCGCAAGCTCGACGCCGTGATAGGCAAGCAGCGCCTTGTTGGCTGTCACCACATGGAGACCGCGCTTGAGTGCGGCGCGTACGGAGGTGTTGGCAGCCCCTTCGGCGCCGCCCATCAGCTCGACGAAGACGTCGATATCGCCCTTTTCGGCAAGATCTTCCGGCCGATCGAACCAGGTAACAGCGGAAAGATCGATGCCGCGGTCTCTCCTTTTGTCACGCGCGGAGACCGCCGTGATGGTGATCGGACGCCCGCAGGTGACGGCAAGCTCGTTGCTCTTCTGCTGAATGATGCGGACTAGCGAGGCGCCAACGGTGCCCAAGCCCGCAATGCCGATTTTGAGGGCATCTGCCATGGATCGATCCTGAATGTCTGTGTGGCGGCAGCCGCAGGACGCGGCTGCCTTTAAGAGTTGGATTAACGGTGCGCGTTCAGCGAAATGACGTTGTGCATCGTTTCGTCTGCCGTCGACATGAACTTCTTGATGTTGCGCGCAGCCTGGCGGATGCGGTGTTCGTTCTCGACGAGCGCCAGACGGACGTAGTCGTCGCCCTGTTCGCCGAAGCCGATGCCGGGAGCAACGGCGACGTCGGCCTTCTCGACCAGCAGCTTGGAAAACTCAAGCGAGCCGAGATGACGGAACTTTTCCGGGATCTTCGCCCAGGCGAACATGGTGGCAGCCGGCGGCGGCACGTCGAAGCCCGCCTTGCCGAAGCTTTCGACCATGACGTCGCGGCGGCGCTTGTAGACGTTGCGAACCTCCGCAATGTCGGAGCCGTCGCCGTTCAGCGCATGCGTCGCCGCCACCTGGATCGGCGTGAAGGCGCCGTAGTCGAGGTAGGACTTGACGCGGGTGAGCGCCGCGATCAGCCGCTCGTTGCCGACGGCAAAGCCCATGCGCCAGCCAGGCATGGAGAAGGTCTTCGACATCGAGGTGAACTCGACCGTCACATCGATTGCACCCGGCACCTCGAGAACCGACGGCGGCGGAGCGCCGTCGAAATAGATCTCCGAATAGGCAAGGTCGGAAAGCACGATGATGTCGTGCTTCTTGGCGAAGGCGATGACGTCCTTGTAGAAATCGAGTGTCGCGACCAGGGCAGTCGGATTCGAGGGGTAGTTGAGGATGAGTGCCAGGGGCTTCGGGATCGAATGCCGGACCGCGCGCTCAAGCGGCGGGAAAAAGCTCTCATCCGGCTCCACTGACATGGAGCGGATCACGCCGCCCGCCATCAGAAAGCCGAAGGCGTGGATCGGATAGGTCGGGTTCGGGCAGAGGATGACGTCGCCGGGCGCGGTGATCGCCTGCGCCATATTGGCGAAGCCTTCCTTGGAGCCCAAGGTGGCGACTACCTGGGTATCCGGGTTGAGCTTGACGCCGAAACGGCGGGCATAATAGGCGGCCTGGGCGCGGCGCAGCCCCGGAATGCCCTTGGAGGACGAATAACGGTGGGTGCGCGGATCCTGCACGACCTCGCACAGCTTGTCGACGATCGACTGGGGAGTGGGAAGGTCGGGGTTTCCCATGCCGAGATCGATGATATCGGCGCCGCCCGCTCGCGCGCTTGCTTTCAAACGGTTGACCTGTTCAAAAACATAAGGCGGCAAACGCCGGACTTTGTGAAACTCTTCCATTTCATTCCCCATGGAAAGGCGGCTTTCGGGCCGCAGTCGAAGTTCGTTCCGTCTCCCGGCGGCTGCGACACGAACTTCAGAATCGCAACGCCGTATTCATCAGACCCAAGACACGCGGCAAATCTTTGACGGAAAAGCCGCATAAAGCGCATTATCGGGAAAATCTTGTCTTCCGATCCATCCGGAAGGCTTTGCGTCCAAAATGCCTGAAAGGCAAGGTCTATTTGGAGATTTCGGAGAGCGTATCAGCGCCGTGCTCGGCGGCGAGGCGGCGCATTTCGGCGGCCTTGGCCTGATATTCGGCTTCCGAGATCGTGCCGGCCTTACGCCGGGCGGCAAGTGCGGTCAGCTGATGTTGCAGTTCGGCTGCCTGCTCGTCGCTCATCTGCACATTGGCGGCCGTCAGCGGCGCGCCGAAATTTGGGTAACCGTCCGGCGACTTCGCCAGGCCGCCTTCGACCGCATCGCCCTTGGTGGCCGGCATGACCACGGCGGTCGGCGCCGCTCGCTTGGCGGCGGCTGCGGCCTTCTCCTCGGCCGTCAGATTGCATCCGGCCAGGGCCATCGCCGCCGCGGCGCAGATCAATGCGGTGCGGTTGAAGGTTGCGATGCGCCGAATGCCGTTCTTCGTCATGCCTCAAAATCCAGTTCTGACTGCGTCGACTGTTAAATTTGTCGCAGCGACAAAGCAATAGCATGAGCCGGCGCGGGTGGAACTTGTTTTCTCGTTCAATCACGATGTACAACGATTGGATAAAAAGAGTGCTGCCGCCGGAGGAAATGGTGACCGACAGCAAGCAGGAGAATGGCGGCCAGAAGAATGGCGGCAAGGCCGGTTTCGACGCGACCGATCTCGATCCCTATCTGTTGAAGGATCCCGAGGCGATGGCGATGAATTTCGCCCGGGCGCTCGAAAATCTCGGCCAGGCGGCCTCGGCCTGGCTTGCGCCGCGCGAACGCGGCGAGATCAGCGAAACCGTCGTCGATCCGATGACCGACATGGTCAAGACGCTTTCCAAGGTCACCGAATACTGGATTGCCGATCCCCGCCGCACCTTCGAGGCGCAGACGCAGCTGATGTCCTCCTTCTTCGGCATCTGGATGCGCTCTATGCAGCGCATGCAGGGCGAGCCCTCGCCTCCGGAACCGGACACCCGCAAGGACAAACGCTTCTCCGACGAGGACTGGCAGAAAAATCCGTTCTTCGATTTCATCCGCCAGGCCTATTTCGTCACCACCGACTGGGTGGAGAAGCTGGTGTCGGAGACCGACGGCCTCGACGAGCACACCAAGCACAAGGCCGGTTTCTACGTGAAGCAGATCACGGCAGCACTCTCGCCGAGCAATTTCGTCGCCACCAATCCGCAGCTCTATCGCGAGACGATCGCAACCAGCGGCGAAAACCTGGTGCGCGGGATGAAGATGCTGGCCGAGGATATCGCTGCCGGAAAGGGTGATCTTCGCCTTCGCCAGACAGACATGACGAAATTCGCCGTCGGCCGCGACATGGCGCTGACGCCGGGCAAGGTGATCGCCCAGAACGACATCTGCCAGATCATCCAATATGAGGCTTCAACCGAAACGGTCCTGAAGCGGCCGCTGCTGATCTGCCCGCCCTGGATCAACAAATTCTATATTCTCGACCTCAACCCACAGAAATCCTTCATTAAATGGTGCGTCGATCAGGGTCAGACCGTCTTCGTGATTTCCTGGGTCAACCCGGATGCGCGCCATGCCGCCAAGGACTGGGCGGCCTATGCCCGCGAGGGCATCGATTTCGCGCTCGAGACGATCGAGAAGGCGACCGGCGAGAAGGAGGTCAACGCCGTCGGCTATTGCGTCGGCGGCACACTTTTGGCCGCAACGCTGGCGCTGCACGCCAAGGAGAAGAACAAGCGCATCAAAACGGCGACACTTTTCACCACCCAGGTCGATTTCACCCATGCCGGCGATCTCAAGGTCTTCGTCGACGAGGAGCAGCTTGCAGCGCTCGAAGAGCATATGCAGGCGACCGGCTATCTCGACGGCTCGAAGATGTCGATGGCGTTCAACATGCTGCGCGCTTCCGAGCTGATCTGGCCTTATTTCGTCAACAGCTACCTCAAGGGCCAGGATCCCCTGCCCTTCGATCTGTTGTTCTGGAACGCCGATTCGACCCGCATGGCGGCGGCAAACCATACCTTCTATCTGCGCAACTGTTATCTCAGGAACTCGCTGACGCAGAACGAGATGATCCTTGACGGCAAGCCAGTGTCGCTGAAGGACGTGAAGATCCCGATTTATAATCTCGCCACCCGCGAGGACCACATCGCCCCTGCCAAATCCGTCTTCGTCGGCAGCCAGTTTTTCGGCGGCAAGGTGGAATTCGTTGTCACGGGCTCGGGACATATCGCCGGCGTGGTCAACCCGCCGGATAAGAAGAAGTATCAATTCTGGACGGGCGGCCCGGCCAAGGGCGAGTACGAGACCTGGATCGAGCAGGCGACCGAGACGGCGGGATCATGGTGGCCACATTGGCTGGCCTGGATCGAGACCCATGACGGCAGGCGCGTTGCGGCGCGCAAACCGGGCGGCGATGCGCTGAACGCGATCGAGGAAGCCCCCGGAAGTTATGTGATGGAACGCGTCTGAAAGATCCCACGCATCTCTTTTTGAGACGTCATGAAAAAGCGCAACACCGCGTAAACAAATTAGAAACCATAATTCGTCATCCTTGCGAAACAGTCGGATGTCGCGGGTGGTCTAAATTCGGCCCATTTGCGCCATTACCGGCCCCGGCGAAGTGTAGTCAGTCAGTGCCGCCGGCCTGCGTAGCGAGTTTGAAAGACGAGTTCAGTATGGCGTTTGCGGTCGGGACGTTCGATGACGTCACCCCTCTTGGCGGATCTGCTTTTCGTTTGCGCAGATCTCGTGGCTTTCTTTACGGCGTCGTCGGCGCCGGATTTCTGACCTCCACATGGTTGATTGCGACCTTGGCGACGATGCATTCGGTTGCCGCGCCCGTTTCTCCGCCCGAAAGATTCACCCAGGCCGCAGCGGCGCCGAAGCCCAGGCCGGCGACGCACGAACGGCTGATCCATGTCGGCAAGGCCGATCGCTTGGCCGCCTTCGACGCCAAGCCGGTCGTCGCCCTGACGGCCGACCTCGTCCAATCGCATGCGCAGAAAACCAATGCTACTGCAACGGCACTGGCGGCACTTACAAAACACAATCGGCTTGTCATGGCTGCCGAGCAGCCTGTGGTTGCCGCGATTTCCGACAGCGCCAAATTCCGCAAGGATGACGTGGTCACGCCGCCGGCCGTCGAGGTTGCCTCGGCAGAGAGTGTAGAAGAAGACGACGGCGACCGGATCGTCGTTCCCTCGAAGGAGGCCGTCGCCGCTGCCGAACTCCCGGCCCTGCTGGCGCTTGCCGATGCCGGACCGCAGCAGATTGCGCCTGCCCCGGTCCAGCCCGCCCTCAAGACGGCGTCACTGCCGCAGGAAAAATCTGCGCCCGTAGAAATTGCCGCGGCCGAAGACCCGCAGCCTTTCGATCTCGTTCTGGCGCCGGATGCCGGTTCCGTACCGCTGCCGATGGCGCGTCCTGACGGCCTTATCGGCAAACCGGCACCGGCCGCCAAGGGTTCGCAGCGCGCCGGCGAGCCTGCCCTTGCCTATGCCCAGCCGAACTCGCCGATCGAAGACGACCAGGACGATGCAGTGCCGCGCTACGACAAGCCGGTCTTCTCGCCGAAGCTGCGCGCCGGCGTCGCCATCTACGACATCGAAAACAGCACGGTTTATCTGCCGAACGGCGAGAGGCTGGAAGCTCATTCCGGGCTCGGCAAGATGCGCGACAATCCGCGTTACGTCGACAAGAAGATGCGCGGGCCGACCCCGCCACATACCTACGCCCTCACCATGCGCGAAAGCCTTTTCCACGGTGTCGAGGCGCTGCGGCTGACTCCGCTCGAGGGGTCGGACGCCATCTATGACCGTGTCGGCCTGCTCGCCCACACCTACATGCTCGGCAAGAACGGCGATTCCAACGGCTGCGTCTCCTTCAAGGATTACAAGCGCTTCCTCGCCGCCTACAAGCGCGGCGACATCAGGCAGCTCGTAGTCGTGCCGCGCCTGAACAACAAGCCGTCTTCGACGCTCGCCTCGCTGTTTTCGTCGCGCAGTTAAGCGATGGGAGAGCAGCAGCCGCTGGTGTGCCTGCGCGCTACTTCAACCAGACTGCAATCCGCTCCACCGCCTCGGCGATCTCGGCTTGCGAGCCCGCGTAGGACAGGCGCAGGGTGCGATGTCCCTCCAGCGGATCGAAGTCGAGACCGGGTGTTGAGGCGACGTCGATTTCCGCGAGCATGCGCTTGGCAAAACCCATGCTATCATTGGTGAAGCGGGTGACGTCGAGATAGGCATAGAAGGCGCCGTCCATCGGCGAGGCGATCGAAAGACCGATCTGCGGCAGGCGCTTCATCAGCAAATCGCGGTTGGCGGCATAGCTCGCCTTATAAAGATCGAGTTCGGCGCCGGCGCCGAGCGCGGTCGTGGCGGCGATCTGGGAGAGTTCGGGCGGGGAGATATAGAGGCTCTGCGCCAACCGCTCGATCGGCCGCACCAAGCGCTCTGGCAGCACCATCCAGCCGATTCGCCAGCCGGTCATGCAGTAATATTTGGAGAAGGAGTTGATGACGATCGCCTCGTCGGTCAGTTCGAGTGCACTCGCCTCCTCGCCGGCGAAAGTCAGCCCGTGGTAGATTTCATCGGAGATGAAGGCGATGGAATGGGCCGCGCAGTAATTCGCAAGCGCCTTCAGCCCATCGCGGCCGGTCACCGTGCCGGTCGGGTTGGCGGGGCTCGCCAGCAGCACGCCCTTCAGGCTCACGCCGCTTTGCTTCTGCGCCGCCTCGAGGCTCTCAGGGGTGAGTGTGAAGTGGGTCTCGGCGGTTACCGGCACTTCGACAACCCTCAGGCCGAGCGCACCGAGGATATTGCGATAGGCGGGATAACCGGGCCTTGCGATCGCCACCGCATCACCGGCATCGAAGAGCGAGAGAAAGGCGAGATTGAAGCCTGCAGAGGAACCGGTGGTGATGGCGATCCGCGTGGGATCGATTTCCAGGCCGTGACGAAACCGGTAATGCTGGGCAAGAGCCGTTTTCAGCCGCGCCGTCCCCAGCGCATCGGTATAACCGATCCGGCCTTCGGCAAGGGCTGCGCGCGCCGCTTCGAGGGCCGCCTGGGGGGCTGGATGCGAGGGCTGACCGACCGCCATCGAAATCACCGGATGGCCGGCTACGCGCCGTTTCGTCGCCTCCGCCAGCACGTCCATGGCATGAAAAGGCTCGACTTCGCTGCGTTTCGATATGGAAAACAAGATCGCTTCTCGCTCGGCTTCTGCAATGATGGCCCGACAATTGCCGCATTAATCGGCTCATCACAATCCCGCGAGGGCCGCGCGGGGGTGAAATTTCCTGTTTGAGCGGAACTCAACGCGCCGTACCTTGACGCGACGCATTCAAGTCCATTAACCCGGCGACGGTCATCTCGCCCAGGAGACGACCCCATCGCCGTTGACGAGGATATCATGGCCTTTCTTCCGAAAACCTTCACCGCACTGGCGCTTGCCGCATCGATCGCCCTTCCCTTTCCGGCAGCAGCGCTCGACGACCAGCAGAAGAAGGAGTTCGGTGAATTCATCAAGCAATATCTGATCGAAAATCCCGAGATCATGCTCGATGTCCAGGACGCTTTGCAGAAGAAGCAGGAAGCCCAGCGGCTGGTGAAGGCCAATATGGCGATCGAAGAGAACACCAACGACATCTTCGATTCGAAGAACGACGTCACGCTCGGCAATCCCAAGGGCGATGTCACCGTCGTCGAATTCTTCGATTATAATTGCAGCTACTGCCGTCACGCGCTTCCCGACATGCAGGCAATGCTGAAGAAGGACAAAAACGTCCGCTTCGTGCTCAAGGAATTTCCGATCCTCGGACCGGATTCGGTCGCTGCCCACAAGGTGGCCGACGCCTTCCGCAAGCTGGCGCCTGAAAAATATTCCGATTTCCATGTCGCCCTGCTCGGCAGCGAAGGCCGCGCTTCGGACGAAACGGCGATCGCGGTTGCCGCTTCGCTCGGCGTCAGCGAGGACAAAATCCGCGCCGAGATGGCGAAGAACCCGAATGACGGCATCGTCCAGGCTACCTACCAGCTCGCCTCCAGTCTCGGCATCAGCGGCACGCCGTCCTATGTGATCGGCACCGAACTGGTGCCGGGCGCCGTCGGGCTCGACGATCTCGAAACCAAGGTCAAGAACATGCGCAGCTGCGGCAAGACCGCCTGCTGAGCACGTCAGCCGCCGGACGGCTGCCCATCAAATCGCCAAAATCGAAGCGTTTCAACCATGTGGACAAATGTGGCGCGATTCCTGCCGGCAATCCGTAAGGGCTTTCATTCGGCCTTCGCGGAGTCTATAGGTTGCCGTCGTACATTTTACGGAACATTCGATGACGCAAACGATTTTTGTCCTGAACGG
>Ga0055540_1001944_pt1 | contig 11562 bp, 11 predicted proteins | sample AraplaCvi_mMS_r2_2_FD_55040 | JGI IMG/M metagenome (GOLD analysis project Ga0055540, IMG submission 55040) | Arabidopsis root microbial communities from North Carolina, USA - plate scrape MF_Cvi_mMS_r2 | ecosystem: Host-associated > Plants > Roots > Endosphere | place: USA: North Carolina
TAGCCCCCGCTGAAAACATGCGAGGGAAGGTTGGAACATGGGTCAATTCTCAATGGAAATATCAGGCCACGCCGGGTCAGTTCTCAGTGGCAATCAACAGCCTACCCCTCGGTCTGTACGAATGCCCGGCACCCTATCGCCGTCTCTTGAGCGATGACGAGTTCAAACTGTGCCGCGACACCGGCCGCTTCGTAACGCTGAAGGATGTCTCCTGCGATCTCGAAACGGTCAAGCGGCGCGTCGCGCTCTCCGGCGACTCCGGCTTTGCAATTGTTAACGCCAATGCCGCCATCGCGGCAGCCGCCATGCGCGCAGGTTCGAAAGGCTTTTCTGGCGTCTTCACCAATATCCACCCCGACCTCTACGCTTGGCTTTACAAGCACGCTGCCGAAGAAAGCGATCTGCGCCGCGAACTTGAAATCTTCCTGGCGNTGGCGGCGATGGCCGAGCCGATGGGCTATCCCGGTCTTGCCAAGGTTTGGCACAAGCGTCTTGGCACGTTCGAGAGCGTCCATTCTCGCGTGACAGATTATGACATTGCCGAGCGGCACTGGGCAGTCATGGATCTGTTGGACCATATTCAGCAAGGGACGGAACGGTTCCGCGAGCGGATCAAGCGGGTTTCCTAACGAGCACCGTCGAATCTTCAGGGCGTCGCAAAGAGCGCCACGCCCTGAAGAACAGCAATTCTNCGCGAAACGCGCTTTTGTCGATGCGGTCACCATCGGACGATCCCGACCCTTCCGTCTTTCGAGCGCAGCCGTTCAAGAGGCAGGACATGTCCCTTACTTTAATNGCATCTGACCTGATTGCACTGGCTCATCAGCTGCGCAGGCTCCGCAGTGATGCAAGCCAAATTCCGACGGATCAACTCGTGTCTGTGCCGACAGCGCTTGAGGACGCAAAAGAGGTNCAGAGGCAACTGTCGAAACTCGAGGGAGCAGACGTCCCTGCGTGGAAAGTGGCCAAATCGCCCGAGGGCGAACCTGTGGTCGCTCCGCTTCATCCATACTTCGATGATCCTTCCGATGCGGTCATTGCATGGCGAAAAGGCATGAAAATCGAGATAGAAATTGCCGTGGAGCTTTGCCAGGATCTTCCTGTCCGGCNCGACACATCCTATCACCGAGCCGACATCGAGGCCGCAATTTCAAACGTGTACCTTGGTGCGGAACTGGTTTGGAGTGGCATTTCGGAAGGCGCCAACATTTCCTTCCCGGCCTTCCTGGCGGACCGCCTGGGAAACGTCGGTTACGTAAAAGGGCCAGTCCTGACCGTGGCGGCTCTTCACCCTGGTTCGGCTTTCCCCCTTAAGCTCTGGCTCAACAAACAACTCGCTTTCGACGCCGCTGGAAAGCATCCGACGAAGGATGTGCTCACCTGGCTCTGCGAGTACGCGAACAATCGATCGAGGCCTGCCGAAGTGCTCAAAGCGGGCTCGACTATCACGACGGGAAGCCTCTGTGGCGCACTCGAAGTTCCCGATCCGGGCGACGTATCCGTCCAACTGGGCGAGCACGTTTTGCTGGATTTCACGCTGTCGTAAGCCTTTTCAAACATGCCGAAAGGAGCCTGAGGCAATGAAGTTGAATGCTCTATACGAGCTTAGTTCTCGTTCGCCGCCGGCACGAGATATTGCTCCTCCAGGCTTCCAAACGTTCCACGCACTCCCTGAGTGTTTAATTTCAACATTGCTTAGATGTCGCGCTGAAAACGACTAGGAGACGTCAATGATCATCAACACTTTTTCCTACCTTTGGAAATCCACTGCTATAGAGGCGATGTCCGAACTCATCAGCCATGGCTTTTCCGTATTTGAAGTTCCCGTGAGTTCCCCACACTGCTGGCCGGACGAAATGTCGAGAAGTTCGCGTTCGGACGCGAGAAAGCAACTTCAGGACAACGGGGCGAGCGTCAGGTCGCTGAATGCTGGGGGATACGATATCAACCTCGCCAGCCCAGGCGCAAATATGAGGCGTAAAAGTACTGAACATATTAAGGACGTCATCCAACTGGCGGTCGATTGGGGGGTAACCGACGTCGTAATTTCCCCGGGAACGCGACGTCCGATGATTTCTCCAACAATTCCGCAAACNCTCGGATGGCTATCTGAGAGCCTTGATGTGCTCCTGCCCGTTGCCAAGCAAGCCGGCGTGCGTCTTCTCATGGAGAACACGCCATATTGCTTCAGGCCGACGATCGGTGAGCTCGTCAGCCTCGTTGAGGAAATCAGAAGCGAGAACCTGAGTATCGTTTATGATGTCGCAAACGCTGCCTATATCGGCGAGGATCCGGTAGCCAGCCTTCAATCGCATCACGCTCACATAGGTCTCGTGCACATCTCGGATACGGGCACGGACGTGTGGGGTCATGATCCAATCGGCACAGGCATTATAGATTTCGTCGGACTGGGACGCGCCGTCGATTCAGTTTTTAGTGTCGATCGCGTCGTTCTNGAGGTCATTCGCGAAGAAGAACCACTGCTGGAAGTCAACAACGCGCTGCAGGAACTCAAAAAGAGGGGCTGGCGCCTCGATTGATGAAGCCGGTTTCGCGACCACGCTGGGCGCGCGAAATTCGCGTTTGAAGGAGGGAAAGCTTGCCCGGAAACCATCTGAAGCAGTGGATACCCCTAGCCATAAGAATGTGCACGAGCGTTTCAGGCCCCTCTGGTTAGACGCCGGCGCGCCAGTCTGGGGCTAAACATCGTCGCAATCTATCTAGAATCGCATTGCGATCTGGAAGNGAATTCCATATTATCTTGCAACAACAGTTGGAGAAACGTCCATGAAGGTCTTAGTTAGTGGCGGAAGCCGCGGGATTGGCGCAGCGGTTTGTATCCGTATCGCCGAAGCGGCTGCAGCAAGGGGCGAGCGTGCTCAGATCGCCGTTTGTGGTCAGGGTTCATCCGAAGGGCAGGAGGACGTTGCACGTTCTGTGCGCGCACTGGGAGGCGACGCTATCGCGCTATCGGGCGACCTGGGCAATGTCGAGGTGGCCCCNCGCCTTGTGGAAGCCGCGGTATCGGAATTCGGTGGCCTGGACGCTCTGGTCGCCAATGCNGGCGTAGCAAGCCCAGGAAATATCTGTGATTTGTCGGTTGCCGATTGGGATAACATGTTCGCGGTCAACCTTCGCGGAGCGTGGCTTTTAGCCAAATACTGCTACCCGCATCTGAAGCAGAGTCGGGGTGCGGCGTGCTTCACATCGTCAATGTCGGGGCAGGTACCTCATGCCGGATCAGGAGCCTATAGTCCAAGCAAAGCGGGCTTGAGCATGCTTGCGAAAACCCTCGCCTTGGAATGGGCGCCAGATGGCATTCGTTCGAACATCGTCTCGCCGGGTATGACCCACACGCCAATGTCCGAGAAGATGTACGCCGATCCAGCGATCAAGAGTGCAAGAGAGGCTCTGATCCCGCTGTCGAGAATCGGGGACCCCAAAGATATAGCAAACGCAATCGAGTTCCTGATAAGTCCGCTTGCATCTTACATCACCGGTCAAGACCTCTGCGTCGACGGTGGCTTTTCAAANTCAATCCTGAGCCACATNCCTGGGCGTCCAAGCTCAAAACCATAGTCGGCAAGTTCGCCCGTCTGAAGCCTGCGCAAAGCACTCCTAGACCCTCTGGGCCTAGCTGAGGGGCGCGAATGCGGACCCACACGGACGAACTCAACCTGAACGAAACAGGAGGCTCCGTATGCTGAATAGGCGTCAGATATTGGAGAGCGCCGCTGNAAGCAGCCTTCTGTTTCTCACAGATCGGCGNGCCTTTGCGCAAACCGCGACCGTCTATCCTGGCGGATANACGGTGCACTCAGGGCCGGGCCCGGAGAGCAAACCCAGCTTCGTCAAGGTTCGCGAAGGCCGNNTGGAGGGTATTCTCAGCCCCGAGGGATTACGCTATTTCCGTGGCACGCATTCTTACGATTAAATGCCAAACGAAACNCCGGAAATTGACCAGAGGCGGTGCAAACNGTCAGCCGAGAGAATGCGAGGCCAAGGCATAGACAACCGGGCCGCNGTCGAGCCCCGTACCGTAAACGGCCTCNTCCCGGGTCACCATGGTCATTACCGTATTGTAGACACCGAGGCCGCATTGCTGGACGAAGGATGCAAAGGCGCCGCTGTCCAAATGCGTGTCGATACGCAGGAAGCCGCCGACATGGGCAGCGACATGCGGGTGGGTGACCCGGATCGCATCGGCATCGCAAGTGGCAACGACCGGGCCGACGACATGCCCGCGCCCGAAACGTCGGCGCATCGAATAGGCACGTAGCTTCTCACCCTCGTAAAGACCATAGGTGATGGAACTGTCGAATAGCCGCAGGAGATGCTGGCGGCGAGCCGCACCGAAAGCCGGTGCGTCGAGCGCGATGATCGCCTCCAGGTCGCCGCGATCGAGCCGTTGCATGGCAAGCCCGGCTTCGATGGGCGCAATCGGCGCCGGCGCAAGCGCAGTTCCCTGGCACTGATAGACTGTGTCCTTGGGAATAAAGCCGAGCGAGACATAAAGCCGCCGGGCTTCGCGCGTGGAGTTCAGCCGAAGACAATCGTGACCGCAATCGGTCATGATCCGCTGCATCAGCCATTTGGCCGCGCCATTGGCCTGCAGCCTGGGTGATGTGACCAGCATTCCGAAGGTAGCGAAGCTTTCGCCGTGGGGAAACCACATGGCGGAGGCGCCGACCCGGCCGATTTCGTCCAGTGCCACGTAGCCTTTGCCGATGTCTAGCAGATGCTGCCAGTCGGCAGCTCGGTGAGGCCAGCCGACGGAAATCGACAATGCCTGCAACTGTGAAATTTCGACATTCGCGATGTCGACGAAGCGCATCTCGAAATTATCGACATTCAATGTCCGAGGTAAATCGCTATCCATCATTTATCCAGCCGAACCGACACACCCTCCTCCGGACAATGCNCCCGGATATCCCTACGGTTATCCTAATCATCATCCGACGGAACATTTCACTGCTGAAGCGNGATGCAGCACAAGATTTGACCGTATCCCTTCNGCTTTCGGCAGCCATTTCATCTGCATCGCTCTAACCTTGATGCTTGAGATTGGNTCACCTGNTCTGCGCAAGCCCGGTTNGCGGAGGCANGTTCACGCTGTCTGGAGGCNGAAACGATGGCGATGCGCACCCTGGACATTTTGGAAAAGCTGGTCGGCTTTCCATCCGTCGTCGGCACGCCGAATGGCGAGATCGTCGAATGGATCGCCGATTATCTCAAATCCCTCGGTATCCGGGCGCATGTCCTGCCCGGTCCGGAAGGTGACCGAGCAAATCTATTTGCAACGATCGGACCGGTAGACAGACCGGGTTATATCCTCTCCGGCCATATGGATGTCGTTCCTGCCGCCGAGGCCGGCTGGAACAGCGATCCCTTCCGCACACGGATCGAGGACGACAGGATCTACGGCCGCGGCACGAGCGACATGAAGGGGTTTCTGGCCGCTGTCCTTGCTGCCGTGCCGGCAATGCTTTCCAGGCCGCTTTCCCGCCCTATCCAACTCGCCTTCTCCTATGACGAGGAAGCCGGTTGTCGCGGCGTGCCGCATCTGCTGGCCCGCCTGCCGGATCTGTGCACGTCACCCCTTGGGGCCATCATCGGCGAGCCGAGCGGAATGCGGGCAATCTTGGCGCATAAGGGCAAGGCCGCAGCCCGGCTGACGCTCAAGGGCCGCTCCGGCCACTCTTCCCGGCCGGATCTTGGCCTCAATGCCATCCATGCAATGACCGAAGTGCAGCAGGCCGCGGTCGCGGCTGCCGAAACCCTGACCCAAGGCCCGTTCGAGGCGGAATTCGAGCCGCCCTATTCGTCGCTTTCGATCGGCAGGATCAGCGGCGGCCAGGCAGTCAACATCATTCCCGAGCTTTGCAGTATCGAACTGGAGGCGCGCGCGACTTCTTCGGCCAACCCGGAAACCCTGCTTCAGCCAGTGCGCACCGCGGCCGAAAAGCTGGCGGCACGAGGTTTCGGCGTCGATTGGGAGATCTTGAGCAGCTATCCGGCGCTGCTTCTTTCCCGCGGTTCACCGCTTGCCGGCCTCCTGCAGGATCTGACGGGATGCGCGCCGCTCGCCGCCGTCAGCTATGGAACCGAGGCCGGCCTTTACCAGCGGGCGGGAATGGATGCGATCATCTGCGGGCCCGGCGACATTGCGCGGGCGCACAAACCNAACGAGTTCATCGAGNCCNGCGAGCTCGCCGCCTGCCAGGCGATGATCGAAGCCCTCGGCGACAGGTGCCGAGCCGAAACCTGANGGCCCAGAACCGGAGCACAGAATGACATTCCTCTTCAACTCTGACACCGCCCGCGGCCAAGTCTTTCGCGATGTCTTCGCCCGCGAACTGCCGGACCTGCCGTTTTCCATGGATGCTGCTTCGGTCGATCCAGACGCCGTCCGCTACATCATCACNTGGACGGTACCGTCCGATCTGGCGCGCTACCGCAACCTGGAAGTTATCTTTTCGATCGGCGCCGGCGTCGATCAGTTTCAGGCGGCCAAGATCCCCCATCATATCCGGATCGTGCGAATGATCGAGGACGGCATCATCCGCATGATGCAGGAATATGTCACGCTCGGCGTGTTGGCTCTGCACCGCAACCTGCCCGTCTATATCCAGCAGAAAAAGACCGAACTCTGGCAGTCCCTGCCGCCGGTGCAGGCCAGCGACCGCCGGGTCGGCATATTGGGGCTCGGCAGCCTGGCCCAGGCATCCTTCGACCGATTGAAGCCTTTCGGCTTTCAGCTTGCCGGATGGAGCCGCTCGTCCCGCGAGATCGACGGNGTGCGCTGCTTCAGCGGCCCGGCCGGCCTGACGGCCATGCTGGCCGAAACNGATATCCTGATCTGCCTCCTTCCTCTCACCGACGAGACCCGCGGCTTCCTCAATGCCGATCTTTTCCGCCAGCTTCCGGAAGGCGCCGGCCTCGTTCAGGTGGGGCGCGGACCACAGCTGGATTACCAGGCGCTTATCGACGCACTCGACAGCGGGCATCTGTCTGGCGCCGTCATCGACGTCACGGACCCGCAGCCTCTGCCGCCCGGTCATCCGCTCTGGCGGCATGAGCGGATCATCATCACGCCCTATACCGCCAGNGTCACNCAACCCCAGACCGCAGCCCTTGCCGTCGCGGACAATATCAAGCGGCTTCGCGCCGGGCTCGATCCGGTNGGCCTCGTCGANCGCCGACGCGGCTACTGAACACTCAACCCTAAAGGAACAGCAATGTCGCTTCTCAAGACCATCGAACACAACCCGTCCTTCGCGCCGCGGGAGGACAAGCCGACAGCCGAACGGCTGATCTCCGGCAGCCCGGAATTCAAGACCTGGGCACAGGACGCGTCCCATGACGAACTCGTCCGCACCGGCGTCTGGGAGGCAACGCCCGGCCTCACCCATTCGATCAAGGGAACGACCTTCGAATTCTGCCACATCATTTCGGGCGTCGTGGAAATCACGCCGAAGGATGGCGAGCCGGTGACCTATAAGGCAGGTGACAGCTTCGTCATGAAGCCGGGCTTCGTCGGCACCTGGAAGACGATCGAAACGGTACGCAAGATCTACCTCGTCGTGACGCCCAAGGCGTGATCCGGCGGCTTGCCAAACAATACGCCGTATGGCGCGGCTAAAACGGATTTTTCAGCCGCGCCAACTCCCTCTACCGGATCACGCAGATGTGCCGATACGGTAGCATTCTAGTCAGATGATCGGAGATAGACCGATGAGCCTTAGTTTTGATCCTGACAGCCTGTCGTTTCCAACCGGACATTTCATCGGAGGCAAATTCGAGACTGCCGACGGCGTCATTCCTATGCATCGGCCCTCCGATGGCAAGGCCTATGCCGATTGTCCGGTCGCCGACGCCGATCTGGTCGATCAGGCCGTGCAGGCGGCCAAAAAGGCCTTGAAGGACAGCAACTGGGGCGGAATTCGCCCGCGCGAGCGGTTGAAGGCATTGCATCGCTGGGCGGATCTGATCGAACAGAACGCCGTGGAACTCGCAAAACTGGAGGCCGTTTCCTCTACGCGGCCTGTCGGCCATCTGGTCGATGGTGACGTCGGTATTTCGGCCGAACAAATCCGCTTCTTCGCAGAATTCGCCGACAAGGAAGGCAGCGAGCTCGTGCCGACCGACGACGGCAATCTCGGGATGATCATGACCGAGCCCTATGGTGTCGTCGGCGCCATCACGCCCTGGAATTTCCCGATCAACATGGCAGCCTGGAAGCTCGGCCCGGCGCTTGCAGCCGGCAATGCGGTGGTGCTGAAACCGTCCGAAATGACNCCGTTCTCGACCATCCGGCTGGCGGAGCTCGCGGTTAAGGCCGGCATTCCGGCCGGGTTGATCAATATCGTCCTCGGCGACGGTATGACGACCGGCAATGCGATTACCGGCCATCCGGATATCGCCAAGGTCAGCTTCACCGGCTCGACGCGCGCCGGCTCGGCGATCATGGAAAACATCGCCCGCACCGGCATCAAGCCGATGACGCTGGAGCTTGGCGGCAAGAGCCCGCAGCTCGTTTTCGCCGATGCCGATATGGACAAGGCCGCCGCGGCCGTGACCGCGAGCATCACCAGCAATGCTGGTCAGGCTTGCGTNGCCGGATCGCGCCTGATCGTCGAGAAAANCGTTGCCCCCCGGTTGATCGAGGCAATCCTGAAGAAGATGGCCGGTATCGTTCCCGGCCCCACCTGGGATGCCGCGAGCCAATATTCGCCCATCATTTCCGAGAGGCAGCGCCAGCGGATCGACGATATCATCGGCGCCTCCATTGCCGCCGGCGCCGAATGCCTGACGGGCGGGCGTTCCATGGACATGCCGGGATATTTCTATTCCCCGACGCTGATTGCCGGCGTCGATCAGAATTCTCCCGCCGTCATCGAGGAAATTTTTGGACCCGTGCTGACGCTGCAGACCTTCGAGGACGAAGACGAGGGAATGAGCCTTGCCGACCATCCGAGCTACGGGCTCGCCGCCGGCCTCTTCACCAGCGACCTGTCGCGCGCCATTCGCCTGACGCGAAGACTGCAGGCCGGCACGATCTGGGTCAACCGCTACGGCCGCTCGCGCGACCACATCCTGCCGACCGGNGGCTACAAGCANTCCGGCATCGGCAAGGATCTCGGCCGGGAAGCGTTCCAGGCCAACCGCAAGAGCAAGAGCGTCCTGATCAGCCTTTGAGGATTTTGAGAACATGACAACACACAAGATTGCCCTGATCCCCGGCGACGGTATTGGCCGAGACATGGTTTCCGCCGCATGGTCCGTGCTGCAGAGAGCCGCCGGCGCCCATGGTTTCGGCCTCGAAGGNACGGATTTCCCGTGGTCTTGCGCCTTCTACAAGGAAACCGGCGCGATGATGCCGGCGGACGGGATCGAAACCCTGCGCGGCTTCGACGCCATCCTGCTCGGTGCCGTCGGCTGGCCGACGGAAGTGCCGGATTCGGTCTCGCTGCATGGTTTGCTCCTGCCGATCCGCAAGAGTTTTGTCCAATATGCGAATATCCGCCCGCACCGGCTGCTTTCCGGCGTCGAGGGGCCGCTGAAGACGACAGATTTCGACATTCTCTGCATCCGTGAAAACACCGAGGGCGAATATTCCGGCGCCGGCGGCCGCATCCATCAGGGCGGCGCGGACGAAGTGGCGGTCGAAACCTCGATCTTCACCCGCAAGGGCGTCGAGCGCATCCTACGCTTCGCCTTCGAGCAGGCCCGCACACGGCGCAGGAAACTCGCCTCGGTCACCAAGTCGAACGCCCAAAAGTATTCGATGGTGTTCTGGGATGACGTGACAAAGCAGCTTTCGGCCGAATATCCCGATGTCGAGGTCACCAGCTATCACATCGACGCCATGGCGGCGCGCATGGTGATGGCGCCAGAAACGCTTGATGTGGTCGTCGCCTCCAACCTGTTCGGCGACATCCTGACCGATCTCGGCGCCGCAATCCAGGGCGGTCTCGGTTTCGCAGCATCCGCCAATATCAACCCGGAGCGCAATGCGCCGTCCATGTTCGAACCCGTGCATGGTTCGGCACCCGATATCGCCCATCTCGGCATCGCCAACCCGATCGCCACCGTCTGGTCCGGCGCCATGATGCTCGAGCATCTCGGTGAAAAGGACGCTGCCGCTGTCGTCATGAAAGCGATCGAGACCGTGACCGCAAGCGGTATCGGCACGGTCCCCGGCAAGGACAAGACTGATGCCATTACCGCAGCCCTGCTCGCTGCGCTTTGAACCGGAGGACCGGACACATGCAAAATTTGATGCTCGCCTCCCTGTTTCGCCAGCAAGGCCTGATCGGCGGCAGCTGGGTCGCCGCCGGCTCCGGCAAGACGGTCGAGGTTCTCGATCCGGCCAGCCAAGCGGTGATCGGCACCGTTCCCGACATGGGCGGTGACGAGACCCGCGCAGCGATCGAGGCCGCCAACAAGGCCTATCCGGCGATGGAAAAAGAAGACCCATGCCGAGCGTGCCGCGCTGCTCGAGACCTGGTACGACCTGATGCACACGCATCTGGAAGACCTCGCGCTGATCCTGACGACCGAACAGGGCAAGCCACTCGACGAGGCGCGCGGTGAAATCCGCTATGGCGCCTCCTTCGTCAAATGGTTCGCGGAAGAGGCGCGCCGTATCGGCGGCTCGACCATTCCCTCGCCGACGCCGGACCGCCGCATCATCGTGCTCAAGGAGCCGGTCGGCGTCTGCGGCATCATCACGCCCTGGAATTTTCCGAATGCGATGATTACCCGCAAGATCGCACCAGCGCTCGCAGCAGGCTGCACCGTGGTGGTCAAGCCCTCGGAATTCACGCCCTATTCGGCGCTTGCGCTCGGCGTCCTCGCTGAAATGGCCGGCATTCCCGCCGGGGTGGTCAATATCGTCACCGGCATGCCGAAGGAAATCGGCAACGAGATCATGGCCAATACAACGGTTCGAAAAATCTCGTTCACCGGCTCGACTCCGGTCGGTTCGCTGTTGATGCGCGGGGCTGCCGACAGCATCAAGAGGCTGTCGCTGGAACTTGGCGGCAATGCACCTTTCATAGTTTTCGACGATGCCGATCTCGATCTGGCGATCGAAGGCGCAATCATCTCGAAATTCCGCAATGGCGGCCAGACCTGCGTCTGCGCCAACCGCATCCTCGTACAGGCCGGCATCTATGACCGGTTTGCCGAAAAGCTGACGGCGCACGTCGAAGCCATGAAGGTCGGCCCGGGCACGGAAGCAGGCGTCTCGATCGGTCCGATGATCAACGATGCGGCGATTGCCAAGATCAACCGCCATCTTGAGGATGCAATCGCCAAGGGCGCCAAGATCGTGACGGCCAAGCCCAACCTGCCGGCAGGCCGCCAATATACGGCTCCGGTCGTGCTGACCGGCGCCACGACGGACATGCAGCTCGCCAGTGAAGAGACTTTTGGCCCGGTCGCTCCCCTCTTCCGCTTCGAGACCGAGGAAGAAGCAATCGCGATTGCCAATGGCACGCCGTTCGGCCTCGCGGCCTATTTCTACACGGAAAGCCTTAAGCGCGCCTGGCGCGTCGG
>Ga0055540_1001955_pt1 | contig 11518 bp, 10 predicted proteins | sample AraplaCvi_mMS_r2_2_FD_55040 | JGI IMG/M metagenome (GOLD analysis project Ga0055540, IMG submission 55040) | Arabidopsis root microbial communities from North Carolina, USA - plate scrape MF_Cvi_mMS_r2 | ecosystem: Host-associated > Plants > Roots > Endosphere | place: USA: North Carolina
GCCACGCGCATGGCGTTGAGGCGCGCACCGATATCGAATTTTTCATCCATCTCAAACGTCCCGGCTGTTCGGATCGGTTATGCCGTGGATCAGGATGGCGATCAACTGGATGATATTTTGAGCAAGGCCGGGCATGCGCAAGATGGCGCCGGTGAGATTGGATGCCATCGTGGCNCGANCCCTATCCGCCAATAGGCTTACGGATATAGCTCGTTTGGCGCAACTGCCTGCGACTCATGCGCATGTTATCCTGTTGCCCTGCGGATCAGAGAGGATTTCGCTGATGTTCAGGTGCAGAGACTGCAAGGATACGGGCTGGGTTTGCGAAGCTCATCCTGCCAAACCGTATACGGGCACCCGATGCTGCGGCTGCGGCGCGGTGGAAATGCCATGTCCGCGCTGCTCGTCGACCTGNGGCCGGGACACATATCACGAGCTGGCGCTGGTTTCGCCACAGCTATTCGGCGCCGATCGGATAAGCCCCACAGTCCAGGGTTTCGCGGATCGCTCCGCGGAAGCAATCCCTCTTTGAAATCGCTCCGCCAGAGGAAGCCGGCGCCGGACTGGATAGCAGACCCGACGCCCGAAAGTATAACTACTCTGGCGAAACTTGTGCCCAGCCCGAAAAACTCCGCCATTTTCCAAATGGAACTTTGCGCATCAATATCTGTTTCCTCCGCCTGGAGGTAAGATACATGGCAGTATTCCTGGTTATCTTGGATTGTGAGAAGGTCGAGGCATATAATCGGGCGCGGAAAAGAATTCAGCCACTCGTAGCCTGCAAATTATCCGGAACGACCTGGCTGGTCGAATTTGATGGGAATGCGTCTGAACTGCAGCAATACCTGCAGGAAATTATTCTCCACAATGACAGCTTGTTCATTGCCGCCCTGAACCATGACTGGGCGAGCATCAACATGCACCTGGCAAGGCGCTGGTTGACCGAAAAGCGTACAGGCGGTTCGGCCGGACCGACGGCGGCCGAACGGGATGCCAAGTGATGAAGATGAATTATTCACCAGTTTCCAAAGCGAGCCGTCAATTCCAGGTTGACCGGCGCCATGGGTAATTTATATATTTGCTAATGTTCTGATCGAGCCCGNGGGCAGATCGGAAGATGGGGAGTAAGCGCTTGGAGGATGTGGGCGCCCGCTTCCGCGACGGGTTGGATTTCGCAGTTTCAAGCGGCCGCCAGGCTAACCCCCGGGAGTTGGGTCCATGGTGAAATATTTCCTGAATGTCGATTTGAAAGACGGTTTCATTCCGGATACCGAAGGGCTCGACTTCGTCGATCTCGAGGGAGCCACAGCCGAAGTCATCTCCGGAATGAGAGACATCATCGTCGATCATATTCAGCAGGGAGAAACGCTGGCATTGCGGGCGATTTCCATCACNGACGATGCCGGCCATCTCATCTCGATCGTCACCCTGGCCGATGCGCTCAAAGGCTTCCTGCCCGGCATAACGATGCCGAGCCTGGCGTGAAGCTCCGTCCGGATTTCAGGTTGGGAAGCCGTACCGTTCGGTGATCTGCCAGAACGTCTTGTTGATCGCGACGAGGGAGTTGATGCTTTCCCGGATCCGTCCGATCTCGCGTGCGTCGAGTTCCTCGATCTTTCCGTATTTGATTTCGTCCCTGCTTTCGAAGATCCGCATCGATTGCGTGACGTTGCGGCCGCTGTCGGGATCGAATGAATAAATGCAATGGTTGTATTTGTTGCGAAGCTTCGCCTCGTCGGAAAGACGATGGGTGGCCTCCAGGATTTCCTTGCGGCAGGCCGGTGCGGTCTTGCGCATCTTGGTCAGCCGTTCNACGAGGTCGATGCGGGCCCGTGTGGTGTTCAGGGTCAAAAAGATGACGATCGCCGTTTCCTTGTCCACCCGGGCAAGGCCGGCGATCATATGGATCAACAGGCTTTCCGTATTTGTCCAGGTATAGTTCAGCTGTCCGATCAGGAGCAGGATGTCCCGGAGCCTAGTATTTGTCGCCTGAGAAGGAGCGGCCGTCTTGGCCGCGGTTCGTGTCGCCTGCATTGCCGGTCGTATCCTTGCGCCGATATTCAAAATAGAGAGCGACGACTTCCGTTCTATTATGCACGCCGAGCTTGGTGATGATGTTGTGGATGTGAATCTTGACCGTATGTTCGGAGAGGCCGAGGGTGGCCGCGATGATCTTGTTCTGGTTGCCCATGGCCATCCGCGCGAGAATTTCATTCTCGCGTTTNGTCAGCTTTTCGATCGCCTGCCTGCCGGCGGCGTACAAGGCNGGCTTCGGGTCGGCCGAATCCTCGCTTGCTTCCGCAGGTTCATTTCTCTGGGCCCGGTAACTCGTCGAAGGGAAATACGTCCCCCCCTTCAATATGATCCGNAGGCCGGACAGGAAGACGTCCAGATTGACGTTGAACGGAAGAATTCCCTGGACNACTTCGAGCTCTTTCGCCCTTCGATGGTCGGAGGCGATTTCGCCGTCATCGGTTCCCATCAGCGCAAGCGCTGCCGCGGAATGATGCCGAGCAAGCTGCGGCCAGTATTCGGCGAGGGCGGACGCAAGGCGGACATCGGCCAGCACGAGCTGGACCGGATTGTCGAATTCCGCCGAGGCGAGCTTCAGGTCGGGAACCGTCTTGACGCAGAGCCACGGAAACTCGCTTTCGATGGCCGCCGTCATTGCGGTGGAGATTGTTCCCGGCGAGCAGATGAAGAGGAGTGTTCGGATCGCATTCATTCTCTTCAAGGCGTTTGTTGCCAGATCAAGGCCGACATGTTGTGAAACACCATGCGGAATCTGCATGGATAGGCCCCCCTCAAGTCGTTGATCGAAAGTACACGCAAAGTCGTGCTCCGAAGATCTTATTCTGGAACGGTAAACCAAGACCCGAATGGTGGGAATAGACCGAACGATTTACAGAATAGATCGAATCGACGACGCAACGCAGTTCCCAAGGTCGTTTTGACGCGAACGAAACATGATCATGCAACGTTTCCTCTCAGGGCGAGCGAGTTGCTGCATACATAAGGGGAAAATCACTATCTAGATGCCTACGTCTTCTTGATTAGACCATTTAACCCATCTGACTATGCTGATGTAGTATTCATCAGGTCGCGCTAGATCGAAATATTACCTTATTTCTTCTGCTCAATGGGGACACAGTGCCTTCATCCCGAAGTACTTGAGAATGAGCGTTAAGAACGTTCGTTGGCGCATGATGTAGCGCATAAGCGATCTACAGCACCGCCCCTTCAAAGCCTCTCGGGAAACTAGGGGAGAGCTTAAAAAATCAGACATCACGAGAAAAAGACCGGCGAACGGTCGCGTTGACGCGCGCCCTGTCGCCAGAGGCCAATGATTCACTTCAACAGCGACGAGCAAAGACCCCAAGAAGATGAATGGCGGTCACGCTGTCGCAGTCATAAGAGGATACTGTGATGGTAGACAAACGCAACGCGTTCAACACTGTTGTCGACGATCCGACGGACAGCCAGGAACAGCAGCAGCAACAGCAACAGCAGGAACAACAGCAGCAGCAGCAGTCCAGCGATCAAAGCCAGAACCAGACCAGCGATTCCACNAACGACAANGACAACTGGAATGGCAACGGCAACGGCAACGGTAATTTGAACCTGAACGGCAACGGCAACCTGAACCTCAACGGTAACGGCAACTTCAACGAAAACGTCAATGAGACCACCGTCGGCGTCACCGTCGATGTCGGTGTCGATCTTGATCACTACATGCCGACGGACGATGATTTTGCCGATGTCGACATGAACCACAGCTCCATCGACGGGATGTTCAACATCCGTATCGATGACGTGCTCAACAACGCCCTGACCGGTGAAGGCAACGACGTCGGCAACGTCTTCAGCCAGGTCGCCAACATCCAGGACAATGACAAGCTTGAAAACGCCAGCGTCAGCAATGACGGCTCGTTCGAGCTGAACGGCACTGCCGAGGGCGGCATTGCGCTTGCCTCCGACGGTATCAATGCCGGCGGCGGCGGTGGCAATGGCGGAAGCCATGCAGATGCCGATGGCGGTGACGGCGGCAACGGCGGTACNGCGCTTGGCGGCTTCGCGGTTGGCGGTGACGGCCTTGGCGGCTTGGCCGCAAGCGTCGCAGCCGGCGGTAAAGGCGAAGGCGGCGATGCCGACGGCGGCGACGGCGACAGCGGCGATGCCGAAAGCGATGCCGATGGCGGCAAGGGTATCGGTGGCCGTGGCGGCAATGGTGGCGACGGTCTCGGTCTCGGCCTGGGTCTCGGTCTCGGCCTTGGCGCCGGGCTCGCCTTTGCCGGCGACGGCGATCAGGGCGGCAGCAATACGGCTGGCAACGGCGCTGCAGGCGGCAATTCCGGCAACTCCACCGGCGGCAATGCTTCCGACGCCGGAGACGGCGGCGATTCGAACGGCGGAGCATCGGCAACCACGATCGGCAGCAGCCTCGGCCTGCTNAATCCGATCTTCGCCGACGGCGATGGCGGTGCGGGCGGCCCTGCCGGTGACGGCGGTGGAAACGCCGGTGGTGCCGGCGGCGATCCGACCGGCGGTGACGGCGGCGATGGTGGCGACACCGCGGATGCCGGTGATGGCGGCGCTGGCGGCGGTGCCCTCGGGGCCGGTCTCGGAGCTGGTTTCGGCGCCGGGCTTGGTGCCGGGCTTGGTGGCGACGGCGCAGCAGGTGCCGCTGGTACCGGTGGCGCAGCAACATCCGACGCGGCTACCAGNGGCGATGCTACCGGCGGTGACGCAACATCGGGTGCCGGCGAAGGCGGTGCGGCACTGAGTGGCGCATGGGCCGATGGTACCGGCGGTGGCGCGGTAGGCGGCTGGGCATTCGGCGGTGCCGGTGCTGCCGGCGGCGATGGCGGCCTGGCCTATACCGGCGCCGGCGGAGCTGGCGGCGACGGCGGTGTCTGGGGCTCGCACAACGGTGACGACGGTTTCGTGACCGGCACGAGCTCCGCTTCGGCCGATGCGTCGATCGACACCCACGCCTTCAACCAGGACATCGTGATGGGTGCGAACCTGCAGCAGAACGCAATCGACATGACCATCGTCGGCGGCGACCTCCACAGCACGGTGGCGGGCGACGACACCCACGACGGCGGCAGCGTCTAAGCCGACAGTCGTCCTCCACTCCAGCGGGGACCTTCACATCGTGGACTGCGCAGACCCCTGCGCAGTCCCTCATTCCGAACGACCTGTGATGCAGGCATGCCCATACAAAGGCAGCGGCTATGACGACGATGGACACGATCACCCAGGAAATCGCTCATTTCATCGGCCTCTTCCACACGAATGTCGAGGACGCGCGGCTGCGGGAGGCCTATAGTGACTTCTCGCTCTACACGCCCGAGCAAGNCGTCCCGCAATCGACCGCGCCNCAGTCCCACTTCGAGGCGCCTTATGACCTGATCGATTTCGATCCGTCCCTGGTCTACAAGGCTCCAGCGAGTTTCACGCCCATCTGGCATCCCCACTTTGTCGGCCGATACGATCATCCGATCATTCCGCAGGTGGAAATCAGGATGCATCACGGCCCGCACGAGATGCCGCACCACGTGCATCCGTTCTATTTCGGCGGCAAGTCCCTCACGTGGCAGATCGAGCCTCCGGGCTCGGTCGCGAATTTCATCGTTCAGGCTGCCTCTCTTTCAGACAACGACAGTTTCGGGGTAGGGGGCCATGGCCTCAGGTTCGACCCCACGCCGATCGATAACCGCGAGCTCCTGAATACGGCGGAACAGGTTATCTCGGATTCGCCGATCGGGCATCTCGACATGCCGACGTCCACGGCGGACCTGATCGACATCATCAAGACCGTCGCGGACCAGCTGGAAGCCCTTTCAGCAGACCCCGCACCCGCGGGAGCCTTCGTCCATCAGTCCACGACAATCGACGGCATCTATGTCAACGGCCTTCTGGTCGACGAGGCGCCGAAGCTGGAAGATTATCATTCCTTCAAGGAGGATGACGGTGCGGGATCCGACGACGACGCTGCGGACGGCGGATCCGGCGTCAAGGTATTTGCGGAAGGTCCGGTCCAGGTAGAGGCGTCGGTGGAGCTGATCGGCGGCAACAATACCGTCGTCAACGATGCCGTCCTCAAGAATATCTGGACCGCCGCGACCGTGACGGCGGTGGTTGGCGACCATTTCGAGATCAATGCGGTCATCCAGGTCAACGTCCTCCAGGATACGGACGCCATCACCTCGGCAATCAGCCACTGGACCGGCGGTGACGCGCCGGACGAAATGTTCAATATCGCGAATTTCCACCGGGTCGATCCGCTGCAGGACGGCGGCGCTTCGGAACACGCCGGCAGCGGTTATCCCGGAAGCTGGGCGGTCACGGAAATCCACGGGGACCTGCTGATCGCCAACTGGCTGGAACAGTATATCTTCATGTCCGACAATGACGTCGGCATCCTGTCCTCTTCCGGCGCCACGACCAGGGTGATCGGCGGCGACAATACAAGCGTGAACCAGACCTCGATCTACGAGCTCGGACACTCCTATGATCTGATCATCATCGGCGGCAGCCTGTACGACGCCAATATCATCCACCAGACGAACATCCTGTTCGACAACGACGTGGTGGGCGCGGTTACGGGTTTCGGAACGACCGGCGAGGGATCGATTTCCACCGCCGGGAACCTGCTCTGGAACCAGGCCCATATCTACAATATCGGCGGCGCCGACCGTTTCAGCGCATTGCCTTCGGCCTATCTGGATGCGGCGAACGATTTTGCCGGTGGCGGAAGGGACCTGCCACATGGCGTTCTGACGGACTCGGCGTTTGCGGGAATGGCCGGATTGCGCGTTCTCTATATCAGCGGCGATCTGCTGAATATCCAGTATATCAGCCAGACCAACATCGTCGGCGACAGCGACCAGATCGCCCTGGCGATGAATGCCATCAATCCCCACGCGGATGCGACATGGTCGATTTCGACCGGGGGAAATGCGCTCATCAACAATGCGGCGATCGCCGATCTTGATTCTCTCGGCCATACCTATGTGGGCGGCGAGCAATATTCCCAGGAAACGCTTTACCAGTCGGGGCTGATCTCGAGCCATCCGGAACTCGCCGCGCAGGATCCCAACGCGCTGGTCAACGAGGCGGTGGCTTTCCTCGACGATTCAACCTCGCACACCAATCCGGACGAGCCCGGCTACGGCGTGCCCGTAGACCACGACGGCCACTATCAGAACGATGGATTGCAACATGTACTCGGATGATGGGGAAAAACATGTCGGACGCCCAAAGAAGGGCCGACCTCGAACAGGCCCAAGATCACGATGAAGCTCAACAACCTGCCGGTGAGGATGTCTATGCAAAATTGGAGCGCGCTGTGGACGAATGCCTGAAACTGTCATCGGATGGCGCAGCCTCTTCAGCAACCGTATCCCGGCTGGAACCGAGAAATTCGCCGCCGAGCCAATCCCGGGCGAATGGCAGCTCCTCGGGAGCCGATATCCTGCCCATGCCGGCCAATGACCGCATCATCGAACCGGAAATCGAGCCGAAGCCCACGGTACGCGAAGCGACGGAGGCAAAGGCGCCGGAAGGCATGATCACCATCGATGCCGATACCGGGCCGTTGCGGAGCGAGACGAAAACCTTCGGAAAGCAGCCGTCGACCGGTGGCGGCGGCGACGGAACGTTTCACAAGCGTCTCCCGCCGGTCGACTTTTCGGCCAGCCTGAAGGCNGGCGTCACNGCCGTGCGGCGGAACCTGGCGATCGTCATGCTTTTCACGATCGCCAGCAACATCCTCGTGCTGGCGATCCCGACCTACCTGTTCCAGATATCCGACCGGGTGCTGACCAGCCGCTCGCTCGACACTCTGGTGATGCTGACGATCGTGATCATCGGCGCCGTCATCCTGCAGGCGGCCTTCGACGCGCTTCGGCGNTTNATCCTGATGCGGACGGCGGTGGAAATCGCAGCCCAGCTGGGCGCTCCGATCCTGAGCGCGGCCGCCCGTGCCTCGCTCCAGAGCAACGGTCGCGAATATCAGGTGCTCGGCGATCTTCAGCAGGTTCGCTCGTTCCTTGTTTCCAGGACCCTGCTCTCGTTCCTCGATGCGCCGATCGCGCCTCTCTTCGTGGTGGCGGTCTTCCTCATCCACCCGCACCTCGGCTGCATCGTGGTCCTGACGGCGCTGATGCTGCTGGTCTTCACCCAGATCAACCAGCGCATGACCGCCGAGCCGTTTGCCGAAGCCAATACGGCGCAGGTGAAGGCCAACCTTCATCTGGAATCGATGTCCCGCAATTCACAGATCATCAATGCGCTCGCGATGATCCCCGAGACGGTGCAGATCTGGGGCAAGGATACGGCATCCTCGCTCAAATCGCAGGTCATCGCCCAGGACCGGAACATCACCATTGCGGCGATATCGAAGGCCTGCCGGCTTCTGACCCAGATCGCGATGCTCGGCTGGGGCGCCTTCCTGTCGATCGAAGGNCAGCTGACGGGCGGCATGGTGATCGCCGCCTCCATCATCGCNGGTCGCGCGCTGGCGCCGATCGAAGGTGCCATCGAAGGCTGGAACCAATACAGCCAATCCCGCGCGGCCTACGCCCGGATAACCGCACTCCTGAAATCCTCGCCCCTGAATTTCGATAGGCTGAACCTGCCGAAGCCGGAGGGGCGCCTCGACGTCGAGCGCCTCCTCTATGTGCCGCAGGGAACCAAGCGGGTGGTGCTCAACGGCATTTCGTTCGCCCTGCAGCCGGGCGATTCCCTGGCGATCATCGGAAATTCCGGCGCCGGCAAGACGACNCTTGGAAAAATGCTCGTCGGGTCGATCCTGCCGACCTCGGGCAGCGTGCGACTGGATCTGATGGATCTGAGAAACTGGGACCAGCGCCAGTTCGGCGAGAATATCGGCTATCTGCCGCAGGATGTGCAGCTCTTTCCCGGCACGATCAAGGCCAATATCGCCCGCATGCGGCTGGATGCGGATGANGAGCAGATCTACCGCGCCGCGATGCTGGCCGATGTCCATGAGATGATCGCCAGCCTGCCGCACGGATACGAAACCGTGGTCGCGGCCGACGGNGCTCCGCTTTCCGGCGGGCAGAAGCAGCGTATTGCGCTGGCCCGCGCGTTCTTCGGCGATCCGAGGATGGTGGTGCTGGATGAGCCGAATTCCAATCTCGACAATGCCGGCGATACGGCGCTGCTCCAGGCACTGCGCCACGCCAAGGAACACAAGATAACCGTCGCCACGATCACGCAGCGCCCGTCTCTCCTCAGNAGCGTCGACAAGGTCCTGCTGNTGGCGAACGGCACCGTCGCGCTGTTCGGGATGCGCGCCGATGTGCTGAAGGCGATCGAAGCCCGCGGCATCGATATCAATACCGGTTCGTTCGGCCATCAGTTGCAATAGAGGTTGTGTCATGTCTGCCGTTGCGAAGGTTCACGATCTCGAATGGTATTCGGAAGTTCCCCGATCGGTCTGGAAACAGACGGTGGCCGGTCTGGCTTTAACGGCCATCGCCTTTGGCGGTTTCGGCACATGGGCNGCGACCGCGCCGCTTGCGGCNGCCGTCATCGCCCAGGGCAGTTTCGTCGCAACCGGGCGCAACAAGATCGTGCAGCATTTCGAGGGCGGGATCATCAAGGAACTGCTGGTCGACGAAGGCGACCAGGTGGTGGAAAACCAGCCNTTGGTCAGGCTCGATGAAACGGCGTCNCAGGCCAAGAANCGGGAGCTCTTCCTNCGGCGCATCCGGCTGGAGGCAACCGCNGCCCGTCTTGCCGCCCAGTCAGAGGGTGCCGAGACGATGACCGTCTCGNCCTATTTGAACCAATTCAAGGATGATCCGGATGTCTCCGCGATCATCCTCACCCAACAGCTGAACTTNAGGGCTCAGCGGATGAAGCTCGCCACCGAACTTTCGCTGCTGAAGCAGAACATGAAAGCCCTGGAGTTCCGCAGCGAAGGTTACCTTCGGCACAGCGAGGCGATGTCGCGGCAGCTCGTGCTGCTCAAGGACGAATANGATACCAAACGGGTTCTGCTGACCAAGGGATTGCTGCGCGCCACCGAAGTCAGGGCGCTTCAGCGGGCCATCGCCGACGCCGAAGGGCAGATCGGCCGTCTGGAATCGGAGGTCGCGGAGACCGGAGCCGAGCTCCTGAAGGGACAGCAGGAGATATCGCACGCCGAGGAGACCTATCGGGAAGAGGCGCTTGACCGCTTGCAGTCGATCCAGGGCGACCGCGATGCGGCACGCGAACAGTCACGTGAAGCCGATGACGTTTTGCGCCGGGCCACGATCCTTGCGCCGGTTTCCGGCACTGTCGTACGAACCTATTACCATACGACCGGCGGCGTCATCGAAAGCGGCAAGGGGATCATGGAGATCCTGCCCGCCGGCGTTCCCCTGATCATCGAGGCAAAGGTGGCCCGCAACGAGATCGACAGCGTCAAGGTCGGCCAGAAGGCCACGGTCCGCCTCATCGCATTGAACCAGCGCACCACCCCGGTTCTGAGGGGCGAGGTATTTTACGTCTCGGCGGATGCCATGGAGGATAGCAAGGCGGGCCTCACCAACCATGATGTCTATATCACGCGCATCAATATTTCGCCCGACGAGATCGCGCGTATCAAGGGGTTTACCCCGCAGCCGGGCATGCCGGCGGAAATCATGATTCAGACCACGGTCAGGACGTTCTTCAGCTATCTGGCCAAGCCNATCATGGACAGCATGTCGAGGGCGTTCACCGAGCGCTGACACATGCNGTTTTGTCAGGGCGCGGCGCTGTCGAGGGCGGTAGCCGGTCGAAGATACCTCAAAAGGCGTAGGCTCGCTGTCGTCCGCCGCCATGTCGCTCGCCGTCGACGAGNGTCTCGAAGGTGGCTGGCATGCTTTTCCCGCCGTGCCCCATAAAAGAAACCCTCGCCGANGAAACAGCGAGGGCGCCCCCAAAGGGGGAGTAGATCGAGGCCGACAGGACGCCTCGGGATCACATAACACCACGAAGCCTGGCAAATGTCAGGTTCACCAAAAGGAGAAGGCCCGACCGTTTTTCCCGTTCGAGCCTTCAGCAGTCTGTTTGGCAAAAGTATTATTCCCTCATCTGCAAACCACATCAACTCAATCAAAAGGATTAGGTTCTCTCAATCGTTGTATCTATGTTTGAATTTAATAATCACTGGTTGATTTTCAATTTTTACCATCGGCTGCACTCCGAAGTACATCCTTTGGAACAAATATCCGCTCNGGAATCATCCTCTAAATTAGATATTGGAAAGTTACACTTGAGGTGTGGCTCAATTGCAATATCGCCGATCTGTGATTGTGGTATTTTGTAGTGCGGACTTGAGCAGAACGCCTCGGGTATCGGCGTGGTAGATTGACCGGCTGCCCGGGTTGGCAGCCGGTCAATAATTTGGCCGACGAGCCTCCTCGTGATCCGCCCAGCCTCAAATGCGAACACCTGAGACCGGAAAATCCTCCGTGGATTCGCGTGCGTTAAGGATAGGCATAGGCCAGCCGTC
>Ga0055540_1001956_pt1 | contig 11517 bp, 13 predicted proteins | sample AraplaCvi_mMS_r2_2_FD_55040 | JGI IMG/M metagenome (GOLD analysis project Ga0055540, IMG submission 55040) | Arabidopsis root microbial communities from North Carolina, USA - plate scrape MF_Cvi_mMS_r2 | ecosystem: Host-associated > Plants > Roots > Endosphere | place: USA: North Carolina
CCACCATGTACAGATCTGCGACGACGAGGGCGGGCACGGGGCATTCACCTCAACGCGGTTGCGTTCTCCACTCAGTTCACGGGGCGGTCGACGCTGGCGAGTACCTCGTCGCGGACGGCGTCGTAGGGCCGGTGGAAGTCGCCCGCGGCCGCGGGCGGCTCGGTGTGCACCACGAAGCCCTGGACGTCCATGCTCATGAAGCCCCCGAGGATTGCGAAGAACGGGCCGAGGACGAAGTCGGTCCGCGGGTCTGCGCCGGTTGGCGTGGAGCGGGCGGATACGACCGTCACCGGCTTGGACCGCAACGGGTCGACGCCCTCTCCGGCCGGCGAATTGGCGCCGATGACGTGGACGTAGTCGAGCCACGCCTTGAGCGTTGACGGCATCGAGAAGTTGTACATCGGCGAGCCGATCAGCACCGCCGCGGCGCCAGCCAGCTCGTCGAGCAGTTCGTCCTGCAACCGCTGGGCCTCCGAGGACGGCGCGGCGGAATCCGCCGGTCGACGGGACGCGATGAAGTGCAGCGCATTGGTCGGCAGGTGCGGCAGCGGGTGCGTGTGCAGATCGCGCCGACGAACCTCGCGGTCCGCGCCCCTCGAAACCCACCGCTCGGCCGCCTCCGCAGTCAGTCGCCGCGTCGCCGACGAGGTGAGGTTGGCTGACGAGTCCAGCTGCAGGAGGTAGGCCATGGTTCGTGAAGTCTAGTCACGCCGTCGCCGTCGACCGGCGTAGTGATACGCACGCGGAATGGCGAACATGGTTGCGACTGACCCAGAGTCGCTCGGCTTGGCCACGATCACNTAAACATCGCACGATGCGCGATGGATGTGAAAGTCATTGCTTGCCAACATGTTGGAACGGTTGAGTCATCAAGAGAGGGGACGACCAATGACCGCATCCAACCGTCCGTTGAGCCTCAAGAAGGCGGCGCACGTCGGAGTCTCGGTGTCAGACCTGGACGTGTCCGTGGCCTTCTATGGCGCGCTCACGGGCACGGACCCCGTGGTCGCGGGGGAGACCATGAACAGCAGCACCTTTGGTCAGTCGCAGGGTCTTCAAGACGCGCGTCTGCGCTACGCGACCTTCAACCTCGACAACATCGGTATCGACGTCATCGAGTTCCGGGAGCCGAGGGGCGAGCGGACGAACGGTGCCGCAAACCGGCCGGGATCGATGCACCTGTGCTTCGAGGTGGACGATTTCGACGCCATGCTGTCGCGGATGAAGGACGCAGGGTACGCATTCCTCGGACCCGACTACACCTTTCGGGCCGGCGAGGTAACCCCGGATGCCGCCCTCGGCACGCGGGTGGCCTACTTCAACGATCCCGATGGCACCAATCTGGAGATCATCAAACCCCGCGGCGGCTTCTCGAATTAGCGCTGCCGAACAGGTCGAGTTCGGTTCGGGTGCCGACCGGCGATTCGGGGCTGGCGGTGTCGTCAGCGGTGTGACGGGTGTCATAGGGCGACTGGTGAGCCATCAAAACATTCCGATGGTATGTTTCTGGCAGGCCGCAGTCGAGGCTGGCCTACCAAGTTCGCTCCAGTTCGACGAGGGGCGGAGTCGTGCCGGATGTCCATTGGGGGCATGGCGGTATCCCCGTCGCGACGACAGCCTCGCCTGCGCCCAACCAATCCTTGCGCACCCGCCCGCATTGCGTGACGCCGAAAGCCTTTGTGGCAGAACGGCTCCTTGGTCAGCGCCGAATGCCTTGCGCAAGCCGTTCCCAGTTCAATGCCGCGATCTTGGATCGGTCGTCGTCGGCGAGGTGAGCCGTGGTCAGGAATCCGCGGGCGGCGAAGTCGTGCGGGCCGTTGAACGGGTAGTCCGTGGCGTGCATGACGCGGTCGACGCCGAGGACGTCAACGGTCCACTTCAGGTAGCGGTGACTGGCGATGCCGCCGGGCGTGACGTGGACGTTGTGGCGGAAGTAGTCGAGCACCGGTCGCTGCAGGCCCGACTCGCGGTCCAGCACGGCGGCGCGCTCGAGGTAGAAGAGCACCACCTCGCCCCAGTGCCCGACGACGATCTGCAGGTGAGGGAATCTGTCGAACACGCCGGCCAGGATCATGCGCATCAGGACGATCCCGGTTTGGTAGTGCCATCCGATCGCACCGCTGCCCAACATGCCGAAGCCGCGGTAGTAGGCGTCGTCGACGGCAGCGGTCGGAAGGCTCGGGTGAAGGTAGAGCGGCGCTCGGTGGTGTTCGGCTACTGCAAAGATGTCCCAAAACCTTGGTGCGTCGAGGAAGTCGGCGCCCGACCGTGCATGCAGCATCGCTCCGCTCAACCCGAGGCGGGTGATGGCGCGCTCCAGTTCGGCCGCGGCTGCCGCGGGGTCGGGGGTTGCCAGGGTGGCCCAGCCCTGAAAGCGATCGGCGTGCCGGCGCACGGCGTCGGCGATGACGTCGTTGGTGGGGCCCTGCAGCGCAACGGCTTCCGCTGCCGGTAGGTTTTGAAGACCCGGGGTGGTCAGCGACAGCACGGCCGTGTCGACGCCTGCGATGTCCATGGCCTGCAGTCGGTCGTCGCCAAGGTCGAGGAGCGGCGCCGAGGCGGTGCCGTCGACGGTCCACCTCATGACGGGTTCGTCGAGCAGGTGCGGGTCGTGGCGTCGCCAGGCAGCGAACACCTCGTCGGTCGCCATGTGCTCTTCCAAGCCGATTACGTGCAGGCTCATTTGGATTCGATCCTTCCGACAGCGGGTCGCTCCTCGGCGAACTCGGCCCGTGCGCGTGCCCAGCTGGCGCCGTCGCCGTTCAGCGCGCTGCGCAGGAAGGCCGTCGTGATCCGTTGGACGGCGCTGACGCGTGCAGGGTCCTCGTCGGTGGTCTCGGCCGCCTCGTAACCGGGGATCCCGCCGAGAGAGTGTTCCCCGCCGAACACGGTGAGCAGTGACCGTGCGCCCGGGCTCAGCCGGTACGGGTCGGTCGACCAGTCCGGTCCACGGGTGCTCAACGGGCTGTCGTCGGCGTCGCCCGCGACGACGAGGGTGGGGGTGCTCAGGTCGGCGAAGTCGGGGTTCATGTAGGGGAACTGCTCTGCGGCCCAGGGGGTGAGATCGGATCCACCCAAGCCTGCGGTCGCCAGCAGGACCCCCGCCGTCACTCGGGAATCCGTTGCTGCCCATCGAGTTCCGTCGACCGGATCGATGGCGCGGGCCCCGAGTAGGACACCCGTCGTCTGACCGCCGAAGGAGTGTCCGGCCGCGGCGATACGGGTCGGGTCCACACGCCCCGCCAGGCCCGGCACCGCGGAGGTGGCGACGTCTAGGTGGTCGATCACGGTGGTCATGTCCTCGACGCGGAAGCGGAGAAGGTGCGGAATCCGCGCGTCTCGTGGGCTGAGGCCGAGGGTCCGGGAATCCAGGTGTGTTGGTTGGATCACGACGAATCCGTGGGCGGCCCAGAAGTCGGACAACGGCCCGTAAGCCCGCATCGACGAACCGTAGCCATGCGAGAACACGACGACGGGGAGGTTGGTTCCGGTCGTGGGGGCCGATACCCGTACCTGCAGGTCTGCGCCACGGTCGGGTGCTGCGGGCAGCACCACGGGACTGACGGACACGACGGGTCGAGACATGATTCGTTGCTCGCTTCTCCAGTAGTCTGATTCGTATTGCTAGAACGACCGTACAAGGAATTGGTACTCCCGTGAGTTCGAGGAGGGTTCGATGGCAGGTCGGCCGGTCGATCACCAGCGCCGAGCCGAGCTGCTCGACGCGGCCGTCGACTACGCGGCCGACTACGGGTTCTCCGAGCTGTCGTGGCGGACTGTCGCAGCGGGACTGGGGGTGTCACCCACCACCTTGGTGCACCACTTCGGCACCAGGGAGAACCTCATCCAGGCCGTGCTGGCGCGGCTGCGTGAGCGGACCGCCGTGGCGACCAGCGAGCTCGCCGGGGAGCAGCCCGACCTCGCGACGGCGGCACGCGCCATGTGGGCGTGGGCTTCCGATCCTCAACGGCGGGCGGTCTTCACACTGTTCTTCGCCGTCTACGGCAGTGCCCTGCAGGCCCCCGCGCAGTACGCGGACTTTCTCGAGCAGGCAGGTGCGGAGGTGATGGACACGCTGCGCCGGGCACAGGGCTCCGCCGTCGACCCCGGCCTTGCCACCCGACGGGCCACCGTCGTCATGGCGACGATTCGCGGCCTCCTGCTCGACCTGTTGTCCAGCCAGGATCCTGCCGGGGTTCACGAGGCGGCCGAGTACTTCTTCGGTGTCCTCGAACTTCGCGACCCGTGAGGCCTGGCGGCCGACGTGGCAGGGGAGCGGTGTCGGGGATCCACTGCGCCTAGTGCGAGGGACAACCGCAGTCCCTCACGTCGCGGGGCATTGTGCGTGGAAGTCGCCGTCGAACAGTCTTCGGTAGAAGGCGCTCATCCTGGCGGCGGCGGGCGCGTGCCGGCGCAAGATCGCGGCAACCGCCGGTGGCACGTCATCCGGTATTCGCCCAGCGGCGCACTGAACGACGTACTCGCGGGCGTCGATGCCGCCGGCACTCGTCGGAGCCGGAATCCCACAGACGTCGGTCACCAGCCAACCGACGAGTCGCATCGCGGCGTAGTCGGCGTCATGCGTGACGTGTCGTTCGACGAAGTCGAGTTCCGCGGCCGACAGCTCGAATCGTGGCGATGTGACCAGCCCGAAGTCGCTGAGATAGATCTGCTCCATGTCGGTGCGCATGTTGCCGAAATGCCCGTCCATGTGCAGCAACTCGCGATCCCGCAAGAACGTCACGATCTCCGACAGCTGACGGTCGACCGCAACGGCCTTCCCGGCCGAGTCGTGTCGCAACAAGTCCGCCATCGGGTGGGGGATGTACTCGCAGAACAGCACGAGACTGCACGTTGCGGCGGCCAGCGCCTCGAGGCGGGTCCGCACGGCCGGACTACCGCACTGCGCGGTGACGACGGACTCGACGTCGGCGTGTTCGGCTGAGATTGGCGGCCGGCCAGGTAGCACCCGCCAGTGGTGGAGCATCGGGAACGATTCCGTCTCGCCGGCCACGACGGCGTCTGTGACGGTGATGTTTGCGGCCAACTCGCGCCACGCGTTGAAACCCGGTCCGCCCATGCCGTACTGGCAGAACATCGGCAGGTCGAACAGGTTTGCCGTAGACCCCATGTTGGCAATCTCGCGGTCGGACAGTGGGATCCGCTTGGTGAACACCGGCAAGCCGTCGACATCGAGGATCCCCGACTCACCACCCACGCCCACGCCCGTGACTCGACCGGTGCCCATCAGCTCGACGAGTTCAGAATCGCTGCGAGAGGACAGAAGTGCCGAAAGCTTCCCGTAACGGGCAATTCTGGCAGCTGTCACCCCATGATTGTGTCACCGACCAGACCGCTTGCCGATGACGTCGACCGACGATTCGAGGCTGGCGGCGTCGTCTGCGTGGTGTGACCGGTGTCATGGGGCGATCAATCATCGGTCAAAACATTCCGATGGTATGTTTCTCGAAGGCCGCAGTCGAGGCTGGCCTACCAAGTTCGCTCCAGGTCGACGAGGAGCGGAGTCGTGCCGGATGTCCATTGGGGGCATGGCGGTATCCCCGTCGCGACGACAGCCTCGCCTGCGCCCCATCCCAGTCGTCAGCTCACCGACATTCGAGATGTCCTATGCCGGAATGACTTCGACCGTCCGCGATTGTGCTCGGCTGGGGGACGTCTACGGAAGCCAGGGCATGTGGCACCGCCGCCCACGAAGGCGACCTCTGCGCCGTCGGGGTGTTCAATCAGCTGTCCGGGCTATGCCGTCTTTGGCTCAGGGCGAAACTCCCGTGTGAGCTCGAATGGACTCGATAGCTTTTCTGCATGGTCGTTGCGCGGCAAGCTGTCTACGACGTTGACGGCATGACGATGGTCGGACACTTGGCGCGTCCGGACGGTGAGGGTCCGTGGCCGGCGGTGCTCATCGGTCACGACGGAATTGGACTGGAGGACTACCAGCGCGGCCGCGCAGACATCCTCGCCGACCGTGGATACGTCGTCCTTGCGTTGGATTACCACTCTGGCCGAACGTATTTCGGTGAGCCCGAGGCGATGCTGGCTCGGGTCATGCCACTGCTGGATGACCCTGGTCGCATGCGAGCCATCGGCCGAGCGGCGCTCGAGGTTCTTCTGGCTGAACCAGGAACCGACCCCGAGCGGCTGGCGATGGTGGGGTTTGGCGCTGGCGGCCGAATCGTGCTCGAACTCGCCGGTACGGGAACGCGGGTCGAGGCGCTCGCGGCGATCCACCCCGCCTTGCCTGCACCCACCCATGCCCTGGAGTGGGCAGGTGTGGGCGGAGCGTTCCTGTTGGGCACGGGGTCCGAGGACCCTCTGTGCACCCCCGAGCAACTGTTGGCCTTCGGCGCTGTCCTTCAAGACGCCGGAGTCGACTGGCGCGTCAACGTCTACGGCGGAGCCCAGCACGCCTTCTGGGCGGCTCCCAGGCGAACCGACGACGCTCCGGGCGGTGCCGCACCCGCTGAGCTGCCTACCGTTCCCGGTGTGGGGCATCACGCCCTGCATGCGACCCGGGCATGGCGCGCGGTGCTTGACCTGCTCGACGAAGCGATGGCACCCGGTCCGCGTCGTCGACCATGAGAGGCCACCGCCCCGCCGTGCGTCGGTGATCGGGCGGCCGACCACACCCTCGTCGGGTACCACGGATCAATCCGGCTGCTGCCGTCGCCGGCCCAAATCGACAGCGGTCGTCGAGCGCCGTTACAGCGATCTGCCAGGGATCCCGTGGATGCTGTCCGAACGCTGGTCCTCGACCGACAACGTGAGGTTACGCCATGAGTGGAGTGAAGTTCGGTGCAATCGCCGTCGCGCTGATTGCGACGTCAGCGTGGTTCGGGTGCGGCGTGGCCGCCGCCGACGACTACACCGGTCAGACCTACGCCGATGCGTCGAAGGCGATCGGTGACGCGGGAAAGAAGGCCGTGGTGGCCAGTCGCGCCGGCGATGCGCTCGCCCAGGATGACTGCGTCGTAGCCAAATCCGAGCAGGCGCCGTGGATCAAGGGCGACGACTTCTCGCCTGTCACGGACACCGTGTTGCTGAACCTGAACTGCAACGCCGGAGTCGCCACGGCGACGACACCTGGCAACTCGGCGGCAAGTCCGGAGGGTCGGGCGGCCATCCAGGCAGCGAAGGACAAGGCGGCCAAGGATGCCGCGTCGGCGGCCGGATAGCTACGTCGACGTGAAAGCGTGGAAAAGGTGAGTCAGTGGTCTCTTCGCCGACTACTTCCACGAATTGCCCGGCCCCGGCAAGCACCCGGTGTTGAACCCAGCGGCGGTGGACGGTTCACGCGACACTGCTGACGATCGCGATGACCAGCCCGGCCAGGGTCAGCACGCCGACCATCACCGCGGCGACGGTCGCCCGGCCCCGTCGGTGTCGGCGTGCGTCGTAGAGCGCCACCGCGATGCCGACGAAGATCAACGCTGCATAGGCCGCCAGCCCCACCGTCAGGGCCGCCGTCGACGCTGCGGTGGCCGTGGTCACGTGGTGCACGCCGTGAGCCTACGGCGCGAAGGTGCGCATCGATGCGGGCGATGAAGCGCAATCCACGGGCGTCCTGGACGAACGAATGTGGGGCGGCCCGTCGAGGCCTACGCGCACGCCGCTGCGGCAGGGTCGCGTAGATTCCTTGAGAACAATCCAAGCATTCGACGAAGGCCATCATGTCCGAGGACCAGAACACAGACGTTCCACCGAATCGCCTCTCCATCGACCCGCGTAGCGCCTTCTACAGCGAAGAGGTGCTTCGCCGCGACGTGGGTATTCGCTTCAATGGCGTCGAGAAGACCAACGTTCACGAATACAACGTGGCGGAGGGTTGGGTGCGTGCTGAAGTGCCCACCGCGAAGGATCGGCGCGGAAATCCCATGGTCGTCAAGATCAGTGGCACCGTCGAACCCTATTTTCGCTGAGATCAGGTCGCGCTGACGCCGGGGATCCGACCCTCGCGGAACGCCTCGACGAAGTGCCGGTGATCGTCACGGACGATCGCGGCGTACTCCAGTCCGAAGTCCACCATGTCGGCGACGAATTGGGCGTCGTGGTCGCCGATCACCCGGACGATCGCCTCTTCGGTCTGGAACGGAACCAGCGATTGATCGCTGTCCGTGTCGCTCACGCAGTGCACCTTGGCGACCGCCCGGCCCAGCTGCTCGATGACCTCGACGAGTTCGTCCGGTTCGGTCAACTCGCTCCAGTCGAGATCGGCCTCATAGGGCGAGATTTCGCTGACCACGAAGCCGACGCCGTCGATGACGGTATAGCCGAGTAGGGGATCGGCGTGGGCCTGCAGCGCGCGCTGAGACACCACGGTGCGGTGCCCGTGGTGCTGGAAGTACCGGTGGACTTCGCCGTCGTCGACCACTCGGCTGGGCGCCGCCACGTTGCCCTGTTTCATCGACAGCACCACGTCGTTGTCCAGCGCCTGGTTGTAACCCTCGATCAGCACCGTGTAGGCGGGTAGTCCGGCGCTGCCGATCCCGAAGCCGGTCTTGGCGACGACGTCCTTGACGTCGTAGGCGATGCCGCGAAAGCGCTGCGTCTCCGGGATCGTCTCGAGGTAGCGGCCGAACGCTTCCTCCACCTTCTGTCGCTCCGCGTCGTCCAGGCGTCTGACACCGGACAGTTCACGGAATCGACGGTCGTTCTCGCCGACGACGGTGATGCGGTCCAGCATTCCGGCACGAGTCGACAGCCGCGCCGACTCCAACGCCGACAGCACCGCGCCGCGCGCGGTCAGCAGGTTCAGCGAGAACGAGGAGTCGTCCTCGACGTCGACGAACCACCGCACCTGCTCCACGTAGGCGCGGACGAAGGCTTCGATCAGCGTGGTGATGGCGCCGTCGGAAAGCGCCTTCTGCCAACACATCAGGGCGATGCTGGCCGCGAAGCGCTTCAGGTCCCAGGTGAAGTGGCCAACGTAGGCCTCGTCGAAGTCGTTGACGTCGAAGATCAACACGCCCGCGCCGTCCATGTACGTGCCGAAGTTCTCCGCGTGAAGGTCGCCCTGGATCCAGACGCGGCTGGTGCGCTCGTCTGCCCACCGATCCTCGCCAGCAGCGACGTCGGCGTAGAAGATGCATGCGCTGCCCCGGTAGAACGCGAACGGGTCGGCTGCCATCTTGCGGAACTTGGTCCGGAACGAATCGGGGTCGGCCGCCATCAGATCCGAGAAGGCGTCGACGAGGCTCGCCACGATGAATGACTCGCGGTCGTCGCCCGTCGAGTCGGTCAACGTCGGCACCCGCAGCTAATTGGCATGCCCCACCATACGGCGGTGCAAGAGCGATGCGCCCTGAGATCTCGTCGAGCGCGACGCCTCGCCTCCCCCCGAAGGTTGCGCCCTCACAAGGTCATGGCCTTGAACTTCTCCGCCTGTCCGCGGATTGCGATTTCGGTGGGGAGCCGTTCCAGCGACGACGCACCAAAGAAGCCGACGATGCCATTCGTGTGGTCGAGAACGTACTGCGCGTCCTCCGGTTGCGCGATCGGCCCGCCATGGCAGAGCACGATGACGTCCGGGTTGATCGCCTTGGCCGCGTCGTGCATGGCCTGGACCGAGTTCACGGCATCCTCGAGTGTGAGGGCCGTCGACGCGCCGATCGTGCCGCTCGTCGTGAGCCCCACGTGCGGAACCAGGATGTCGGCCCCGGCCTCGGCCATGGCGACCGCCTGGTCGGGATCGAAGACGTAGGGTGCCGTCAAAAGACCCTTGCGTGCTGCGTGGCGATCATCTCGACTTCGAGGTCGAAGCCCATTCCGGTTTCCTCGAGGTTCTGCCGGAACAGTCCGTCATAGAGACCAACGGTCGGAAAGTTCTGCACGCCAGTGAATCCGATGCGGACCAGCTCGTCGAGAAACCGGTCCATCAGACGGAAGGGGTCGGTTCCGCACACGCCAGCCAGCACCGGCGTGTGCTTGACGACCGGCAGCACCTCGTTGGCCATCTCGACGACGATCGCATTGGCGTCACCGTAGGGGAGTAGCCCGGCGAGTGACCCGCGCCCGGCCATGCGGTAGCGCCCCGAGTTGTAGATGATCAGGAGATCGATCCCCCCTGCCTCGGCGGCCTTGGCGGATAGGCCCGTGCCGGCGCCCCCTCCGACGACGGGGCGGCCGGACGCCATGGTCTCGGCGAGTCGGGACAACGCTTCACTACGCAACACGTGAATCACGAATCCTTTTGGGAGGGAGGGTGGGTCATGGTCTCGTTTCTGATGAGATGATCGAGCGCTTCGGCCATTCGCCGGCCAAATCCCTCGTCGTTGATGGCGGTGGGAACGTCGTGGACGGTGACCGCGGTGCCTTCGAGTCCGGCGCGGATGGCGGCGAAGAGCGCCCGGTCGGCGTCCGGGTCGGCGAACGGTCCTCCCTCGACGTCGATGCCGCTGACTCCACCGAGTGGAAGGAATACCTCTGCTGGACCAGTGGTTTGCGAGAGCTTGGAGGCAATGAGGGTGCCTAGTTCCGTCATCTCCTCCGGCGTGGTGCGCATGAGGGTGATGGTGGGGTTGTGGACCAGGAACAGCCGTTCTGAGAAAGTCGCCGGCACGGACGCCCGAGGTCCGAAGTTCACCATGTCGAGAGCGCCGACGCTCACCACCTGCGGGGTGCCGGACTTGCAGGCGGCCTCCAAGCGGTGTGGGCCTGCCGTCAGCACCCCGCCGACGAGTTCGTCCGCCAGCTCCGTGGTCGTCAGGTCGAGGACGCCGGCCAGGAATCCGCTGGCGATGAGGCCCTCCATCGCCTTGCCTCCAGAGCCGGTGGCGTGGAAGACGAGCACCTCGTAGCCCAATTCATCCAGTCGGGCCCGCGCCTCGTCGGCGGCCGGCGTGGTGAGCCCGAACATGGTCATGCCGATCAGCGGCTTGCCATCGGCCCCGTCGGGCGCGTCACGGAGGCCCGCATGTCGCCTGGCCATCCCCGCCACGGCGGAGACGGCGTTACCCAGCACCTGACGCGAAATCCGGTTGATGCCGGAGATGTCGACCACCGAGTACATCAGCGTGACGTCTGACTCGCCGACGTAGGGACTCACGTCGCCGGAGGCCATCGTCGACACCAATAGTTTCGGAACGCCGACCGGTAACGCGTGCATCGCTTCGGCGGCGATGGATGAACCACCGGAACCGCCGATCGCCAGAAGGGCGTCGATGCGTCCCTCGGCGTGCAAAGCGCGCACGACGGCGGCACTGCCCGCGGCCATCACCGCCATGGCTCGCCCGCGATCGTCGGCAGCGCGGAGATCCTCGAGGCTGGAACCGCCCGCCGCCGCGACCTCGGCGGACGTGATGTCAGGGTGCGGCGACCCCATTGAGAAGGTTCCGACGTCGATCAAGAGGGTGGCGCAATTCTCCGCGGCCAGTTGGTCGACCAGCCACGCGTACTCCGTCCCCTTGGTGTCCAACGTCCCGATCAGACCCACTGTCGCCATTGACACGTCGCCTTCCATGCTCGCCGGACATGACGCTCCCGCGCCGCGCGATTCAAGCC
>Ga0055540_1001963_pt1 | contig 11495 bp, 12 predicted proteins | sample AraplaCvi_mMS_r2_2_FD_55040 | JGI IMG/M metagenome (GOLD analysis project Ga0055540, IMG submission 55040) | Arabidopsis root microbial communities from North Carolina, USA - plate scrape MF_Cvi_mMS_r2 | ecosystem: Host-associated > Plants > Roots > Endosphere | place: USA: North Carolina
GATTACTACCTGACGCCTTGGGACCTCGACTACGGCCGTGTCGTCAAGTTCGATCACGACTTCATCGGCCGTGAAGCCTTGGAGAAGATGGCGAACGGCCCCCATCGCCGCAAGGTAACGCTGGTCTGGGACCGGGACGATGTGCTCAGAGTGTTCGGCGGCATGATGGAGGACGGCGATCCGCCGAAATACATGGAAATGCCGTCCGCCTATTACGCGACGCATCCCTATGATCGCGTCCAGGTGGACGGCAAGGATGTCGGCATCTCGATCAGTCCGGTTTTCTCGTCCAACGAACGGGCCTGGATCTCGCTCGCCATCCTGCCGGAAGAGCATTCGGCGCCGGAAACCGCGGTGGACGTCATATGGGGCGAACCGAATGGCGGGACCAGCAAGCCGAATGTCGAACGGCACCGTCAGGTCTTTGTCGGCGCCACCGTGCATCCCTGGCCGATCCACGAGGCCTCACGGAAGTTCTATCGCTTGCAGCGCTAATATTGTCGGGTGTGGCGGGAAGAGTGTCCGGCTACACCCGCACTCCTGATAGGCCTTTCATGACAAATGCCTCTTCGCTCGACCCGGGTGATTTGGGATGGGCGACGCCCTAACAACTTCATTGCAGAGCTTATCCGCGCGCCAATGAGGTTGGTAAGGAATGCGGCGGAGAAGCTAGTCCATTACTCAACCGGGCAGCTACGGAGTATCCGCGACGTGTGCAGATAATCGGGATACCCGACATCGCTGCCCTGCCAACGGACAATCCGCGTCAGAAGTCGACGCGGTCGCCGCCCTTGAGTTTCAGGATGTCGCGGGCCTCATCCGGTGTGGCGATCTCATATCCGAGGCCTTCGATCAGGTCGCGGGCCCTGGAAACCTGCTGCGCATTGCTCTCGGCAAGTTTTCCGGGGCCGATCCAGAGCGAATCCTCAAGTCCGACGCGAACATTGCCTCCCATCGCGACCGACATGGCCGCTATGCTCATCTGGTTGCGGCCGGCGCCGAGGACTGACCAGTTGTAGGCATCGCCGAACAGCCGGTCGGCGGTGCGCTTCATCATCATCACGTCTTCCGGATGGCTGCCGATGCCGCCGAGCAGGCCGAAGACGCTCTGGATGAAGAACGGCGGCTTCACCAGCCCGCGATCGACGAAATGGGACAGCGTGTAGAGATGGCCGATATCGTAGCACTCGATCTCGAAACGGGTGTTGTTGTTGGCGCAGGTGGTGAGGATCTTCTCGATATCCGCAAACGTGTTCTTGAAGATGCGGTCGCGCGAGCCTTCCAGATAGGGCTGTTCCCAGTCGTGCTCGAACTCCTTGAATCGGTTCAGCATGGGGTAGAGGCCGAAATTCATCGTGCCCATGTTGAGCGAAGCGACTTCCGGCTTGAAGTGAGCGACGGGATGCAGACGCTCGTCGACGGTCATGGTGGGCGCGCCGCCGGTGGTGATGTTGATCACCACGTCCGACTTCTGCTTGATGACCTTGAGGAAGGGCGAGCTTCGAGGCTCTGGTCCGGCCGCCCGTCCTGCGGGTTGCGGGCATGGAGATGGACGATTGCGGCACCCGCTTCTGCCGCGCCGACCGCGGCATCGGCGATCTGCTCTGCCGTGATCGGCAGATGCGGCGACATGGATGGCGTATGGATCGAGCCGGTCACGGCGCAGGTAATGATGACTTTGCGGGCGGGCATGCGAAATCTCCTCCAGATCCCGTTGTGATTTTTGGGCTCAGGCCGCGTTTTCAGGCCTGCCGGGTCCAGGCTCCGGGTTCAGCGAGCAGTGGCGCCGCCTCCTGCCGTCCGGCGGTCGGGCCCTTGCCGAGCATGGTGATGAGCCGGTCGCTGAAGGTTTGCAGGTAATGGGCGCGGACCTCCGGTTCGACACGCGGTGCGGCGTAGCAAACAAAGGGTTCTTCCGCCGCCAGTCCCATGTAGTCGAGGGTCAGGCGTTGGATCGGCCAGAGAACCTTGTCGATCTCGCCATAGACGCCTTCCGCGGTGAAACGGGCCGGCGTGCCGCCGGTCGTCACGCAAAGNAGGCTGCGCTTGGACTGGAACAAACCACTGTCGAAACGACGACCGTCGACATAGGCGAAACCATAGGCCAGCACGCGGTCGATCCAGCCTTTGAGGATGGCCGGCGGGCCGCCCCACCAGAGNGGGAAGAGAAAGACGATCGCATCCGCGGCCGCGACACGGGCCTGCTCGCGCGCGATTTCGTCCGCAAAGCCGGACGTCCTGGCCGCATGCAACTGTTCGCTCTGGTANTGGAACCGCTCTGTATCGGCGGCATCGAGAAAATCATGNCGNCCGGCGACCGGGTTGAACCCTTCCGCATANAGGTCGGACACGATCGCGTCGTGCCCGCCTTCCCGGATCGCCTCCACCGCCGCGCCTTTCAGCGCGGCGCAAAAGGACGAGGGTTCGGGATGTGCGTAGACGATCAGAACCTTCATGGCCGGTCAGGCCGCAAGGTTCAGCAGGCGGGCGGAATTGTCGCCGATCAGCGTACGGATGTCCTGGTGCGAGAACCGCATGTCGAGCAGCGCATTGACGATCTGGCGATAACCGTCGAGCGGACGCGGCGCGCCCATCAGGCCAAGATCGGAGCAGAGGCAGGTCTTGTCGACGCCGGCGATCCCGATCAGGTGCCGCAGGTATTCCGGCTCGTACTGGTTGCCGGAGCCGGGGATGAACATGCAGATGGAATGCTCCATGTAGACGCCCATCGCGACGAGACCCTTGATGTCCTCGTCGCTGCAGCCGACGATATAGGTCGGGTGGTTGACCAGCATCTTCTTGACGCCGCGCTTCTTCGCCTCGTCGAACAGGNCGAAAAGCTCTGGTGCTTCCAGATGGCCGCCGGCGAGGATGATATCGCCCTCGGCGATCAGGTCGAGCACCTTCCTGGTGTCGTCCGTCACCTTGCCGTTGGCGTCGAGCGAGCTAAGGGGCGTGGGATCAAGCATCTTCTGGGCGGTCTTCGGGAAGCTCTTGGCCTCCGTCAGCCCCTTGCGAATGTGGTTGGCGGCGGCGAGCGTCGGCATCCAGACGATCTTGGCGCCGATCTTCACGGCATGATCGACGGCGTAAGGGTTGATGCCGCCGCTGGCATTGTTGAGGGCAATGCCGGAGAACAGCTTGATGTCCTTCTCGGGATAGATGGTTTCCAGGATCTTGGCATGCGGTGTGCCGAGGTAGAAATGATCCTTGTAGAGCAGCGCCCGGAACCCGGCATCGGCCGCTTCCATCATCGCCTCGCGGTGGTCGAGCACGCGCGGCATGGCGGCGGGGCCGCTGTGGCAGTGAAGATCGACCGCCCCCTTCAAGAGCATCGCGACCTCCTCGTCGCGTGCCTTGCTGCCGGCGGTGCTGGATGATGCCATATCGGATGCCATTTCTACTTCTCCCTGGTCATTGCTGGCGTGGAATGCGGCTGATCCGCAGCGCACGCCTCGATTACCTGTTTGCGATCTCGCGCCAATCCGTCAGCACCTTGGCGGCGGACTGGCGCATCAGGCCCTGGTCGGACGAGACGATGAAGGATGTGACGCCGATCTTGCGGAACGGCTCGGTTTCGGCAATCGAACCAACCATGACGCAGACGGGCTTTCCGGCCGCTGCCGCGGCCCTGACGATCTTTTCCGTGATGGCCTGGATCTTTGGCGCACCTTGCGACTCTGCGCCCATGGCGACGGAAAGGTCTCCGCGGCCGACGAAGAAACCGTCCACTCCTTCGACGGCGACGATCTCGTCAATGACGTCGAGCGCTTCCGGATCCTCGATCATGGCGATAACGGTGACCGACTTGTCCTGCTCTTCGACATGCTGCCACATGCCGAGCGTGCCATAGCCGCCGGCTCGCGGCGAGTTGGAAAAGCCGCGNGNGCCGCCGCGATACCGGCAGGCGGCGACGATGGCCTTCGCCTTCTCGACGCTGGAGACGTGCGGCACGAGAACGCCGGCGGCGCCATCGTCCAGAACCGCCAGCAGCTTGGCNGGCGTCGGCTCGGCAACGCGGACGATGCCGGCGGTGCCGACGGCCCGCGCCGCCAGCAGGCCGTTGTCGATCGTCACACGGTCGAAAGGCGCGTGTTCCTCGTCGATGACGACGAAATCGAAGCCCATGCCACCAAGGATTTCGATCGAGTGGGTCGTGGGGGTCTTGATGAAGGATCCGACGAGAAGCTCGCGATCCCCGAACCGCTGGCGGAAGTCGATCTGCCGTGCCGTTGACATCTGATTTCTTTCTAGTGTATCGCTGTTCAGAACAGCTTTCTATTTTTAGAAATTTGTACACCGCTGCCGGGGGAGGCTGTCAAGCGCAAATGCGCCTGGCCTCGGCAGCAGGGCGGCGTGGAAGAACGGTTCCGTCCNGTTNCCGCGATGCGGCATCGGGAAACAGGGCNCAGCGAGGGAGGCGGGGAATGCCGCGGATTGAAGGAAAGAGCGGGGACGGNGTCCAGGCGGTTCAGCTCGCGTTGAACATTATCGAGCATGTCGCAAAAGAAAGGCATGCAGTGGGNGTGACGGCACTGGCGCAGGCGCTGGGCACGACGAAGAGCCGCATCCACCGGCANCTGCAGACGCTGGTGCAGCAGGGTTATCTCATCCAGCCACGCGATTCGGACCGGTACGAAAGCGGNCCNNGACTGGTGGCGCTGGGGCGGGCGGTCAGCGACAATCTCGATCTCGCGCATGTGGCGGCCGATCCACTGCTCGAACTGCGCGATGCATTGGGGCATTCTGCCGTGGTTTCACAGATCACGCCGGACGGAATGCGCGTGGTTCACATGGTCCCCGGTCGTTCANCGATCGAAATCGGCGTGCGCGTGGGCTCGCTTCTGACGTTCAACAGTTCGGCGCAGGGCAAGGCGGCGCTGGCTTTCGTTTCGCCGGAGTTTCGCTCGCGCGTCCTGCGCGGCAAGCTCGAGATCTTTACGCCGCACACGATCATCAGCCCTGCTGTGCTTTTGGCCGAGCTGGAGACGGTTCGGGCGCAGGGGTGGGCGACCGCGCCGAACCAGGCGGGGATCGGACTTAATACGCTGGCGGCACCGGTGTTCGACTCTTCCGGTGTTGTCTGCGGTGCGGTCGGTATCGTCGACATGGTGCAGTTCATCGCGGAAGTGCCTTCCGAGGATCAGCGCGCTCGCACCATGGCTGCGGCGAAGCGGGTTTCGTCAGCGCTCGGGTATGGAGCTNTGTAAGGCGGATGGGATGCCGGCAACGGTATCGCTCAAGAGATCGCAATTGAATCTTGACAACAGAAAGACCTNAGATATCCTCCTTATCGAAACATCGTTTCGAAGATAAGAACAGGCAAGGGAGTGTTGCTTGTTCGAGGGGAGGAGGAAAGCATGTACAAGCGACACCTGTTGGTGGCGGCTGCGATGACCGTTATGGCCCTTTCCGGCGAGGTAAGGGCGGCTGAGACTTTCAAGATCGGGTCGTCCGTCGGACTGACCGGGTATGCTGCGGTCATTGACCGCGCTTGGCGCGACGGACTTGCCGTGGCGGCCGATGCGCTCAACGAGAAGGGCGGTATCCTCGGCAAGAAGATCGAGATCATCACCGAGGACAACAAATCGCAGCCGCAGGATGCGGTCGTCGGATATCGCAAGATGATTTCCAGCGATCAGGTCAACCTGTTCGACAGCGGTTGCGTATCGGCCGGCAATTTCGCCGCCGCCGCCTTCGTGATGCAGGCTAAACTGCCCATGTATCTGTGCTCGATTCTGCCGCAGCGCGACAACGAGCAGGAGTGGGCCTTCAGCTTCCTGGCGCCGCCGAAATTCGAGATCGAGGCCCGCTATCGCTACATCAAGGAAAAGACCAGTATCCGCAAGGTCGGCATACTCTATGATCCGACTCCCTATGCGTTGATGATGAAGGGGTTGGGCGAGCAACTCGCCAAGGATTTCGGTCTCGAAGTCGTGGCGCAGGAAACCTACAAGCCGGACGATGCGGACATGACCGTACAGCTTGGCCGTATCAATGCGGCCGGCGGCGGCGCGGTCGTCAAGATCGGGCAGGGCGGCTCGACGGTGACGGCTGCCAAGAACATCAAGCAGCTTGGTCTCGACAAGATGCTGCTTCTGTCCAGCAACGATGACGGGTCGATCTTTCAGCAGGCAGGCCAGGTTCTCGGCGATCGCTTCTTCTTCGTTGCGCCGCCGGTGCAATTGCCGAAGCAGTTGAAGCCCGGTCCGGCGAAGGATGCCGTCGATGCCTTCCTGAAATACTGGAAGCCGAAATATCCGGATCGTGACCCGGCCAACAGCGCCCGCGCGTGGGATTCGATGATGGTGCTGGCCAAGGCGGCCGAAATTTCCAAGTCGACCGACGGCAAGGCGCTTCGTGACGCAACGCAGAAGGTTCCGTCCTATGTCGGTGCCTATGCGACGTTCAACTTCTCCGAAAAGCAGCATGTCGGCATAACCGAAAATCCGTTCCTGATCGGCAAGTTCGCCAATGGCGAACTGGTGGTNGCGGAATGAGCGTGCTCGCTTCCGATAAAGGAAATGTCCCTCTGCTNGAGGCGAGGGACATTTCCGCCAGCTACGGCCATGTGCAGGCGTTGAAACCAACGAGCCTGCATATAGCCGAAGGCGAGCTGGTGACGATCCTGGGGCCGAACGGCGCGGGAAAGACGACGCTGATGCGGGCGCTGACGCGCCTGACGGCCAGCAAGGGCAATGTCTTCTTCCGTGGAGAAGAGATTACCGGGCTTTCCACCCCCAGGCTGGCNAGGCGCGGCATCGTCATGGTGCAGGAGGGGCGAGGGCTGTTCCCGCAGATGACNGTTCGGGAAAACCTCGTCATCGGCGCCTACCTGCACCCGGCCGAGACGGACACGCAGATGGCTTCGGTCTTCGAGCTGTTTCCACGGTTGAAGGAGCGTCTCGACCAGTCGGCGGGATCTCTTTCCGGCGGCGAGCAGCAGATGCTGGCGATCGGCCGCGCCCTGATGGCGAAGCCGCAGCTCCTTATGCTGGACGAGCCATCGCTGGGCCTGGCGCCGCGGGTGGCGTCCGAAATCCTCGGCACGCTTCGCGAACTGAACCGCCGTGGAATCGGCATTCTCCTTGTCGAGCAGAAGGCGCCGCTGGCGCTGAAGCTGGCGCAGCGCGTCTATGTCATCGCGCTCGGCAAGATCGTTGCAGAACTCAAGACAGACGAGATCAAATCGCATCATGACCTCGCACGTTACTACCTCCATTGAGCCTTCGGGCATTCGCTGGCAGTCGATCCTGCCGATCGTCGCCGTGCTGGCGCTGGNCGGTCTCGGGCTCGTGTCGAGCGACTATATCGTCACGGTGCTCGGCTTTGCCTTTATCTATGCGATCTTCTGTACAGGCCTGAATTTCTTCATGGGCTATACGGGCCAGGCATCGTTCGGGCAGAGCGCGTTCGCCGCGATCGGCGGTTACGGCAGCGCGATCCTCTGCACCGATTACGGCTGGGAGCCGCTGCTGGCATTGCTTGCCACCATGGTGTTGTCCGGTATTGCCGCGGTGCTGGTCGGTTACCCGACGCTGCGCTTGCGTGGCCACTATCTTGCCATGGCGACGTTCGCGCTCGGTCTGATCGTTTATGAGATCACCATCGAGTGGACGGCGCTGACGCAAGGTTACATGGGTTATTCGGGCATACCGCCGCTCGGTATCGCCGGCTTTGCGCTCGATACGCTGAAGCATCAGCTGGTGGCGCTGGTCGTCCTGTCGCTGATCGGCGTCGGCATCGCGGCACGGCTGCGGCAATCGCGGTTCGGCAGGGCGCTNGCCTCGATCGCCGGCAGCGAATCCGCCGCCCAGGCGCTGGGGGTCGATATCGCCCGCTACAAGCTGATCGCCTTTGTAATCGCGGCACTTTACGCCTCGGCCGCCGGTTCGCTGTTTGCTCATTTCGTCGGCTTCATCAGCCCGGAAATCTATGGCACGACCATGGTCATCCAGAGCTTCGCNATGCTCTATCTCGGCGGCATCGGAACGATGTGGGGGCCGATGATCGGCGCCATCATCGTGTCCATCCTCCCGGAGGCGCTGCGCGGACTGAAAGAAATGCAGGATATCGCCTATACGGCGGTCCTCATCTTTATCCTCATCTTTGCGCCCCGCGGGCTGGCCGGCCTCTCGGTCCTGTTCCGGCGGGCACACGGCCNCGTGCAGGAGAAAGCATAGTCATGGCACTCCTTTCCGTTCGCGAGGAGACGATGCGCTTCGGCGGTCTCTTCGCCAATCAATCCATTTCATTCGACGTCCAGGAAGGCGAATTGCTGGCGGTAATCGGTCCGAACGGCGCCGGCAAGACGACGCTGTTCAACGTCATCTCCGGCTTCTTCCCGCCGACATCCGGTTCGATCCATTTCGATGGCGAGGACATTACCGGCAAGTCGTCTCACGATGTCGCCTCNGCNGGATTGGTGCGCACCTATCAGCTCGTCCAGCTCTTCAAGCAGCTGACCGTGGCCGAGAACGTCGAAATCGGCAGCCATCGNGTTACCCGCGGCGGCGTCTTNTCGGCCCTTTTCAGGCCGGAATGGATGCGCGAGCAGGAGAAAAGCGTCGCCCAGGGTGCGCGCGATCTGCTGCGTTTCGTGGGCTTGGAGCATCAGGCCGACATGATGGCAGACACGCTGCCCTATGGACGCCAGAGGCTGCTCGAAGTGGCGCGGGCGCTGGCCGCCAAGCCACGGCTGCTGCTGCTGGATGAACCGGCGGCCGGCCTCAACACGCAGGAAACGGATGCGCTGGCGGAAGTCATCACCCGCATCCACGGGACCGGCACGACNGTCATCCTCATCGAGCANGACATGAGCCTCGTGATGAAGATCGCCCAGCGCATCGTCGTGCTGGATTTCGGAAAGAAGATTGCCGAAGGGACGCCGGACGAGATCAAAGCTCATCCGGATGTCATCGCGGCTTATCTCGGTGGAACGGAGATGGCCGATGCCTAGCCTTGTCGAATTCCTTCAAAGCATCGTCAACGGGGTCGGCGTCGGCCTGATCTACGGCCTCGTCGGCATCGGTTTCTGCGTTATCTACAATGCCAGCGGCATCGTCAATTTTGCGCAGGGCGTGTTCGTCATGCTGGGCGGCATGGTCTGCGAGGTGTTGCTGACGCAGCTCGGNATTCCGCTGATCTTCGCGGTGGCGCTGACCATTCCGCTTGTGGCGGTCTCCGGCATCGTGATGGAACTCGCTATCGTGCGGCCGATGATGCATCGCGGAGCGACGTTGTTTGCGGTCATCCTTGCAACGCTTGCCGCGCAGATCATGATCGAGCGTATCACGCTGCTCACCTTCGGCGACCGGCCGCGCACCTATCACGAGTTCACCACCGGCGGGCCGCTGAAGATCGGCGACGTGGCGATCGGTTACCAGCTGTTCTGGATCCTCGGTTGCGGCGCTCTGCTCGTGCTGCTGCTGTGGCTGTTCTTCACCCGCACCCGCACCGGCAGGGCATTGCGCGCCTGCTCGCAGAACCGGGAAGCGGCACAGCTGCTCGGTATTCCGGTGGCGCGGATGATGCTGATCGCCTTTGCGCTCAGCGCAGCGCTCGGCGCCATTGCCGGCATTCTTGTGACGCCGACGCAATACACCGCCTACAATGTCGGTACGCCCTTCGGGGTGAACGGCTTCATCGCAGCGATCATCGGCGGCTTCGGCCGAGCCGGCGGGGCACTGGCGGGCGGGCTTCTGCTCGGTGTGTTGCAGGCGCTGGCGATCGTGGCACTTGGCGCGGGCTTCAAGAATGTCGCGGCCCTGAGCTTCCTGCTCGTCGTGCTGCTGTTCTTCCCCAACGGGCTTTTGCCGGCTTCGGCAAGGGTGCCAAGGCGCATTGAACTTGATGATCGGCCTTGGTTTCGAGGGGCCGAAGGAAAGGAATGATCTCCATGTATAACAGCACCGATCCCCGGGCGTCTCTGGCGACGGCAAAATCTGCCCCGCAGGCCACGGAATTTGCGGCGGCGGAGTATCTGAAATTCTACGAGACAGCGCCGCAGGAAGACGATGCCAACGGCAAGACGTGGCTCGGCCGCGGGCAGAATTTCATCATCGCCCATAGCGAGGCGAAACCCGGCGCGAGCTTTTCGCGCACGGGGCAGATCGATGAATATGCCGTGCTGTTCCCGGATGCGAAATCCTCCGCAACGATCACCTGGCAGGGCAAGACGGAAACCGTGGCCGGTTACTCGCTGGTTTTCGTGCCGCCGGGTGACAGCACCGTCAGCCTGCCGGATGGCGGTCGCCTGGTGCGCATGTTCTCCACGCGCTCGGAGGATCTGGCGGAGGCTTGTGTCAATGCCCACTCCTATGTCACGCCCCATCCAAACATCCCGCCTTTCCAGCCCTGGCCGGAACCGCGCGGCGGATACAGGGTGCGGGCTTATTCACTCGACGTGCCGCCCGAGCCCGGCCGGTTCGGCCGTATCTGGCGCTGCACTACGTTCATGGTCAACGTGCTGCCGGCCGACAACGGGCCGCGTGACATCAACAAGCTGTCGCCGCATTATCACGACGATTTCGAACAGTGCTCGCTGGCGCTGGAGGGGTCGTATACCCATCACATCCGTTGGCCGTGGACGCCGAGCCTCAATGCCTGGCGGGCCGACGACCACGAGTTTTGCGCGTCTCCTTCCGTCACGGTCATTCCACCGCCGGCGATCCATACGTCGCGCGGTATGGATACGGGCGTGAACCAGCTGGTCGACATCTTTTCGCCGCCGCGGTTCGATTTCTCCGAAAAGCAGGGCTGGGTGTTGAATGCGGACGATTATCCGATGCCGACCGGTAGCGGTGTGCAGCAATGAGTAAAACGCTGGAAGATAAGGTGGTTCTTGTCACCGGAGGCTCCAGAGGCATCGGCGCAGCGATCGCCCGCAGATTTGCATCGCTCGGAAGTCGCGTGGTGATCGCCTATCGGAGCGACCGCGCATCGGCGGAAAGCCTTTCCGCAGAACTTTCCGCGGAGGGAGGCAATTGCGTTGCGATCCAGGCCGATGTCGCAAATCCTGAGCACATAGAAGCGCTTGTAGCAGGAACTGTCGAAAGTTTCGGCGCAATCGATGTCCTGGTAAATTGCGCTGCCATTGGTCCCTATCGTCCGCTGGGCGAGATGGATGCGCCATTCGTGAAGTCGATCCTGGAAACCAACATCATGGGCGTGGTGTTGCTGACCCAGGCCGTTCTGCCGTTCATGCCGTCGCCCGGCGGACGGATCATCAACATTGCATCGGCACTTGCCTACAGGCCGATCCCGACAAGTTCGGTCTACTCCGCATCGAAAGCGGCGGTGGTGACGCTCACCCATGCCTTCGCCAAGGANNTTGGGAAAAGAGGCATTACCGTCAATGCGCTTGCACCGGGGGTGATCGAGACGGATATGACNACCAAAATCATTGCCGAACGAGGCGAGCAGATCCTGGCGATGACGCCACTTGGACGAATAGGCCAACCGGACGACATTGCGGGCATCGTTACGTTCCTGGC
>Ga0055540_1001964_pt1 | contig 11494 bp, 9 predicted proteins | sample AraplaCvi_mMS_r2_2_FD_55040 | JGI IMG/M metagenome (GOLD analysis project Ga0055540, IMG submission 55040) | Arabidopsis root microbial communities from North Carolina, USA - plate scrape MF_Cvi_mMS_r2 | ecosystem: Host-associated > Plants > Roots > Endosphere | place: USA: North Carolina
CGCTCGCCGCGCGACGGGCGCAGGCGGCTGTTCAGGCTGTCATAGGTCAGCGTCAGGCCGACCAGCGAGGTCAGGCGGTTGCCCACGGCTTCGCAATAATAGCGCCCCGCGATCTGCGGATCGCAGGTGTCGCCCGGGCTGTTGCCGCGAACGCCGTCGCTGTTGCTGTCGGTATAGAAATTGCTCTTGTCGAGCGTGACGTTGTCCTTGGCCAGATAATAGCGGGCCGACAGCGTCCAATATTCGGTCAGCGGCACGCCGGCGACGATCTGGGCACCAGTCGAGACCTGGCTGTAGGTCGTCTGGCGGTCCGAACCGAGATAGTTGAACGCGTTATAGTCGCGGCGGAAGATCGTGCCGCCCAGCGCGATGTTCTTGTCGAACAGATAGGGCTCGGTGAAGCCCAGCTCGACCGACTTCGAATAGCTCGAATAATCGACCGAGGCCGATACGGTCTGGCCCATGCCGCGGAAGTTGCGCTGGCGGATCGAGGCCTGGAGGATGAACTGCTCGAGGCTCGAGAAGCCGGCCGACAGCGTCAGTTCACCGTTGGCGCGCTCTTCGACGTTCGCCTTGAGCACGATCCGGTCCGGCGCCGAACCCTCGACACGCTCGATCTCGAACTTGTCCTGGAAATAGCCCAGCGAGTTGATGCGGTCCTGCGAACGCTTGACCAGGAAGGTGTTGAAGGCGTCGCCCTCGGCCACGCGGAACTCGCGGCGGATCACCTTGTCCTGGGTCTGGCGGTTGCCGGTGATGTCGATACGCTCGATGTACGTGCGGTTCGCTTCGGCGATGTGGAAATTCATCCCCATCGTCAGCGATTCCTTGTCGCGCTGGAAGTCGGGGCGCACGTCGGCAAAGGCGTAGCCGGCGATACCGGCGGTCTCGCTCAGCTGCTCGACCGTGTCTTCCACGGCCTTGGCGTTATACCACTCGCCTTCCTTGATGCTCAGCGCAGCGGCCAGCTTCTTGTCGTCGAAGTCGCGGATCGCGCTGTCGACGGTGACCGGACCGAACTTGTAGCGGGGACCTTCCTCCACCACATAGGTGATGATGAAGTCCTTCTTGTCCGGCGTCAGCTCGGCCACCGCCGAGATCACCCGGAAATCGGCATAGCCGTTGGTCAGGTAGAACTGGCGCAGCTTCTGCTGGTCATAGGCCAGGCGATCCTGATCGTAGCTCGTGTTCGAGCTCATCAGGTGCGTGATGCTGGCGGTCTTGGTCGCCATCTCGCCGCGCAGCTTGCCGTCGGAGAACACCTCGTTGCCGATGATGTTGATCTGGCGGACCTTGGACTTCGGGCCCTCATGGACCTCGAAGATCACGTCGACGCGGTTCTGGTCGAGGCTGACCATCTTCGGCTCGACCACGGCGGCGAAGCGGCCCTGGCGGCGATAGAGTTCGACGATGCGCGCCACGTCGGCGCGGACCGCGGTGCGGGTGAAGATCTGGCGCGGCGCCAGCTTCACTTCCTTCTTGATCTTGTCTTCCTTGAGCCGCTTGTTGCCCTCGTAGATCACGCGGTTGATCACCGGGTTCTCGCGGATGCGGATCACCAGATCGCCATTCTCGACGCCTTCGATCGATACGTCGGCGAGCAGCTCGGACGCGAGCAGGTCCTTGATCGCCTGGTCGATCGTCTCGTTGGTATAGGCGTCACCCACCCGCAGACGGGTGTAGCTGAGCACCGTTTCGGGCTCGATGCGCTGCGAACCCTGCACACGGATCGACTTGATCGTGCGAGTCACGGGTGCCGGGACCGCCGGAGCGGTCTGCGCAGCGGGGGCCGGAGCCGTCGTCGGGGCCGCAGTCTGCGCTAGCGCCGCGCCCGAGAGCATGGTGCCCGCGAGAAGGGTCGCCGTGGCGCGCGCGCCGATTTTCGTTGCCTTGATCGCAGTCACCATCCCACCCCAGTCGGAATCAAAATACCGGCCGTCAGCCACGCGGCTTGCACCGCCCTGCACGAACCGCATCAGCCGATCAACCCGGCCAAACTTCTCCACACGCCGAACGCGCCGAGATCATTAAACGTAACGAACAGCATGAGCGCGAGAATTGCGATCAAACCGCCACGATACGCCCACTCCATAACCTGAGGCTCCACCGGGCGACGACGGACAGCCTCGACTGCGTAGAACAGCAGATGCCCGCCATCCAGCACAGGGACTGGCAACAGGTTGATGAATCCCAGATTAATCGAGACCAGCGCAATCAGGCTGACCAGCGCCAGCGGTCCCATCGAGAGACTCTCGCCGGATGCCTGGGCGATCTTCAGCGGTCCGCCGAGCTCGCTCACCGGGATCCGGCCCAGAATGATACGCTTCAGCCCCTCGACGGTCACGTCGATGATTTCGCCGGTCTGGCGCATGCCCACGAACGGGGCTTCCCAGATCGCCACCTGGCGAACCTGCTGGGCAGCGGGGCCGACGCCCAGCTGGCCGCGGGTCGAGATATTGCCGAAACGGTCCTTCAGCTTCAGCGTGCCGATCGTCGCCTGCACCCGGCGGGTCTGGCCGTCGCGCTGGAAATCGATCGTCACCAGCTCGCCGGCGCGCAGCGCAGTGAACATGCGCAGGTCGAAATAATCGTCGACCGCGCGGCCATCCATCGCGGTGATGCGGTCGCCGGTCTTCAGGCCTGCCTTGGCGGCGGCGCTGTTCGCCTGGACCTCGCCGATCGTCGCCGGGGTGACATTCTCGCCGAACGCGACGGCGAAGCTGCCCAGGATCGCGATCGCGATGAGGAAATTCATGATCGGGCCCGCCGCGACGATGATCGCGCGCTGCCACAGCGGCTTGGCCTGGAAGGTCTGCGCGCGCTCCGAGGCCGGCAGCGAAAGCCATTCCGGCGACGGCTGGCTGGCCGGGTTCATGTCGCCAGCGAAGCGGACATAGCCGCCCAGCGGCAGCCAGCCGAACTTCCAGCGGGTGCCGCGCCCGTCGGTGAAGCCGGCCACCTCACGGCCGAAGCCGATCGAGAATTCCTCGGCCTTCACGCCGAACCAGCGTCCGGCGAGGTAGTGGCCGAGCTCGTGCAGGAACACGAGCGGCCCGAGCACCAGCGCGAACGCGAGTATGGTGACCAGGATGCCGGGAGTTTGAATCAAGCGACGCCGTCCTTCACACGCTCGCCCGCGATCCGCCTAGCCTCGGCGTCGATTGCCCAAACGGCTTCGAGGCTTTCCGGAGCGACCGGGTCATAGCGGTCAAGCGTATCGGCAGAGATTGCGGCAATTTCAAGAAAGTTGAGCCGGCCCGAAAGGAAGGCCGCAACTGCCACTTCATTGGCCGCATTGAGGATCGCCGGACGAGCGCCCCCAGCCTCCAGCGCCTCGCGCGCCAGCTGCAATGCAGGGAAGCGCACCGCATCGGGCGCCTCGAAATCCAGCCTTGCCATTGCCACAAAGTCCAGGGGTGGCATCGGCGTCGCCATCCGATCGGGCCAGGCGAGCGTGTGCGCGATCGGCACGCGCATGTCCGAAGGGCCCATCTGGGCCAGTACCGATCCGTCGACATATTCCACCATCGAGTGGATCACCGACTGACGATGCACCAATATTTCAAGTGCTTCGTTCGCCACCGGGAACAGCCGCGCCGCCTCGATCAGCTCGAGGCCCTTGTTCATCATCGTCGCCGAATCGACCGAGATCTTGGCGCCCATCGACCAGTTGGGGTGCGCACAGGCCTGGGCCGGCGTCACGCCGCGCATCGCTTCCAGGTCCCAGTCGCGGAACGGGCCGCCGCTGGCGGTCAGGATGATCCGGCGTACTCTTTCGGGGCGCTCGAAATCGAAGCACTGGAAGATGGCGTTGTGCTCCGAATCGGCGGGCAGGATCGTGGCGCCGTGCCGTTCGGCCGCCGCAGTCACCAGATCGCCGGCCGAGACCAGCGGCTCCTTGTTGGCGAGCACCACGGTGCCGCCCTGCTCCACCGCCGCCATCGCCGAACCGAGTCCGGCCAGCCCGACGATCGCCGCCATCGTCCAGTCGGCGCCCATCCGCGCCGCCTCACACACTGCCCGGGACCCACCGGCGGCGGTGATCCCCGTCCCCGCCAGCCGCTCGCGCAATGCCGGCAGGCAGCTCTCGTCCGCTACCACGGCATGGCGGGCGCGGGTGCGGATCGCCGCTGCGGCGAGCTTCTCGACATCGCAATTGGCGGTGAGCGCAACCACTTCGAATCGCTCGGGTTCCCGCTCGATAAGGTCGAGCGTCGAGCTGCCCACCGATCCGGTGGCACCCAGGATCGTCACGCTTTTCATCGAACGAGCCAGAGCACCAGCAGGGCAGCGAACGGTGCGGTCGAGACGAGCCCGTCGAGCCGATCGAGCACGCCGCCATGGCCGGGCAGCAGGTTGCCCGAATCCTTCACGCCGGCGCAGCGCTTCAAATGGCTCTCGAACAGGTCACCCAGCTGCGCCAGCACCGCCAGCGCCGGAGTCGCCCAGGCCAGCGCAACGGGCAGGCCGAAGAGCCAGACCAGGATGAAAGCGAACAGCGTCGCACCCGCCACGCCGCCCAGGAACCCCGACCAGGTCTTGTTCGGGCTGATCGCCGGGGCAAGCTTGGGCCCGCCGATCGCACGCCCGGCGAAATAGGCGGCGCTGTCGCACGCCCAGACCAGCGCCATTGCCCAGAAGGTCAGCAGCAGCCCCTGCACCGGCTGCTCGCGGATCGTCACCAGTGCCAGCACCGGGAGGCCGACATAGAAGGCGCCCAGGGCGAGCTGTCCGCCCCTGGTGACGATCGTCAGGAAGAAGAACACGCCGATGATCAGGCCGAGCGCGAGGAACTCCTGCCCCGCGCTGCCCAGCTCGGGCGCGAGCCCCGGCAGCATCGCGGCGAGCGGCACCGAGATCGCATATTGGGCGAGCCGCTTGCCCTTGAGATTGGCGCCGGCGAGCATCGCCCATTCACCCATCATCAGCACGCCGACGACGCTCACCACCATCCAGAAGCCCACGCCGCCGGAGTAGAGCGCCGCGAAGGCCAGCCCGATCAGGATGAAGGCGACGCCCAGCCGGGTGGCGAGCTCGGAACCGGTCTTGCTCACAAGCCCCCGAAACGGCGCTGGCGGCGGCCATATTGGTCGAGCGCCTCGGCCAGGGCCTTCTCGTCGAAGTCGGGCCAAAGCGTATCGACGAACAGGAATTCGGCATAGGCCGCCTGCCACAGCAGGAAATTCGACAGGCGCTGCTCGCCCGAGGTGCGGATCAGCAGATCGAGCGGTGGCAGGTCGCCGGTGTCGAGCGCGTCCTGGAACAGCGCCTCGTCGATCGCGGCAGGATCGATCTCGCCCGCCCTGGCTTTCTCGGCCAGCGTCCGCGCCGCGTCGGCCAGCTCGGCCTGGGCGCCATAGTTGAGCGCGATCACCAGGGTCGGCCCCGGATTGTTCGCCGTGCGTGCGATCGCGCCGTCGATCATCGCGACCAGATCGGGCGAGAGCTTGCGCCATGCCCCGATGATCCGCAGCTTCACGCCTTCGGAGACCAGCTCGTCCAGCTCGCTCGCCAGGAAGTGGCGGAGCAGGCCCATCAGGTCCCGCACTTCCTCTTCCGGCCGCCGCCAATTCTCCGAGGAGAAGGCGTAGAGCGTCAGATATTCGATCCCGAGCTTGCGCGCGGCACGGCTGATCCGCCGCACCGCCTCGACGCCCTGCTTGTGCCCGGCGATGCGCGGCAGCAGCCGTTTCTTCGCCCAGCGGCCATTGCCGTCCATGATGATGGCGACATGACGCGGCGGGGCCGCGCCTTCCGACGCGGGAGCGGGCTTAGCGGCCATCGGAAGAACCATTGACGTCATTCCGGCAAGAAACAAACAAGGCGCGCGCCTGGCTCACTTGCCGAGAATTTCCTTTTCCTTGGCCGCCGCCGCGGCATCGATCTCGGCGATCGTGCTGTCGGTCAGCTTCTGCACTTCGGTCTCGTGGCGCTTGCGCTCGTCTTCCGAGTAGACGCCCTTCTTCTCGTCGGTCTTCAGGCTGTCATTGCCGTCGCGACGCACGTTGCGCGCAGCGATGCGGGCCTTTTCGGCGTACTGGCTGGCGAGCTTGGCGAGCTCCTTGCGACGCTCCTCGGTCAGGTCCGGGATCGGCAGGCGCAGGGTCTGGCCGTCGGTGATCGGGTTGAGGCCGAGACCGGCCGAACGGATCGCCTTCTCGACGGGGCCGACGTTGGACTTGTCCCACACGGTGACCGAGAGCAGGCGCGGCTCGGGCGCGGCGACCGTCGCCACCTGGGCGAGCGGCATGTGCGCGCCATAGACCTCGACGGTCACCGGATCGAGCAAAGTGGTGCTCGCCCGGCCCGTGCGCAGGCCCTGCAGGTCATGCTTCAGCGACTCCACCGCGCCGTTCATGCGGCGCTCGAGGTCGGCCTTGTCGTAAGCGGCCATTATCGGCTCCTTCTTATGCGAATTGGGTTTCGTTCTGGACGATCGTCGAGGTGCCCTCGCCGCGCAGCACGCGGGTCAGGTTGCCAGCGTCGCGGATGTTGAACACGACGATCGGAATGTTGTTGTCGCGGCACAGCGCGACGGCAGACGCGTCCATCACCTTCAGATCGTCTGCGAGGACGCGGTTGTAATCCAGCGTATCGTAACGCTTTGCGGTCGGCACCTTCTTGGGGTCGGCATCATAGACGCCGTCCACGCTGGTGCCCTTGAACAACGCGTCGCACTGCATCTCGGCCGCCCGCAGCGCCGCGGTCGTGTCGGTGGTGAAGAACGGCAGGCCGGTGCCCGCCGCAAACAGGACCACCCGACCCTTCTCCATGTGGCGCTCGGCACGACGGCGGATGTACGGCTCGCACACCGACGCCATCGGGATCGCCGACTGGACCCGCGTGTCCACGCCGATCTTCTCGAGCGCGTTCTGCATTGCCAGCGCGTTCATCACCGTCGCGAGCATGCCCATGTAGTCGGCCGAGGCGCGGTCAAAGCCCTGCGCCGCGCCGGCAAGACCACGGAAGATGTTGCCGCCGCCGACGACCATGCAGATCTCGAGGCCGCTGTCCTTGGCGTCCTTCACTTCGAGCGCCACGCGCTCGCAGGTGTCCGGATCGATGCCGAACTGCCCCTGCCCCATCAGGACCTCGCCCGAGAGTTTGAGGAGGATGCGTTTGAATCGGGGAGCGGTCATCGGAGCCTTTGGTTACTACGGATACTGGGAGCGGCGCGGACCCTAGAGGAGCGCGCACAAAGGGACAAGCGGGCGCACGGCCTATTTGCCATGCGCCCGCCCGTGACAGCGCTAACAGCTGTGGACGAGACTGGGTCGCGTGCGATCAGTCCTTCAACGAAGGCGCCGGAACGAGGTAGACCAGCCCCGGCGCATCGCTGATGAAGCGGTCCAGCACGCCATCGGAGACCTTTACCGGCCCTTCGAAGCGCGTCGCGCCGGGGATCGAGCGAATCGCCGCGGCCTTCCCGGTCAGCTCCGTCGCCTCGGCGAAATAGCGCGCGGCACCCGGCTGCCCGGCGCGGGCGGCGGTCAGGCCGTCGACGGTGAGGCGCAGGGCCCGCCCCCAGAGCTGCGCCGCATCGAGCCACGGCCCGGTCTCCCGCACGAAGCCGGGCACCACCACGCCGGCACGGATACGGTCAGGCGCCGCGGCCAGTGCGTCGGCCGCCTCACCAAGCGCCGCAAGCGATCCAGCAATGGCATGCGGATCATTATCGGCCAGCGCATCGCGGGCCATGTCGATCAGCGCCTTGAGCTTCGGTGCCTGGGGCTGCCAGGGCAGATGGCCAAAGGTCGGCGCGACGTGCTGGGTGTCGAAGAAGGTGAGCAGCGCCTCGGCGGTCTCGGCATCGCCGCCCGCCAAGTCGAGCGCCGCCGCGCGCCAGGTGCGCTGGACGTTATAGTCACGGTCGTTCCACGAGAATGCCAGCAGCCCCGCCACTGCCGGGCGGCTCGCCACCTCCTGGTTCATCGGGTTGGAGACGATGCCGCTGAGTTCGGCCGAAAGGCCCGCCTGGCGCCGGTCATAGGGCGCCATCAGCAGGCGCCCAGTGGTCTCGCCAAAGTCGTTGACCGGATAATTGTCCCAGAGCAGCGTCTTGCGACCGAACGCCTTGGTCGCGTTCTTCGCGTCGGACACCGAGATCGACGCCGGCACGACGTCGGTCCCCGTCCATTGCACGACCACGCGCGGATCGAGCGCCTTGCGCAGCTCCGCCTTGTAGGGCGATTCGGTGGTGTTGTAATATTCGGTCGGCACCATGGTCAGCGAGCCATGGCCGGCAGCCGCCAGGTCGCCCTGCACCGCGTTGAGCAGCTTGGCCTGCGCCGAAGCAGCGGCCTTTTCGCCGGGCTTGCCGAACTCGGCCTCGTCTGCCGGGCAGTTCCACTTGGTATATTCGATGTCGTCGAGCGCCACGTAGAAGCTGCGCACGCCGAGCCCACGCAGCGCCGCGAACTTGCGGCGCACCGCCTCCAGGTCCTTCGGATCGCTGTAGCAGATCGTCGGCCCGGGCGAGATCGCATAGACGAAATTGACATGCTCGCGATTGGCGACGTCCACCACCTTGCCGAGCGCCTGCAGCGTGTCGGCGGGATAGGCCTCGCGCCACTTGTCGCGGGCGAACACGTCGTCCTTCGGGCTGTAGATATAGGTGTTGGCCTTGAACCGGGCGAGGAACGCGATGTGATCCTCGCGCTCGACCATCGACCAGGGCTTGCCGTAGAAGCCCTCGATCGTGCCGCGCACCGGCATCGCTGGATAGTCCGACACGGTGACCGAGGACACGCGCCCGTGCGCCACGATCTGCCGGAAGCTCTGCGCGGCGTGGTAGAGGCCGTCCCCGTCCCTGCCCGCCAGCACCACCAGCGCACCGCCATCGCTCGCCTGGCTGGCCAGCGCATAGCCTTCGTCCTGCTCGGGCACCGACGCGCCCGTCCGGCTCAGCGCGTCACGAACCGGCGCCGCGCTGCCTTCGCCGATCACCACATAGGTGGCGTCGAGCCGCTTCGGCAGCGCCGCCGCGACGCGGACGTCGCGCACGCCGGCGGTGGCGAGCACCTCGCGGACCAGCTTCTCGGTCGCCGCATCCACGCCCTTTGCGCGCACGAGCACCACCGCGTCGCCCAGCGCGAAGCTCGGTCCCGTCAGTCGCAGCGCAGCCGGAGTCGGGAAGATGGCGGGCGCAGTCGAAACCTGCGCGAACGCGGGCATCGCGCTCCCCATCGCCAGCGCCAGCACGGCACCCCGGCCCGAAACGGCAGCAGCACGAAATGAACGGGATACTCGCATTGAACAGGCTCCTGCCGTGAAAGGTATTAGATTGGTAGGAAACCAAGCACACATTGTCGAGCGGATCGACGCCGCTAACGCCTTTCAACGCAGCCCAAACGCAAACGGGCGCCGCCACCCTGGGGTGACAGCGCCCGCGCATTCAGGTCCGGGAAGACCTTACTTGGTGAGACCNGCGGTCGCAGCCACTTCGGCNGCGAAGTCGCTCTCTTCCTTCTCGATGCCTTCGCCGAGCTGGAAGCGGACATAGTCGATCAGCTTGATCGACGCGCCGGCNTCCTTGGCAGCCTTGGCGATCACGTCCTGGACCGGGGTCTTGCCGTCCATGACGAAGAGCTGGGTCAGGAGAGCGTTCTCCTTCTTGAACTTCTCGATCGGGCCGTTGAGAATCTTCTCGGCGACTTCGGCCGACTTGCCGACGATCTTCTCGGCGTTCTTCTCGCGCAGGATCGCGGCTTCACGCTCGACGACTTCCGGATCGAGGTCCTCGACCGACAGCGCGAGCGGGAAGGCCGCAGCGACGTGCATCGCGATCTGCTTGCCGAGCGGCTCGAGCACATCGACGCCGGCGTCGCTCTCGAGCGCGACGAGCACGCCGATCTTGCCCAGGCCCGGGGCCTGCGCATTGTGGACGTACGGGATCACCGCGCCCTGCGAGACCTGCACCTGCTTGGCGCGACGCAGAACCTGGTTCTCGCCGATGGTCGAGATGTTGTTGGTCAGCACTTCCTCGACGGTGCCGGCAGGCAGCGGAGCCGCCTTGATGACGTCGATATCGGCGCCCAGCTCGAGCGCGATCGCGGTCACGTCACGGACGAAGTTCTGGAAGATCTCGTTCTTGGCGACGAAGTCGGTCTGCGAGTTGACCTCGACGGCCACGCCCTTGGTGCCGGCGACGGCAACGCCGACCAGGCCTTCAGCAGCGGTGCGGCTCGACTTCTTGGCAGCGGCGGCCAGGCCCTTCGAACGCAGCCAGTCGCTGGCCGCTTCGATGTCGCCATTGGTCTCGGTCAGCGCCTTCTTGCAGTCCATCATGCCGGCGCCGCTCTTCTCGCGGAGTTCCTTCACGGCTGCTGCGGTGATCTCGGCCATGTTCAATTCCTCTAGCTGGCAGCCGGAACGGAGCCCGGCCATCTATAGTAAAACCCGTTCGCCCTGCGCTCGTCGAAGGGCCGTTCTCTCTTGCCGGGCGCCGGAAGGAAGACGGTGCTTCGACAAACGCAGCACGAACGGGAGAAAGGATCGGCGCCTTCGAACTGACGGCCGCCTAGTGCGTGCCTATGTCAGTTCGAAGACAGCCGGTTTCAACTTACGCGTCGATCTGACGCTCGCCCTCGACGGCCTGCTCGGCGGCCTCGGTCAGGGCCGGCTCGATCGGAGCGACTTCCTGGGCGCCCAGGTCGACGCCGAAGCTCGCCTGGCGGTCCTGGTTGCCGCGGGTCGCCGCGATGGCGATCGCTTCGCAGTACAGGCGGATGGCGCGCGACGCGTCGTCGTTCGCCGGAACCGGGAAGGCGATGCCGTCCGGGCTCACGTTCGAATCGAGGATCGCGACGACGGGGATGCCAAGGGTGTTGGCTTCCTTGATCGCCAGCTCTTCCTTGTTCGCGTCGATCACGAACATCACGTCGGGCAGGCCGCCCATGTCGCGGATGCCGCCGAGCGAGAGCTCGAGCTTGTCGCGCTCACGGGTGAGCTGCAGCACTTCCTTCTTGGTCAGGCCGTGCGTGTCGCCCGAGAGCTGCTCTTCGAGCGTCTTGAGGCGCTTGATCGACTGCGAGATGGTCTTCCAGTTGGTGAGCATGCCGCCCAGCCAGCGGTGGTTGACGAAGTGCTGGTTCGCGCGACGGGCTGCCTCGGCGATCGGCTCCTGCGCCTGGCGCTTGGTGCCGACGAACAGGACCTTGCCGCCGGCGGCGACGGTCGAGTTCACGAACTCGAGCGCGCGCGCAAAGAGCGGCACGGTCTGCGAGAGGTCGATGATGTGAACGCCGTTGCGCTCGCCGAAGATGTAGGGCTTCATCTTCGGGTTCCAGCGGTGGGTCTGGTGACCGAAGTGCGCGCCCGATTCGAGCAGCTGCTGCAGAGAGACGACAGGTGCCGCCATAGGGATAACTCCTTCCGGTTGTGCCTCTGGGAAGCGAGTGACCGAACGTCTGTCCGGCACCGGTTTATGATGCTTCCCATGCGGGTTGAGGCGGCGCCCCTAACCGAAAGCGCCAGCGAATGCAACCGCCAGCTC
>Ga0055540_1001974_pt1 | contig 11464 bp, 11 predicted proteins | sample AraplaCvi_mMS_r2_2_FD_55040 | JGI IMG/M metagenome (GOLD analysis project Ga0055540, IMG submission 55040) | Arabidopsis root microbial communities from North Carolina, USA - plate scrape MF_Cvi_mMS_r2 | ecosystem: Host-associated > Plants > Roots > Endosphere | place: USA: North Carolina
CCCATCTTTTCGTCGAACCGGCAAATATGGGTTCTCAACCCGCCTCGTAGTGCGCCCGGACGAGTTCGTCCAGCAGCCGCACCCCGTAACCCGATCCCCAGGACTGGTTGATCTCGCTCGACGGCGAGTTCATCGCGGTGCCGGCAATATCGAGATGCGCCCACGGCGTCTCGCCGACGAAGCGCTTCAACAGCTGCGCCGCGGTGATCGAGCCTGCGTGGCGGCCGCCGGTATTCTTCATGTCGGCGAATTTCGAATCGATCAGCTTGTCGTATTCTTTGCCGAGCGGCATGCGCCACAGGCGCTCGCCGGTGACGTCTCCGACACCGCTCAACTGGCCGGCCAGTGTGTCGTCGTTGCTGAAAAGGCCTGCCTGGAGATTGCCGAGCGCCACCAGGATCGCACCGGTCAGGGTCGCGAGATTGATCATGAAACGCGGCTTGAAGCGATCGTTGCAATAGTAGAGCGCATCGGCAAGCACCAGCCGGCCTTCCGCATCGGTATTGATGATCTCGATCGTCTGGCCCGACATGGTGGTGACGATGTCGCCCGGACGCTGGGCATTGCCGTCCGGCATGTTTTCGACGAGGCCGAGAATGCCGACCGCGTTGACCTTGGCCTTGCGGGCGGCGAGCGTGTGCATGAGGCCGATGACGGCAGCGGCTCCGCCCATGTCGCCCTTCATGTCCTCCATGCCGGCNCCCGGCTTGATGGAAATGCCGCCGGTATCGAAAACGACGCCCTTGCCGATGAAGGCGACCGGNGCNTCCTTCGGTTTGCCGCCCTTCCACTGCATGACGGCGAGCCTCGGCGGGCGGACCGAACCCTGCGCGACGCCGAGAAGCGCGCCCATGCCGAGCTTCTTCATTTCCTTTTCAGTCAGGATCTCCACCTCGACGCCGAGTTTTTCGAGCTCCTTCGCCCTGTCGGCGAATTCGACCGGCCCGAGCACATTAGGCGGCAGGTTGACGAGTTCGCGGGCCAGAAGCACGCCTCCGGCGATCGCCTCCGATTCGGCAAAGGCCTTCTTGGCGGCCGCATGCTCGGCGGTGACGATCGTCACCTTGACCGTCTTCGGCGCCTTGTTCTCGTCGTCTTCGCCCTTCTTCGTCTTGTAGGTGTCGAAACTGTAGGCGCGCAGCAGCATGCCGAGCGCAAAGCCGGCGAGCTGTGCGCCGCCGACCGCAAGACCCGGAACATCGGCGAAAATCACCACCCGGGTCATCGACTTGACCGAGGATGCCGCGACACCGCCCGCCTTCAGCCAGTCATAGGCGGTCAGCGCTTCGGCCTTGCCGAGGCCAAGCACGACCAGCCGGTCGGCCGGCGATCCGTGCGGCGCAATGAGATCGAGCGTCGACATCGGCTTTCCCGAAAACTTCGCGATCTCCGCCGCCCGGGTCACGACGCCTTCCGGGTCGGCCTCGGCGGCGCCTGCCGCCGGTCCGTCGCCGGCAAGCTTGAGCTGGATGGCAAGGCCGCCGTCGATCTTGGCGGACTTGGCGAAGGAGATATCGAATTTCACGGACATTGCGACTCCAGAAGGCTTTCGAAGATGAGCGGCGATCATCGCCGTTTCGGCTTGAAGCGCAAGGGCGAGAAGTCACAACCGCGTCAACCCGCAGCCTGCTCCCCTGCCCCGACGCGTCAAAAAGCCCGATTTCGGGCGCGGACATTCCCGGCTATCGGCAGACGGCACTGTTCAAATCCGGCGCGCCATGCTCTAGGGTCGCGCCGCCCGACGACCAACGGATCAGTTCGCATGACCTCGCCCTCCTCCACCGCCTCCGAATGGCTTGCCGCCACGCGGCGCTTCTTCGTCCGGCCGAAGGTATGGTTCATCGTGCTGATGGCGCTCTGGTGGGTGCTGCTGGCGCTTTTCTACCTCGCCCCCCAGATCGATCTTGCCGTGGCGCGCGCCTTCTTCACCCAGGCCGCCTGTGGTGAGGCCATCGAGCGGGCCGCGTCTGCGGCAGTTTCCCCTATGGTGCGGAAACCCTGTTCGTCGTGATCCGCCGCATCCTCTTCTACCTGCCTTCGCTGGTCGCGATCTTCATCCTCTACCGGCTGATCGCCAACCTGCAGCATCACGGCACGACCTACAGCCCGCGCAGGACGCGGGACTATTCCATCGCGCTCGTCTCCTTCCTGATCGGCCCCTATGTGCTGGTCAACCTGATCCTGAAGCAGGTTTCCAACCGGCCCCGCCCTTACGAGACCGATTTTTTCGGCGGCACGGACGTGTTCACGCCGGCCGGCGATTTCGGCGGCGCCTGTACCGGCAACTGTTCCTTCATTTCCGGCGAGGCGGCCGGGGCCGGATGGCTGGCCTGCCTGATCGTGCTCATGCCGAAACCGCTGCGTCCGGTGCTCGGCCCCCCGCTGATCGCCATCTCGCTGATCTCGCCGGCGCTCAGGACNTCGTTCGGCGGCCACTATTTTTCGGACGTGACGCTCGGCTGGCTGTCGTCGCTGGTGGTCTATGCGGGGGTGGCTGCGTGTTTCGAAATGTCACAGCGGACAAGAAAACGAAATTCGCAAACAAATTTGTGACGCGGGGGCTGTCGCAATGCTGATATCAATCGCTTAGATAGGCGCGACCGTCATCTCGGGGCAANCAATCGTCACTATCCCCCGGGTGACGTTGTGCAGGGTATCTAGGCCGGAATGAAGCTTCTCGAAGTCTACATATTGCGCCGGATTTTTCAGATGTTCCTGGTGACGCTCCTGCCGGTGCTCACCATCATCTGGACCATCCAGGTGCTCGGGCGCATCAACCTGGTCACCGATACCGGCCAGTCGATGGGCTCGTTCGCGACTCTTGCGACCTTCATCCTGCCGACCATCATCCCCGTCGTGCTGCCCTTCGCGCTGGTGATCGGCATCACCCAGACGCTGACGGCGATGAACAACGATTCGGAACTGCCGGTCATCGACGCGGCCGGCGCATCGCGCAACATCATCTACCGGCCGGTGCTGATGCTCGGGATCGCGCTCAGCATGTTCTCCTTCCTGGTGACGAATTTCGTCGAGCCGCCCTCGCGCGTCGCAGCCCGCCAGATGGTTGCCGCGGCTTATGCGGACCTGCTCTCCTCCGTGATCGAGGAGAAGACTTTTCGCAGCATCGAGCCCGGCCTCTACGTGCAGATCTCGGAGCGCCATTCCGGCCGCGTGCTCAAGGGCCTGTTCGTCGTCGACTATCGCGACCCGAATTTCGACCTGATCTATTACGCCCGCGAGGGATCGATCGACGAAAGCGGCACGTCGCTCACCATGCGCGACGGCGAGGTCCANCGCAAATCCGCCGACGGACGCATCTCGATCATCAAGTTCGTGTCCTACGCCTTCGATCTGTCGGCCATGGCGAAGGCCGAAGGCGGATTGCCGCAATATTCGACCGACCGCAGCCTCGCCTTCCTGATCAATCCGGATCCCAACGATCCGCTCTATCAGAAGTCGCCGGATGCCTATCGGTCGGAGCTGCACAGGCGGCTGTCCGACTGGCTTTTCCCGATCACCTTTGCGCTGATTTCGCTGGTGATCGCCGGCAGCACCCGCTCGCACCGGCAGACCCGGGTCCACCCGATGGTGTTTGCGCTGTTCCTCGCATTCGGCGTGCGCTGGCTCGGGTTCTCGGCCACCAACCTGGTCGAGCGCCACGCGCTCTACACGCCGCTTCCCTACGTGGTGCCGATCGTCTTCTCGCTGATCGCGATCTTCATGCTTGCGACCAACCGGCAGTTCTCGACGCCGGGCTTCATCGTCCGCGGCATGTCGCGCNTGGCCAACAGCTTCCAGCGGCGCGTTCCCGCCTCGCGCACCTCGGGCGGAGGTACGGCATGATCTTCACGACGCTCGGCCGGTATTTCTTCCGCCGCTATATCATCACCGCGCTCTGGTTCCTGCTCGGGGTCGGCGCCATCATCTTCCTTGCCGACTTCAGCGAGACCAGCCGCCGCATGTCGGGCTTCACCGGCTACACGGTNTCGGCCGGGCTGCTGATGACGGCGATGCGCGTTCCGCTCATCCTGCAGCAGATCATCCCGACGCTCAGCCTCTTCATCGGCATGACGGTGCTGATCGCGCTCAACCGCCGCTACGAACTGGTGGTCACGCGCGCCGCGGGCATTTCCGTCTGGCAGTTCGTCTCGCCCTTCGTCATCGGCGCGTTTCTGATCGGGCTTGCCACCCTGCTCGTGGTCAATCCGCTCGCCGCCTGGGGCCAGCGCGAATCGGCCTCCATGGAGGCGAGCTGGCGCGAGGCGAGCAACCGTTCCCGTGCCTCCACCTTCGTTCCCTGGATCCGCCAGATCAGCGGCAACGACGACACGATCATCGGCGCCAAGAGCTATCAGGAAAAGGGAACCCTGCTCGTCGACGTGGTGGTTTTCCAGTTCGACAAGGACGGCCGCGTCATCCTGCGGCAGGACGCCAGGACCGCAAANTTGGAAGATGGTTACTGGCTTCTTAACGAGGTTTTGGAAAATCGGCCGGGCGAAATTCCTGTGCGTCGCGCGACAGCACAGGTTCGCACCAACTTGAAGCAGGAATACATTCAAGAGAGCCTGGCGCAGCCTGATACTGTTGCGTTTTTTGATCTTTCCAGAAAAATCGAGGTCAGCAAATCTTTCGGCATTCCCACAAAGGCGCTCGAGACGCAGTACCATTCGATGCTCTCGCTGCCGATCCTGCTCGTGGCAATGACTCTCATTGCTGCAACAGTCTCATTAAAATTCAGTCGGTTCGCCCAGTCCCGCTCCGTGATTCTGGGTGGAATAGTTTCTGGCTTCGTGCTTTATGTCGTGACAGTGCTTGTCAAAGCATTCGGGAGCAGTGGGGCAATTCCTCCTTTCGTGGCGGTCTGGATTCCAGTGATCGTCGCGACGGCGCTGGGGACGACGATTCTGCTTCATCAGGAGGATGGCTAGTGGCGGTAAGTGACCGCAAACATATAAGACGGCTCGCCGCCGCCCTGCTGACAGGTGTGTCTGTATGCGTATTCGGCGTATCCGCAACGGTTGTGCAGGCGCAGGGTCTGGTGCCTCAGGCAGCGGATGGCGCCAAGCTTCTGCTGCGCGCCAACGAGCTCGTCTATAATCAGGACGCCAAGCTGGTCACCGCCAGCGGCGGCGTNCAGCTGTANTACAACCGCTACAAGATGGTGGCGCAGCGCGTTCAGTACGATCAGAAGAGCGGCCGCGTCATGGCGACCGGCAATATCGAGCTGATCGAGCCGGGCGGCACCCGCGTCTATGCGGACCAGCTCGACATTACCGATGATTTCGGCGAAGGCTTCATGAACGCCCTTCGCGTCGAGACNACCGACAATACCCGCCTTGCCGCCGAGAGCGCCGAGCGTCAGCCCGGCGACCTGATGGTGCTCAACAACTCGGTCTATACCGCCTGTCTTCCCTGCGCCCAGACGCCCGGCAAGGCGCCGCTCTGGCAGGTCAAGGCNGANCGCGTGGTCCGTAACGGCCAGACCCATACCATTCGTCTGGAAAACGCCCAGTTCGAACTGTTCGGCCTGCCGATCGGCCGGCTGCCCTTTGCGATCGAGGTGCCGGACGAAACGGTCGAGCGCAAGTCGGGCCTTCTCTTCCCGCAGTTCAGCGCGAGCGACAATCTCGGCTTCGGCGTGACGGTGCCCTACTATCACGTATTCTCGCCGAGCATGGATGCGACGCTCAGCCCGACCTACTATTCCAATCAGGGCCTGCTGATTCAGGGCGAAATTCGCAACAAGTTCGAAGCCGGCGAGCACACGTTCCGCTTCGCGGGCATCCACCAGAACGATCCGGCGGCCTTCGACCCGAACACCGCCGACCGCGCCGCCGACAACCGCTTCATGGCCGCCTCGAAGGGCGAGTTCCAGATCAACCCGCGCTGGACGTTCGGCTGGAACGTCATGGCGCAGAGCGACAACAACTTCTCGCGGACCTACAAGCTCACCGGCGTCGGCGACGACACGTTTACCAACGATGTCTACCTGACCGGTATAGGGACGCGGAACTACTTCGACCTGCATGGCTACTATTTCAACATCCAGGACGACACCGTCTTCAACACGGCCGAGCAGAAGCAGGCGATCGCCTATCCCTCGCTCGACTACAGCTATTACGCGCCGCAGCCGATCCTCGGCGGCGAGCTTTCGATCACCTCCAACATCACCAACCTGTCCCGCCGCGAAGACGACTGGTACACGGAAGGCACGACCAACCGGTTCCCGGGCCTCGAAGGCAGCTACAGCCGCTTCACCGCCGAAGCGGAGTGGAAGCGCACCTTCAACACGCTCGACGGCCTACTGCTGACGCCGATCCTTGCCGCCCGCGGCGACGGCATCCGCCATACGGGCTCCGGCACGCCGGGAGCCTATCTCGGCGACATGGAGCCGGAAGGCGCCAATGGCCGCTATATGCTCACCGCCGGTCTCGAAGCCCGTTACCCGATCCTGCTGACCACCGAAAACAGCAGCCATGTCATCGAGCCGATCGCGCAGATCTTCGCGCGTCCCGACGAGCAGATGGCCGGCGGCTTGCCAAACGAGGATGCGCAGAGCTTCGTCTTCGACGCCACCAGCCTGTTCGAGCGCGACAAGTTCTCGGGCTTCGACCGTGTCGAGGGCGGCACGCGCGCCAATGTCGGCATCCGTTATACCGGCACATTCGCGAACGGCATCGGCGTGCGCAGCATTGTCGGCCAGTCCTATCACATTGCAGGTCAGAACTCGTTCGCGACCCAGGACCTGGTTCAGGCGGGCGCCAATTCCGGCCTCGAGACGCGCCGGTCCGACTATGTCGCGATGGCGGCCATCGACCTGCCGCAGGGCTTCACGGTCGGGGCAAGTACCCGCTTCGACGAGAAGACGTTCGCGGTGAAGCGCACCGACGCCTCGTTCGGCTATACCACGCCGCGCCTGAGCGGCACGCTGGTCTATACCCAGGTCGATCCGCAGCCGGAATACGGTTCGGACGAGTCGAGGGAAGTGCTGAAGAATACGATGAGCTTCCGGATCAACGAAAACTGGGCGCTTGCCGGCACGGCTACCTGGGACCTCGCGGACAAGGAACTGGTCCGGCGCGGCATCGGCATCAGCTACGCGGACGAATGCACGATCTTCACGGTTGCCTATACGGACAAGCCGTCGGACACGGCAGCCAACGACTGGACCGTCAGCGCACGCCTGAGCTTCCGCACGCTTGGCGACATCAGCGTCGGCTCGACCGAAGGTTTCGATCAGGACTACCGCTATAAGTAGCGGCTGTCCGAACGAAGGGCCGTCATCGTTTCGCCGTAAGAATTGTGCAAGCGGTCGCAGATAGAGTATGGAAGGCGAGGCCGGTCGGGCTGAGGTGCCCACCGGGGCGGGAAAAGGAATTGGTATCATGTTCGTAGTGACCGCAACGCGCAAGCTGGTGCTGGCTGCGGCCGTCTTGGCCGCCTCGGTCGTCATCCAGCCCGCCGTCCAGCAAGCGCAGGCCGCAAGCGAAGTTGCGGCCGTGGTCAACCGGACGGCGATCACCAGCACCGATGTCGCAAAGCGAGTCGCCTTCCTGCGGCTGCAGCGCCAGAAGGCCGATGCAAAAACGGCCCGCGAGGCGCTGGTGGACGAAACGCTGAAGCGTCAGGAAATTGCCCGCGTGAAGATGTCGGTCAGCACCGAGGACGTCGACAAGGCCTTCGAGCGGTTTTCCGCCGGCAACAAGCTGACCGCGGCGCAGATGAGCCAGATTCTCGATAAAGCCGGCGTCGGCGTCGAGCATTTCAAGAATTACATCGCCGTGCAGATGAGCTGGCCGCGACTGGTCAACGCCCGCTACGGCGGTTCGCGCGGTCGCATGTCGAGCCAGGAACTCGTCAAGCGCATGATGGAGAACAAGGAAAAGCCGGTCACCACCGAATATTTCCTGCAGCAGGTGATCTTCGTCGTGCCGCCGGCCAAGCGCAACGCCATTCTCGCCAAGCGCCAGAAGGAAGCGAACGCCTCGCGTTCCAAATTCCCTGGCTGCGAGCAATCGAAGGATTTCGCCGCGACCATGCTGGACGTGTCGATCCGCGACCTCGGCCGCGTCCTTGCCCCCGAACTGCCGGCCGACTGGAAGCCGCTGATCGAGAAGACGCCCGACGGCGGTACAACGGCTACCCGCGTCACCGAACGCGGCGTCGAGTTCCTCGCCATCTGCAAGCAGCGCCAGGTATCCGACGATCTCGCGGCGGAAGTCGTGTTCCGCGCCGAGGATCTCGGCAAGGAAAAGAAGGGCGCTCCGGACCCCAACGACAAGAAATATCTCGACGACCTGCGCAGCAAGGCGCAGATCGAGTATCGCTGACCTCGACGTTCACGTCATTTTCGGAGCCGCAATGCCTCTCGACCGTCCGCTTGCGTTGACCCAGGGCGATCCTGCCGGCATCGGCCCCGATATCACGCTGGTTGCCTGGGCCGCGCGCCGGACATACGACCTGCCGCCCTTCCTCTTTCTCGGCGATCCTGCGGTGCTGAAGGCCCGCGCCGTGATGCTCGGTCTCGATATCCCGATCCGGGAAGCCGATAGCGACAGCGCGATGTCGGTCTTCGACGACGCCCTGCCGGTTCTTCCCATTGCCGCCGGCGCGGAAATCGCCGCCGGCGAGCCGCATGTGGCGACCGCAAGGGGGACGATCCAGGCGATCGAGACGGCCGTTTCGCTCTCCCTCGAAGGCAAGGCCGCCGGCACCGTCACCAATCCGATCGCCAAGTCGATTCTCTACCAGGCCGGCTTCGGTTTTCCCGGCCACACCGAATTCCTCGCCGACCTCGCCGAGCGCGCCACCGGCAAGAAGATCCTGCCGGTGATGATGCTGGCCGGGCCNAAGCTGCGGGCCATCCCGGTCACCATCCATATCCCGATCTCCCAGGTCCCGGCNGCCCTCAATGCGGAGCTGATCGCCGAGACCTGCCGCATCGCCCATCACGACCTGAAAACCCGCTTCGGCATCGACAAGCCGCGGCTCGCCGTCGCCGGCCTCAACCCGCATGCGGGCGAGGACGGCGCGATCGGCCGCGAGGACCAGGACGTCATCCATCCGGCGATCTTCAAGCTGCGCGCCGAGGGGCTGCANGTNTTCGGGCCGCTGCCGGCCGACACGATGTTCCACGACGAGGCGCGCGCCCGTTACGACGTGGCGATCTGCATGTATCACGACCAGGCGCTGATCCCCGCCAAGGCGCTCGGGTTCGACACCTCCGTCAACGTGACGCTCGGCCTGCCCTTCATCCGCACCTCGCCGGATCACGGCACGGCGTTCGGCATTGCCGGCCAGGGCGTCGCCCGCGAGACNAGCCTCGTCGAGGCGATCAAGCTCGCCGGCAGTCTCGCATCGAAGTCGAAAGCCGCCTGATGGCCACTCTGGACGGCCTGCCGCCGCTGCGTGACGTGATCCAGCGTCACGGGCTCGATGCCAAAAAGGCGCTCGGTCAGAACTTCCTGCTCGACCTCAACCTCACCCAGAAGATCGCCCGCAGCGCCGGACCGCTTCAGGATGCGACGGTTTTCGAGGTCGGCCCGGGGCCGGGCGGCCTCACCCGCGCCATCCTGTCGCTCGGCGCGAAAAAGGTGATCGCTGTCGAAAGGGACAGCCGCTGCCTTCCCGCCCTCGCCGAGATCGGCGACCATTACCCCGGCCGGCTGGACGTGATCGAGGGCGATGCGCTGAAGACGGATTTCGCGGCGCTGGCGCCTGAAGGCCCGGTGAAGATCATCGCCAACCTGCCCTACAATGTCGGCACCCAGCTGCTCATCAACTGGCTGCTGCCCGCGCCCGACCGATGGCCGCCCTTCTGGGAAAGCCTGACGCTGATGTTCCAGAAGGAAGTGGGACAGCGGATCGTCGCCGACGAGGATGACGACCATTACGGCCGCCTCGGCGTGCTCGCCGGCTGGCGCACCACCGCGCACATGGTCTTCGACGTGCCGCCGCAGGCCTTCACGCCGCCGCCGAAAGTGACCTCGACGGTCGTGCACCTGACGCCGCGCCAAAATCCCCTGCCCTGCGACGTCACCAAGCTGGAGCGCGTCACCCACGCCGCCTTCGGCCAGCGCCGCAAGATGCTGCGCCAGAGCGTGAAATCGCTCGGCGGCGAGGCGCTGCTGGTGAAAGCGGGCATCGACCCGGCGAGGCGGGCGGAGACGTTGTCGGTGGAAGAGTTCGTGCGGTTGGCGAACTGCCTCTGAGGCCGTAAACAAGGCTCGAAGCCCTGCCTCCCCGAACCGCTTGTCCGCAACGATCTCGCGACCAAAATAAGGCAATTGCGGCAACTAAGGCAAATCCGGCGGCCGGAACATTATATTAGTTTAAGCTGACACCGCGCCAAATGGAGTTAAATTGATCCGCAGGCTGGTATTGCCGGCGGTGAATACCGTGACGCGACAGTATAGACAGCCGCCCGGAAGCTCGTTTGCAATCTCAGAAGGAGATATGTGATGCGCTCGCTTATCAACGCCCCCACCGTTATTGGCGCTCTTGTCCTCTCAACCCTTGCTGGTGGAGGAGCCTATGCAAAGCAGATCCATCATGCCCTGCCCGACAGCAATGCCAGCATCGTCTATGTCGACCCGGAGATTGATCAGCCTTACATGCCGGATGCCGCGACCAACCCTTCCAAGGCCGACATCCTCGCCGCACAGCATGAAATCCGCACGGAACCCGGCCTGCGGGCCATGCTCATTCGGAACGATGTCGAACTGAACAATGTCGTGGACATCGGCGTCGCAGCCGACGGAAGCCGGACCGTTTACGTCCGCTGAGCAATATGGCGAAAAGCAGGCCTCATCCGATCGGCCTGCTTTTCCCTGTACCGTGCCTCAGCAATTGGCTATCGCCAAACTGCTCGCCGTACCAAACCGATAAGGGCGGCCTGGCATCTGCCGCGCCTGAGCGGCAAATCATCGTCGGCGAGGCGCTGCCGGTGAAGCCGCGACCTCAGGCGAATAACGTCCGATGAACGCCTTACGCCGTCACGACCGCTGCCGGTTTCTCGAGCCGCAGGCCGAGAACCAGCGGGATACTCGCCGCATAAACGGCAACCACCGACAGCCAGATCGCGCCGGGCCATTCATCCCTCACGACGAAATAGATGCTCGAGAAAGCCAGCGGGCCGACGATCGAAGCCAGGCTGACGGCCGACGCCAGCACGCCCTGGAACTGGCCCTGGCGGCTCTCGTCCACCTGCCGGGTCGCCAGGGACTGCAGCGCCGGCACGCCGATGCCGCCGAGGGCGAAAACATACGCCGGCAATGCCTGTCAGAATGGCGGCGCGCTCGCCGAGCAGCTTCACGGCCGGCGCCGGCAGGAAGGCCTGCGCAACCGTCTGGCAGATACCGAACGTGCCGAGCGAAAGGCCGATCCACAGCCCGTTCCACTGGAAGGCATCGCCACCCCACAATGCCCAGCAGGTACCGTAGGCCTCGCCGGTGGCGCTGAAGAT